>Ga0247779_1000914_pt1 | contig 15345 bp, 17 predicted proteins | sample UWRJL221509R5_FD_179925 | JGI IMG/M metagenome (GOLD analysis project Ga0247779, IMG submission 179925) | Plant litter microbial communities from Arlington Agricultural Research Station in Wisconsin, United States - UWRJ-L221-509R-5 | ecosystem: Environmental > Terrestrial > Plant litter >... | reverse complement strand
AACGATCGATATACCAGTCGATCGGTGAGATCTTGCTATCGATAGAAAAGGACCTGATGAGCTGTATAAAAGCGAAAGGAATGTGCGGTTAGAATTCACTAACCCACCCTTGTCCCTATCCCTAACCGGCTCGTCACCTTCGGCGACTCGCCTCCTAACCCTAACCCTAAGACTCGCCTCCCTACCCCTAACTCATATATCCAACTGATCTGAGCCCGCATTTTGGTCTTTGTCCTCGAAATTCCATTCACCAGGCAATGTACAGACTGATATCTAGCAAATCTATATGGGATGCTACTACATGAATATCGCACTCGATGTTGAAAAGGGAAATTGTACGTCTAGTCCCTGGACAAGGTAAGTTTAGCTTATCCACATAGCCGTCGTTGACGCATGCAACATAGAATGTATCGCAGAAGTATAATGTCATCATCTTCCCCGTTACTCCGACTATCAAAGATAATCGTTCTCGCCTTCAATTTGCCCATCGCTCGCACTCTCTCCGATTTAATGTCCGATTAATATATCTTAGTTCAAAATCCTTCTTGTCTCTGGGTTAACAGCTGCTTCACATGTAAGCATCCTTCGTTCATAAGCAATGTTCATCATTTTTACTCACTTCAATTATTTCCAGAATAATTTCAGTATGGATTCCGATTCAGGTAAACACAACTAACCAATTTCAGGTACTAATCTATGTATTTCCATTGCCATGATATGTAATTTCATCCGGGTTTGTGCGATTATTGAATCGTAAACTAGATATATATTGAAAGGTGAATATTCGACGCACTTTAATAGTGATCAAAATCATGCTACGGTATGTGCCCTGATGCCTGTTTCAAATACTTCATCTATAATCACTCATCTCACCCCCTTCGCACGCGGCGGCATCCATTTTTAATTGTCGAAATCGGTATAAGGTCTGCGTAGTCCATGTTCGTGCTTCTAAGTAGGATACCCCAAGCTGTATTCTTGTAAGAGTTAAGATGTATTCAGAGCGGTATACATTGGGTTTTTTCTATAGTGACTATGAGTAATTGCCATTGCTATCCCATGTATGCGGCCCACACTCTTCTATCCTGGCTTTATGCGACCCAACTGCTCCCTTCGATCTTCGGTTCACCCGATTATCCCGAATCCCGCTTCATTTTGAACTATTTTCCTTCTTTTCTCTTTCCCCGGCGTTTGATTATTGTGCGCACGCAGTCCACATCCAGTCTGAGGCTCAGAGCAGGATGATATGCGATCAGCATACTCTCTATTCATTGAAACCTGTGTCTATTCGTCTCAATTGGATTGATTTGCAGTGTTAACTGCTCACATCCTGGGAAGAATGACCGATCAGGTAAGGAGCAAGAGCGTATGCCTCTGTTCTCACAAGCGAGGCGGGAGAATGATACGCTTAAACTCGGAGAACAGGTATGCGCTATTTTTATCAGCCCCAATATATTTGATATTATCGATTAGAATGCACATCATGTATTCGAGCTGTACGATCGCAATATATAGCAATATTTAAAATTTCAGACTTCGTCTGGCTGGGGCCCCGCAATAATATTTTCCCTGGGTACAACTACTGCTCTAATTGTTTGGTTGATATCTTGCCCTTGACCATCCTCAGAGACAGTCCGCATTGTAGATGCAAGAAAGTCTGATGGTATACCTGTTGAAACGTCCTCATATGCCTTGTCTTTGGCCAAGGCTAGACGAACAACTATGAGTGTAGGCGGAAATGCCTAGCGGAACGATAGCAGGCTATGAGACATTTGGATACGAAGGTATTTTATGAAAAACATACAGTGCCTATAATTGTAATGGTGATTATGTAGGACATTTCATTAAAGTCAGAGGATTCCGTCGGAAAGAGTGTTTCAGTAGCAAGAAGATCCATAATGGCCGAGGCAAGTATTGAAAGAGAGTATAGTGCTGAGGATTGGATCAGAATTTCAATAATGTACGTGTATCGCCTTCGAAGTCGCCGATTCAAGCTTGTTGACCTGTAGATTTGAGCGCCGATGACGAATGTTGCTATCATGCTTGTTGCAACGGTGACAATAAAACTGCTTCCTTGCATAATGTTACATGCCCGTGTAAATTGGACTGTCTGGTACGCTGGCTGCAGTAATTGGATGCTACCCAGTACCATGGCTGTTAGGATAGTGGCTGAATTGTACCCCTCAGCGAGTAGAAAAATAGTGGTGGATTATCTACGCACCCACGTCAATGATGTATACGAAGATAATTGCCAATTTAAGGTATGTGCGCCGATGTAGAACATGACAGCATCGCCAAATCTGACGATTTAATCAATATGGTGGTTTCATCGCATGTAGAATAGACGGTGTTATATTTACCAGAAGTGCATCTGCCATAATTAGACTTGTTCCCTGCATTGTGCTATTCAATATTCCTTCGACTGGAACGACCCCAAGCCCCAGACTTAGATAGAACGTATCCAGTCTGTCCGCTGGTCCTGCAAGAGATATATGAGTGTAATACCAGTTCATGATTAGCTGTCCGAGTGTTGTCACAAAGAGTCCCGAAAGAACACCGATGACGACTCGTTGCCCAGATTGGTGACCGTGTGCTTCACTCCAGTTCAATATCACAAATGTCCCTAAAATGCATCTGACTTACAGTAAATGCACAGAGTAAAGGCGTAAAAACCGATAACCCCCTATGGCTCACTGTCAAAACCACGATACTGCATCGAGGATTACTAACGATATACCTGAGAGGAATACCAGCATGAGGGTTGAGTTAAGACTACCACTGATTATAGACTTTTGAAAGGGGACCGTTATAGAAGTTGAAGAAGCTCTGTTTGAGGACATATTGAGCAACAGATTGAGATTGACAGTAGGTCAACTTGACGTATTTAAGGGCGCTATCTTGCTATTATCTCATCCTCATTATTGGTAAAACACAAAATACAACGTAGACGCCACAATAAGTTATTGCATGTAGCATAACCCGCATTTTGACCGACAAGACATATGCATTTGAATAGTGAGAAATCGATGATGATGCCAACATACTCGCCTTCAACATTACCGGATACAGACATCTCACTTCCGTACGCGAGCTTGTCTTCATCGATCAGATTTCTCATCAAGGCTGACACCGCGGTGATGTAGTGACCATCTTGGGAACCGCATTGAACGCCTCCGGACATGGATTCCGCCAAGCCACAAGAATTCCGCGAGGATATCGGGATTGTGGCACTAGTATCAGTACCCGAGCACCGTTACATACCGTTTGAAGCTTGTGCAGCAAGCAATATTGGCTACTTCAGGGACCGTTCGAGGGAATTATATGGCGTACAATTCGACAATGATTAGTAGTACGAGAGTCCCAATAGCTCCTTAACGTGCTAATCAGATCCCATGTTAAACCGTGCAATATGGCCATTCATAATCGACGCTAATATGAGGGAACATGTTGTGTTTATCCTCCGGTATGGTATGCATTATTTCTTCTTCGGTGAGTTCTTCGCGTTCAGAGGCTGACACGGAGAAAACAGACGTCAAGGACTCACAAGATGACCCACGAGCAACCGCCTATACATAGCTTCCCATTCTAAGAAGGGAAGTATCTTGACTACCTCACCCGTCTAGACGAGCATGGCGTCACAATGACTCTGCGCCAGATACTCGCTGACCCAGTCACTACGGTCGGAAGTCCATCAATGTATGGCCACGTCAGGTCTCTGTATGCAGATCCGTCCAGATGTGGGACTACTCCGCGCATCAATATCACTTCGCTTTGTTTAATCTTGAGGTGGAGTTTTCTCTAAAACAGCGTATCCTTAGAGAATTTTTGTAATTATATATCTATTGCGAGTGACTTACAAAGAAGTTGCCGCCCTGCCCGTATATACTGATCAATACTTTGCGTGTTGGTCAGGCATGTATGGCAGCGAGACGTGCGCACAGTCCACTAGAGCTATTACCTGTGACGGCAATCCTGTCGCCTTCGAGTTTGAAGGTATACCCACTACCGGGCAACTCGTTGTGTGCCACAAACTTGAACGCATCTTGGATATCTTCGACCATTTCGTTTGCTGTCGTCGGGATAAGGAATTTGTAATCTGCGGATACAAAGGCGGATACAAGAGATAAGACCCATCCGAGTATGAAGATCTCGGATCTCTGGAAGTCTGCAGTAACATTACTGCGAATAGAAAATGCACTTTTTAGCCAGTCCGGGAAGTACTAGCTCTGTCTATTTCCAGCGGTAAGGGCGCCCCCATGCTAAAAAAAACATGACGATCGGCATGGAAATTACACCTTCTCCTGGTGTAAGCGAAGGAGAATAGACGTCTATATAGACTGGTTCATAGTCGTTCAGGAGAGAGTGTGCTTGAAGCTTGATGAGTTATATGAACATGCCTGAAGCTACGACCTTCAAGGCTCAAACTAGATCAATGCCCTCTTCGTCTCTCTATGTTGGAATGTCCACTGGTCTCAGAAGGGTGCGATAAACCACGAGTATGTCAAGATGGCTCAGATGTTGACTAGGAGCGACAAAGAGCGTTGCCTCGACATCGTGAACAGTGGCCAGCAGGATTATAGTACGCCAAAAATTGATGTCATCACGTACATAAATTACTATAGCAACACCAGCTGGAGAAGATTTAATTCTCTGATCCTGTCTAGATATCCCATCTCCTTCTCCATACTCCTGCACAAGCGAAATGCAGGTCAGCCAGGGCCTGCCGCACTAACACGGCAAGTCACATGACCGGAGTTAATAAAGAACGCGGTTTCACACGGTCCTTTTTGTCTTGTTCCGCTTCCGATTCCCTCTTCCTCCTTTACATCCATTGCCTCTTGTTTACCCCTCCCAAAAACCAGATATGCACCGGATTTCCACCAGCTAACTATTCTCTTCCCACAACCTGATAAACCGCGTCAAAAACCACTATTGCAGTTGGCCTGAAGGAGACGCGAAACGCGCACATGGAAATCAAGTTCTCGAACTACGTTTTGCCGATGCTGTTAGCGGATTCTGGGTCATAAAGGTGTGTTCATTTCATATTTGAGTGATGAAGGACGCACTCTCATAAATTTTTGCGCGTTTTCAGGATGCAACATCATCATTAAGCAGAGCATGGATGGAATCTGACGAGTACCTCGCAGATGGTGTTACCGTGGCCAAATTAATCACTTCCAAATGAAAACTAGAATATTGGGGTGCTCGGTATGTTTTCCCTTTCGTTTTTTTCCCCGTGTTTATAACGGGGTGTTTATATTCGTTTATTCCCGATAGGACGTCGCATCGAAGACGAACGAAATCGCTGGAAACTGTACAACGACTTGAGATCGCCTAAGTCGCCAACCATCGGCCACTGAGAAAGTTGGAAAGGAGGGAGTCATCACGGTAGAGGAGGCATGAACCAGCGGGGATGTGATCGAAATCATCGCGGTATGTGCTTGAACAAGGTTCACATTTCCTCATGCTTCATCGTCAATGTCAGCCATTAGTCCTCTTTTCCGAGAAGAAACTGTAACTTCTCTGCTCCAAAGAGGACATTGACGGCGATATTCTCGCTGCCTGCATCCTCAACACGCTCTGTGGTCAGTCCCAGGACGTAGCTGTCAAGGTTCCTGGCTTCGGTCGTACCCACAATTCCATGCTCGCCGATTCAGCTACCTCACAACTAACAGAATTGTGTCCACTGATGGGCTGCTCATCAAGATTGAAGTTGTCTCCGCTGAGGTGCTCGCTCAACTCCTTCGATTTCCACCACCAAGGACGACCCTATCATGTTGAACAGCAAGGGTGCGATGGAGGAAATTCGGGCCCGCTGCAAGCAATCGAGTCTACCATTGCTTACCCAACCACATGACTTTGGCCGCTCCAGGAACGTCCTACGAACCTCTTGGGAAATGTCGCTGTCACATTGAGGTTGGAGCTTGGAATCTATTTCGAAATCAAAGTCGATGAGAACAGTGACAAGTACGACGACGTCCTCAACCCTTACCGCGCTGCTGTAGGGGAATATGTTCTTCCCCGAAGTAACATCACTCTCCTCAAATCCCCATTGCGACTCGATACTTCCTTTGCTGGTTCTGGTTCTGGTGCTGGCTCGGCCACTTCGCTCGTTTTTCTGGATGTTACACCCATTCCTAGCGCCAACTTTGAACCAGAAAATCAGTCTTCCGATCATATGCCGCCATCTCCTTCGCTTGCTATCTTATCCAATCCTGGCGAAGAGGCCTCTGACATTTTTGCCACATTGCTTAAGCAATACGGCACCACAAAAAGTTCGTCTGGGGTTACGACGCCTGCAGGTATCGTGGACCCTTTGAAGGCTATGTAGAGGTCAAACTTGTGGTTGGTATGCCTGATATGGGCAGAGTAGTTGGTATGGGAGGATATCAAGCGGTGAGTTTGGGATGATCGATGCATCGATGAACCTTGAGCCTGATTGATTGGTGTTTATTTTGTCGTTGCTGTTTTCCTCGCCGATTATCTTCATTAACGCGCACGTCTTATCATGCCTTTCGGTCTCTTCATAGACCTCAAAAGTACCTAATTCCCTCTTAGCATTAGGTCGAAAAGGCTTTTATCCATATCTCCCATAAGAATACCCCTTTTCAGGACATTATGTATTATTGCGCTATCAAAATCACTCCCCATACCCGCCGTCCTCTCCTTGTTATCGCTGCTGTGGCTGAAAAGCTTTCATCCGACATCAATATTGTCACGCGGCATTGAAATCACCTCCAAATCGCCAATATCTCGGTCAGCGTCTGTACACAATCTTCAGATTGGAGAGTCGACTTTGCCTTCAACCAATACCGCACAGTGACAATTGTCGATCAATCGTTTGGACTCGTGCTATGTGAACAACCACTGCGTTTAACGCAGTGAAAAAGAATAGCTGTCGCGTTCATTGAACAAGATGTACTTACCAGTGCTGTTCTTTTCTCGACTTGTTTGCAAGCCTATTATTATGTTGCCTGTGAACTTATCTTCCTTCTGATAACGATACGATGCGACTTTACGCTGATAAAGAATGTTGTCAAAAAATGGTCAGGAGCCTAGTAAGACACGGCTTTTCACGTCTGAAATACTCGTACGCTAGGCTGTAGATGCTGTCTCGTCGTTGGGAAGAAACGGAGGAAGGGATTAACGTTAAACTCTTGTCACGGTATTATTCGATGGGGAAATTCTAGTCCAAGTTGCTGCCGTACTTAAGAAAATTAGTTGGATAAAGATCCTGGCATTATGCCTGTATTCGGAGCATGAACGAGCCCAGTGAAATCGACCCGGACGGTATCACTGCAAGTCTGTTAGTTTCCTACGTTACTCTCTATTCGTTCTGACACTGTAAGCTGACTAGGTAAAGAGAGGGAGAGCATGGTAAGATGTAATATCAAGAAGGTTGTCCCTCAAAATACGTTTGTCACTCCCGTGCCATGGTAGTTGTAATCAGTGTGTATAGCGACGCTATGCCTCACCCACATGAAACTCAGTGACTTATGTTTAAACTCCGGCCTTTCTCATGGAAAATATAGTTGACTCAGTTGAATTTTTAAACCAGGTTTAAACATGATAGGATACCCTCGGGAGCACATTACCTGGCTTTATGGGTACTAACAAGGGGTCATCGAGAATTCAACTGGTTTAAAAAAATATTTGTATTGAACCATATAATAAACTAGTTTACGGTTTAAACTAACTAAAATATTTCAACTTGGTTGAATTAAACAAGGAATTCAACCGGTTTAAAGATAAAGTAATATTTGAACCGGTTGAAAGACAAAGTTATATTTAAACTGGTTGAAGTTCAGATAATGTATCAAACCAGTTGAAGGATCCGAAGCTAGTCAAACAAAGGGGAGGAGGAGGAAGGAAGAAAGGACACCAAAGAGCAAGTCGTACAGACCTTGTGCTGTTAGCACCGCATAAAGGCCCCATCCTCACGCTCTGTCCAACATCTGTCCTTCAGGTCGAATGCCATTCATCGTGGCGGTCATAGCTGGATGCTGGTGTCGTGCCTCTTGGAGAGAGGTTCGGGCAAGGTCCAAGCTGTGTGGTGGTAATAAATTATAGCCTAGCAGTGTATCAATCAGCGAAGAGAAACAGGAGAGTGGAGGATGGACTCGGTGGAGGAATAGAGAACGAAAAAAAAGCACTGAACCAAATTCGGACGACAAAGGCACAACTCGGCGTATTCCGTATATGATGTGATCCTGTTGAACGGTGCCAGCAAACTGTTCCTTAGCTTCCTTTAAACTCTCGCCAGCTTTCGCCTTCTCGGGAATTGGGATGTCGCTCCTGCGCCTCTCTCTCGTATATGCTATCTACTCCCTCTCGTCTTAACAGACTCTCGGAGCCATGCAAACAAGACTTGTCTGCCTCTGACAGGAGCCACGGGGGGCTAGGCGCGCCCTTCTGCTTTTCATGTTGATCCCAGTCCTGAGTACTGAGTCGGTAAGTCGGATTCTCGCATGAACAACTCGCCGCTAAATTCATGCAACTTCCATCCGCTAGGCAAAAACATCGGTTAAGGACATCGGGTTAAGGGTGTACAATTACGGCTACTCGTAAAAGTATGGAGGTACGGCAGGGTGTATTAGCAGGTGAGTAATTCAAGTCCTGTCTCTTTTTACCCCCTGTGTTTTATGTCCCCCAATAACTACCTCATTTTCAACTGGTTTAACTATTATTTTATCTTTAAACCGGTTGAATTTCCTTGTTTCAATTCAACCAAATTGAAATATGTTTAGTTAGTTTAAACTGTAAACTAGTTTATTATATGGTTCAATATAAATACACTTTTCAAACCAGTTGAATTCTCGATGACCCCTTGTTAGTACCCTAGGCACAGGTAATGTGCTCTCGAGGGTATCCTATCGTGTTTAAACTTGGTTGAAAACTTCAACTGATTCAACCATATTTTCTATGAGAAAGGCCGGGGTTTAAACACAAGCCACTGGGTTACGGCACCCACGGCCTCACAGAACCTGAGAGTGTCTTTTCTTTCTTGTTCTACGTTGCAGTCCTGCGTACATCTTGCCGAAATCTATCCTTTCAGCCTTTTGGCATTCCGTATCCCTTTCATTTCAATGCACAACACACCGCCTCATCTATATCAGTGAGCGTCACCGCGGTCCTACTTCATCGATCATCGACCATCCCTTATAAACGTGCTTTCAGTCTTTGACGTATCATCGACATCTCTTGTGGTCGGCGCAAGTTAAATCCCGTCTCGCTTTGATCATGTACTTCTTAGCAAGCATCCCCCCGTACGATACAAGACGCAGTCTCAATTTGGCTTCTGTTTTCCCTGCACGCAGGTGAACTGCCCGATTTGTGCTTCAGACAATAAAAGATTACAACCGCCAGTTAACACCATCCGGCCATTCTCGAGGCAAATTACGGCTTATGTGGGTTGGAAAAAGTTGCTGGTCGGCAGTTTGGGATGGTTTAAAGGACTTCGGGGAGGAAAGGGGTTTCGGTACGTGTCCAAACCTTTTCAGTTCCATTTTTTGTCTCTACCATGCGTCGTCTTCGATTGACCCTTGTCTTCAGTCATGTTAAAAACCATAATGCAATTCACTCTCCTCGAATGGACGTGAAGGCCACATAATCTGCTCAGTGTCAGCTAACCCTTGCTCTACAGAACCCAGCGTTTACATTCGCCGCTTTCCATCCGCGCAACCACCTTTTGCGTCCCGGCAGATGACTGTATTCTGGATTTATTATGCAACACGAGCCATCCCTTTTTCATCAATCGTCGCGGAGCATACCACTCTGCATCGTAAAGTCTGTTACCTACCAATAACGGGCCCGAGTCGTATAAGTCCCAGTCTCTTTCTTCAAAACTCAAATTCTGTGCTGACTGTCTATACGCAACATCAACTGCGCCGATCATTATTGAACCTCGCCTCTTTCGAACTATCTTCTATCCTCCTTTCTTTGACATTCAATTTTTATGCAAGTACAGTCTACGTCCACTCAGAGACGCAATAAGCAAGCTCTTGTTGGGCTAATCCCGTTTATATCCCCGTAGCTCGACTTATGCAATGCCTGAAGAAGTAATCACATCCGACCGTGTTCCTCTCGGCGTCTGATTCCATTCTCTGCTTGATGCTTGTTACTTACGACCACCTAGCTTGCCAAATATCATCATTTTCCGGCTCTCTCTACGACCTCGATGAATCAGAAACTTGACGATGGATGTAGCACATTGCCCTGAATGCTACAGTAAGAAGACAATACCGTGTAATCGCTCTTGGATAGCACATAACGTCGGGCGTACAAGTTGACCTGTTACGGCGCAGGTATGATATACAGAACATACGAGAACGTGGTAATATAAGATAGCCAGAACTTGTTTTACCGACGATGGAACGATACAGTATATTCCCGTGGTATTACACTTCAACCGCCCGTACCGACTCAGGTTTTCAGTCCCGAAGTACCTCTTCAATTTCCCTGGACATAGGACGTAGGGCCGCGATAAAGTCACTAAACACCGTATCCTGCGTCTCGGACGTCATGTTGGTTTAGAGTAAATCGTCTGCCTTGTGTTTGGATAGTTCCAGACGAACAACCATGAGAGTTGTGGCGAACGCCTGGTAGAATTACAGGAAGTGATTAAATATTCCAGGAACAGTGTTTTTCATGAACATACTGGCGTGATAGCCGCAATTGTATATGCGTAATTGCTCGCGTTAATAATTGCAGTGCTTCCCAAAGTGAAGTCTCCCGAACCAACAAGGAAGGTAATTGCTAGTGCAATTATTGAAAGGGTGTATAAACCAGCCGATTGAATAATTATTTCAATGACATATTTGTATCTTTTTCGGGCCCCAGAGTCCAGACGTGTTGAGGAATAGATTTGAATGCCAATCACAAGTGTTGCGAGCACACTTGTTGCTACTGTGACGCACCAGCTGCATCCCTGCAACACAACGTATTGGCGTGCAAATTGATCTGTCTGAATAGTAAGGTTCATGAGACCTGTTAGTACGTCGATTGTAATGATTAGTACTGTGATAATATATCAGTTGATAAATCAGATCCAGTGGAAACATGTACTTTCCTACTTCAGAAATGTAAAGGCAGACGACTGCAAATCTAAGGTATCTCCGCCGAGCTAATGCATGCCAACACCGCCAGACCTGACAATTTAATTAGTGGTTTACACTTTGTAGTCACGGGTCACTCTTAACGCACCATCAGTGCATCGGCCAGAATTTGACATATTCCGCTGAGTAATATTTCCACAATAGATACCACAGGATCGCCGCTCATGATTAGAATGAAGGAATCCAGTCTGTTGTCTCCTTTCACAGCGAGTGGAATGTTTGCACAATACCACTGAAGGATTGACTGCGCAAGCGTGGTGGCAAACAGTGCCGTGAGAGTGGTGGTAACAATCGTTTTCCTTGATTTGGACTTGGAAGCTATAGGCCCATAAATACATTACTATTATTATAGAGAGACATCTTCCGTACCGTAGATATGTAGAGTGAAAAAATAAAGAGCAATATATCCACCTAAATTACAATTAGATTTCTAAGCGAATTCATCGAATTCTATCACATACCAGAAAGAAACACAAACAGAAGAGAGGAATTCAGGTATCCACCAATTATAGATCTTTGGAATGAAATGGGGAACTCGGCATCAGACATGCTAGATAGTGGGGTAGTATAATTCTGTACCTTAAAATCTATGGAAATTTACTGTCTTATAGTTTGGAAAACTATATTTCGGGCAGCATTGACAACCATCTCGCTGCCATGTAAACGCACTGGTCTGTTCATATATTTAAGTCTGACTACGGATCATAGGCGATCATTTTAGTACATTATTGTTTCTCGTTCTTCTTGGGGCAAGATTACCACTCCAATCACCTTGTTAAAAATTAAATCATGTCTAGATAGGATGTGGATGACAATGAGCAATTACGCAGACTGTTAGTCGAAGGTGAAGAAACGGAATAAATTATTAGAATATCTAAAATTGTCAATAGATAGCTTTTCATCAAAGGATCTGTCAGTACACCCCACCCTTTGACGATAACTATTTACGACGCTCGCATCGTGTTTCGAGCAAAAAAATCGCCCTTCGCGCAGCCGAGTTGTCCGTAACCTGCTTCCACACTCGTATCGCTTTATGACTCTTTTTTTTTACTTAAAAAAATTTTCAACTACACTGGTATTTGTTTTTATTCCACGCATGTGCACTGGAGGACATTGAGAGCCACTCCGTGATACCAAACTCCCTGCGTCATTTGATGTGACCGCCTCTGTGATGTAGATCCTGTGAAACTGAAAGCAGTGACGCGAGCCCATTGCGGATGCGACGCGCGCAAAGAACGTATCTCGAGGAACGACCTTTCGGAAAATCCAAGATATAGGCATCCTGTCTCTTCGTTTGGCCACCAGACAGGGTAAGATGGATTATGGAGTGGGGAGAATGACCAAACTCACAGCTATTATGCCGTCAGTGCAAGGTGTACTCTAACCCTAAGTTGCAAGGAAGTCGATAAAAATCGCGACGTGAGAGTTCTCTCAAGCCTAAATAACGATGTATTACGAATGACATAAAGAGAGAACATGTTGCTTCATATTAAATAACCAATCATCAGCGAGAACGAGGGTTTATACCATGTGGCAGTATGATGGTTCCATACGTACCCATCCAGCGTCGCACATTCGGGCGGACAGGGAAACGAGTACATATTGGAAAGAAGAAATTGTACAACTACTACCCTCAGCGGACATGTTTACACTTATGTACCAAAAACAACGTCACGTGGAATTTTGAAGCCTACAACCTTGCCAAGCAAGGTAATAACTGTTAGTAAACAGACAATACAACCCAAAAGGTAATTTCCAGGTAAAACCATCGAGGAACTCATCGCACCTCAAGAGACTGATGGCCAGAGTTGATCCGGATTAGTGTTCGCCTGTGATACGCGTTCTCGACACGTAGTGGATCGGAGGGAGGAATTCACGAGCCGACCCACTGTCAGAACCTCAAACTGAATCAAACCTACCGTCATTGTCTTTGAGGTGCTCGTTTGCATTGTATTTACGCTTTTCTTTTGTCTCCTGGACGGCACATTCGAGATTTGGCACTGACGCGTCTTTCGTAGTGCGGTGTTGGGGTTGGTTAGGGGATTAGTTAGATGGATACGTATGTGCTTCATTTACTACTCGTTTTGGTTTACCCTCCTTTTCAAATTGCAAACATAATACCATCTGCTATTCTCGTCTCCTCTGGAACTTAAGGGTGGGTCCACATCCTTTATGTGAAGATTTACCGGTACCCTTGATTTACCCTCAAGTTTCATCCAACTCGATCTGCTCCACATTGTTAGATCGAGTCCCTATAATTACATACTATTTATTATTTAAATTAAAAGTAAGCTACACAGAATTTCATTTGTATTGCCGCAGAGGAGGCATCAACCAAGGTCAACGCGGAAAGATTTTAGACGCGTTATTGTCGTGATGTTTGGATTGCATGCGTCATGCCGATCGTTCCGAGCACTTCCACATCAACCAAATTACATAACTCGCGTCATCATTTTATTTTCATTTCTTCCCTCTTCGCGTCCACCACCACCGCTGGTTTTCATGCCTGTTGTCCCCTCCCTCTGACTTCACTACTATCTTGACTTTAGATGAGATTCTCTTTTGCTGGAGTGCCATCGCTCAAACTTTGACGAACATACGCGACTTTCGTGTTGAGCGTTTGGATGATATGGGAACATATTTGGAAGGATGTGTCTCAAATCGATGCGTTGTGCGCAGGTGTGTGTATCAAAATTCTATGCTACTTCTGAATTTACTTCCTCTACCTGCGTCGACTTGTAGATATGCACACATTCTTGTATGAATATCGCAAACTCAGGTGAGGACCGCTCTCTTCGATCCTCTCAGATGCAATGCATATGATGTGGTGTTTATATTCATCGAGTCTATTACAGGATGTCTTCTGAAAAGCCAACGGAATTGCTGGGGATAATACAACGACCGCCACCTTCTGCACCCATGACATTTACGTGAGGGTGTCAAGAACGTCGCTGCTGGCTGCAACCCCATGGACATCCGGCGCGGTTTGCAAGCTGCTGTTGACCACGTCGTCGAGTTTTCTTCCTCCAGCAGGATTAATACCGCCACCGCTGAGATTGCCAAATTAGCCACCATCTCCCCGAACATCAACACCCACGTCGGCAACCTCCTCACCTAGACCATGAAGGTCGGCAACTCTGGTGTCATCACAGGGAATAAGGGACGAACCATTGAGGACGCGATTGAAATCAAACCTTTCGGGAAACAAGATTTTTTTTCCTCAAAACATTTTTCCTGCTCTCGAAATAGCCGCCTAGGGCCTGTGGCCCTCTCGTTACCATCGTTGAAGACATCGACGGCGAGGTATCGCTACCTGCATCCTCAACAAGCTCTGCAGCCAGCTCTAGGTCGTCGCTGTCCAGTCCTGTGGCATTCTCAATGGTGGAAGCGTGGTCACTGACGAGTCGGACTTCGGCTTAACTGGTTGGTTTAAACCTACCACCGAGGACAACACCTTGAACAGCGACGGTGCGAAGGAGGGAGTCCAGGTCATCACTGACTTCACTAAATCCGACTTTGACCCCTCCAAGCTCCAGGAACGTATTGAGAACCTCTCTGGAGGTGCCGCTGTCATCAAGGTGTGAGCCTCGTCTGAAGTCGAGGTCGGTGAGAAAGACAGGTGCAACGACCCTCAACGTTACCCATGCCGGTGTCGAGGAGGGTATTTTCCTGGAGGTGGTGTTGCCCCCCTCCAGGCTGCACTGCAACTAGCTACCCCTTCGCTCGCTTTGGTGCTGGCTCCCCTGTTTATCTCGATTCCAAACCTACCCCTACCGCGAATTTTGATTAGGAAGTCGATGTTTCTATCATCCGCCGCCATCACCGATCCTTCCCTTGCTATCCTTTTCCATGTTGGCGAGGAGGCCTCTGTCATGTTTAGCACATTGCTCAAGCAATACGGCACCACAAACAAGTTCGCACGGAGCTAAGACGCCTGCGAGTATCGTTGATCCTCTGCAGGTTGTGAGAAGTGCGCTGGTGGATGCTAGTGGTGTTCCGCGCTTGTTGATAACGAGCGTGGCGTGTGGTGTTGACGCGCCAGAGCAGTACAAGTCTGCGAGTCTCCAGCTGGTATGGAAGGATAGTAAGCGGGGGTTGGGATGAAGTTCAGTGTTTCTTTCGGTATTGCCCCTTTGTTTGCCGGCCTCTTTCATCGACATCCCCTCTCTCCTTTGGGTCTGTTCTTGGAGTTTGTTCACCTGACTTTTTTTTTTTTTTTTTTTTTATTAAAACC
>Ga0247779_1000913_pt1 | contig 15368 bp, 11 predicted proteins | sample UWRJL221509R5_FD_179925 | JGI IMG/M metagenome (GOLD analysis project Ga0247779, IMG submission 179925) | Plant litter microbial communities from Arlington Agricultural Research Station in Wisconsin, United States - UWRJ-L221-509R-5 | ecosystem: Environmental > Terrestrial > Plant litter >... | reverse complement strand
GATTACTTTATTTCGGTCAACTTGCGCAGTTTCCTTCATTGAAGCGCGAACTACCCTCCAAATAGGATGGATAAATTAAAGATCATCGTCAACCGAATCATAAGCAGCGGAACGCTGTGCAACTAAGGGTAGAATGCCATAAATGACATCGGTCCTTCGATTTGCGCGCAGTACCTGCCAGTTTGATCATACCGTCCAAATCGATTGCAATCTCGAGCGCGACATGGATGGTTTCAGAGTTGACATACCATCAGTCGGACAGATGGACGCCCAGTTTTTAATTGAAATAATCTGTGCACAAAGAATTAGCTTGGATATAACCATCTTGATATTTGTTACGCAAACATGCCTGTACAACCTAAACACATAACACTACGATGCAAAATATGCAGAAGTCAGTGTAAGAGCGTAATAATATCATTACAGCCGAATTAACAAATGAAGCATTAAAATTACCGGAATGTACCGACAATAAGTATCCCATATAAGCAACCGATCCATACATTTTTTCAGTAACTTCATGTTAGAGGTCTTCCCATCTGGCCTGAAGCTTTTGGTCATATCGCCTCAGCAATAATCTTTCCACCCAACCATTGGAAGGATATGGCTTTTCCCATTGATTATGCAGGTGTATGCTGAACACTTTCTGCAATGTTTGGTCTAAACCACCCTCTTCTTCGAGTCCTAGTCCCATCGTCCATTTTCCATCCTTTCTGTCTGGTTCAAAGGGATCTGGCAGTCGATTATCTAGTCTACAAGATCGCCCATCGCTAAAGCAAAAAGGAAGAATTTTGAATGGAGGTAATGAAGCTGCTACCAATCGTCGCCAGAGTTTCAGATATAGGAGTGCACCCCAATCTGTAGACCCAGAACGGGGCGGCTGCGACGTAGCCATGACGTGGAAAGCCTCACAGAGATACGGCGAATGTTTACGGAATCTCATCAGAGCACCATTGAGGGGTAGATATATTTTGTCTGTGAATCCGAGAAAGTCGTTGAGATACTTCAAGCATAGCGAGGAAAGAACGCACCATAACAGTCCCATTGGGTAACAAATTCATGTTCCAGGAGTGGTTCAACGTCTCTAGTCAATAACGAATCCATGTCGACCCAAATACCCCCATAATTCCACAGAAGGAGGAGTCTTATAAGGTCTCCATCGATCCACGCCTTCGCATCTTTACTGGTAAGCAGGTCGCTATCTTGAAGTTCAGTGCCTCGAGCGAGCTCCGGAATGTTCACAATCTCGAGGGCGAATGCATCCGGATATAGTTTCAAATAATTCTGTAAAATGTCATTCGATGAGAGGTCGCCGTTCGACCAGAGTATCAACCTGGAAGTTGCAACATTCTGCGTTGCAAAGAAAGATTTAAGCATCCATTCCTGCCGCTGTCCAAATGGTGCAAGGTCACTTCTCCAGTAGGTGTGGTATTGGGTGCGGTCGTCCGCGGCTAAAGGGGTTCGATGCACAATTGGATCGTGCTTTATTGATCCTGCAAAGTTGTAGCAATCAAGACCCATCCTCATCGACATTCCTGCCTGCACTTCGGTCTTTTTTGGGCCGTATATATAGGTTGTGGCGTTATAAAATGGACTGATGCGTTCCTGGTCGAAGCAATTCGAAAGAGGGTAGATTGGCTCTATTTCTTTGCTGACCCAACCTTTGTCGTAAACAGAAATCTCTATGTGCACTTCATATAGATAGAAACCAAGAAGAAGTAGTAGAGCGAGTGCTGGAAGGGCATATTTCAAGATAACTATGATTGTTCTTGGCCTGACTGGGAATCGTGAGGAAGGTGTCAGCCCATTGCGTGTCCTATGTTGTGTTGCAGGAAGATTCAGAGACGACGTGGAAGAGGTGGGGAAAGAAGATACAGGTAAAGGTGAGCGCTGGCGAATGGACAGTGTGGAGGACGCGTACATTGGCAATCTTTCATATTCTCCTCTGGACATTACGACCACCTTTCTTCGGCCTGCGTTATTATATCGTTAAAATCGACGTCCCGCTCGTGTAGAACCTACAGCAGTGTAAAAAAACATGGGTAGGAACAAAGCCAACCACATTACTCGCCTGCACAACTCCAAACAACAAGCTACCGTGGTTGTGTGTAGTCGCGAACGTTGGACTTCGAATTTGATGGCAACTGTAGCACTGAGCACTACGTCACGGTCAATCTGACTTACGCGTGATCTTCTGGTTGCATAAAACTTTAACTTGCGCGTCGCGCGACCGCCGACGTTTAAGCACGTATGAAAGAAGCATATCCGACCGCACATTTTTAACCGTCCATCGAAGTGCAACAATTATCAGGAAGCTGTCAACCCTTCTTTTATCACTCTTCAAACAATCTCTCGCGGTATATCACTCTGATGTGGAGTCATGCGAAGAAACCGCGAATGTACAACAACAGCTTGGCTTGAAGCAAATAGTAATGTTAAAAAGTGCGTACAAAACTCGTTTCTCGAATTTTGTGCTGATTGAACAATGATTGAACCACAGTGAGCTTCGATATAGTTGTTGGACATGGTTCCACGGTCCCCTTGGTTCCTATTGATGGAAAAACCAGAAGAACTTCTCTGAAACCATGTCTACTCTTGTTCGAATCAACATCTCGAAATCAGGACCTGGAGTGGGAGCTTCCTACAGGGATGTCGCCCAAAACAACCCGATTTCGTGTCATTCCTCTCTTCATTCACGTTACAGAGACAGGCGAATCGAAATGTTAATGTCTGTATGATTTCACACGATGGACCCATCCAAGAGACTGCAGATAGATTTTTGGTGGATATAACTCTATGAGCCATCAGCGGAGTGAGCACGCGAGACCCGGATTCTATACCACTAGCGCAACCACCTTAACACAACTAACTTTTCAATCATCGAATCTCTTACTTTTGTGAACGTGGACTTACCAAGGAAATGAAATCAGCCGGGACACGGACTTGCCAACCGATTTTCTCGTGGATTAAAATCGCCTACGCGATATATACCACCTGCTTTAGCCTTTTACACGCTCAAATGGGTTTCTTCGCTCTGGAGCTAGATGAATACTCGATACCGTTATGATTTATCCACTCCACACAACCAAGGAACTGCCTGGTTCTTAAAACATTCAAATACATTCCTATCACCATACACATCCCCCCGAATATAATGACCAGGTGGATAAAACAAATTACCCTACAGAGAAGGTTTTCACTCAAGTTGATATGGAGATGACAGTGGAATATATATATCACGGACATAACAACGTGACATCTACATCAAAATAAAAATAACTGTCATCAAGGTCCCGGCTTTACTGACTGGAGTAGGAAAGTTACTCTCACCAAACTTTCTCAACTCTTTCCCTTATTTTCCCATGTGCGTCGATCACACACAGTTTACAAGGCCAAATTCCAATGTGTTAACGGGCGTTTCCATTGCTCGATGCGTAACGCGTAACCAATCAGGTGCCAGGGTGATTTGCACAGACATAGCATACTTTCACATATATTTTCACACACTTGGCTGAACCCCAACGACCGACTTCTAGTTAGAAGGTTCCAATGACGAACTTCAGACATAACCGACCCCCAAGCACCTTACCAACGGGGTCGGTATTTTTTGTCACTATCAAATCCAAGGCGATATATACGCATACGTATATCAGCGTATATCTGAAGAGCAAAGCTTCGGCAGAGTGTAAACGATTAATTACCAAACAACTTGGAGATACCACCGGAGTGTGCGAAGTCTGCAGATCAGTATGCCAACCGCCTCTCCGAACCGTCCGATACAAAGAGATACATATAATGGCCTCGCTGACTCTGGCAACCTTTCCTGCTCTTCTTTTCCTGGCTATTTTGCTCGATAAATGCTCGTCTTGGTTCTCCCGACCTGACATTCGACAGCAGGCCATTTCATCCCCCTTTCGTTCTTTTGCTAGTAGTGTTGACTTGCGAACATGGATTCATCAATATTATCAATAGGCCCTCATTTTATGAGGTATGTATTATTTCAAATTCATGTCCATTCCGCTTTATTAAGAAGATTTCTTGCAGTGCTTACTTGTCGATATCTTGGTTGAATGCCTTTTTATACATGTTGGAAATCATCCTTGCCACCTACTATTTCTTCCGCTACAAAACCGAACTGTCTTTACGTGTCCTTCTTTCTGGCTTGCTTATTGCAGACACGATATGTACGTTCACCGTACTATCATCAACTTGGATGGTGCGTCTATTTATTTGCTGGAGATGATGAAATAGATGTCCGACTGACTCGCACCTCGGTCGACACAGTTGTTGATAAACTCTTTTCAAAGTGGGTGCCTAAAATGTAGTTCAATGTCCAAGTTGCTTATATTCTGTATCTATAGACTACACAATAGGAGAAATGAAATGGACAGTTCCTCTATCAACCGTTATGCTTGCGATTGTAGGGGTGATTGAGGAACTATTCCTGCTCAACCGATGTCAAAGGCTGTAGGTTAAAATCGTCAGTATTTGTAGATCCAAGTTACTGATTAATTCTTCCTCTCCATTTCTTAAAGCTTCCAGACACCATACATTCTGATCCCTTTATTCGCAATGGTCCTCGCGCATGTTCGTCCACGCTTCTTTCCCCGCTAACCTCTGTTATATAACATTCATATTATGCAGTTAATACTTCAGTTATACTCGGGTTTTTATGTGGTGGCCTTTCCCGATATGAATCCCAATGGTAGGAGATACGGAAACACAGGGGCATCGTTCGTTTATCTCATCTCTATTTATTGAGTGGACGACGTATTGACTGAATCGACTTCCCAGTATTGCCGCCTCGATCATGGCTACCGTGGACCTACTTATTCCGATTGCACTCGTTTGGCAAATACAAACAGTGACTCCATTACAGATTCGACGCCAAAGGTACGCCTTTTCTTTCTTGCCATGTAAATCACTGTTGATTGAACGGCGTGTCAGAACATGGAGAGACAACGTCATGAATGTGATTTCTTCTGGCGGTGTTGGAGCTGTGATGAGTATAATACTTACCGGTTTATATTGGACCAGGCCTGACAGTGAGTCCTTTTCGTCACTTGTAAAATATTTGGCTCATAACTTCTGAGAAGTTTGGGGTATATTCGTAAACACCATGGGTCGCATATATAGCATCACCATACTCTTCAACCTACTCGTGAGCAAGAGAAGAAGTTCGCCTTACGACGTGCCTAATGACGTTGCACGCAAGAAGATGTCATTCAGCGCGAGTATCATGTTATACAATTTTTGTACGTGTTACGTGTTTTATATCCTCCTCTTCGCGAAGTTCGATATCTTTACCTGAACCCAATTCTAGCGAAACCTACAGGACGAAGAGCCGACAGTCCAATCCTAGATAAACAGTTGCCACCAACCCCTCACGAAGCGCAATTTAATATTTCATCTTCTTTGGACGCAGACGTGGAGAATATCCCTCCATCTCCATCTTTGAATCCACATATTTCTTCCTCATAAGATCCGCAAAACACCACGCGCGTCTTAGGACATTCTTGGGAAGGCCACGTAGCAAAGGAACATTTTAATACAATAGTTTACAGTTGGACTATGATTACAATATCGCACGAGATAGATAAGCGATAGGAAGAATACTATGCAGAATGTCCGTAAAATCTAAAAACAAGAAAGGAAGGGATTGACAGTCTAACAAGGTACGGGATCCCGAGAACCTAGCTCGCAATTCGACAGAGTTCAGGAACTGACGGCTATCTCTTTATGGGCAGGCCTGATCGTCTTGTTGTAATTGTCAACGAAGTTTGGGGATTTAGTGTATGCCCTGCCGGAACCATCGGTATGAGCTCTCTGAGGGGGAGGAACCATGCGGCGAGCGGCATTGCCTGATTCAAGATAGGCAGGACTTTGCTTGAAATTTTTGAAGGTTGAATGACCACTGTTATGTTCTTTGCCTGGAACAGCAGGAGGGATGTCGCTGTAGCGCGCATTCAAGGTAGGGAGGTTGTCTTCATCGATAGGCTTGCTGACGTGGGCAACTATCTGTTCGACTGAAAGAGAAGAAGGATGCTTTGTGTGAAAAAACGAACGTCCCGAAGAGAGGTAGCAGTGAACGTACAATGTGGATTGGTCCCCTTCAATTCTTGTGCTTTCTTATTGTGGAGCATATTCATATAGAATCCTGTTAAGCCAGCAAAGACGATCGAGCCTCCAACGAGAAAGGTCTGAAGGAAAGTCAGTATACAATGACTGTATAGGTAACCACAATGACCCACCTTGCCAAATCCCGAGGAGGGCATACGAGGGACACTGCCAGCGGTGTGCGCCATTCTGATAAATTAGCTTAAGAAAAGGTTATCTGAGAGGTTGGTATGAAGCTCGTTGGTTGGATTGTTGATAGCGGGTGGAGATGGAGTCGTACTTTTGACCCTCATTGCATTGGCGACCAGGTAATTCATGACTCAGATCACTAGTTTTATGACGAATGCGACTAGGGTGCTTATTCAATTATGAATCCTAGTTAGCCTATAACGGGTGGTCATGTTTCGAATGGTGAGACTTCCACGATCGTCATTTATTCCAGCATGGACTTCGAAATCGAACTATGAATGGACTTTGGATTCACTGAGTGGATCAGACACTGTTGGATACGCTACGAAGACATACGGTAGTCAGTATGGCATTATACGAATAGGGCAAAGGACAAGGGGGAGATTAAAAAAACAAACGTTAGAGAGAATCCAAGTATTCGTGCCCCAAAAGTTAAGAAATGAAATCATACGCACAGGCTCGATATTGATCAAGTTCGTGTTTCCGACGCGTCGAAATGGATCTCTTCGTCAGATACAGAGTAAATCCTGCAACGAGAAGGGCACCAGTAAATCCAAAGGTCTAATTCAAAAAGTATATTATTTCTCTATTCTTTCTGTGTATCATATAGTACACTCACAATACGTTTTGACGTCGAAAGCTTCAACTGTGCCATTTCAAACAAAAAAACGGATTTTCGGAACCAGAAATGCGAGGGCGCAATCAATTCTATCCAATTTTGCTCAGGGTAAAAGGCTCTGTAGGACAGTAAATCGAAAGAGGCTGGACAGTGGAGAACAACTTCATCAGGGCAATTCAGACCCAAATGTAAGAAAACGTAGGAAATAGTGCTAATTCGCTAATTCGGACCAAAGTTTGTAGCGGCATGATCCGGCAGTCTGAATTTAGGAAAAACTCTTTTTTCGTTCGTTTTTTTTAATATGCGCAGCATCTCCACAAAAATCGTCAATTTGTGGGATGCAAATCTTCTCTATGGACTTCATTTCTTCCTCGCTGAGCTAGTCCATACTATTGAATTTCTTAGAGCCTTTTCTGATATCGTCAGCCGAAGTCCATGTAGAACTTTCTAGTTGCGTTAGGGAAAGCGTTACCTTCGAAAGCTTCTCCCTCGAGTCTTCGGAAACTCCGTAATAACACCAGCACCCACGAAACTGGAATTTATAATGGATAATGGACTGCTGAAGAAGAACAAACCTGTTCTCATGCCACCTTAAAGTCTCTTATTGATTAACACCATCTCGTCCTTTAATCTCGGGGAACCTCAGCCGAGAAGCGCCAAGTTCGGCTCTTCCTCTTACCCAGCTAGACCCAGCCAGTACTGCAGAAGGCACCCTCTTTCCGATGTTTTACGACGAACACGAGAGTCATCATGATCATACGTGAATCCACTAGCTAGCAATTTTCCGTGGGCAACTAATGAGCGCGTCTGCCCCTCGAGTTCTAGAAAAGGGCCTTGTCACTTATATTAAGATAACGTGTCCTTTACTACTTGAAAATTTTGTCAGCAAGGACGTTTACCGCTCTATTTTGAAGCGACTAGTCTTCTTTTGGGATACAACCCGCCCATAGACCTTGGCCTTTCTATATAAACGCACTTATATATAGGCAACATATTTGAAGGCAGCGTGAACTGGAAGAAATCTACGCTAAGTACGCTCCCGACAAAGGCCGTTTATCAATGAAATTTGAATGCAATCAATTAATACTTGCTTTTGGTGGATACTATCAACAGATATCGCTCGTATACGCCTCAACTGGTACATAGATGATGGAAGAACAGGATCAGATTCCATGAGTTCAAATTTCGTTATCGGTTTTACACATGATGCGATTATTCTAAGTAATGGGTTCTAACACGTATATTTGATGTCGAAATGCCCAGTTGGATTTCCAAAATAAGTCGTATGTATCCACATCCAGATGCACTAGAAGGCCAGCGATTCTTTCTGGGTAGAGACCTCTCCACGTTGCCAGTGGAAGAATTAAAACCATCAGCTTAACTCAAGTCCAATCGATGCAGGCTTCCATTACGTTGTATACGGACTTTTGCCCATCTCCCATGAGCCAGAGGCCAAAGTCTATCAATATATCTGGCTCACCTTCTTCCTTTGTATTTGCACGGCTCGGTTCAGGCAAAATACTCTATTTGTGTTGCCATTAATGGTAAACTTCGTGATCCGCAGGCCAAGTGCGCATGACTTCTGTCTCCAAAGTCTGCGACCTTCAATTACCGGGACTATGGCTAATATTTTGGGGTTCAAAGATCTTTTGACACGCCTTATAATTCCATATACCCGTTTGACTTGTTTCTTTTGGAAAATATTTAGGATCGATATCACTCAGGCACAAATTACATGATAGACCTGCCATACGACTTGGCGCGGGCGCTTATTTTTACGATCTGTTTTTGAAGTCTGCGACGGGTGCGGCGTTGGGCATGAATGTGATTTTACATCAATTATCTATATGTACAGGAAAGCTTTGATGCACTACCAGACCAGTAACCACTTATTACATGCTTCAGACAGGGGTTACTCATACTCCATGATCAACAAAGTTTGGTACATGAAATTAATGATCATTGTTGAGCATTGATCAATGGCAACGTAGAACTACCGTCTGCTTGTCCCTTTAGTGCAACCAGAAACTAGCAGTAGAAGCCAGTCCTAGTCAAGGATGACGCACAGACAAACTGTGAGCACAAATCTGCTTCTGGGGTGTAAAGGTTATCTTGAAGCTTCAGGTCTCTACAGCCCGGAAGTTGCAGTGGCCAGCTGATGAGCACTGAGCACTGAGCACTTGCTCCACGTCAAGCTCAATATAATTAATCGTCTTTCGCCACCCCACAGCCTCTCACCGTCCCTACTTTCTTGAGTTTGTACGTCTAGTAAGTAGACCTCGCGATACCTTACTCAAAGCGCAGAAGCGATATCCAGTAAAGTTCCAACTCACAATATGCAAGCGAACTTATTGGGTCAAGTCTTTGTGAGTTACTTAAAATTTCTGAAATGCCGATCCGTCATCAATGCAGGTCCAGTAATAAATAGAAATACCCTCCGGTTGTAGATCAGACTCTAGGTTGCATGTACCTGTTGATCTTTTGATAAGTAGTTAATAAGTAGTTATAATCAATTTAAGTATCACGGATGGTACGGATTCCATGTTTTTTCGAGACACGTACTTCGGCGCCTATTTATTCGCAATATAGTACGTATGGTGTGAGATTGGACTATGAGAGTGCCTAGAAAATTATTAAGCCTCTTTGAACCAAATACGCGGACTGCCGGTACAGCTTGAAGCATGAGTACGACACGGGGTAAGAACATTGGCACTTCAAGTTGCCGGTCGACTTGAGTCAGCTTGGCTTTCGTTACCAAGCCAAAACTGGGGGGAGAAAAGGCTAGAAAAGGTTGAAATCGGAGGCCAAGACAAAAACACTGGGGAAAATACCAGGTATGTATATTTATCTGCAACTTCTCTGGCGCCGAATCGAGAACCTATCTTATCGCGTGGGCATTTTACAAGTCGTGTTGCTGATACAAGAGAATCAGATAGAATCAGATATCGGATCATGAGACACATAATTTAAATAACTGCTTCCACTGCTGTCTCTTTCAAAACGTCCGAGTCACTGAGGCCATTTCCATACAACATCATGCATCAGTGGCCGTTGATAACTGTGTACGGCATTGATAAGTACATGCGTATATATACGGGCTTGTCGTGAAGTCCTCGGATAGGGATTGCTTGGGAGAGGAAAACATTGCATCGTATGCCACCTCGACATCAGCCCAGGGGATAGCCTCATGCCGATGGTCACTTGAAATGATTGATCAGTGTCAACCCTCGTAAGGGCAAAAACATCATGTTTTCTTCATGAGCTGGCTCGTTATGAGATTTGGGGGCCTGTATTGTGCTTCATATATCAATAACCTCGGAACTCGTGCTGAGCTTGCTGTAGCAAGTGTCGATAAACTGTGCCGGCGGCAATGCAGTACATAATATCGCCTAGTAAGTGCCAGATTTTTACGCTGGATGATTTTACCGACCTTCTGCCCTGACTTTATATATATATATATAACTCATTAACGATGGGACAAAAAATTGCCACGCGTCAAGTTATGAAAACGTGCATATGTACCAAGCAGTTGAACAACGCCAGATATTAAATTTAGTCATAGTAGATATATCCCACGCACCATGGCACTATGCATACAAAATATTTGGTAACATTTCGAGAAGGTCTTCAAATCAGGGCGCTTCGAAATTCTTTTTCCACTGTCATCTCCGTCGACAATAAAGACGGCCATCTCCTATACAGCGCAGGGTAAGTCGCATGATAATTGTAGGACGTAATCTGTGAAACACTCCTTGAACATGGCTTCAGAATCGCCTACGTCGACTTTGAATAGCCAGTTAAAATGTTCACCTGACCTCCAAAGCTTCGTGAGTACCCCATTGTGCGTCACTGGGATTTCGCAACTCCCGGGACCTAGGTACCTCGAGGCATATGCGCATAGTTAGTAGACTCGATGAGTTCCTTATTATCTGTTCTTCATGCAAATAAGCACTGACTTTTTCCTCTTTCGACGATCCACATTTCCACGGAGGGGGCACTGATGACGTACTCACGACAAATGATAGTACTACGTCAATTGTTCCCTTGACAAGACGAGCTTGGTGACATAATTACACCAATACAGTAGAATGGAGTTTGCTGAGGTTTGCTGGCTTGTCGTTTCGAGTACCTTCCAAGCATCTACTTCTGCATACACGGCTTGAGCTTGGCAACCAAACTCGATTCTGGGTATATAAAAAAAGAGGGTTAGAAAACGTCAATGGTTGACGTTATTCAAGTTTCAGGACAATCTTTCGTAAAAAAGGAAGCATCCATGATCCACGAGTGTGGAGGGTACGGGGTTTTCGAAGCTCAACCTCGCGGCGGCTAATTTAGTCGCGCGTAGCGAATGCGCTGACTTTGAATTGACCATGGTCAGTCTTCGTTTAAGTTACAGATTGGTCAGTATATGGATTCCCGGGAAACTGGTCGGATTGAAGCTGATTGAAGCTCAGACACTTGATAAATGTACCAGATACAGTCTTGGGCCTAACAACACCACATAGGAGTGGCAGGAGGTTGAATTCGGCTTTCCTAGATCAGAGAAATTGGAATTACTGAGGACTACCACGCCCAATAAATGCTGAGAAGGAATAGACCGTCGCCTTAGTAAGTCCAGATGAATTAAGTACAGGTCCGGCTGCCAATAATCCCACATAATTTGTAGATACAAGCGGAGTTGAGAGAGAGAGAGCAAATTTCTCGATGACAACAAAAGGAAAGGTTGAGCAACCGTACACATCATGTATTAATTTCACGAGCAATGGCAACGAGCGTGCCTAAAAATAGGAATCTGTAACCAACCGGGTGTGCATAACGACGACGACCAGCGCAACTTGGCTGGTTTGGTTCGATAAGTAATTGGATCAATTCGTAAGTTGGCCCAATGACGAATCCATGACGTTTCATTGACGTCACATTTTTCTTTTCTGCACTTCAAAGGCTTTCTATCGCGCTGCATGCATGGTAGGGATTCGTACGGATCCGTTCGATGCTATTCAACAGCCTCCGAAATTTAGACTTTGACTTTCGTGAAGTACTTGACGTGACGTATACACATATAACAAGATTGGACGATATGTAATCTTAATGTTCAATATTAGAATTCGGTAGTGTGTTCCTACTAACCTATACGATTCCCTAAATACAATACTTTAAAAAATCCCTAATAAAAAATAATCGCAAGAGAAAAAAAGAGACGAGGAGAGTGGAAAACACAGCAAAATGACGTGGGAACAAGTAGCAATGATGGAAGAATGGAAAGTCCTCTCAGGGAGTGGTAATATGAAGAGATATGCATGGAAACGCATGGTGTTATGCCGCGACCGAAGATTGGGATGATGTGAGATGATGCATGGAGATACAAATACAATGAAGGATGAGGCTGGCTGGGGGTGATGAGGGACACAGTCCCAATGGCCCAAATTTTGGATCCTAACAGGAGGGTAGCGATGAGGGTGGATCCCGACGAGTCTATCTCTGAGCACAAGACCAGTTGCCCAGTCGGATACGTATGGTATATCCAATAAGATATGGAGCATATTTCCTTGGATTGAAGAACATGTCAGCCTGAAGGAAGCGCATGTGTTTATCCTTCTCGTATAATTAGTGATGGGTGGCCAGGGCCATAAAGGCGGAGTAGAGGGCGAGAGGAAGGTGGCCCGAGAATGTCCGTCCCTCTCGTGAGTGGCTTTGGCGAATATGAGGACTATCTTCGGGCGACATATCTCCAGTAATGAGCATTAGGTGGCTGTAAGACCTCGGTCAGATCATATAAAGATAGGGATCAAGAGCCAAAGCCACAAACCTGAGTCCCTTGAGTCGAGTCATCTAAACGATGATGAACGCAGGGTAAGAAGGGAGAGAAACATAGCAAAGACAAAGAACTTACGAGCTTGTATGCACTCCCAGATGTCTACACCCCGTCCTCTAGGGTCCCATATGCCACATTGACTGTACAACGCCCAGTGGACGTTGACCTCCCAAATCCTGGTTGCGTTTCCGACGACTGCTCCTGGCATCTTTGGCGCTGGAGCTATGTGTTGGGGATCGTAGGTAGCCGTGGTGAAAAGATACGAGCGACAAGCGCAGAGCAGAATGCGAGTTGAGCGGAAGAGATTTTCGAGGATGAGTTGAAGACAAGGGGGAATTTATACCTCGCCTTTGACATAAGCGCATCTGTATGCAGATCTTGGTTCACTTCACTCTATGAAAGCCACGAACCGGCTCAGCTCGGCTACTCACCACGCTGCATAACTGCTTTATCGGGCCGATCTGGCTGAGTTTGATTATCGATCGCACTGTTCTTTCTTGAAGCCACGCAGTGCCACGCTTACTGACATCAGAGTAAACGAGGCTTTGGAGTTGTGTATCATCTACCCACCGCCAATCGTCTCCAATTTCGACAATGACGAACTAAATGGCCCCAATGCCTCCAGGCTGTCCAATATCGCACTGTGCCGCTATGTTCCCGCAATTTGTTGCTGTTGCAACCAACCTTTCCCCTTCACTGGCTCGAGGTCAAGGAGAAAATATGGGAAAATATCAACGATCAAGACGTCATAGAATGTTCCTCCTTAAATCAAGTCTTCTTACTCTTCTGAATCTTTTTCTACATCTTTTTAGAAACTCACGGCTGTGTGAAATCATTCACCGTCATCCAGTGCGTTACCCCTGGATTGCTTGATCATTTTTCGGTCTTGCAATCGCAGGCCTCGTACTTCTCTTCGGCTACAGTAAGAACAAGCAAACGGAAGGTCGGACGATATGCATTCCGTGTCCGACTATTGCGAAGTATGCGCACATATATGTGTAACGGCTCGTGGTCAGGTGCGAACTTGCACGAGCATGGGCGGGAAATTGTGACTTGTTTTACTATTTTTGCCTCCTCGTATTCTTATTTTAATTTGTCGTCGGTTGTCGGCGTGTGTCTATCTATTCATAGCTACCAAACGGTGATTCGTATTCTTTCACGAAGGAACTTCATTCTCTCTATACAGTAAGTACTTCTGTGAAACTATCAGCCTCTATGTCATTCTCAAGCTCTTTCCCGTAACTCTTCCTTCGTAAAATTTGTACCCTCTTTGATGATCAGCGGTCATTTGACCAGAAAATTGCGCAGTGAACGTGTACTAGTATGTGCTACGAACCCCGACGAAAGCGAACAGCCTCTCGAACACGATGTGATTGCGCAGAAACGCTATTCCCATCCCAATTTACTTGCCCGGGATAACTAATTCATCAATTAGTACCCTAGAATCTATTATGAAGTAGGTGGCACACAAACGACGACCCCGGATATCGGCGTTTACAAGTCTAGGCCTCTTGCCGCTGCCGCTGTCGCGTACGAAGGACCCTAGAATCTGACCTTTGCGACCTTCACCAAGGTTCCTGACAGTATTCCTGGTGGGTGCTCTATAAATTGGTTGTATAAATTAGCTGTCTATGCATTTGATAACAGAGAGCTATTCATGGTGGGTAATTTTGACTTCTATGGCACCTGCTCTGTCCTTGGATGCAACTGTTCACCCACGCTGTCCAGGAAACTTACCGCTCGCAAATCCAGACCTAGATCGTACCCTGCATCCACAGAGTCAACCTCTACGCTAAACCGTTCTTGTAACTACTACAGTATGGAATTTCAAATTGTTCAAGGTACGCTCTGTAACGCATTCGTTCTTATTCCGTTCTTTTAATATGGTGTATCTATTAGAAATGAAACAGCAAAGATGGCCCGTTCTCATAGGCAATAATACACCTTATATTCCCGAATTGCGATAGAAATTAACCCGCCGTCGTCGCCCCATTTGTCACTGTTACCTGCAACTCTCTTTAGATAAGCATTATATACCAGGTGCTGCTGCGCAAGTGTATGCGCGCTACGTCCAGGTGATATATATCAACACGGCACCCCCTCCTCCGAGCATTCAACGGGTAGAGTCTTCCGATGGCACGGTGCTAACAGTACAGCCTCTGAACCCAGGAAACGGAAACGAAGAGCGTTTAACGAGGTTGAAGGTAAAATTGGCAAATATACTGGCATAAGCATGTGTACACCGACAACTTCTTCGTGACCTCGTTCGGTCTTAACTTCCGAGCTCATGACCTACAAAGGTCAATAGCTTAATAGCCAATGGCACGGCCTAGATAGCGTTTGAGGGCACTTAATATATTTTACAGTACCGAGTATGCTGCTCCGACTCCCCGTTGCCGAAGGTTCTTCTATATCATGATGATCATGAGTCCATATTTCTTTCCAAACGGACGTCGCTTTTAGCCTTTGTAAATGTACAGTTGTAATATTCTTGGCGAAGAGACCCTCAGTGCGACGTGATCGCAGCTACAGAAGTTCAGTGCACTACGAGCAGCACCCGACTGGTAGCTATCGTACTAAGGCACAAACATGTAGATCCGAGGCATCAGTTATGTCTCGGGGGCTAATAAA
>Ga0247779_1000912_pt1 | contig 15372 bp, 13 predicted proteins | sample UWRJL221509R5_FD_179925 | JGI IMG/M metagenome (GOLD analysis project Ga0247779, IMG submission 179925) | Plant litter microbial communities from Arlington Agricultural Research Station in Wisconsin, United States - UWRJ-L221-509R-5 | ecosystem: Environmental > Terrestrial > Plant litter >... | reverse complement strand
CTGTCAGACGAAACTCCGCAAATTTGTAGATCACATCGCCGGAGCAATTGCCGATATCGACAACCTTCCGCGCGAGATCGACGCCGGGAATGGCGATCACACATTCGCCGCTGTCGCGCAGGGCTTTGTAGCTGTGATCCCACGGGCCAATGGCACAGCCGATCAACGGCGGTGCATGCTGAACCACCATATGAAAGCCCATCGTCATGATGTTCGGCCGGTCTCGATCAAGGGTCGTCACCAGGACGATCGGCCCCGCTTCCAGCAAGCGGTAGGCTTTGGCCGCGGGCATCTCCTTCATGATCGGCGCTACTTCACCGCATGCAAGGCAAAGGAGGTATCGATCGAGGCGATGTGATCGATGTTCTGCAGGCAGGATTTGACGAAGCTGTCATAGGCTTCGAGATCATTGACCTGCACGCGCAGGAAATAATCGCGTTGCCCGGTCATCAGGAAGCATTCCTTGACCTGGCCGGTCTGCCGCATGGCCTGTTCGAAAGCAGCAATGGTCGTTGCCTGATGATTGGCAAGCCGCACCTGCACCAAAGCGGTGATCTTGCGGCCGAGCTTGCGCATATCGAGCTGCGCCGTGTAGCCGGTAATCAACCCGTCCGCCTCCAGCCGCTTCCAGCGCCTCAAACACGGAGACTGTGACAATCCCACCCGCTCGGACAATTCCGCCAGGGTAATACGGCAATTCTGCTGCAGGGCCTCGAGGATTTTATGATCGATATCATCCAGGGTCGGATTGGAAAATTTTTCCATTAAATAAGCCATTCACGCAATTTTCTATCATTACCCTCTCATGAAAGGGCCTAGATGACAAGATATTGTCCGGATTTTGCGATATCATCTGGTTGATCGATCGGGTTGATACCCAATCCGACGAGCTCACGTTCCAGCGAGCCCCGCCATGAAAAAGAAGCAGCTCTATCACAAGCGCCAGATCGGATCGCACCAGCTCAGCCCGCAAACCCTCATGATGAGCTACGGCTACGATCCGAAACTGTCGGAAGGTGCCGTCAAGCCGCCGCTTTTCCTCAGTTCGACCTTCGTCTTTGCTAGTGCCGAGGACGGAGCCCGTTTCTTCGATATTACCTCCGGCCGCGTGCGGCCAGGCGACAATGAAGCCTCTGGACTGGTCTATTCCCGCTTCAACAATCCCAATCTGGAAATGCTGGAAGACCGCATCGCGCTGCTGGACGGCGCGGAAGACGCTTTGGTTTTCTCCAGCGGCATGTCCGCCATCGGCACCATCGCCCTCGCCTTTCTGCGTCCCGGCATGTCGATGGTGATGAGCAAGCCGATCTATGGCGGCACTTCATCGATGTTCGCCTCATTGATCCCCAATCTTGGCATCCATGTCGTGCCAATGACGGATGGCATGAGCGTCGCCGGTATCACCGAGGCGCTGAATGAAGCGTCGCGTCATGGACCGATCGGCATGGTGCTGATCGAAACGCCCGCCAATCCAACCAATACCCTGATCGATATCAGCCTAGTTGCGGGACAATGCCAACAGCATGGCATGCGCGACGGCCATCGCCCGATCCTGGTCGTTGACAACACCTTCCTCGGTCCGATCTACCAGCCGGCCATTCAGTTCGGTGCCGATCTGGTGGCCTATTCCGTCACCAAATACATGGCTGGCCATAGCGATCTTGTCGCTGGTGCCGTCGCCGGCAACGCGGAAATGGTGCAGACGGTGCGCAAGATGCGTGGCTTGCTCGGTACGCAGCTCGATCCGCACAGCTCCTGGCTGATTGGGCGCTCACTGGAAACCCTCGGCCTGCGGATGGAAAGATCCAATCAATCGGCCAAGCTGATTGCCGAATTCATGTGTGACCAGCCGATTGTTGCTGACGTGAATTATCTTGGCTTCCTGGAAGAAGGATCGCCGGAGGCAAAGCTCTTTGCCAAGCAATGCAAAAGCCCTGGCTCGACCTTTTCCTTCAACATCAAAGGTGGTCGCGATCTCGCTTTCAAGATCCTCAACCGCTTCCAGCTGATCAAGCTGGCGGTCAGCCTGGGGGGAACGGAATCCCTGGTCTGCCATCCTGCCTCGACAACCCATTCCGGCATCCCCGCCAAGGAACGCGAGGAACTCGGTATTACAGAAGGCACGATCCGGCTCTCGATCGGCATCGAAGATCCCGCCGATCTGCTGGCCGATCTCGAGCAGGCATTGAACGTCGTCTGACGTGATGTGACGAAAGCGTCATGATGCAAGGGTGTGATGGATGACTGGAATGCAGGCTCTGGCCACGACAACCGGGCAATCGTCCCTGTCGCTCGACGTCTTGCGCGATCTCGAACGCAAGGTGTTGTGGCTCTCGACACAGATCATCCATCACGCCAACCATGATCGGGAGAATATCGATGGATTGAAGGTGGGTGGCCATCAGGCCTCTTCCGCCTCTTTGGTTACCATCATGACGGCGCTCTACTTTGCCATCCTGCGGCCGGAAGACCGTATCGCTGTGAAGCCCCATGCCTCCCCCGTCTTCCATGCGATCCAATATCTGCTTGGCAATCAGAGCCTGGAAAAGTTGCAGGCCTTCCGGGCCCTGGGTGGGGCGCAATCCTATCCGTCGCGCACCAAAGACAGCGACGATGTCGATTTCTCCACCGGTTCGGTGGGATTGGGCGTTGCCATGACATCCTTTGCCAGCCTGGTGCAGGATTACATCCACGCCCATGACTGGGGCCGGACCGGTGGTGAAACCGCCTGGCCGGTCGGCCGCATGATCGCTTTGGCCGGCGACGCCGAGATGGATGAGGGCAATATCTATGAGGCCCTGGTCGAGGGCTGGAAACACGGGCTGCGCAATACCTGGTGGATCATCGATTACAATCGGCAGAGCCTCGATGCCGTTATCCCCTCGCCCTTGACCAACAAGCTCATCTCCATCTTCGAGAATATGGGCTGGCGCGTCGTCACGGTGAAATACGGCAAGAAGTTGCAGGCCCTACGGCAACGGCCCGGCGGCGAAGCAATCCTCAACTGGTTCGATGATTGCGATAATGATCTCTTCTCGGCGCTGACCTTCCAGGGCGGCGATGCTTGGCGTAAGCAACTCCTGGCCGACCTCACCAATCAGGCCAGCCGCGACCTCATCCAGACAATGGATGATGCGGAACTGGTTGCCACCATGACCGATCTCGGCGGCCATTGCCTGGAAACCGTGCTGCAGGCATTCCAGGATGTGCAGGGCGATCAGCCGGTCTGTTTCATTTGTTACACGATCAAGGGCCGTGACCTGCCACTGGCCGGTCATAAGGATAATCATTCCGGCCTGATGACACCGGACCAGATGCAGGCCTTCAAAACCGCCAACCATATCGTCGAGGGCGATGAATGGTCAAAAACCGCCGGCCTCAATCGATCGCCGGCAGAACTGGATCGCCTGCTGCAGAACGTCCCTTTCAATGCGCGTGGCCGCCGACAGTTGCAGGCGCCGGCCATCGAGGTTGGATCCCTGCCTATCCCAACGATCCGCGGCGAGATGTCGACCCAGCAGGGTTTCGGCCAGGTGCTCGCCGAGATCGCTCGCGGTGACAGTCAGCTTGCGCAGCGTATCGTCACCACATCGCCTGATGTGACTGTCTCCACCAATCTTGGCCCCTGGGTCAATCGCCGTGGCGTCTTCGCCCTGGAGCCGGAAGAGGATGTCTTCCAGTCCCGCAAGCTGATGTCGGGGCAGCGCTGGTCGAAAGGCCCCGCCGGCCAGCATCTTGAGCTGGGCATTGCCGAGAACAATCTGTTTTTGATGCTGGCGGCGCTCGGCCTGTCGCATGAGATCTTCGGCCGGCGCCTGCTGCCGATCGGCACACTCTATGATCCCTTCATCGCGCGTGGCCTCGATGCCTTGAACTATGCCTGCTATCAGGATGCGCGCTTCATTCTGGTGGCCACCCCCTCCGGTATCACGCTGGCACCGGAAGGCGGCGCCCATCAATCGGTGGCGACACCGCTGGTCGGCATGGCTCAAGATGGGATCGCCGCCTTCGAGCCGAGCTTTGTCGATGAGCTGGTGGCGATTCTGGAATGGGCTCTTGCCTATATTCAACGCCGGCCAAAGGCGAAGGACGATCGATCAGCCGGCGATACCTGGCTGCATGAACGCGACGGCGGTTCGGTTTATCTGCGCCTGTCCACCCGCTCGATCGAGCAGATCATCCGGCCGATGACGCCGGAACTGCGTGCGGGCATCATTGCGGGCGGCTATTGGTTGCGGCCACCCATGGAAGGTGCCGACCTTGCCATCGCCTATAGCGGTGCCGTCGCGCCGGAGGCAGCCACGGCCCTGGGCGAATTGCTGCATCGCTTCCCCGGTGCTGGCTTGCTGGCCGTGACTTCAGCCGACCGCCTGAATGCCGGCTGGAAGGTGGCACAGACAGCACGGCAGCATGGTGATGAGACGGCTTTATCTGCGGTGGAACAGTTGCTGATGCCCTTGGCCACGCAGGCCCGCATTGTCACCGTCCTCGACGGCCACCCGACCACGCTCTCCTGGTTGGGCGCTGTCCATGGTCACAGCGTACAGGCTTTGGGGGTGGAGCATTTCGGCCAGACTGGGACCATCTCCGACCTCTATGCCCGTTACCGGATCGACGCCCGGGCCATCATCGAAGCCGCCACCGCTCCCCGGGGACCGAAGATATCAGCCTATCGGCGGTAATCAGCGGTCACCGCAATGGCAGCAGGTAGTGATACTCGCTGGATCGGCTGAGATCATTCAGCAGGCGTTCATTGGGCAGTCGCCTGAAGCCGAGTTTTTCGTAGAAGCGCTGGGCCGCTTTGAAACGGCTATCGGTCCACAGTTCGATGAACCGTGCCGAGCGCTGATGCGCCACGGCCTGGACAATTTTGAACATTCTGGTCGCAAGACCGGTGCCGCGTAATTCCGGCCGCAGATAGACCCGTTGCAGCTCAATACCATTGGGATCTTCGGCCGGCAGGAAGCCGAAGCAGCCGATGATGTCATGCGCCCCGCTGGCCATTTTGGCCTTGCTACCCGACGCTGATAAGGGACGCCCTTCCACCACCCAGAACCTACCGCCATCGCCGGTGAAGCTGCTCTTCGGGTTCTTCAATTCGGGAAAGTCGGCGTCGAGATCGAACACGCAACCGGGGAACTCCCCCATGATCGCCGCGACGATCTCGGCAAGCCCGGCAGCGTCGCTGTCTTCCGCATCGCGGATCGAGGCGTCAAAATTAACCGTGCTCGACCGGGGTGCTGACCGTGACGCGATGGGCTTACCGAGAAACGATGGATCGCTTCCAGCGCCATCTCCGCTCGATATCTTTGGCGATATGCCGATCGCATCATGCGAAGCTTGCTGCAAGCTTGCCTTGTTTCGATTAGTGTCCAGCATAGCGTTCCCCAAAACTCGCCAGCCTATCTTGCGACAAGTAATGTGGCATTGACAACTGGGTGCTGACAAGTTGCACACAAAATTGACGCCAGCTTTATGCCGGCGTCAGATCAGTCGTGTCGATTTTGATTTGATGGTTTGACCTTCACGCGACGACAGCATTTGTCGCCTGATCGATCAAGCCAAGGACCTGCCGTTCAAACAAGCCACGATAGCGACCATTATTGCGTTGCACCAAGCTACCGTGATCGCCTTCCTCGACAATCTCTCCTTTTTCAAAAACCAGGATGCGCTTCAAGGCCCGCACCGTAGAGAGGCGATGAGCGATGACGATGGCAGTTCGGCCTTCGATCAATCGCTCGGTTGCTTCCTGGATCAAGGCTTCGGATTCCGAATCCAGGCTCGATGTCGCTTCATCCAGGATGAGGATCGACGCATCCGCTAGGAAGGCCCGGGCCAGGGCAACACGCTGGCGCTCACCACCCGACAGCTTGACACCTCTCTCACCAACCAAGGTCCCGTAACCATTGGGCAATCGTTGAATGAAATCGTGAGCATTGGCGAGTTTCGCCGCCGTCTCGATCTCCGCCAATGTTGCCGATGGCCTGGCATAGGCAATGTTCTCGGCCAGCGAACGGTGGAACAAGATCGGCTCTTGTTGCACGACAGCAATCTGGGCGCGCAAGGAAGCTTGGTTGCAGGCCGCAATGTCCTGACCGTCGATCCGAATCTGGCCGCCCTGGATATCGTGCAGGCGCTGGATCAATTTGACGAAGGTGGTCTTGCCGGAGCCGGAAAGACCGACCAGCGCCAGCTTTTCACCCGGCGCGATGCTGACTGTCAGATCCCGATAAAGCGGCGTTGCATGACCTGAATAATGAAAGCGGACATGGTCGAAGTCGATGCCGCCGCGGGTAATGGCGATCGGACGCGCATCGGTCCGGTCCTCAATCCCCAGTGGTTCGCCTTGGATCTCAACCAGTTCCTCCATGTCGTTGACGGAACGCTGCATATCCCGGATATGCACGCCGATATCGCGCAGATAGCCATGCACCACGAAATAGCTGGTGAGGACATAGGTGACATCGCCTGGCGTTGCCGCTCCTTGCCACCATAGCCAGAGCGCCACGCCGATCACCGCCAGCCGCAACAGCAGCAAGGCCATCAGTTGCGACGTGCCGTTGGTGGTAGCACGTACCCAGGTACGATGTGTCCGCCGCCGCCATTTCGCCATGACCTTCGCCAGACGATCATCTTCCCGTTCTTCGGCGCCGAAAGCCTTTACCACCGCATTGCAACTGACGGCATCGGCCAATGCACCGCCCACCCGTGTGTCCCAGGCATTGGACAAGCGGGCCGCCGGCCCGACAAAACCGATCGAGATCAACGCTGTCATGGTGACGAAGGCGATGGCACCGATAAAGATCACCACACCCATGATTGGCCAGCGCCAGCCCAGCAGAAACGTGGCGCCGAACAGCACGACCAAGGATGGCAGCATGGCGATCAGCAAGGTGTCGTCCAGCATGTCGAGTGCCCACATGCCGCGCGTCACCTTGCGCACCACGGATCCCGCGAAGGTGTTTGCATGCCAGTCGCTGGCAAATCGCTGCACCTGCCGGAACGCTTGCGATCCAACATCGCACATCACCTGCAAGGTGAGACGAATGATGGCAAGGAAGCCGAGATGACGCAGCACCAGCATGATCGCCGCCAAAGCGACCATCATGCCAAGGGCGCTCAAGGCCGCGTGCAGCGCCAGCTGCCGGCTGGCTCCAACCATTGCAACAGCGTCAATCAGCTTACCGGCATAGACCGGCACCAGTAGCTCGGTCAGCGTCGACAAGGTCATGGCGATGGCGCTCATCCAGGCCCAGCGACGATGCCGGCCCCAACTGCGGAAGGTAAAGCCGAGGACAGTGCGGAATGGTCCGGCACGTCGTCGCAATTCGGCGAAGATCGGCAACATGAATAGAACTCCCAGCGATCGATGACGTCATGTCGACGGGCACCGAACTCGTGTTTTTTAAGAATAAAGGCAAATAACGGGGGCGATTGACCTGCAGCACCAAAGAGGTGCCGGTCACTCTCGCCAGCGGCAATCTGCGGATTTAGTTGGGGAGGATCACGGGACCGGAAGGCACCCGTGAAAGACCTGACCTAATGTCGCGGTCGCATGGGGAGAGCGATGAAAAGGAAACGTGGTTTCATTCAGCCCTCCCTCGTGGTTTTGACGGTCGACAGTTTCTAACCGTCGTGAGTTCCAATACCTAGGGTTCAGGTATACGTCTTGTTTTCTCGCCTGGCAAGTAGCTGACGTAAATGCAATGCATCGCGCCAGTGGTTACTTTTCGACTTTCAGGACCGTGCCCTTGAGCCAGACGACGCCACCGGACCCGCCGGCATTACACTGGTATTCGGTATCGGTCCCGGTCGGTTGTTTTTTGTAATAGCTGACGATGTTGCCAACGGCATTGCCACCAGCAGCGGCAACCTTCTCCTTGAACCCATCCAGGACCGCCATGAGCGCCATGCGGCAATTATATTCATCCGTCTGCTGGAGCTTCTTACGTTTCGCTTTAAGCTCAACGTCGCCAAGGCTAGTGCCTGGCTTGGGTGGTTGCTGATTGGCGAAATAGAAATCGACACCGGTGGGTACCCGATCGGCAAAGGCCGGGTCCTTGAGCGCATCGGCAATACTGAGCATCAAGACATCGTTGCGGGCATAGGCTGAAATGGACCAGGCGCTGACAATCCCCAAAACCATGGCCGCTACCACTGCTGCGTGTCTCTTGCTCATCGAATTCCCCCGATTTCATAGGATTGTGAGTCCGACTAGACATATCCCGCGAAGATTGTGCTGAGCAAGGGGCTTCGGTGGGTCTGCAAGGCCGGCTGATATCTCCAAGCCTGACAATCGGAAGCCTATTGACGGGTTTACTCGCCGCGGCCTTCCTGCTAGGTTCCGCGCCACTTTTCCGACACTTATCTGACACTTAACGAGTTGATCACATGAAAATCAACGGCAATTCCATTCGCCCCGGCAATATCATCGAGCACCAGGGCCGGTTGTGGCGCGCGGTGAAAACGGCGCATACCCAGCCTGGTAAAGGCGGCGCGTACCTCCAGGTCGAGCTCAAGGATATCCGCGACGGCACCAAGATGAACGAGCGTTTCCGGTCCTCCGAGACCGTCGAACGCGTCCGTCTCGATGAGCATGAATATCAGTTTCTGTTCTCGGCCGGCGACGACTACACCTTCATGGATGTCGAAAGCTTCGAGCAGCTGACCTTGAATGCCGACCTGATTGGGGAACCCGCCGTGTTCCTGCAAGAAGGCATGATGGTGACGGTCGAAGGCTATGAAGACAGCCCCATCTCCGTCTCCCTGCCGGAAACCGTGACCATGCAGTTGGTCGAGGCTGATCCGGTGGTTAAGGGCCAGACAGCGGCTTCATCCTACAAGCCAGCCAAGCTGGAAAATGGTGTGCGCGTCCTGGTTCCACCACATGTCGAAAACGGTACCCGTATCGTCGTCAACACGGCGGACGGCACCTATGTTGAACGCGCCAAGGACTGAGGCAGTTACCCAAGCATGATCACGCGCTCCCCCATTCTCAACGTCATGACCCGGGCCGCCGATAAGGCCGCACGCGGTCTGAAGCGCGATTTCGGCGAAGTCGAGCAATTGCAGGTTTCGCAAAAGGGCCCGGCGGACTTCGTTTCCAATGCCGATATCAAAGCCGAAAAGATCCTGCGCGAAGAACTGGGAAAAGCTCGGCCCAGCTTCGGCTTTCTGCTGGAAGAAGGTGGTACGGTCAAAGGAACTGACCCGGATCATCGCTGGATCGTCGATCCGCTCGATGGCACGACCAACTTCCTGCATGGCTTGCCGCATTTCGCGATTTCGATCGGCCTGGAAAAGAACGGCGAGATCATCGCCGGTGTCGTCTATGACCCGATCAAAGAAGAAATGTTCTGCGCTGAAAAAGGCGGCGGTGCTTTCCTCAATGACCGCCGCATCCGCGTTTCCGGCCGCAAGAACCTGCATGAAGCGCTCATCGGCACCGGTATTCCCTTCCGGGGCCGTGGCGACGGCGATCGTTTCAATCAACAGCTCAGCCACATGATGCGGGAAACCGCCGGTGTTCGCCGCTGGGGTGCTGCTGCTCTGGATCTCGCTTATGTTGCGGCCGGGCGGCTTGACGGCTTCTGGGAAGAAGGGTTGTCGCCCTGGGATATCGCTGCGGGTATGCTCCTGGTGCGTGAATCTGGCGGCTACCTCTCTGACCTCAAGGGCGGTCAGACCATGCTGGAAACTGGTGCGATTCTCGCGACCAACAACCTTCTGCATGCGCCTCTTCAGGCTTTATTAACCAACGCCGCCTAGGAAGAGTAGAGACGAGTCGATTCGCTCTGATCACAATCAGACACCCGATCGGTCCGCCGCTCGGGTGTTTTTGTTAGTCACATCATGGAATCGGCGATTTTTCCGGCGCTCACAGGTGCCGATTGTTAAGGTTGATTCTGTTACGGTATATTCCCATGGCCGCTGCATTTTTGCCTGGGGATGGGCAGATGGCAGCTTTTCGGGGAATTGGGTACGGGAACTAGTATGATGATCAGCTCTGGCCGCCGTTTCTGGTTGCAGGCCGCGATATTGACCGGGACTGCCGGCGCCTTGATCTGGTCGCAAACCAGCAGCAGCGCAGCCCAGTCCTATGGCGCCGGCTCAAACCAAGTGATTGTCGATTACGACGTGCTCAACGCGCTGCCTCCGGCCGGTGCACCAGCCTCTCCGGGAGCTGGCATGAACGGTTACCCGGCGGTGCCGGTTCCGGCCTATAATGGCGCCTATCCGACCGGCAATCCAAAGGCCAGCTTCAATCCGGGCAGCCTGCCGGCTGCGGCACAGCCAGCACCGGCCGTTGCCCCGGGCTTCACTCCGTTTTCCGCGATCGAGGGCAGCAACAAACCCTTGCATCTGAAGGCGCCAGGCAGCTCCAAGCAAAAGCCGGTCTCCAGCAAGAAGACCACGAAATCCACCGCGGAAAATCCGGCTTCCAAAACGATCGAGACCAGCACCAAAGCAAAGGCCGATCAGATGGCCGTTGATAAGAGTGCGACCGAGGTGAAGGTTGCTGATAGCGGCAGCGCTTCTTCAACCGCCAGCCTGACAGCTACACCGGTTGCGTCGAGCGCTTCATCGACAACAGCGCTGCCCGTCAGCGCGTCGACCAGCGAGACCGCGACCGGCGCCTCGACATCCACCATGTCGGCATCCAATGCGTCGATATCCTCTGCGTCGACACAGGTTTCAACCACATCGGGCACGACGGCCTCAAATGACGCTCCCTTGAGCGCGAGCACGCCAACGCAACCAGTTGCCACGGCCGAGACGGCACCGGCCGCCAGCGTCGGGACAACAGGATCGACACCGGCACCTGTCGACGCGAGCGCCAGCACGAGTACACCGGACACAACGCCGGTCCTGCCGGCGGCCACCACCTCGACATCGGGCACGACAACCGACACATCGTCATCCGCTTCGACGAGTGCTGAGGCAGTGGCCACAACGTCGGCCAGTACCGATGCGGCACCGGCAAAGCCGGCCGCCGAGAGCACGCCCGACGCGACAAGTTCAGTGGCTGCAGCTTCAGCGGCTGCTGCCAGCGACCCGGCGACGACAAATGAACAGGTTGCCGCGGCAGCGCCGACGGATTTGAGCAAGACCGAGCCTGCCAAGGCAGATACCACCGCGTCGCAACTGGCGGCGGTAGCATCACCGATGACGGCGCAGGCAGATCAAACGACGGCACCGGCCACTGTCCCCGTAAAAACCAATGCGGACGGGACAAGTGCGGATACTGGCGCAACCAGTACGACAACACCATCTGCGACAAATGACACTACTGGTGTTGACGCTGGCGGACCACCGGCACCTACCGATATGCCGGCCACCGTGCCCGGCGTTGGGGCAATGCTGCAAGGTACAGGCATCACATTGCCTGCCGTGACCGGCCAGCCGGACTCTGGCAACAGCATCGCCACCTCCGGCCAGAACGCAGCACCCGCCTCCACAGCACCGGCGACAACCCCAGCAGCAGCGAGTGGCACGGCCGGCAACTATGTGGTCCCAGCCGCGCCGCGCCCGGCACCCGCACCGGCAAGCCCGGCTGCGACCGCCAGCACCGAACAAGCAGCACCTGCCGCGCCCGCTGCTCAGCCCGCCGCGACTCAGGCAACGACTGAAACACCGGCGGTATCCGCTGCTCCGGCGGCGCCCCCCGCTCCTGCCCCGACAACGGAACTCAGTATCGCTTTCGATCCGACCAGCGCCGATATCCCGGCAAGTGCAAAAGGTTCGTTGGATGGCCTGGCCGAGAAGCTGATCGCGGATGAAAGCCTGCGCGTCGTCGTCAACAGCTATGCGTCAGCCTCTTCCGAATCGAGCGATGATCGTGAGAGCAAGGCCCGACGCATGTCACTGATTCGCGCCATAAATTTGCGCCAATATCTGTTCAGCAAGGGTGTCAAGGCAACACGGCTCGATATTCGTGCCTTGGGGTCCAAGGTTGCGGACGTCGATCGAATCGATGTTGTCCAGGCCGCGCCGATTCAATAAGGGTGCCGCATGACAGCAGCTCTCACAGCAACAGTACCCGGCCTCTTCGAGGCCGGGTTTCTTGTATTGTTGATACAGGTAAGCAAAGAGAACGTCATGAAAATGCCGTCTTTACTTGCCAAGTAGCATGCCATCGGCATGATGGCGTGTGAGGTGGCGTCATGGCCGGGTTCGTCTCGCCGACGCAAAAGAGTTCAGGTGGCAGCATGAGTCGTCCGACGCAACAGTTACTCTGGATGGTGGTTGGTCTGGTTGCCGCCGGCGGCCTGGTCTTCCTTCTTTGGACTCCCATCACGACGGCGTTCTGGCACAATCCGGCCCTGAACAGCGGCATCCTCGCTGTCCTCCTGATCGGCATTGTTTTCATTTTCTGGCAAGTGATCCGCCTGAACGGCGACATTTCCTGGCTAGAGAGTTTCGTTCGCGGTGGAAACACCACCAGCACCGAACAGCCACGTTTGCTGGCACCCTTCGCCACCATGATGCGGGAACGGACCGGGCGGGTGAACATGTCCGCGACCACCCTGCGATCGGTGCTCGACGGCGTGCAGTCACGGCTTGAGGAAAGCCATGAAATCTCCCGGTATTTCATCTCCCTTCTGATCCTGCTTGGCCTGCTTGGTACCTTCTGGGGCTTGCTTGGCACCATCAGTGCCGTGGCCGCGGCGATTCGCGACCTCAACATTTCCGGCACCGATCCGGCTGGCATGTTCACAACGCTGAAGTCCTCGCTTGAAGGGCCGTTGGCCGGCATGGGCACCGCCTTCTCGGCTTCACTGTTTGGCCTTTCCGGTTCCCTGGTGCTCGGTTACCTCGATCTGCAGGCCGGTCAGGCGCAGAACCGCTTCTATGTCGATGTCGAGGACTGGCTGTCTGGCATGACCCGGATCGGCGGTGGCGGTGCCTTGGCAGATGGCGACCAGTCCGTCCCGGCCTACATCCAGGCTTTGCTGGAGCAGACGGCGGAAAGTCTCGAAAATCTGCAGCGGACAATGGCACGGTCCGAAGAAAACCGGGTACAGGCCAATGCCGGGTTCAATGCCTTGGCCGAGCATCTGGTGGTGATCAACGATCAGTTGCGTGCCCAGCAACAGATGAGCAAGCACCTCGCCGATTCACAGGGCGATATCCGGACCGTCCTCACCAAGCTGATCGATGTGGCGCAAAGCGGCGGCCTCGGTATCGATACGCAAAGCCGGGCACATCTGCGCAATATCGATACGCAGCTATCTCACGTTCTGCAGGAAGTCAGTCACGGCCGCACCCAATCGGTGCAGGAGCTGCGCAGCGAAATCAAGCTGCTGGCAAGAACCATCGCCGCGACCGCCGGCGGCGGCACGGATCACCGGGCATGAGGATCTAGGTTATGGCGATGCGCAGCCGACGTGGCCGCCATGTCGAAGTCTGGCCCGGCTATGTCGATGTGCTGTCCAATCTGCTGATGGTGATCGTCTTCGTGCTGATGATCTTCGTCATCGCACAACTTTTTCTCAGCCAGATCCTGACCGGCAAAGACGAGGCCCTGGCAAAGCTCAACAGACAATTATCGGATCTCGCCGATATGCTCGCTTTGGAGCAAACCAACAGCGTGCAGCTCAAATCGCAGATTCAACAGCTATCCACGGAATTGACCAAATCGACGGCCGAGCGGGACGACCTGCATAATCAAGTCCTTGCCCTGACGACCGAGCGCAGCAAGCTGCAGCAGCAACTGGCAGTCTCGCAGGATCAGGCCAAGCAGCTGGAAGATGCCTATAAGACGGTCGACGCCGACAAACAAAAGATCCAGGCGCTGCTGACCGATATCGCCGCCCTGCAGAGTCTGCGGGACGATCTCCAGAAAAAGCTCAACGACAGCAACGCCAATACTGACCAGATAACCACTGAGGCCCAGCGCCGCGTGGAAATGCTCAATCAGCAAATTCTGGCCATGCGACAGCAACTGGCTGATATCGCCAAAGCGCTGGATATTTCCGAGCAGAAAAGCAAAGACCAGAACGTCCAGATCACGGAGCTCGGCAAACGCCTGAATGCTGCCCTCGCCTCCAAGGTCGAAGAACTGGCGCGCTATCGCTCGGAATTCTTTGGTCGTTTGCGCGAAGTGCTGGGCACGCGCCAGGACATCCAGGTGGTCGGCGACCGTTTCGTTTTCCAGTCGGAGGTCTTGTTCGACAGCGGCTCCGACGTGGTGACGCAGGCCGGCCAGGATCAGCTCGATGTGTTGGCAACCACCTTGATCCTGATCGCCAACGAAATTCCAAAAGAACTCAATTGGGTGCTGCGGGTCGATGGCTTTACCGATAAGCGGCCGATCTCGAGCCCGCAATTCCCCTCCAATTGGGAACTGTCGACCGCTCGCGCTGTCGCTGTGGTCAAGTTCCTGATTAGCCGGGGTATCCCGCCGGAACACTTGGCCGCCGCCGGCTTCGCTGAATTCGCCCCCCTCGATACGGCGGATACGGAAGATGCCTATCGCAAGAACCGCCGCATTGAGATGCGTTTCGATCAGCGCTGATCTCAAGCGCCATACGCCTGAGGCAGCCTTGGCCTTGGCTTTGCCCTCCGAGGCCGCAGTTGCGGCGACGTCGATTGCCCAGAATCAATAAGGCGCCTCGCGGCGCCTCATTCATTGGCAGTGATCGCAAGCTATAGGCCTGCCGACCGACTCGCTGAGCCCGACGAGAATTCCTCGTCGGGCGAGCTTACCAACCGGGGATTGAGATCCCGTGCTTAGTGGCAGGGAAAACCGAGCAGGTGACGCGCATCGTGCACCCATTCATGGACATACATGCCCTTGATCATCGAGGTGGCACCTTCTTCGGCACCCACGAAATAGACCATCAGCGCCATCAGGAGGCCGCCGAAAACAATCCAGGGCAGCAATTCACGAACGGGAATGGAGATTGGCTGGGTGGTTTGACCGAGAGTGGCAGTCGCCATTTTATTCTCCTAGGGGATCACGCGTCCCGTAAATGGATGATCGTGCTACGTTGAAGCTCTGACTTGGGGGCATCGATCGACGATCGATATCTCCTTACAGTGGCGGGACCGTGCTGGATTCTCACCAACTTCCTCAACCCGTAACGGCGCTATAGTTACTCGGCTTTGCGCCCCGGGACAAGAAATATGTCTAGGCAAAGGCCTGTTTCCGATTAAACAAGGACTGTCATGACGACCCGTATCACCTTGATTAGCAACGGTGCGACTGTTGCCACCCGGAATGCGACATTCCCCCGAGATGAGCCGCTCGAGGAGAAGGCACTGGCGCTCGCAGCAAGCCTTGCCGATGCGTTACCGGCGGTGGACCGGGTCTATTGCGGCCCTGATCTCGCCGGTCGACAGACAGCTGCGGCTCTCGGCCTGCCGAGA
>Ga0247779_1000910_pt1 | contig 15417 bp, 17 predicted proteins | sample UWRJL221509R5_FD_179925 | JGI IMG/M metagenome (GOLD analysis project Ga0247779, IMG submission 179925) | Plant litter microbial communities from Arlington Agricultural Research Station in Wisconsin, United States - UWRJ-L221-509R-5 | ecosystem: Environmental > Terrestrial > Plant litter >... | reverse complement strand
GTGCCAATATGTGCCGTAAATGGTTCTCCAAGTACTTTCTCTTGCTAGTACTGTGCCAAACAGTCCCAGTACACCACCACCACTCCACCGATCATGAGTTGCTCCATCATAATTGTGTGATAATAGCAATAATAATAAAAGATTTAACGGCATCATTTCCACGACGCAGTATCAACTCCTATAACCTGTTTTTCAGTACTGAACAGAAGCATTATGCATCAACGACCTGATAATATAATTTTACAGTGGATAAAAAAGTTCTGAGCGATATTATACCGGTCAGTAGTAATCATGGAGATAAGATGTTATTGGCCTGAAGACTAAATATTACTTGGGATAAGAAATTCTGAGCGATATAACCCACCCCCGGAGGTAATCGTCTTATATGTAGGTGATGTTTTAAGATATTGTAATTTTGATTTTTTTTCGACAATTGTATGCTGTACCCGACGGGAGGTGTACGCTGATTACAGAGAGAATGCATAGCTCAGAGAGAACAAAGCAAAGTTTGAGTTCATCGAGCCTTCGCCTTGCAAAGTCGATCGAGGTATATTTAAGGTTTAGGTTTAGCGTTGATCCAAAAGGAGACTTACTGCATTCAGTCATTTTGATTGCGATTTTGATTTTTGCGACATCTTGCATCATAATTGCAGCAAGTTGTACCTCTTCAAGGTTTGTATCCTGCTACTCAGCTCCCTCTCAACCTTCTCAGATGCACCAATTTTCTAGCAACCATGACTCGAGGTCGCAAGAAAGATTTGACCATTCCCCCGACCAGAAGCCTTGTGCAACAGCGAGATTATAGAGCTCGCAAGGCTTCTTACATCACCAGTCTAGAGGAGCGATGTCGTAAGGCCGAGGAAGAGAACGCGCATCTACGCCATGAACTTATGCAGGCACGAGCTCGCCTCGCAAATCCTGCCTTGTTATTACCAGAGACAGTAAGTCGGTAGGGAATTAGTTTATCGCAATCCGTCTAATGCATTATATTTCAAAGGCAGAAGCCTCCAAAGAGTTACTGCATAACCTTGCACTTGCAACGGCTTCCCTGACCAAATTCCAACAATTAGCATTCTGTGATACCCAAACAAATGAACCGAACCTAAAATCGATTTCCCCTTCTATCCCACCTCAAATAAGCGCTCAGATCCCCCCTGAAGACCTAACCCAGGCAAAAGATATTCCTCCATCGAATACATTCGGCAAGAAACTTTTTTACGTCGAGAATACCCCTCCATTTTCCCCCGAGTCACACAATATACCGGTATCCCATTTCAGAAGCCATAATCCAGACTCAGATGAAGAAGAGGAATGCTGCGGTGGGATGATTGATTGTGATGCACTTGGGCATGACGGAGTAATTGAGGACGACAGTGATGATTATTCTCGCACCCAGCCTAGATTATCTGGAGTACGATCAACATCCACTCCATCCACCTATAATCATAGACGATAGTTTCGGTCATCGGTAAAAGTGTTATATTAGCCATTTTGTACATTAGGTCTTGTAATACAATTGTAACAGCAAATCAGGAAAGCAGAAACAGACAGCAAGTTTTGCACAGCGGGTTATTCAGATAGCCAGGTCCCAGCTTCGACAAGTACGCAATCACCTTACTTCAAAAGGATGTTTGACCAATTCCTCATACAGCTCTGGTGGGAGGTCGCGTACTAGAGTAACAGCGATACCAATGACTGGCAAGGCTTCCAGAGGAGGAAACGTCCGTAACAGGCGCATGGGACTAAATGATACACAGGTTACGCAGGTTACTAAACTAAAAAGATGGGAACTTACCTCGATGAAGCCATTACTTCATCTCTCATCAACAGAAGTTGGGCAATAACGCAAAGCACGTTTAGGTGAACTCCAAAGGCAAGAAGGAAGTCCCAAAGTTGTAGGACTTGGTCAAGTGGGGGAGTGCATGCACACAACGTTAAAACGGCTATTAGAAGAGTTGAACAGGTCAGGAGGTAAGATCATGGTATTGAACAAAATACATACAGGGGAAGGCATAAATCTCCGCAGAAAGGTTTTTGGATCTAAGATGCCCAAATAATTCTGGGTCGACAAACTGAAGACATCTATCGAGGAGCTAGGGGTTACCAGTGAGATATATTTCTATAAATTTCTGGAGAAATTTACCTTCAAGCCACGATGCACACCCTCCAAAGTTGGCTGGACATAAAGAGGACAGGACTCCTCAATAAATTTGGAAAAGCAGAAAAAAGCTTCCATTTCAGACGGCATAGTATAAAGGAAAGGAGCAGCAAGAACATTCATTCCTTGAACGTATGTGAAGTCCAGTTGCTCTGTTTCTGTTTCTTGTCTATCTAAAGATACGTTGAGATAATAACCTTCAGGGATCGAGCAGCAAGACTCACCATGGCTTTTCCATACAAAAGCATCCAGCAGACGAACAAGCATATCTTCACGTACACGCTCTTTAAACCCCTTGTCTGTAGCTAACGTACTGCCGAGAACTTGAGCACTTCAGATAATTTTGTTTTGAGAATACCTACCGAAATGTATCGTTTCTAATCTTTTCTCTCACTTGACATGGTCCGCGTGAGACATAATACAGATAAGTGTCAGTTGGGAGCTCATTCACTCGCAGAAGAATTTTCCAAATTCTTGGTCGAAGAGTGGGGTCCTGATAACGGGTTAAGACAATAGGACACGAAGAGCGGTTGAATCAATGCGTACAACAGCAGATGGTATGCCTTCCACAAGTATCATACGCCGAAGCTTTTTCACGCCATCGTCTATCTCGCCAGTCGCACGAGACTTTGAAACCGCCTTCGGTTGACTGAGAAGCTTGTTGAATGAATGGGCAGTAGCGGCGGACATTTGGTATGCAATTTATAGATGCTGGAATAGTAGTGGTTGCCAGTCCACAAGGGTATATGAAGATGTTACGACCGTGAAATGTATTCTATCGGTCCATATATGAGTATGAGAATCGGCGCTAATCAAGTCAACTGCGATGCGACGACGGTGGTGGTGGTGATCAACGCGGGTGTAATGCCCCAGTGTTCAATTATGCGATTACATAACTAATGTTGAGGTGAGTTCCCCATTCGTGCCGACCTCATTATCCGTGCTCTTGACTACATCCCATCGGCTCGTATGTCCATTCAATAATCTTGTTGCTATTGAGCTAGCTATTGGTCAACAGGCTGCTGTTATATTCCAATACCGTCACACAACTCCCTCACTTGCATTTATCCAATCAAACTTAGGGGCTTCTCTTGTCATATTGGCATGAGCACGCTACAGCTAGCGACGGCGGATAAATAACCCAGTACATAAAGGCGCAACATGGACGTGCCATTTCACTCATCGGGTGCGCTAAGCAGAGCACACTACGCTATTGTTCGTAAAGTGGAATCTGCACCCTCGGTTCAATCTGCGGACCAGCACATCTTCTTGGAAATAAAGTCGATCCAAGCGCAATTATCACATCCCAAACTTGTCCTTGTAGGTCTTCTTGGTCGAAGGAGTGTAAATATGTTCACTCATACATAAAGAAGGATAAATGCAAGGAATGCTTGATTATTCTTCTGTATTGTTACCACACCGTCACCCCCGGTTTCTTAGCTGTAGACGCACTTGACTTCGCTTTTCCTCACGCAATAAATCTCGCGGAAGCGGGAAGGAACGTTGAGGAGAAAAGACTAGGTTCACTTCCGTGTGGCATTCCACATATATAAACTTGTTCACGCCTCACGTACACAGGTTATCTTTTTTGCTCTGAGATCATGCCTCTTCATCATGAACTCAGACTCATGCTCATCAATACACTTCGAAAGGTGCGGTGGTCTCATTCGGTCTTCGCAAATATCTCTAACATTTATTAAGGACCTCGAATCAGACGACATTCCCCTAATATGTATGGCGCTGGATAATCTCATCGTCTCTCCGAACGAAGATGTTATTCCTGCTGTTCAGTCTCATTTACACGAACTACTGATACATGACTAGTAGGTAGACTCAATATCTTTGGTGTGTCCATGCCAAGAGCCTCAAAAGCTAACACAATGCTTCAACGTAGCTCGCAAGTGAGGAGAAGGGCCCTTTTCGCTATGCGGGCACTATCAGTATGCGACAGAGCCTTGCTAGACCGTATACATGGTTCTATCATCGAAGGGCTGCAAGATCAAGACTATTCTGTTGTAAAAGCCGCTTTGGCACTTGCGGAAGAATTTCCAAAAGTAAGGTTTCAACCATGATCTCTTATACGTTTCCTGACCATCATCCGCCAGGATACCCCTTTATCCAACGCTATCAACAATCTTTTCAAGACGGAGGCAGCATATGTCAATTCGGATGATCATACTATTTTCAGTGTTTTAAAGAACTTTCGAAGTCTAGAGTACGAATATTCCTCTTTGCTCCATCATTTTCTATTCTTGCCTGTCGTTCTGCTGACTTTCCTTTTAGAATAATACCCTCAAATATTTATTTGATTTATGACATTCTTCGAAACGCTTGCCAAGATACTGTTCCCAGTTCATCGTCGAAAGCTATCATTCAGGCAATTTTCGTTGCGCTAGGTCAGATTAAATCATCTATCCTAATTGAACTAGAGAAATCCAGAGGGCTGTCTTCAGTCCAGTGTATACGCCATCTATTAGTATCGCATAATCCAAACGATATCTATCTTTTTCTTTCATGCCTCGAGCAAATTGACGCCAGTTGCTGGGCTGGGACATCCCCCGAAGTTGGACCTGTTTTGGATGCATTGGAATTCGAAAGAATCATGCAACTTTTGGAGTATCCTGACGAGGAAATTTCTCGGAAGGTGTGTCTATGTCTGTACTCATCCCCGTTAGCATCCTGGTAGTTCTGAAATGATCTATTTAGGCCATCCGTGTGGTGAATAAAGTGGACCCTGCCATCCTAGACGCACAAATATCTCTCTTGATGAAAAACAGACCCGATGCCGCGGAAAGGGCGACATTTGTCTCCCGTGTTCTCGGCATTGCATTTGTTCGCCATGCCTCAGAAGGAGATGGATATGCAAAACAGCTACTTGGATTAATCAACCACCTGGAGCACGGTGTAACACCATTGCCTATATTCAAAGATGTGATAGAAATAGCTTTGAATAACGCCCACATATCAGGTAAAGGTCTTGGTCATTAGTCACAGATTAAAATTTCTCATTGATTCAATATAGAGCACTCTGGCTTTCTTACGTCTTTCTCTGACTATCTAATAGAGCAGCTGATAGACGAACAAAGTACTCTAGGCCCGACAGCTTTGGTCATCGCAACGGCTCTGTTAACTGAAGTCGCCAAATCATTACCGTCTCCTTCTCGAATCTTATCTTCCCTGGTGTTGAAGTTAAGAACATGCTCTCGTGAGTGTAATGCTATTATGGCACATACACTTTTTGACTGTCCTTCAGCCCTAGTTCAAGAACCATTATTAATTGCCATGATACGGCTTAGAGCTGAATGTAACGAGGTTCCAGCGAATGTCGTGGAGGTCGTCAATGAATTGTCGCAGTCCAAACAACGCGCTACACGGCTGGTATACTATTTACTATTAGGAATTCAGATCGCATTAATTAACTTTAGATCAGCGTTGTAAACAATTCCTAGAGTTCTCCCAAAACAAGGACGGTCTAATACAGATTATTGAAAATTTACAGACATCCACTGTGAGTAAATTCACTTAGCGCACAGAATTCGTAATATTTTCCCTCTAATGTTACTAGCTCCCAGATTTTTTGATTGCGTTAGAAAATTATCGCCCAAACAGGATATCTGAGAGTGTACGGTCGACTTCCCCATATTCACGCTCTTCTTCCCGATCTTCTCGACCAACTGGTACACTCAAGTATGCAGCATATGCTCGGCCGGAGATCCCTGCTCCGAAAAATTCTAGGATGGGATCGAGTCCTCGTAAAGTCCTCTCAAACGTCGAATCTAGCATCTTGTCAGATAACAGTACTACCACTTCACTGCCGTTGACGGCAGGACACCTTGCATTGGCGGATTCGTTCAATGACCTGCGGGTAACCGGAGCACCCCATCGGCCCTCTGCATCATCTCAGCCGAAGAAGGCTCATAGTCTTACAGAGGTACGCGTTCTCTTGGCATAGCGAAGCAGGTAAGGGTTAACCAGATTTATTTTTTCAAGGGAACTCGGGTCGATCTCATCAATCTCGAATCACACTTGCCTGTGGATACCACGGTACGTCACGAATCAACAGAAACACTTGCAATCGGGGAGATGGACTTTGAAGACTTGTGGGAATCACTCCAAACATCTTGTGACCTGCGTGGGTGGTGCAATACATCGATAGATAGCTTGACAAGGCGGCTTCAAAGAGTTGAAGGACGTCACCTTCGGGTGGTCTCCGCTGATCTTCCTCCATTCATAGGTATGTTAATAACATGCAAGAGTTCAACATCAATTGACCCTTTTGAAGGGGAACTTAAAATTGAAATGGTTCTGAATAACGAGAGAGAACGATTGCAACGATCAAGCGCCGTTGTTTTGCGCTTGCGAGAATCCGAGGAAGAGTCATGCTTGTGGCGGTTGCGGTGTTCTGAAGTTGCGGTGGGAGAGAGCATACAGAGTATCTTGAACGCTTAGAAAAGACACACACATGGATGTATATACCTGAAGCGAGCTAGTGAGAGAAAGAGACAGCATATAGGGTTATTGCCATTGGCGAGATATCAGCGTGGGAAGCGATACCTGACATTACGTAACAGTCGCAGGAGAGAAATTTGAACCGCCCACAGCGGACAGCGTTTCTTGTGCTTGACCTTCACAATCTATGGTTGTTTCCTTTCTACTGTGAGTTAATCCTCCTTTTATGCTTATGCTCATTTTACAGACGCTTATTTCTTCTAGACTGACACATCAAATTGGCAACATTCTATTTGGACCACTTGCTTTCCCCCTCGTCGACACAGACAGACCTCCTTAAGACATAAGGTGCCGAAACTAGGATTGCACCAACCTAGCTCGATATTCAACTCTATTCAACCCATGGGATAATTGCGACTTTTTCCTGGAATCTGGTTGCTTTCTCCAGACTTTTCGCTCCAAGGACTTTTCTCCCCTAAACACCGTCATCGATCAGCGTACAACATAAATCAGACATCAGAGAAACTCATTTTATTTTATATCATAGACATTTCATTATGAACGTCCTCAAGAACCCATCCTTCTTCCGACCTGCCAGCCGCCCTTCCTCTCCTGGTCCAGCTGTGATCCTTCCTCGTCCAGAGTCGAGTCAAGGGCTTGAACGTCAGTCTCGCCCTGCAACTAAATTATCGTTGAGCAACTTCATCCGTCAAACACCTTCTCAATCTCCAGTTCCGACTCCCAACCATGCAACTCTTATCCAAGATGGATCATACCTCGAGATGCTGAGTCTTAAGCTCAGCGAGGCTGTCTCCAAAGCTTTGGCGCAACCCGCAAGCGGTACTTCTGTGTTAAATGATTCATCAGGAGGGAAGCGTCCTATCCCCCAAGGACGTGGGCTGGCATTGGGATCTCTGATAGCATCGTGAGTTTCTTTGATACCCAGCTTCAATATCTGCAATGTTGACTATGATATCAGAGAGCTTCACGCCGTTCATGACAACGCTCACCTTCACAGGGCAGTGTTGCGCTCTTTGCAACGACCCCTCACAGTCTTGCTTACCAACATCTCCGGTCAACTACTTCCGGCGCTTTCATCTCCGCTCTTTCATGCGGTCCCAACGGCCAGCAACCAGTCTGCCTTCCCAAATGGCGTACAGCAGTACGCGTTATCGATCTCCAAATTTTGCGAAGAACTTTTGCAAGTGTTTGATGAACTGGGCCTCGGTATTGACGCCGATGTACGGGGTGACGGTTTGAAAGGGATTCGTGATGGAATAGTCTCGGTCATTAACCGAGTAGTTAATCCATTCGTGGCATCGATTCGTGGAGAGCTAGTCCCATTAATTGAAGCACTTGAAAATCCGAACAGCACAGTCGCCAAGGTGCAGCCAGGTGCAAAATCAAGCGTTGTATACCACCCTGCAATTGTTTCTCTGCAGACGCTTATGCCGCTGTACGCACGAGCTTTAACAACAAGCACAACATCGGTCCTATCGCAAGCTACTCTTGCCAGTCTTCTGATCTCTATACTGTGGAAGGCTATGGTTGCCCTGTCTCATCGCGTTGACTTTAAGCCATCGCCTATGTTGTCTCCCGAAACTTCCAATAAAAAGCGTCGTGGTTCCCCCTCAACATCTACCACACCACCGATAACACCACCTCCAGGACGATTTATGATTAAACTCCCACCGTCCCGTCCCCCTTCACCTCCCTCGACGGTCTGCTACGCTTCTGCCGCGGCCGATTGTAAAGCTCTTTATGAACTTTTGGTCACGCTCCCGCGGCCTAACTCGGAGCAAGACTCTACTCGGCTTGCGAGAGAAGCCGTAGACGAAGCATATGAAGGGTTGAAAGCATTGCCGGCTCTTCTCGATGCCGTACATAATGATCGGGGACGTAGCGAAGTCAATGCAGGGAATTTGATTCAGCTCACCGCTGATATCCCTTCACTCATTGCCCTGCCCATCATTCTACACGCATTAGGAGGCCCAGGCACTTCCTCGGTTGCTGCAGTATTGGGAATCTCGGACGAAGAATACAGAAAGGCCTGCTTAAGCGGCTTCAGTCGGGCAGAAGAATGCTCTATTGCTGTCACCCAAAGGGTTTTGGATGTTCTTCAAACGAACATTGAGTCTAATAAGACTGTTATTCGTTGGCTAGAGTTGGAGCTAGCTGACATTGAAGAGTCAATGACTGAGAATTTATAAAGCTTAGATGGTTTCCTTTCCTTTATGTGGACAATGGGTATTGTTCAAACGTATTTTGTATGTCTTTTGTTATATTCTGTTTCGATTTCGACTTTTCCAGTGCCCCAGGACAGGTAAATTTATCTCTTGTATCATGGTTTATCAAACGAAGTTATCTAGATACCAGATTCCACAATCATATTCAATGTTTAGCCTGCTTATTTAGAATATTTATATGCATGATTTGTTAGAAAATGGTGGTATATACGTGCAATCTGTAGCTCAGTCCATAACCATTGACGTTGATCTCCCAATCCTTGGTACCGTCACTTGAGGAAAGTCAGAAGCTATATCACTATGAATCCAGCTGCTACTCGTGAGATGCTGATCTTTCAAAGAGAAGGCGGCAGGAAGCTACAAAAACGAAGCAAACGTCCCCGCGGGTAGGTGGAACCATAGGTGCTCAAATCCATGGAAATTGGTTGCCCGAACAGCTGACTATTTGCAAAACCAACATGGCAAATTTGCACAAGGCCAATCATCGAGCTTGAAGTCTTCGAGTCAGTGGGATGAAATATGGCATGGGAAAGAGAAGGATGCATCGATAAGCGGAGACCATTAGAATGGCCTCGTGCCGTACTTGCATGAACAATGGTAACTAACTTGTTTTATATTCATAACGTACATTTAATTTTGCTGGTACTTATACAATTTGTTGTACAAACACAAGAGCCAAAATACAGGAGGTAACTTAACTACCAAGAAGCGTCTGGCAAGAGATATAATTTAAGATTATTTAGAGAAAGCAAGAGCTATGAAACGGACCTCTTGACTTGAGCTTTTCTCTCCTCGTTTCACTCATGAGATCGCCCGTGTGTTGGTCCAGGATGTCGATGTAGGGTCTCAATGACGTCTTTTCCCAGTCTTGATAAAGATGGGTTAGGGTACTAGCTCAAATGACCCTTGATTTCAGAAATACACGCACCGGAATGTAGCTCTTTGCTTTGGTCGTCTGTGTTTCCCATGTCATCTAATTCTTTCAACAATTGATGGACGGTTGGTACACTCCTAGGATCAAAGTTTGCAATCATGTCCAGAGAAAGAGGCACGCAAACGCGGCCTGTCGAAGGATGAATGCAGAAGGGAGCTTTTAGAAGATGGTTTCGATGTTTTGACACTTCGGCATCAAGACGCGGGTACGTGTAGTTGAGGATGATATCTTCCACTATCCACATGGGTTGAGTCTGTTAACCGAATCAGCGTCAACCCAAAAATGGGAATGCGTCAATGAAACGAACCCGTTGCTTATCGATGCTCTTCAACAAGTCATTCCATTTGTCTGCAGAAGAACGTGAAGTACTTGATTCCCATTTACTTCGAAGTGCACTAGCAATGCTCGATTCTGGGATGGCTTTCAGCAGCTCTTCGTACCCTTCTTCGGACTGGAAACAATTCTGGTTGTTCAGTATTAGGTCTACAAAGACCATTCTGAGATAATCCAATGCGCTCCTGCAAACAAGTTCAAGATATTTCAATGCTTTAATGGATAAAACGTAGAAAGCATACTGTAAAGAAGGTGGCAGCTTGCCGCCATTTCGAATGTTAAGTTTTTTGCTGCTTTCCTTCCCTCCGTGCAAAACTGTCAACCATCCAACCAAGGCCTTTCTTTGCGGATCCGTGAGTGCCATGGCATCACGGTCGGATATCCACAAATGAATGCCACGGCGACCCGAATAAATCCACAATAGTTTCTCATATCCAAATTCTTCACGAAGCGCCTGATCCAAAACATGGACCGCCACGGCAATAAAGCCCCAGCACTTTTTGCAGATATCGGCACCCGAACAACACGTTCTCACAGGATCGTAGTCAGTCATATCGATATCAAACACGAGTTCGCGCAAAATGGGATTGAACATCCCGGGACGTGTGGTCTTTTTATCTCGCGGCTACGAATATTGAATGAGTATATTTCAAGTGCATGGGTGTGAATAGACGTACGCGAGCCGAATATACGGGTCCTATCTCAAAACGCGTTGGGTTTAGTTGACAAACTTGCTTCTTCAGTTCGTCTGCTGTGTTGAATGAATTGTAGCGAAGATACACATCTCCCGGAAGCGTGAACGCAAATTCTCTTTGGGTGAAGAGTCGGCTGGGAACATGCTCGTGGTTCAGCCAGTTAAAAATCGATTTGAACGGATACAAGCGTCGATAGTAAGTGAGCATGACCTCTTCCAAGCATAACCCGAATTGAGAATGATATTTGTTTAAGATGGATTAATCAAGTACCTGACGAAGGCTTCTCCGTGTCGTTAACAGCTACCATGACGTGTTGAAGAAGATTTTGGGAAGAAAGGACGTTCTAGTTGATGTTCACCGCGATGCAGAACGGCCCTGGCAAATTACAGGCCTTCAATCGCGTTTGTCACATCACCTGCTTTTTGTTACACTGTGACTTTACCCCTCTTCGGAACTGCCTAATTTTGTTCTTTCGTTATTCTTATCCTCTCCGAGTCTATCTTCTCCGTTGAATATGGGACGCTGCCGTGTGTTTGGAGTGAATTCAATGTCAGAGCCCTTAGTCAGTAGCCAATGGCAAGAAGCGACAAAACTTCCGGTCTATTGTCAAATTCCCTGACTTGAAACTTTTAACTGAATTACATCAAGCCATCCGAATGGCATTTGAGTTATGGCCTTAAAATGTCTCTTCCTTCCTCGCAGGGAAACATGCTCGGTCATTTCAATGCTATTACCTCTCCCGTAAAAGCCTTGTCTTTAGTCCTCGTTCGCGCGGTCAGATCCAAAGGAAGATCCGATAAAAAGGACACGCTCTATATTCTACTCACGAATATTCATAGCGTATGTGGGACCAATAGGTGAGCCACTGCATTAGCGCCCCTATCTATCGATTTCCATAACAGTCAGCCCTGTGGCATGCTTTTCGATATCAAGCAGGTTTTCTTTTTGTTGGTCCTTACTATCATTCAGGAATGTCACATCAATAGGTGAGGCTTGCGTTATAGAACATATAAACCGGAAAAATCCCGCCTTTCGTTGTGTATAAAGGTGAGTCCAAGCACGATGCAGATGTATCACTTAGGAGTCGTCCTAAGTTGTACTGCCTCTGAAACTCCCAGCCATTACTTTCCTGAGAACCTAAATGATGTACATCTCTACCCCTCGGTGCGACCAACAAGCATGTCCAATTCATTGCCATTCAATACGATATCATCAAGCTCCCACCGATACAACGAAAACCACAGTTGCGGACTTGCGCTGGGAGACTCGGGCCCTTTGCCTGAGTGACAGATTGGCCTACGAGTATTGAGAGTCAAATATTCACCAGCGTGCTATGAAAACTATGGGTCATGAACTATAAAAGCCCATACAATAACTCTAGTTGAAAGCCAGGTCCTCATCTCCTCTACTTTACTGCAATGGCTTTCAAGCAACTTTCCTACCTCTTCGTGTTGAGCGCTATCGGGCTCGTTAATGGTAATAGCAACGCTGGTTAAATGAGCGAACCATCGCTGACCGCAAATTTTTAGGTGCTGCCGTCAAACGCGCCAACTGCCCCGACGGTGTTAATTCTGCGAATAACCCCGCTTGCTGTGTCCTATTCCCTGTTTTGGAGGACCTTCAGACCAATTTGTTCACCGACAACTGTGGCGAAGAGGTAATCTAGCTGGTTTACTATAATTTAAACAAATCAGTAATAACCTCTTGTCTTAAAGGTCCATGATTCTCTGCGTCTAACTTTCCACGACGCTATCAGCTTTTCCCCCACCTTGGGGTATGTATCACTACAATTAAATAATGCCCATGGACCGACACCACATTTTCTTCAGAGGTGGAGGTGCCGATGGTTCAATTATGGTCTTTGAAGACATTGAAGCCAATTTCTTCGAAAATTTCGGTATTAACGGCATCATCGACACTCAGAGGCCAATCGTACAGAGACACAACCTCACGCCTGGAGACTTGTAGGTCACCGTTCCATGCGACACTTGACCAAGATTAAACTCAATACTTTGTAGCATTCAATTTGCGGCAGCAGTCGGTATTACCCAATGTCCCGGTGCTCCTCGACTCAACTTCTTCATGGGACGTCCCAACGCAACCGCACCAGCACCAGACAACTTGGTTCCCGAACCATTCGGTATGCCTAGACTACGAAATTTCCTGTTTGACTAAGTGCAATAATTTGTCCAGACACTATCACCAGTATCCTTGCAAGAATGGCCGACGCTGGTTTCAGCCCTGCCGAGCTTATCGCATTACTGTCTTCGTAAGTCGACATCCCGGATTCAAGAGTCGCGCTTCCTGCTAATACCCTTTCTTCCCTGTGTAGGCACTCTATTGCATCCAACTTCATTGTCGACCCAACTGTGCGTGCTATTTTGTCGGTCAAAACAGCAAATTTTATTAACATATTTTCAACAGGTTCCTGGGTAAATTTATCGCAATTGATGACCACAGGCACTTGCTAACGTGAGAGACAACTATTAGAGCGCCTTTCGATTCGACTCCCTCTGTCTTCGATAACCAAGTTTTCATTGAGGTCCAACTCCGAGGCACCACCTTTCCAGGGTAAGTAATTTCCTGGGCTTTTCTTCCTAGGCACTGATTATTTTGCAGTACTGGAGGAAACCAGGGTGAAGTCGAATCATCTGTCAAGGGAGTAATGCGACTTCAGTCTGATCACACTGTATGTTTATTTCTTCTTTTCAATGTGGTATTGGAGCTAACTCGCCTTTCGGTAGCTTGCTCGAGGTTCGAAATTCTACTTGTAGCTGCTAACGATAGGCTCTGACGCTTATGGCTCTTTTTTAACAGATTCACGCACGGCTTGCATCTGGCAAGGTTTCGCTAGTAAGTATGCATTGAGTGTTTTGCCTTCACAGAGCTTTATTTTGCTATAGACAGCCAGGTCAACATGGCCGAAGCTTTCAAGGAGGCCATGCTTAAACTGTCGATCTTGGGACACAAGCAATCAGACCTGATTGACTGCTCTGACGTTATCCCGATACCCAAGCCGCTCGGCAACAACAAACCCCATTTACCTGCTGGATCGAAGATGAGCGATATCGAACAGGCTGTAAGTAGTTTCAGGCGCAATACCATCATTAAAACCTCTTATATGTCGTGCAGTGCGCTTCTTCTCCCTTCCCAACCTTCTCTGCCGACCCAGGCCCGGCCACTACCGTCCCTCCTGTGTAAGTTGACAGATATTGCTTTTCCGGAATATATACTTAGCATCTTTTTTTTTTCAGTCCCTTCTAAATTACGTCGGAAAGAAACTAGACTTTGAATGCGGAGTAGAATCGAGTTGTCATATGGCTATCTCGGATGTCCTTTTTTATTATTACTCTTTTTTATATCTCTTATGTCTGTATGATCACGAATGAAAGAGTTCTCTGTGTTCCTTCCTTACGAACTTGCTATGGCATTTGAGGTGCTTGCTCGGCTCCCTTTTGGATGGGTGACTGGTAAGTATAGTAACAGGCGCCCATTCCTATTTTTAGATTCTTGTTGTATTGGTGAGTATGTACCCCGGACCCTCCCCGCCTAATTCCCACATTTGCTTTTCCTGATAGCTAAGTTGACTCTCACCTACCCGGGGCGGTATTCCTTGGCTGAGTATATATGTACAAACTGCTTTTACATGTCAAGCAAATAATATGACCGACATTAACATAATGCTTCTGATAGATTCGGAACAGTGTGCTCGTGTTCATTAGTAATTGCTCTCGTATGACATTTTTTTACCACAGTAAAAATTCCGGCGAGGCTCAAGACGTCGCTCTAGTAGCACTTCTACGTCGTTATATTGGTAACCACCCTTGAGGTGCTTGCCTGTCAGTTTCTCGATGGGTCATATCGTATATTTGTTTACTTGATGGGTTTACATTTCCCGCTTCAAAGCTCTCCCTGACGTGTACGTGTGTATGCCGTGGCCACGCGACATGCTCAAACGCTCACAGGCATTGACCATTCGCGTGGTACATGGGTGCCTCTTTTTCTCATCCATTCGGACTCTTTTAACATGTCGAATGCCTCTTGGCATTCGTTCATTTATAGCGTGCATCGAGCCCCTTACCCAAGGCAGTCGACGCTCAACCTGGTCTGTCGCTTCCGTTACCATGTGTAAGCCTATTTCTCTATGTATATCTTTCCATGTTGTATTACGAAACTCATATTGTACTTTCGATCAATTGAGTAACTCGCGAACGTCTCACGCTTGACGCATGCTATTGAGAACCGAGTAGCAAGTACCAGTCTGTGTCTTCTGTTTGACGACTCACAAATTCAGTGAACTTAAATGCACGCTCAGATAATCTGACCTCGTCTAGCACCTCCAGAAGCGCAGTACACAATGAATACTCTGGGCGAAAAGAGATATAGTAATAGACTTATTCATTGGTGGCAGTTAATATTACCTAAAAATAATGAGATCTTCCCGTCTTCGTCCATTGAGCTGGTTTATTCAGACAAAAGTGTTAGGTATGGGAAATCTCTCTACCAACATATACTCAGTCTCCGTGGGTATTCTACCGAACCCCTTTATATTTGAATTGATGTTATTTCTGTTTCTTCATAGGGGCTTTCAAATTTACAAGA
>Ga0247779_1000909_pt1 | contig 15453 bp, 13 predicted proteins | sample UWRJL221509R5_FD_179925 | JGI IMG/M metagenome (GOLD analysis project Ga0247779, IMG submission 179925) | Plant litter microbial communities from Arlington Agricultural Research Station in Wisconsin, United States - UWRJ-L221-509R-5 | ecosystem: Environmental > Terrestrial > Plant litter >... | reverse complement strand
CCTGACCAGCTTGCTGATATTTAAGACTTTGCCTTCATAACGTCCTTAAAGTTATATTCTTCAAAGAATTTTGTACCAGAATTATGACTATCGCGGCTGACGGTCAGCGCGAAAATTTGATTTCGACCCCGCCAATAATTGATATCGATTAATTAGACAGGACAGTCTGGAGTGGGACCTTCCTACGGTTTTTTCTGTTAAGCACAGACGAACCTGAACAGGATTCGTGATCGTGCAATCATACTTGGCCAGAAGTCCAATCACAGAGCCCGCAAACCTTGAATTTCGGGCCTCCTCTGCAAACTCCGACCAATTGTATGAACATTGAGGCTTTTGAAGATGCAACAAAGTCCGAGAAGTATGTCGCTAAATTTGCACTGCCGAACATTACTTACTGAATTTTTGAAACAAGCGCTTTGGACATCGCGGGGAATATTATGACTATGCATAGAGGTCTCTGCGCTCTCTGCTTCAGGAAGTTTTTTGAGTATGTCCTTTTTTACAATTCACAGTAATGTCTAGAAAAATACCTGGAACCTTTACCCCTCAGGCCCTAGGTTTGATCTGCTGTGTATCCACTGCATTGCAGGTAAGAATAAGCTGATCGCGGTAGTGCTATTGTTCACTGTCCAAAGATCGCACTGATCCTCGCGCCCAGGCCGGGGTTCAGTGCTTCATAACACGACTTCATGCCATTCTCAAGCGCTCACCCCTGGCGCGCTCTATTTTTTTTAATGCGGGACATGATGAATGAATTGACGTTTTGGTCCGCACTCGACATTCATTTATGGGAACAGGAAAATAAGAATATCATTTTTTCCTTTCCTCCCCCTCCCTTTGTGTTTTTTGGGCGCGATTCCTTAGGACGCGGCAGGTTCACACAGCTTAAGATATGCCGCGAGCTGTTTTAGTGGACAATACAGACAGTCGGATTCACTATTCCAGTGGATGGAACGTCGAAGATGGATCGAAATGGGCATCTCAAGGAAATTTTGGTTCTCCGTTCATGAATTCCTTGCAATCAACCAATGCTGCTTCAGCTAGTTTCAGCTTCGATTTCGACGGTAAATCTTGTTCACAATCATTTTCATTGTTGTGTTTACTGAGGATATCGATATCTTCATGTAGGTTCTGCCGTAACAGTCTGGATGACTTCCAACGTCTTGATATCGGGAGGTAGCCAAGATCCTATCTGGGGATGCCTTATTGATGGCAATGACATCGCGGTCAATACTCCCTTTCAATACACCGAAAACAACTGGAAGCTATGCGAGTGGTCTGCCAATCAAGTATCGCCCGGAAAACATACGCTTACTGTCACGTCCAAGAGCAGTGGTCGAGCACTACTGTTCGATTATATCACGTATACCCCATCGCCCAGTCTCAGCATCTCTAATACGTTCATCCAAATGTTGGATAATGATCCCGCAATCCAGTATGGAAGCGGTTGGCAGTCGATAGACGGGATAGGCAGAGTAGCAGGCGATGGTGGATCAACTACCATTCTGTCATTCTATGGTATGGTTGCTTTCTAAGTCCCTGACTCTATGATTTCTCAAGCTGTATAAACAGGGACCGGACTTATCTGGATTGCCAACCAACCGAAAGAGTTTCCCCAAGAAGACTCGACGGCAGAATACAGTGTTGACGACGGGTCGCCTACCTCATTTATAATCAAGAAGCCCGGAGATACTCAATTTTTTCGACAATATTTCCAAGTGACTGATCTTCCGCTTGGGAATCATAAGCTTACTGTTACGAACAAAGGAAAAACGTCGCAGACGCCGTTAGTTCTGACCTCTGTTATTCTTCAAAATAGTTCAACCAATCTTCCGTCGTCTTCAAGTGGACCTGTTGGTACGGGAACTACAATTGGGTCTGGTAATAACAACTCTGGCACAAACACTGGCGGAAATTCTGTCAGTTCCAACAACTCCTCGACTACCATCGTTCAACCTACTACTACGATTACAACAATGGATCCTAGTAACGGCAGTAGAACAATTATAGTGACCAAGCCGGCTAGCACCACCATCGTTCCAGTAGGCAAAAACAATGTTGATGGTGGAAATATCAACGGTGGGCCGTCCAATGGAAATCATATTGATGATTCGAGCAGCAGTAACTCTGGACAGGCTAACGTTAATAATTCAACTTCGACGCCCCAGAAAAATGGTGCACCGACTGGAGGCATTGTAGGAGGCATCATAGGCGCATTTGTCGTTGTAGGCCTTATCTTTGCTCTCTTGTTCTTCCGTCGGCGTCGGATTCATCGTCAAAATAAAGAACGACAGCGTCAAGAAATGCAACAGGCATTTAGCGAGAATGTTCAACCGTTCTATCGAAACACCATCGCTCCGCAGGCCACACATTCTCCATCAGGATCCATGCGACTCAGCTCCTATTCAGTGCATCAGTATACTAATCCCCATACAGGATACGCTCGTGGTATTTTACCTCCCAGCAAAAGTAATGGTCATAGTTATTCAACAAGTACTCCGAGAGAGGTCAGCGCTTCGAGTGTGTCAGGGAGTGGGAGGGCAAAATATCAAGAAGCATTTAGCACGGCGCCTGAAATTGGCCTTACACATTCAGATATTATGGCTGTAACCCTTGAAGACAGCGGGATTAGGCTACTTCAACATGTACCGGTCGAGGTCGTTGAGCTCCCCCCAGTATACTCGCATTCCTAATGGTGACTATCATACACAATCTTATCTTTCCCTGTCTTCTTTTCCTTCCAACTCTTGTTGGGCGTTAACTTATCATGAAGTTCTTCTGTTACAGTCTATGTAATTTGGTATTACATGGGACCACACTCCTTACGTTCTTTACCATCACTATGCCTGGGTCTGTCACTACCTATTCATACACATATCATCGATTTTAATAAATTGTAATTTCGACAATGATAAAGTTTAAGGACAAGAACTTAGTTCACAAACTATGACTTATTTATTTATTCGGCATCAACGATATTTCAGTGATCAGTTCCGCTATCTAACCGCGCGAACTGACTAAGACTTGCTTCAAACTTCCAACATTTTGTTCGTTTGGCACAAATCTGGAAGAACCTTCTTTCTTTGGACTTAGGCAATGGGAGGATTTTCCAGATTTTTAGAAACAATCTGGCCCATAGGTGTAATTTGGGTCACAGCCTAGACTCCAACCTAGTCTCCTGGGGCAGATTCTGCACGCCAGCTCATTTAACGCGTCTGTTTCTATTATTCAATGATGTATATATTTAAATTTTGTGCCTTTTGTATCCTTTCCTTTTTTTTCTCTCGTCAAGGTCATAGATCAATGATATACACATTTGGAGCAATTTTTTTTTACCAATGTAAACTGCTTACTACTCGACTTATGCTTGACACATTTTCGCTCCTTATGTATGTGGAAGAGGTGAAGAAGTCACTTTATCTCGGCGGCTTGGGACGGCGCCTAAGGTTGGCCATTACATAATCGGGTATGGTGTAACGGCTAACATTGCCGCCTCTCATTATACGATCGCGGCAGCTCGGGGTTCGATTCCCCGTACCCGAATATTTTGCAAGAATTTAGGACCTTTTTGAGTAAATAAAATAGGCGCCTGCCGAACGCAAAGAAGATCGTGTACTAGCAGCAACATCGGGCATGGTGTAATGACTAACATTACCGCATCTCATACCAGACCGCGGCAGCTCGGGGTTTGATTCCCTGTACCCGATTTTTGCATTTTGATAAACCGTTGATCACGATTCCCTGCATGATAAGATATAAGGATTTGCTTGATTTTGCTTAGAACATAAAGAATGAGGAGAGGGAGACATAAAGGGAATTATTGGGTGATCTAAGAAAAGGGAGGAAGGTGACCGGTTGTCAGTGTGGACTGATAGCTGGGTCAGTTGCGGGAATTTTGGCTGGTGTTGTGAAAGGTGAGTACAATACCTGCCTAAATCCTGAATGTCGGGTATGGTGTAACGGCTAACATTGCCGCCTCTCAAACCAGATCGCGGCAGCTCGGGGTTCGATTCCCCGTACCCGAATTTTTTTCATTATCGAACTACTTTTTGGACTTTGAATGTGTCCAAGTTCATATTATATTCAAGTTAAATCTTTTGTCTAGCAATATCGCACTTCGGAGAATCACCTCCCTTTCTTTACTTGTTTTGTTCGACGTTGCACTTTGTTCTCACGCTTCTTCTGCACTTCACCCATCATGAACATCACATTGAATCCGACTGATCAAAGAGAAAATACTCTTTAAATCTTTGAAATTACTCGTGATTCTTCAATCCACATCCTTTCATGGTGCTAGAATCGCGCAAATTCCACAGGCTGCGCAAAAGCATATGTGCGTTATCTAGCGCATAGCACGGGTGACAGCGAGTCTGGCTTTTCAAATTCTGTTGCCTACAGGTCCTTAAGGCCCATTGTATACACCGATAATGTCTTACTCGGGTCCCCTGGTGTCTAACACCACGTCAGAGTCTTCTTCCTGCTGCTGGTAATGCAGCTCTAGGTGTGTCGACATCATTTCTCATAGACGCGCCATGCTTAATGTCCTCAGAACATCCTTTTGGCCCTTTCCCCATAGATCCACGAGGGGCGACCATAGCCAAAAATGCAATAGAAGTCTGTCATAGAATGAAAGACGAGTCTCCTAGGTTCTTGTGTCTGATTCGTCAGTCCTCTTCGGTAACATCATTATACCATTTCCAGGCTTCTCTACCTAGAAGACAGAATACGCATGCGCGATATTATAGACCATTCATTTTCTCGTTCTAATTTGAGGAAGAAGTGCTCATCTCTATTGGGACGCATGGTCGTTCTAAAATTAACCTCCTATGATGCTTCACGGTTACCACACTCACGCACTATGCGCAGACTCACAATGCCTGCGCAACACATACCACGAGCAATACTATCTACTCCACGGACACGGTATTATTTAAATCAGTCTACTTGCCGGCGATCCGGTTAGCTGTCAGCAAAACCATGCGCTGGCAATACCTTCTTACGACTTTAATTCTCTCGGATGGCGAATCAAGAATGATAAACACTGGTCGTAGTTGTTCTTTGATCCTCATGATACCTACAATCAGTGTAAAAGTACCATGCGATGCGGTAAGATAAGGCTGACAGTTTCTACCTCTTGTTGATCAGGAAACGAGCGTACTAGGCCGAAATACTATAAAGGTTGACCGTAAAACAAACATACCAATCACACCCACTCCTCAGTTGGTTTCGCCGCGATGTTGTGGTCTTCGATCTTATTGCTGGGCGTCGCTCAGCTCTGTGCCTCTAAAGTCCTTTCTCGTCGTTGGGACAATGTTGCTGAAAAGCATTCTTGGGTTGAAATTCCCAAAGGCTGGCAGCACAAGGAGCATGCATCACCAAACCATATCTTCGATATGCGCATTGGCTTGAAGCAACACGGAATTGAGGAGCTCATTGAAAACTTGATGGAAATTAGTGAGCCTACTCACCCAAGGTCAGTCCCCATAATCCATAAGATCGTTCAAAGATTAATTTATTCCAAAAAGATACACCCAACACTTGACGAAGGAACAGGCTGAAGCCTTTATGGCACCTCACCCTGATTCTACCGCTGCCGTAAACGAATGGCTTGAATTCCACGGAATTGATCCATCTTCTACTCAACGTTCGCCAGCTGGTGACTGGATCACTCTCCGTGTCTCTGTTGAACAGGCCGAAAGAATGCTGAACACCAAGTACAACATCTACGAACACGGTCCATCCGGTGACCAGGTTCTCCGCACGCTTGGCTACTCCCTTCCTCAGGAACTCCACTCTCACATTGACGTCGTATCCCCAACAACCTACTTCGGAACCTTGAGAAGCATGAAGAAGACCAGTTTCTTGCAACCCGATATCAAGCCCATTAGCGATGAAGCTGCTTCATTGGTGCCAACATCTAATGCTGCTGTTCCAGCATCCTGCAGCACCACCATTACCCCCACTTGCCTCCGAGACCTTTACAACACCTCAACCTACGTACCTGCTGCTACTGGAACCAACAAGCTTGGTGTTGCCGGGTACTTGGAAGAATTTGCAAACACTGCTGACCTCCAGGTTTGCACATGATCTTTGCAGTATATCCAGCCTGAATGTTGATAAATCCTTTGCCTAGACATTCTTCCGCAAGTTCAGGACTGATGCAGTTGGCTCTTCATTCACCATTGTCCAAGTCAATGGAGGCGGAAATGACCAAACTGATCCTGGAGTCGAGGTACTATCCGCATCTGTATCTTGGGAATCATTGATGGCTCATCACTTTTGTAATATTCTAGGCTAACCTCGATATTCAGTATACCACCGGAATCTCCTTCCCGACCCCCAACATCTACTACAGGTTAGTGCATCTCTAAAAAAAAAGATCCAAAAAAGATTCTTAGAGATGTATTTAGTACTGGCGGCTCTCCACCATTCACCCCCGACTCCCAAACCCCAACTAACACGAACGAACCATACCTCGACTTCCTTACCTTCCTTTTGGCTCAGAGTACAATTCCGCAAACCCTCACAACCTCTTACGGAGATGATGAACAAACTGTAAGATTACTCATACCGACAGCATGCATCTCAGCTTAACCACAATGCTCCCTCCATCCTTTAGGTTCCCCTTGACTATGCTACCAAGGTTTGCAACATGCTCGCCACTCTCGGCTCTCTCGGCACCACCGTATTCTACTCCAGCGGAGACGATGGGTGAACACCATTTTGCTTTCCAGAAATACAACGTGTTGTACTGATATATACTTAGTGTTGGTGGTGGTGATTGCAAGACCAACAATGGCAAGAACACTGTCCTTTTCCAGCCTGCCTTCCCTGCTTCGTTAGTTTATATTCATCTTCTCTTCGACCTTTGATTTACATTCCAAAACTCAGATGTCCATTCGTAACTACTGTTGGAGCCACGACAAAGATCAACCCAGAGGTTGCTATCAGCTTCTCTGGAGGTGGATTCTCCAACTACTTCTCCACACCCTCGTATCAAAGCACTGCTGTCAACACTTTCCTCACCAACCTTGGCACGAAGAACGCTGGCCTCTTCAAGTCAGTTGGATATTATCTCACTCGTCCATCCAATACATTCTAACATGCATGCTTTTCTCGTAGCAAAACTGGTCGCGCTTACCCCGATGTGTCTGCCCAAGGACAAGGCTTCCAAGTTGTCATTGGTGGCCGCACACAATCTGTCGCAGGTACCAGCGCCAGCTCTCCGGTGGGTTATGCATTGAGCTTTCATCGTTCAAATCCTAATTACCTGTTATGTGACCGAAGACCGTCGCCGGTGTATTCTCGCTCTTAAACGACTTCCGCCTTTCTCAAGGAAAGACTTCGCTTGGATTCATTAACCCCCTCATCTACTCGACTGCCTCTTCTGGATTCACCGATATCACTTCTGGTTCGAATCCTGGATGCGGAACCAACGGTTAGATATTTTCACTGAACTTTTGCATATTGACAAGTCCTGACATCTATGTACTCTAATAGGATTCTCCGCTGGTAAAGGATGGGATCCTGTAAGTTTATCCGCTCTCCTTGAAAATATGTGTGTACTTACGAATGGGATCTGTTACAGGTCACCGGTCTCGGTACACCCAACTTCTTGGCTCTGCAGAAGCTTGTTTAAAGGGAATACTCCATTACATGCCCTTCTAACCCGAGCCTACCCAGGCGCTCACGCACGGCCATCATTTATCATTTAACAGCATCGTGTAAAATAAAGGATGTAGATACATAAGAATGGAATCTTGCTTTAGAAATCTTAAGAGGATGGTGAAAGTCAGGATAATCATTTATTTCCAAAATTTACTTACATCGAAACCAAAACTGCTCAAGTCTGCTAAACTAATACTAATTCTACCCATGTTTCATATCGGACTTGGATGAATGCAAGGTTGAAGGTTACTTATAACATGCGCGAGTTGACTTTTGGTATGCTTATCGGATCTCTTTTCAAGAAAAAAAAGTATATCAAGTGCACACTCGGAGTGATCAGGCGACCTTAACGAAAGACATGCTAGATGATCCATTCACTGCAACTCGCATTATATTCTGCGTACTCTTCATACCACAGACTACTACTAGTAACTTTCTTGGGTGTCAATCAGAAGTAGACCTCTGTTTCCTCGGTGCTTGGTTGGGAAAATAAGATGCTTATCGTTGCGTTTCCAATGACGAGAAACGGTCCGTGTTTATTTCCAGAACAGTCCGAGCCGACGTTCAAGGGCCTCGTGGGGAGGCAGGTTGCTAGTCGGTGTAGTATCCTGGACCTTTATCCTTTTAGAGTGCCCGCAGCAGAGCGGTCTCGGATCCAAGTTCTACAAAAATCTTCCGTGGAGCCCACCTCGACTTCTTAATTTCATAGAAAAACTGTTGAGACATTGGCGCGGGGGTAGATGTAAACATATAACGCACCATTATGCGAATGTCCCACTGTTGTCCGAGATTCTAGAGTGATATGCACAGATTATTGAGCAATGAAACCAGGATAGTTCTCCTAATTTCGGGGAAGACCTGGAACAGTTGCATCATTGGATGTTAAACTGAGTTTTGTGGCACAAAGCGCCAGATTTCAATCCGTCACATACAGAGAAAGAAATGTCCCCTTTAGCCGAAGAAACGTCAAAATACCTATCCATACCAAACTGTATCTAACCAGAAAAAAAAACCCAGCAGTGTCCTTGGATATAGCAGAGTGCTTGACTAAGAAGTAGCGATAGGCATAGACAGAAGTAAATCAGCAGCTTCTGCAGATAAGACTAGTGTCCTGTGCTTGCTGCAGTCAGGTTAGTTTCCCGACAAGCTTATTCGATTAGTGAAGTGTGAGTGACGATTGAATTAGGAAGGCCATAACCAATTGATAACCAATCGAACTTTTCAATATTGATTAGAAGCGGAGATATCTGAGTGTCAAAAGTATAACTCAGTCGCTTCAGCCCCTCTTCATGCCGAATTGTCACAACAAACGCGAGTGCGCACGCGCTCGTGTATCTTTCCATCTTAATTAACCGCATCGACGGAGACGCAAAAATGACGGTGAGCAGTCTTGTACAACCATTCACATTGCTGGAGACTTATTTGATATACTGCTGCAATTTCAGGATCTTACATATTGTTACCTGCATATGACCCGCAATGACCTTCTTATCCTTGACACAGTCGAAACAGCGGAGTACATTCCTGGAGAGTTGTCAGACGAAGGTCAGTCAGTTAATCCTACCACATTATATTGATAGCACAATAACAGAAAGTAGAGCTCGATATCCCACCGCACATGGTTCCTCCAAATCCTGACGATTCTGATAGTAAATTTCAATGCATCGTGTCTTCTAGAGTGCTGTTCATTTGACACGCGTTATTACTTATTGCAGTGCTGCCCTCACAGATACACCCCTCTTACCCGTATGGGAATCCGACTCAGCTGAAGCACCCTTCTACAAGTTCTCGTCCAGGATACGATCCATCCTCGCGTGCTTTGTTCGAGGACATGGGCTATATGGGTGGTGGCATTAATGGAACACTTAAGTGGCGGGATCTCGGCCTGGATGAGCTTTTGCCTGTAGACAAAGACAAAGAAGAGGCCGAGAGGGCAATTCAAGCACGGAAGATGGCGAGTGGCGCGTCAAATCAGAATCCACAAGCACAACAACAGCACACTGCTCAAGGACCTGGTCAAATTGAGGAGGAGGAGGATGAAGAGGAAGAGGAAGAAAACGATGAAAATACTATCGATGAAATGGAAGAAGAAGAGGAAGAGGAAGAGGAAGAACCTAGCGAAGGCGAGGACGAGTAAATTGTCAAGGTGGGTGCTTAGCTATCTAGTTTCGTGTACATTATTATACTTTACATCTTCACCAATGACATTCTTTATTCAGGCGTGATTTCACATCAAGTTCACACCGTCGTTGCAGATTATGATATTATGGATGATTGTATTCACTGCCCAGAGGTGATGGACGCGACCAAGGCATCCCCAAAATCTTGATTAAGCAAGTCTTTGACATCGTGCCCGTGTTCGACTGTCCATTCGTATGCTTCAAGCAACAGCGTATCCGACAGTGGTATAAATCGCGAAGTCAGAATACGGATTATTTGTGTGACCCGTGATATGGCCGCTCGCGTTGACTCGTCGATTTCCTGGCAAAAGAGTTGTCAGTCAGTAGGTCAGTAGTTCCTCAGTGAATAAATGTCCCGTACATCGTTGACATTTGAATACACCGCCTCTGCGTCAAACCCTTCTTCGCCTTCTTGCTCATTCTCTTTTACATGTTTGCTGACCCAGATATAACCGTTGAGGCCAAGAATCAGGTCCACACCGCACGGGAGTGTCAGAAAGTGGGATTTGAGGCGTCTCACGAGGATAGGAGGTACAACTACAAGTTGTCCGTTGCGGAGCTGGTAGTGCATGAGTCTAGAGATGTTCATCAACGTCACTCAGATAAATAGTCGGTACCTTTCCATATTTTAGTGATCTTGTGTGCAATGACATTGCTCCATCGGAAAAAAAAGCCTGGACTTCGGCAACTAACAAATCCCCTTCCTCGAAAAAACCTCGCATTTGTAGTTCATCACTTTCAAGTTTTCTCCGCTTAAAAATACAAGTTCGGCAAATGTCATAGGAGGAGATTGGAGATTATTACCTGCACACCACCAGGCAGATTTACTGAAGACAGCATCAGGACAGCATCTTGTCTTGAGTGCGCATCCACTTTCCATCTGCGAGGTTGTACCTGAGTATATTTTCAGTCAATAGCACTCGCATACATACAGTTGTGGAACTAGGTACCTCCGTTATCCGACCCACGACAAGGTCGCCCACTTCTGGATTGTACCTGCGCCGCCCGTCGCCTGTAAGAGTGACAAAAATATGACCACTGGAATATTTCTTACCGACTTCGAATGGCACGAACTGATACGAGCTTATTGACTCTCTCAATAGTTCCGGCAACAGATGAAATGACCTCTTCGTTCTCAACATACGTCCCATGACCTCTGCGATACAAAATAAGCCGGGTAGCTCTGCATAACAAAAAATGCAATACGTACCGCATATAAGCTTGAGAAGATGTCAAGGATTCGCCTGGGCATGTCAATTTTGATCCTTGCGCCTCAAAGCTCTCCACATCGTCAAGATCCATAAGGTCTTCTTTTACTGAAGCATGATGCCGCGCTTTTTCATAGCTTGTGTCCTCAAATCTTGAAGGAAAAGACGCGAACGATATCATGGTCAAAGAATGAAGTAATAATCCACTCAATTTAGGAACTGATTTTGCCAGTATCAAGTGGCGGGGTTAGGGTTTATTTAGCATTAGGTTAAGGTTTTCTTCTATCTATTGACGGCAAACTGAAGAGCGACGAAGGCTCGATGAAGCAAACAGACATTTCACCATTAGAACGGTACCAATGACCTCTGCTCCGACCTCTCAGGTCCCAGAAATTTGACATTCTGTATGATTGTTCGAACTCAAAGGCCACCTGATTTTTGACATGGCATGACAGAAATACGTTTTCCCCCAATTGATTTCTAGGCCTTTCAATTTAGACGCCGTCAGCAAGACATGACCAGAATTCCATTGAACCGGTGACTCTTGGAGCACTGGAGCAACGCGCGATGAATATGCTTTTCTGCTTAACGCCTAAATCCAAAATAACTCCAAAAACCTTGCATGGAGCTTTCTTATTGTCTCAACTCACCTGGATTTAGAACAGAATGCCAAACGGCACATGAAGTCGTGATCGCTTCACTCTGGACCCTGGAGTGGTAACTGTTCTCGGCGTGAATGTATGAATGGATTCAGGCTTACGAGGCTTATGGGGGTGATCTTTTCGTGATACACCCGTTTCTTTACATATTTAATCGGCTTCCTTATACATACACAAAGGATTGTATTTGTATCCGCCAAGATCTCGCCTTAGGGAAGTTGCCTTCCAGATGATAAAGCATAATCATCCAGTACGTCGGTCCTTGAATGTATGACATCCTGTTTACATATTTTAAAGAATAAACTGATGATTTCTCCAGGCTTCAAACATAAGCTCCCTTGAGAATACCTTTTATGACAAATATGATAAACCGGCGTTACCTGGTTCACGGTAAAGTTGGCTTGAAATATCCGAGTGGGAAGGATCAAAAATAGATGTCAGATGTTTTGGGCTTTTTTGATGTCGTGCATTGCTATTTTTGGTTGACGCGCGCCCAAATATTCAGTCGAAGAATCAGAAAGAAAGCACAAATTACAGAAATATATCGGAGAATAGTCAAGAAAACCGAGAAACTCTAAGGATTTCTGCGGATAAATTAAGTTTCTAGAGTATTCTAGTACAATGTTAGACCTACTTGGGAATAAGCCAAGATATTTATGCTACAATTTGCTACAAATAATGATAACGGGAGGCTTTTAGCACGGACTATAATGGAGACAATTACTAAGATACTGGACGAGCAGAGATAAAAAAACATTAGTTGAACAATGATAAAGAGTGACGCTGGCAACTAGAAATTTTATCAAGTCAGTCAGGGTCGCTTATACACGGCGAGGGAGACAATACTTACCGATGAGAAGATCTAAAGACGCCGGTTTAATTTACTTGTATGAAAGGAAGTAAGCGGAGAGGGCGGGGAGGTCGTTCGAACCAGCGTCCGTGTATCCTTGCCTTCGAGAGCCGTTAAACTTGAGCGCAACGACGGGTCCACACCATGGCTTATCGGCAGCACCGGAAGTGATGTGGAAAATAGAACGGTTGATTTGGGTTCCCTTGTGTAACATTTCCGGGGAGTACCAGATGTGAAGAGGAAATCGCAGAGGCTCCCCATTCAGTCCTTCAGTGAGGATTAAATGACCAACTTCCATCCCATGGAAATACTGCTCAAGCATGGGGGTTGGGCAGACTCCTTGAGAGCTTTTGAGTGAAGGTCGGCACCTGACGTTGGCAATCCGCGGACGCTCTGAGGAATCCAGTCGCTTAGCCACTAGCGCGTCTCAGAACGTGGTTTGTCTGACGTACCTTCTTCGGGGGCAAAGACAATCGCGCTAACAGTCACATACTGCGGCTCGGCTGGGGGCGGTGTCGCGATCATGTTGTATGAGCCTTGGGGAGCTGCAGCGGGGACGCATTCCCTACGGTGGCGAGGCCAGTCCTGTATAAAGGTCAGTCAGTATATGTACTGCACATAAATCTTGATATAACAGCCTCACTCACACTGTGGATGTGCTCCGGTGAACAATACCAAGCGATTTGGCAGCGGCTACACCACATAGAAGTAGGTCTGCAGCATAGGGTGCATGGGTGATTAATGAGAGGTGCTGGTACAGCTTGCATGACGAAGGTAAAATAAACGAGAGAACGGAAGCAAAGTGGTAAATAAGGCTTGTGTGGAGACGGTTTTGTTGTCTGTCCAAGTGATAATTTTCCTCCCTTTAATATGCAGAGAACATAAAGTTCTCGGACCGTGTGACGCTCGTGTGTGAATGCTTTGAAACACACCTGAAAAAGATCTGCAGGTCGACCACGTATGGAGGAGAAACAGAAATCGCGATTCGAGAGTTGCGAGATCGCTGGTTGCTAGAAAGGGATTCCAGGCACAAGCACAATGCATAGAATAGGAATGTCGAAGAACAGGATCTTACGGAGAATGGACTCGGCTATCTTGACAGAGGGAATCGGGATCAAAGCTCAAACAAATGCTTAGCTCAGAGGATGTCAGAAAGGACTTTCGGTACAAACTTAGGGGAGCACACTGTTGACTGAAGTATGTACCATCTCTGATATCGACAGCGAGCTAAAACAAATTTTAACCGTGTTTTCGTCTCGAAAATAGTTTGATATACTGCCCGCATAAGTACATCGTCCCAAGGAGTATTCGTACAGACAAAATGACTCGACACCAATTTATCATGCAGTCGAATTTAGCCCTAACATGAAGCAACTAAACTAACGTTTCAGGATTTGATTTTAATATTTCAAAGTCCGCAATAACATGCCAGCCGGCAAACATTTCTTTTCCAAGTGACGCAGCTTACGTTTGTCACGCTTCAGGTGTTCAACCGCGATATCCAAAACCAACTGACTGCTCTTGCCAACGATTTGGCGAATATAATCACTCAAGATGTCCGACGATGAAATGAACATTGACGATAGTACGTTATGCGCTATTACACGGCCAAGTCTCTAGGCTTACACAATTCAATTTACGCAGTGACTTCGGGAGGAGCTGTAAGACGCAGAGGCAGAGGCTTCCAAAATACAGGTATACCCTGCGGAGTCTGAGTAATTACGCGTCAGAATAACTGACTAACGGCGTACACAGGAGGAAACGACTCTACCGTGACAGCGGAGCCAACATACGACCGTGTGGAGAGCACACAGACCAAAGATGATACCCGTGCCGCACGATGTTCGTCATAATCAAATGCGATATTATGTGTTATAACTCCAATACTCAATAATCTTCTCACAGCGGTTGAAGGATGGATTGTGCTTGTTACCAATGTCCATGAAGAGGCGACAGAAGAGGATATACATGACAAGTTTGGAGAGTTTGGAGAAATCAAGAACGTCCATCTGAACCTTGATCGTCGGACAGGTTATGTGAAGGTGTGGCGCTAGATTTTACTGGGCTGGGTGACAACTGACTGGCTTATGCCCTTGTGTACTCCTCTCACAGGGATATGCGCTGGTGGAATACGAAACCGCGACTGAAGCCCAAGCAGCTATTGATGGTGCATCGGGAACGCCTTTACTCGAGCAAGTTGTTCAATGCGACTATGCATTCGTTCGTCCTCCACCATCAGGACCCAAAAAGGGGAGACCCGCACGCGGTCGTAGTGCCAGCCCAAGTCGACGAAGATGATAGGATTGCATCATTCATAAATGTCCATTATTCCCTTTTGCTGAATTTTATTTTTCCTTTGTACAAAAAAACCCTCAAGGATTAATCCTCTAGTGGTTATATACATTCCCAAATGAATATGAAAGCCAAACCTGAGACCAATGTAACAATTCCACAAGCGCAAAAAACTTGAAAGCCACATAAAAGCCTTTGTTTATGCGCTAGGGCGGTCGTTCATAATTCTGCTGGTTGACCATGATAATATTCTCACGCTGTTTGCTCCGCGCCAACTTGAACTGCCACATCCGCTTCAAAACAGTCTCGCGTTTCGTTCGTGTCAGAAGAAGTCTCGGGCCTATCTCTGCTGCCCTAATATTCACACTATGCCTGTTTATAACACCGTCCCCTCTGACAGTGAAGATTCCTTCACGGCATCGAAAGCGAAGACCAAACCGGCCAAAGACGACCCAGAATCAGAAGAAGAAGGGGAGGAAGATGGCAGTGAATACGAAATTGAAGAGGTTCTCGACGCGAAACGCGGGATTTTTGACGATGTATGCTTCTTTATATCATGTGTCTAACTTGACCTATGTGTTTATGACGCGTTTTCA
>Ga0247779_1000908_pt1 | contig 15463 bp, 16 predicted proteins | sample UWRJL221509R5_FD_179925 | JGI IMG/M metagenome (GOLD analysis project Ga0247779, IMG submission 179925) | Plant litter microbial communities from Arlington Agricultural Research Station in Wisconsin, United States - UWRJ-L221-509R-5 | ecosystem: Environmental > Terrestrial > Plant litter >... | reverse complement strand
CTAGGAGACTGACCATTGATGCCAGGTATCGACCGGAGACCACGAGAACGAAGAATTGCATCACGATAAGCAGCTTCGAGAGGATCTTCTTCAAGCATTACCGGAGACATGGGCATAGGATCCCTAGGTCCAGTAGTCGGCCAAGGAAGACCAGGAATAGATGAAGATGCAGGAACAGGGTCTTGACCATAGATACTACCGTGGAAGAAATCACGCATCAGAGGGAGGGGAGGTTCTTCGTTACGAGTGGAATCCGACATTTGCGCTATCACAGCGGCGCTTTCCGAGTTTCCGCACTTCTTCATGATGCACGTTGGACACGCCTTGATGAAGTTCGAAACCAGGTCCTTCGGAACCCAAGTATAGTGCTTCCGAATAAGAGCACAAGTCTTATCGCGTCCGCCGTGGCCAGTACTCCCGTGGCAGTAGCAAAGCAAGTCATAGAGCTGTTCCTGGATGGCTACGAGAAGATTATCGTGAAGAAGAACCTCTTGAGCGGTCTCCTCTCCGCCATTGTCAACCGCCCCAAGCGTGACTCGATGCGTCTTGCTGACAGTAAACATCTTCCGTGCCCAAAAACGGAACTGAGCGGTTTCGTTGTGCGAGTCAGGTTGGTGAAGAACGTCCCAGATCCTATCGAACATAGCCTGAGAGATGAGAGCCTTTCCTTGACGACGAGGAGTAAGCGATTGGAGGTAGCTGTTCTCGACCTGCTTATACTGCGCATAGGTCGGAAAACCTGGTCGTTCCAGGTTATTGACAGGTGGTTTTTCAGGGCGAGAATCGGAAATGGATAAAATCATAATAGGCGTGACCCCTCGAGTGTAAGGTTTGAAACCACCAGACGAGTTTCGTCGAGAGCTGGGTCGTGCAGGTGACATTAGAATGAAAATAAGTTAAGGATAAAAGGGAATAGTTTGTGCTGAAACGAAAACAGCTGAGCGTCTGGGCTGGGATCTTATAGGAGACTGAGGACTCACTTATAGAAAGACCTTCAAGGCGATGTGGTAGTTAAAGGACAAGAATTGTGCATGAGGCTGACAGTCCGAGACAAAAGTTACGCGACGGGAAATAAATATTTTCCCCTATTGAGGTCACGAGACCGCTCAATGCACCGAACGAATCACGGCGCAGGGTTCGTCATATTATTCGGTAATTATTCAAACATTCAACTTTTGAAATCACTGTGCTCTGTAGACATCCTATTAATCTACTCTAGATGGAGGCTGATGCAGAAGAAATCTCGCAGAATTTTTAAGCGCCCATATCGTGAAAAACCAGCACGTTGGAATCAAGACCAAGCTGCACTCCCGCTTTTATAAATTCACCCCTTCAGATAAATGCTGGTATTTACTCGTAAGCTAAAAACTTGCTTCTAATGAGAGCTGAATGTAACGCCCAATAGGTAACGATTTATAGCAAACAGTCAAGCCATTGGTAACATCGTGCACGGAGAATTTTTCTTGCGCGCCTTCGAAGGGATTCAATGTGGGTTCAATTTCTGGTTAACGCGAGTCTTGAACATTTTTTTTATCGAAAACTATTCCAATAAATTGTTTTATAAGAATTGGCCCTTGGTTGGAATTGGTACCTCCTGTCTTCTCCTCGGCAACTCAGAAAAAATCACGTTACATAAACGACGGATTTAGTTGTTCTTCAGGGCAAGTTCGGCGGGAGTTCGGGTATTTAAGATCGCATCGATCATGTAATTCCTCCCCTTCTCCCATCGATCTCCAGCATAAGGAGATTTACCCAAAGAGGTGAGCCCCATCTCAGGCATACGAAGCTCCCTGATTTCTGTTGCGCTGACCCATCATAGTCAAGCAGATGGAGCATCTGAGCAGCGGCCCCCCAGTTTTCAGAGATCTTCCAATGGACATCCTATGGGGCGTTGCAGAATTTATATCAAGCTATTATAATAGACATAGCCAACTCGACTATATTCGACATATGTCCCAGGTTTGTCATAATTGGCGGCAGATCATTTTGCAATCCCCGTCGATCTGGGGGAACATGATAAATATCAACGCCCTAGCGCAATCGTCTGAGGAATGGAGAAAACAAGTCATGCTTCGCACAGGCAGCGCTGAACTCACCGTTTATGGCACCATTTATTCTAACAAGACCGCAAGCAGATTTCTTCAAACGCTGTTAGACCAATATTGGTCTAGGATTAGCATATTCCGAGTCTCTATTTGGCAACCCAGCGAGCTAGCGGAAGATGTATGGCGCATATTGTGGACGAGTACGGCTCCATCTCTCAGGACGTTTGTACTGCATATATACTCTAACAGCTATGACTTACACCTTCCGCCAATGCCAATGCTATTACAAGGATCACCTCTGTTCTCCAACACAGCACCGCTCCTACGCATGTTCATTTGTCCCAAAATTCATTTCGATTTACGCGATAACTGGGTATCACAGCTATCCGTCATGCATCTCCCTCAAAAATGCACAGTTCAGTCCGCCTTGAATATACTTCGTGGATGTCCTCGCGTTCAATATTTGTCGTATCAACCCAACCCCGATCTTTCCCACAATCTGGGCGGCAATATGCCTGATTTGAAGTCCACGAATCTCCTCCACTTGCGGCAGCTCACTATTTCAGGAACATTTGATCAATGTGTGGGACTTGTAACACACATAAATCCCGGGACATCCTCTCTCCTTACGATGTGGCTCGACTCAGAAGAACGTATGGAACAAGATATATCCTATGTCAATATGAATAACCTTGCAAAGATCCTAGCTCCATATACTCGGTCGGCTCTCTTGGAAAATGGAAAGAAGTATTTGAAGCTTAATTTGTCTCCCGATTTTCCTTTTACAAGTCTTGCTGTTCACCTTCGAACACGGCATTGGAGAAAGAAAGGACGAGCTATAGCATTACTCGATTTTGGCCGGATCTCTTCTTACCCATTAATGATATCGATATTCAAACTCCTCCTGGATGTTCTTTCTTCTTGCAACCTGGCCTCCGTTTCTGCCTTTGAACTCCATCTGGGCGTGGATGAATTACCCAACGATGTCTACAAAACACTCGAGCATATCTTATCATCCCTTACTTCCCTACAACGACTATATATCACCGGTGCTGGTTTGCGCATAATCGAAAATCTCCCACCGAATCGAGTTCTTTTATTGGCTTCGTTAGAAAAAGTTACCCTCAGATATGCAGAGCCCATTAATCAATCTTTCGAAGAGTTGTGTGAATCAACTTTGTCTGTTCTTCGAAGGGCAAAACAAGAGGCTATCTTTCCGGTTGTACTCGACATTACAGATATACTCCATAACGTCAGGTCCTTGATGGATTGGAGACCATTGGATGAAATTGACGGACTGAAGGTAGTTTGGCACAAACCTGGTTATCAGGAATATATCTGCGGTAGCGGGCGGCCAGAGAAGTTATTGATTAGGGTTAAAAACTGGTAGCAGCAATTTACAGTATCAACTAGTACGTTCAACGCTAGACTCAGAGGATATCATGACCGACAAAATGAATAGTTGATTCTTGTTAAATAACTGGGAGTCCGGGACGCTTTCAAAATTTATCAGTCATCTAGTACTTCAAGCTTTCGGTAAAAAATCAACAAATTGAAAGTGCACTTATGGTATTCTTCCCTAATCCAAAAACATGCATACATGAATCACCGGTAATAAAAATTTCTCCGGCACCGCTAAAATTGGAACATGGAAGCGCCGTCCAAGGACAAGGTCCATGATGCCGAAGAACACGCCCCTTTGCCATGCACCGCCTCGAGGCATGGCCGTATTGGACAGCCAAAATCACTAACTCGGAATGATTACATACAGCAGTGCCGAGCCCAAAGAAGGGGAGAAGGCGGGGAGAAGATGAGAAGAAGTCATATTTTTGTATAATGCCTATGATCGACATATAAATGAGCGTGAGTAGTAGCGCTGGCACAGGCATATAAAAACCCTGCACCAGGGTTTTCGTTCTTCCGACTGACTCTCGGACGTCCACCACCAAACCTCATGTTGCTTGCCTTGCTGCTCTCTTACCTAGCAAGACATCTCATCGACAGCGCTCTTGGTGCCCCCACGACGCTGGCCCTAGGCAACAATGGGAACGCAGATCCGATGTTGGCTTGCGCAGCAGCGTCTGTTCTGATCGAGCCTGCATTGCCAACGCAGACGCCATTCGCAAACCATCGGTCAACCGAGGATATCGTCTGGAGCTGTATAGGCACAATGGTGGCATGTTCGTGGGCCTCTGTGCACCCAAATATGCAGGGGTTCAGGGAGTCAAAGATAAGCATGCACCTGCGACACCTCGCGTATGCATTCTGGGCGATCGTGGCACCGGAAGCGATGATATTTTGGGCCATGAGGCAGTGGCATGGTGCGCGTGTTCTTGAGAAGGAATTTAAGAGTATGTATGCGCCAATATTCTGTTACGGTGAAAATGTGGACTCATGCTTTTGCTTTTCTCAAGAGGAAGGATGGACGATGACTCATGGTCATTTCCTTCAAATGGGCGGTTTTATGTTGGAAGTTGACGGAAAGAAGATATCTGTATTGAATCCTACGGATTTGAGAACGTTCATCGACAAAGGACGAATCGACCTCGCCACCTTGAAGATCACTAAATCAAAAATCGATGAGCTCAGTAAGACGAGTGTGCTAGCGAGAGCATTGGCAGTTATCCAAATTCTATGGTTTTCACTTCAGTGCATCGCCAGGCATATCGAGGGGCTACCGATTACAAACCTTGAGCTCACAACCGCGGCGTTGGGTGCAATTAACGGGGCTATGTATATTTGCTGGTCAGAGAAGCCTTTTCAGCCGCTGACTACGATCTCGATACCCGTGATAAAAAAGGAGGATGACAAAGATGTTTTTGTCGAAGGTGTTCATGAACCTGGCGAAGACGAAAACGATCGTGAGTCGTTTCGTTTATAGTATGTATGTTTTAAATTAAACAGACATGTCTTCGCTCATTTGCAGAAAGTTGGCAAGTTCTCCGAAAAAATACCATGTTTACATCCAAGGATGACCACTTCGGTGAGTGAAAGGGAATACTGTATCTTTATATAGCACGATGATCTATATGGATGCTAAGCTCACTGTTGAATCATATTCCCTAACAGAATACGTACTCTCGTGGAAACTTATTTGGATTGTTTTCATCGAGTGGCCGAAGAGGGCATTTCTCAACGTGTATAACAACCTTGGATCAGTAACAGGTCGATGGAAACCACACGTATACGAGGACAGAGTGTCCTCATTCTACGCCTATCCAATTGAGGACGTAAAAGTGCGCTACTTCACCAACTTTTGCGCATGTGTAGTCGGATTGGTGTTCGCAGGAATTCACTGCGCCGGATGGAATTTCATTTTCCCAACGCCTCAAGAACAAACCTTGTGGCGAGTGTGTTCCGTCACCATATTCTCCGTGCCACTGGCCATATTTTGTTTTTCTGGTACGATGAAGATATTCAGGTACTATCTGAATGAACCTCGGACGTTGCGTATAACTGCGTTGCGGGTGCTATTCTTTATTCCAGCCGCAATTGGTTGGATCGCAATGGTCGCTTTGATCCCAATGTACATTCTTGCGAGACTGGGACTGCTCGTGGAGGCTTTCTTTTCTCTCAGGCGGTTGGAACCGGGTACACTCAATTTGGTGAAGTGGTCCACGTTTATACCGCATGTTTGAATAAATCATAGTACTCCAGTGTACAGCTGTTACAACTACCTTTTCTACGATTTTCTATTATTTTTGGGTTTAAAGGGTGTTTATGTTTTTTGTTTTTTAGCTCCACAAATTTTGTAAAATCATTATGCTTAAAATGTACCATTACTTTTTTCTTTTCACTCTCTTGACACCACAGATATGACATCGCCCCATAGTCTCCCCCAAAAGTTAAGCGCCGTACAATAAATTGCCGCTGGTGCACGTGTTCATCAGAGGCACGTGTTAGGTGTCAGACGCGACGCGACCGCCCATACGTCCCTTTCGTAAATTCAAAAACAAAGCGTTATAAAGCATATATATATAAGTGCTAAGTTTTTTAAAAAAAGCTGTCGTCTGCACCTGTACCTAGTTTCCATTCGAGCTAATTCAGAGACCGGAGAGATTGCAATTCACCTAACACTATCGCGTCAGGTTTCGTCTGGGATGTCCACGTTTTCTACCCTTGAGATAGGTGAGTTAATAAAATGTTTTGTAGAATTGTCAATTTAAACACAATGCTCCATATTGATATTCAAAAATAGAGAGAGAAATAGAACAGGTATGGTGTTTTCATTCGTCTAGCCCCTAACGAGCTGATTAGATTAGATCTGAAATGACTTCCTAAATTGTGTCCTAATCATCATGTGATCGAGTTTTTGTTTATCTCAAGAATGTGCGAAATTACCAAATACGCGGCAACAGGTCTTTCTTTGGAACCACCACCACCACCGTTACCACTGTCGCGTTTCCTCAACGTTAGTCTTCATGAATTCATCCAAATGGTTTGCGGCTTACCCTCACCTCGTCCCTTTCAAATAGCCGCGCGAATAATCTGCAATTTCAGAGCCGAATAAGGTGCGTCGCCGTTAATTACATTATTTTATGTGGTTGTTTTACTTTACTAATTTCTAACACTTTTTTTCAGCTCTTCGACACTCTTTTCACCGAAAAACATATTAGCTTCAATGCCACCCAAAGCAAAAGCCGGTGGTGGTAAATCGCAATCTAGCGCACCCCCCGCTGGGTCCCAACAGGCCGCCCAGACCCGCGCTGTTCAGACAAGGAGTGCGAAGGCTGGGTTGCAGGTATGTCTGTGTAATGTTTCAGGTTGCCTCCATCAATAACTTACCATCCATCTTCATATCTAAGTTCCCCGTCGGTCGTATACACCGTTATCTCAAGCAAAGAACACAACACAACGTCCGCATCGGAGCTAAAGCTGCTGTTTATACCACTGCTATTCTCGAGTATCTGACGGCGGAGGTGTTGGAACTTGCCGGTATGTCCGCAGAGACTTTGTGTAATATACAGAGTCTGATTACTGATTGATTGAACCTCATATAAACCAGGAAACGCGTCCAAGGATCTTCGTGTGAAGCGCATTACCCCTCGCCATCTGCAACTCGCCATCCGTGGAGACGAAGAACTGGACACACTCGTGCGCGCCACAATCGCGGGTGGAGGTGTCCTTCCGTTCATCCATAAAACTCTGACGGGAAATATGAAGAACCCTGCCAAGAAGCCGGATGGGACGACGCAACAATGATTTCTTTTTTAGCGACTCGAATTCAAACACGCGCGTCAGTCTGCCAGTCCATTCAGGATGTTTATTACGCTATGCTCTATATGGATTTCTTCTCTCCTTCCTTATGTGTGTCATTATTCAGATGATCGAGTCGATCATCACCATTCCTAGTAGCTTTCCCCTGGGTTGCGTTGGCTTTATAAGTTAGCTCCAGTCTCCTAGTACGCGTTCAGTATGTTCATACTTTCCTCTTTACCCCTACCCTTTATTCCTTGCCTTTCTTATACCACGTTCTGTCACATTTTCCCCTCCATATAGTGATTCTCTAGGTTGGTATTGTACCATTTTATTGTTGAGTATGTAAAGTTTTTGATCGATGTATCTATCCCTAGTTATGCTCTCGATATGAATGTCTAATCTTGTTCTAATGTGATGAATAATTATGATTAACTGACAAAAGCAGCTGGTTGAACGAATGGAAATAAAAGTATAAGAAAAACATCATAAATGTACATCTGTTCTTTATTTATAACACGATTTGAAAGTACTGCGTTCACAAAATTCAATAATTAAGTAATGGAAAAGTCATCAACGATATATAATAACTCGTTCGTACAGATAACGAGAAAGGACAGTAGGAAGAAGCCAGGAAGGCAATGAAAAGAACCTTTATTTCTTCCCCGACAAATCCGCACTTTCTATCCACTTTTTCGGGATTCCCTTCCCTAAGAGATAATCTGTAACGGCCTTGATCTGCTTTCCTTGAACCAAAACTTCCTGGCCATAGCCTGCCGGTTTACCAGGAATAGCAGAAACTGAGCAAAAGGAATGTAAGACGATTGCACTGGAGAATATCGAACTTTGAAAGGATTGTCAAACCTGAAGTAGACCCCGCACACGCTTTCCTCAAATCTTCCGCCATCTCATCTGCATCCACCACAACGAAGGGTTCAAATCCAGTGATCAGAGTCGATGCTTTACGCCCTTGACGGATCTTGACCACGACTTTAATAGGTTCTAAGCTGCCTTTCCTGTAGGTAAAAATGTCAAATGCAATCCACGACACGACAACGAACAGATACTTACTTCCTGACCGGTTCTTTACCATCCACAGTTACTTCGTACCAGCTCTGCATTTTCTTCACGATTTTCCTCGTCAGCTCATCGCGTTTCATGAACTCGAGAGTTTCTGTCTCTTCTGGACCACCGATGTCCTTGTTCTTGCCTTTCGATTTCTGTTTCACAGCGACGCAAGAGTACAGAAGATCGTCGAGGTTGATGTACGCCTGATCGCCCGAGTTTATGAGTTTGTGTGATGATATGTACGAGTTCAGCATCGTCTTGATTTCGGTAGCAGAGTACAGATCGTTCTTGCTGGAAAAAAAGAAGCCAGTAATGAGTCAGATTGAGTTTGGTTGCGATGAAATATCCTAAAAAGAAAAAGCGTCCATACCTTCCACCCATCCCTTCAAACAGTTCAATCGAGTCTTGATGAGGTTTCCACAGCTCCTTGATTTCCACCTCCTTATGCGCATTGCTCTCCCTTTGCTTTTCCTCCCTCGCTGCTTTTTTAGCAGCAGTAACCTCCACATCTTTCAAGGTCACAAACGAAGCATGTCCGACGACGCTAGGGTGTTTCGCATTTACTGATGTGATCAGCACATCCGGCTGGCTCTTCTTCTGCGAGGGTTTGAGTGTGATCAGCCCGTTTTTCTCGGCTGCTTTCAAGAATGTTGTTAGGGATTTATGAGTCGATGTTTTGATTGAGATTTCCGTCTCTACTACCGGAGGTTCTTTCTCCTTGTTCGCATCGGTCACGGACACTGTTAATCCGGCTGGCGGGAGGACGAGGGTGGGAAATGCAGGCCGTGAAGGAAGAATATAATTTGAGTAGAATTGTGTCGCAGGGATTGGGAACGCAGACGTCGGTAAGGATTTTAGGTGGGCAAAGATAGCTTGATACAGAGCTCGGTTCAGCAATTCCGTAACTTCTTCTGCTGTGAATGTTACAGTTGAGGGCCCACCAGTGGTGGGATTGGAAGGTGCGACATCGGTGCTAGATGGTGGTTCGCTATCCGGGGGTGGAGTCGCCGGCTGAACATCTTCAACGTTGCTGTGGCTTTCCTCGTCTTCTTCTTCCCCATCGTCATCTGAGTCAGCCTCGTTGGCAGAAGCAGAATGTTGTGTCTCTATCAGAGTATCTTCTGGAATATCCGACTTCGCACCCATATCCCAGAGATGGTCCTTCCATGTATGTGCAATGTGTACCGCTTTCCCTTTCTCCGTCCCAGATACACGCAGCTGATTGCTCGGAAGCGCCATCCAGCCTACTGCGACTGGTGGAGAAAGGTACGGTTTCCCGCCTTTGCGGGTATATTGCCGGATTGCAACGACCTTGCGTTCGGGTAACTCTGGTGGGCAATGTATAACTGGCTTAGGAGAAAAAATAAAAGTTAACAGATTTCACTCGCGAGCTTGCATGAACTGACCTCCTGGTATCATCAGGTCCGCACCTCCCACGAGAATCGGAATAACAGCTGAAGGAGTTGACAGGGAAGGTATTAAATATTGTTTCTTCCATAGAGTGTAAACCGTCGGAATTAGATCTTCAGAATTCTTTCCTATCGTAAACCACAATGGATCACCATCCGTACTTAGATATGCCACCTGAAGATGTTCCGTATCATCAGCTTTCTATAGCCAAATGCCACTAAAAAAGGGCGCACACCAGGTTCACCGACGTGATTATTGAACTTGACAGATAAAATTCCATCTGGTACTAAAACATCGCCCTCCTCATTTGTAATCCCATAAGAGGCGATAACCCTTTGCTTGAGCTTTCTGCGATCGGAATTCTTCAAAGGGGCTGAGGTTTTTAGCGTGCTCAACGACTTCTTGAACATATCGTCGCGAAAGATATTTGCAAGCTCTAGGAAGAAAGAAAGAGAACAAGAGTGCTGATGGTTAATGGTGCGGTGGTTAGAACAGGGTTATCCGCCCGGCAAAGTCCGAAGGGACCGTTTCTACAGCTCATATCTGTATTTTTTTGTATATATACAGGGTAAGGTATTTGTGACAAAATTGTCTATCTATGACGCTGAAATATGTATTGTGAAAGACTCAAGGTGAGTCCACAGGCTGATAACATTGTGGCTAAGTCCGCCACGCCTATGATGTTACGTGCCTCGAAATGCGTTATGTTAACACTTGAAGTGTCCTTGAAATATTGTATACGGCCTCCTGTATGCTTAAGAGTTTCAACACATGAAATTGTAGAGATATTACGAAGATTTCATTCTCCTTATTGCAACCTACACTTCACCTGTCCGGAATGAGCCATGAGCGCTTGAGCACTTGAGCTATCGCAATACAGTCCTCACCTGCACGTCATCGCGGCCGAGGGGCTATTGGTTGCTGGACCAGTTGATGAGAGCATTTTTATCCCATGCAATGTTTCCCAATTGTTGCGTGTGTTCGATGTGTGACCTACGAGAAAGAGTAATGGATCCCTTGCGTTGTACAGCCGATGATGGATTGTCAGAGACCACAGGATCCTCATGAGCGCCCACCATCCTGGAGTTTCCAACACGATTCATGGCCTGGGCGGGAGATATTTGCCTCCGCCTCCAGCGGTAAAGACCGATTTTCCCTTCGTCTGTGGCAGCATCGTTATAGTCTTTGCCTTTGGGCTCATCGCCCATTTCTTTCGTCGTGATCCTCGTCTTTAGTAAGGTCGTAGGGGGAGAAATAGGTTGGATCAGATTCTGCGCCGTCGAGGACCGGGAATGAACAAGACGCATATAATCTAAGGACTCTGTCGAGGATGGGAAATGCCTGTACGAGGGCTTGGAGTTGAGTTGCTGGCATCAGCGACCTCTGAGTCAGACGAAGACCAGCCGATACAATGACGAACTTTGAGTCAATGTGACTGAAAGGGTACGCAGGGACCGTAGAGGTATCAAGAGTGAGTGGAATGTATGTTGTTCTGGCGGGTGACCACGGTGCTTTCCATAGTCTGGAGAGGTATAAGACGGTATTAAAAATTGTTACGGTCCTATACACTAAACATTGGCACTTCAGCTACAGTCAGCTCCTGAAATCGCCCTTACTGCAATGGCCAGGAACAAATTTCTGCTCGACACTGGCATCTGGCAGCTTAGAGCGCCATAGTAGGTCTGAACTATGTCTTCGGACAACAACAATACAAAGTGACCAGCATCAAACATACCAAGAAGAGAAGCACCAACTATTTAGATGCATTGAGTGTTAAGCCTGTTGTGAGATGCGAAAGCAGGGCGTACCAGGGAATATGTTCTGACGTGTGTCCAGGTTTAATGCGTTCTTCTTATACTTCCCAAAACCACTCCAGTGAGTCAATCGAGATATAAAAATAGTGAGGTTAAACTCCAGCGCAGCTTCGTACTAATCCAAACTTTTCCCAAGTCAAGTGTCGCGGCAAGACATGGCAATATTGAATACTCGACGGCGTAGATGGGCAGGCAATCCTCAACCAAACAACGGCCCTTGTTGAGGTCGACAGCCTGAGCACGAAGAATAATGGATGTACGCCTCACGTCTGTCCTGGATTCGGGCTCCCTGATGGTTAGCATTTGTCCTATGAGCGCATTTCCGGAAAACTATGGCTCTAAATTTGCTCCAAACAGTGTTTACCGCAGGAAAAGTGCGCAAAAGTCTGCACGTGACTGAAATGAAAACGGCAATTTACACCATAAAAATAATATTTACCGGACTCCCGAAAAAAGTAACCCTGTACAGTGTAATTTGTTTATTATATACGCATCTCTTCCTTGGTCTATACCCCAGTTACGTTACCGCAACAACAAAAATGCCCAAGGCGACAAGTGAAAAATTCTCCAGGGCCCATCAGCCTGCCGCAAAAAAGAAGGATACGCAAGGATCCAGCTCCATGACGAATCCGATTTTCAATACAGCACGTTTTGGTCAACACATTCTCAAAAATCCAGCGACGGCGCAAAAGTGAGTGGTTTGAAAACCCAGAAAAACTTCGCTAACATATCTTAGGATCGTAGATGCTGTGAGTCTGATCCTCCCTCCAGCGCCATGAACGAAACTAGGTTATTGAAACGATAAAGATATCTAGGCAAACCTGAAACCCACAGATAAAGTTATGGAAGTCGGTCCTGGTACAGGAAACTTGACGGTGAAGATTTTGGAGAAGGCGAAGCATGTTACAGCTATTGAGATGGACCCTCGCATGGCGGCGGAAGTATTGAAGCGAGTGCAGGGAACGTTAGTGCGCCATGATACCATTCTACTAAAGCACCTTTGCTTAACCTAAAGGTACAGCCCAGAACAACGAAAACTTGAAGTTGTTATCGGGGATTTTGTCAAGGTCGATATGCCTTACTTCGAAGTCTGCATCTCCAACACACCGTACCAAATTTCTTCCCCACTCGTCTTCCGCCTTTTATCCCACCGACCGCTATTCCGAGTTGCGATTCTCATGTTCCAGCGTGAATTCGCACTACGTCTCGTCGCCCGGCCAGGGACGGCTCTATGGTCTCGATTATCAGCCAATGTCCAGGTAAATCAATCTTTTTTGCTATCTATCCTCTCATTTCGGCGTTACGTGCTTACGTTCAATCTAGCTATACGCAAAAGTTGACAACATCATCAACGTCTCACGCAATGACTTCCGACCACCACCTCAAGTCGAATCATCCGTCATCCGTCTCGTCCCCATCGACCCACCCCCGCCCGTCAAATTCGAAGAGTTCGACGGTCTGAATCGCATCATCTTTTCACGGCCCAATAAAACCATTAGAGGCAACTTTCAAGCGAAAGGAGTGATGAAGATGCTGGAACAAAACCGATCAACATGGTTAGCAATGCAGGATTCAAGCTCTGTATGGGTTTTTCTCCTTTTACAAACAAACATCCCTTTTTTTTATTAAACTTTCATTTTTCTCCCCAGAAAATGGACGTGGACGACGAGAACAAATCAATATCAAAAATAGTTGACGACGTTCTGGAAGACTTGGGCTTTACGGAGAATCGCGCAGCGAAGATGGACGTTGACGATCTGCTAAAGTAAGTTTGATACGCACCGTCCGTGTTTCCTGGGGTAGACTCTTATCGCACCACTTTATGCTACTAGATTACTCGCCGCGTTCCACGAGGTCGGGGTTCACTTTTCATAAATGCCGCCTTTCTGTCTTTACGTTCTTTCTTTGTAAAACCGAAAACATCCCGCATCTTACGAGACATGCTCGAAGAACGGGATTCGGACCTTGTAACTTACTACATGTTTTCCCCAACGTTAACGGTGATTGGGTGTTGTAACTCGGCCAAAACCTATTCTCTTTCTCTCTATCTTTCGTTTCGAGGATTTCAATTCACCGGGAGAACACGCTTTTAATTATTAGTTATTAGCAGTCAAGCCAAGCTTGCTTCTAGCTATCGATTCAAATTGATGAAAAAAATTATACATATTATTGATCAGAAATGTATGTACTCCAAGATGTATTCATATCATTAATAGGTTCATTGCAAATGTTGTACAATTATTCAGAAGTCGGGCGTGTTTTGAAGGTAGTACATTCATTATGATATGAGTCTATTACAAATGCCCGAAAAGTAAACTGAATCACTCCAACCGCAGCAGTACTCCCGCCAGTTCTTCAGGCGACTGGGAAGTAATCCCAGATATACCCAAATAAGCCTGTATACCGATAGGCCGGTATATCCACATCTCGCCCTCCTCAAGCATGCTCAAATCATACTCTGTCTTCTTCGGCAACCTGCCCACACTCTGTTCCACCACGACCAAGATCCCCAGATCCGCAGGGCTTAGATCGCAACCGTCCTCCACTGAGGTCGTCGTCGAAGGAACAGCATCAAGAACGATGACAGCCGTGTGGTCTGGGTCGCCCAAAGTGTAAAACCCACCAGGCCTATTCTTCATCCCGATTCTCACTTTTCGCCATTCCACAATATCTCCTCTCCTAACACGGTCATCTCCTCCTCTCCAGCGTCCCACCATCTCGATTCCCCTATTCCCACCACCCCCTCGCATTCCAAGATGTCCTTGGCGTTGGCGACTGGCCTTGCCCTCAAAGATCAGGTGCCCATGTGTCCGGCTGATGCTGGGAACAGGCGCGGGGATGTAGTCGTAATCCTTGAAATATTTCAGAGCCTCGTTCGCCAGGTCCCAGCATTCTCCGCGGGCGCAGTATTGGCCCGAGTCAATGAAAGATTCCGCGAACAGAGCAATCGTCTCTCCATATGTCTCGTGTGCGTCTACCAACTCTTCTCGGCCCAGCGCCGTGGGACGGTCAAGGTATACTGCGCTGCGTTCGACAGAGCCCGTTGTCGTGGCTGTGAATTTAACTGTCCCCCAGAAAACACTCAGATCGGAGAAGATGATTCCTATTTGAGTGGTTTTATTCGATCCTTTCGATTTCCACGAACTTGTAAAAGTGTGATCTGTATGACCGACTAAAGGCGGTGGTACAGCCGGACCTGTAGTTGTAGCATACCAGGCCGTATCCCAATGTGTCGTACGTGAAAAATAATATGCTAGATCCAGCGCAGAGGATCCGTGGATGGTTTCAGGCGGGTGTGATAACGAAAATGTACGTCGAGGTTGAGCAGCAGCAGTTTCATGTGGAACAGCTAGGATCGAAAAGCAGAAATGTTTGCTGAATGTTCGGTATTGGGGTTGTGACGCAAAGGCAGCGAATTACGCACCACCAGGATGGTTACTTGAATTCCCGGCGGCAGGAGGAGGTACGAAATTGGCAAAGAACTCATCGAGCCAGTTGAAGAAGACTTCTTTATCCTCCGGTGTGAGATTCGCCCAATCGATTTCCTTTTCTTCTGTAGAAGCCGGCGGGACGGAAGATAATCTGTGAGACGATATATCGGGTCGCGTAGCACGCTTGATGGGCGGTGGTGGCGGACCAAAACTAGGTACTGGTGTAGGAACTGCAAGAGATTGTCGACCATGTCCAGCTGCCGTCCCAGACCTAGGCGGTGGGGGTGGAGGTGCCGCTCCTGCATTTCTGGCAGGTAATTTAGGTGCAGGCGAACTTGATTTCCTGATCGGCAAAGGTGGTTTTGCTTGAACAGGGGGTTTATTTAAGCTGGGTTTCGAGGACAAAACAGGAGGAGGAGGAGGCTGAGGTGAAGCTGAAGCATTCCTACTCGTAGAAGAGGATGCTGTTGACCCCGTCCTGCTGGGCGGCGGGGGTAAC
>Ga0247779_1000907_pt1 | contig 15474 bp, 8 predicted proteins | sample UWRJL221509R5_FD_179925 | JGI IMG/M metagenome (GOLD analysis project Ga0247779, IMG submission 179925) | Plant litter microbial communities from Arlington Agricultural Research Station in Wisconsin, United States - UWRJ-L221-509R-5 | ecosystem: Environmental > Terrestrial > Plant litter >... | reverse complement strand
GCGAAGCACCCAGGGTCACGGCGAATGCGAGAGCAGCCAGGAGGCTGGAGAGGCGAGAAATCATGGAGTCAACTCCTGCGAAAGAATCGGTGTGGTTCAGGGAGAACGGGCCTGGCGATGGCTCTGACCCGATGCACGAAAAAGCGGAAATCTTAGTAGACGGCGGACGAGGACCTGACCTCAATCACCGATCTTGAACACGAATTCCTGTTCGATCTCATGATCGCCGGGACATTCGTAGGTATCGGTCATCGCCGACGTGATGGCAGCTGCCATGGCACGCTGTGCCTTGCGATCGACACCCGAGCGGGTCGACACGATCTTGATCGAGTCCCCCACCACGCGGCCAGCCTTCACCGTTGCGGTGACCTTGTAGGACGCTTCGCCAGACCAGGTCATCGAGGGCACGTCCGGCTTGCTCATCTTCGTGCAAGCCACACCTGCCTTCAGCGGTCCGGTCGGCGCCGGAGCAGCAGCCGGAGGCGCCGGAGCGGCCGGCGCCGGCGTTGCCCGAATCGGCGCGGCCGGAGGCGGTGTCGACGTGGTCGCCGCGACGGGCGAAGGCGGCGGCGGTGCCGTGACCACGAACTCGGGCGGCGGCACGAACGGCGGCGGCGGCGCCTTCAGATCCGGCGGCGGCGGCACGACCTTCTCGGGCGGTGGTGGCGGCTTGACCTGTTCTTCGATCACCTTGGTCTCGATCGGGCCAGCGACCTTCTCGAAAGCCTTGCGGGCCAGACCGCTCGCCAGACCCCAGATGATGATGACGTGGATGAGCACCACGACACCAAAACCTGTGGCTCGCGACGAGCCGTTCTTCTCCTGCGCAAAATTCATGCGCGCTCCTTCATAAGACTGCCAATCTCTTCCATCAAGATATGCGGGGGAGGCGACCCACACAGCAAATGCATTGGACCTGCCGAGAACCTGAGTCTAGGAGCTGCTGCTTGCCAGCGAATGCGCGCCGGAACTGCTACAAGCATCGACCTCGTGGGCTAGGCAAGAAGCAGACCTGCGACCGCAGGAGAACAAGAAACTCGAACACTCAGGGCACGTTAAGTACCCAATTCAACAAAAATGCCCGCTGGCTTTTGGCCACGGGCTTGACGCCAGATCCGGTCAATGTCGCTGTCAAAAAGTACATTGACTTTCACCCTGACGCAAATCGAATTTTACATGAAGGGCAGTCCTGCACGGCCATGGGGCTAACCCGGGCTATCAGACCATAACCCAGCCTTCTTCTGGGCGCCTCAGGAGTTGCTTCCCTTATGCAGCGATCAGCCATCCCGTGATGGCGGTACGCTCGCCCATCGCGTACGGAGCTACATAGGACACGTGGTGCAGTTGCGGTACGGTGAACAACGCCAGCGAGTTGAAGTGCGGAAAATAGGTGTCAAGCACCGAGCCATCCGCCGCGGTAAATTGCAGCAAGCCACCCCAATCCGCCCGCCAATGGCGCGTCAGGTTGACAACATAGGCCAGCCGCCGCCGCTCGACACCAACGTGATCGTCATGCGCGGTCAGGAAGTTGCCCCGCGAATACATCGTCGCCTGCGCGTAGAGTCGATTGATCTCAGGAATGCCGCTGAGTTTGCGCATCAGCGAGAGAAACGCCTCATCCGCCATCCACCGCATGAAGCGAGACAGTAGCCCCGCATCGCCGCGACGGACGGCGTCAGCCAGCGAATCGGTAAGGAAGGAAAACTGGAACTCATGGCGTGCGACGTTGAGGATACCTTCGGTCAGCGCAATCTTCTGGGGCGGCGTTAGCGCACGCAGCGCGGCTCCGTCCAGGCGACGGTCACCCTGCGTATCCCTGTAGGTCAACGCCCAGTCAATCTGCCCGACCGCTACGGCCAGCGCCTCGACCACCTCCGGTTTAAAGAAGTCGTGAATCAGCACGCGTCCGCTGCCATGCAGCTGACGCTCAATCTGCTCGAGATCCAGTTGTGGATTGATGTACTGCGCCATGCGCGGCCCGGCTCCCTGATGAAATGCAAAAAAGCAGGCCCGGGGGCCTGCTTCATGTCACGCGCAACTCGGATCAGAACTTGTAGCTGGCGCGTACATAGTAGGTACGGCCCTTGACGTCAGCATACGTCGGGTCGAAGCCAACCTGGAAATAGTCTTCCTGGACAGTAACCGGCGGCTTCTTGTCGGCCAAGTTACGGATGCCCAGCGTAAACGTCAGGTTCTTGACACCGCGGTACTGGCCCTGAGCGTTCCACAGATCGTAAGCCTTGACATGGTGCACCTCGTCATAGTCTTGGTAGCCGCTCTGCCGGAAGTAGTTCAACGTCGCCCCCCAGTCGCCCGAATCCCAGTCCAGCGTGAAATTCTGTTTGAAGCGGACAGCGGGGCCGCCGCGAACGTACTTGCCGAGTGTGTCGATCTGCTCGCCAGTGACGACGTTGGAGTCGACGCTCTTCGTCAAGATCGTCGCGTCCCATGATGGCGTAAAGGTGCCGGCTTCATTACGAATGCGGTACTTCGCGCTCAGGTCGAAGCCAGACGCGCGCAATTTGCCGACGTTCTCCAGGGATGCGTTGACATAGTCCAGATAGCCCTGCGAGTTCAGGACCAGACGGTTCGCATAGGCAGACGAACTGGTCGTCGGTCCTGTCTTGTTCTTGTACCAATCCTTCAGGATGTCATCTCCCGACAGCACCTTGATCGCGTCGGTGATCTTGATATCGAAGTAGTCAATGCCCAGCGACAAGTCCGTAATCGGCTCGATGATGATGCCCAAGGCCATCGTCTTGGACTTCTCCGGCTTCAGGTTGGGATTGCTGTTGTTGACGGCTGTCAGCTGCGTGTTGCAGTAGTTGGTGTTCGGCTTGGCCACACAACCCACCAAAGCGTCGTAGTACGGATCGTTGAAGCTGCCGGCGGTGTTCGTCCCGGCAGCAGGCGCGTAAAGGTTGTCGAGCGCGGGAGCGCGGAAACCCTTGCCGATCGAGCCACGGACGAGCACCGCCTTGCTTGGCGTCCACTTGATCCCCAGCTTGGGGCTCGTTGCCGACATGTCCGGCGAGGTAAAGGTGCCGTCGCGCGATTCACCCTTGGTCTTCGTATACCGGTCGGCTCGCGCCGCGGCGTTGATTTCCAGCCCCTTGAGCACCGGCATGTTCAGTTCGGCGTAGAAGCCGGTCGTATCGCGGCTGCCCTCGACCTTGCCGGCATTCCCCGAGCCACCCACGATGTCGCCGGAGCCGGCAATTTCAGAGTAACCGTCCAGATACTTTTCACGACGCAGATCCAGGCCCACCGCGATGGCTGCAGAGCCTCCGGACATTGCGAACAGCTCTCGGGTTACAGAGAAGTCGAACGAGTCCAAGATCGTCTTCGACGTGCGGTTGTTGCCCGACAGCTCCGCCGATTTCAGCAAATCCAGGCCCGTCTGGTCGTTCGGGCCGAACGGGTTGACGTTGCCAGTGGCGAGCACCTGGACCAATTTGGTGTCCGAGTAATTGCCGGTCAAGAAGTCTTCCTTGGCCTTCGATTCGGCGCGCATCAGGCCTAGCTTGTAGTCGAAGCCGGCCATGCTGCCTTCCGCGCCGACCAGCGTGCGAGTCATCTCGTTGGTGACCTTGGTCAGGCGCTGACCGCCGTCGACCATGCGCCACGCGATAACCAGGTCGCCGGTGTAGCCAGGCTTGGCCGCGTTGACTGCCGCAGTCGGGTAGTACTTGCCACCCGCCGGATACAGGTAGTCAGGGCGACCGGTGGTCGTCGAAGGCGTCTGCGAGGAGCCAAAGGTCAGTTCGTTCTTCGTGTACGAGAACTCGCCAAACAGTTGCGTGTCGGCATTGGCCTGGAACGTAGCTCGCCCCAGACCACCCAGCCGCTTGGAGGCGGGCACGAGGTCCACGTAGTGCGTGTAGTCGTAGCGGCAGTTGGTCGAGGTGCCGTCGTTGAAGCTGTCCGGCGGTGCGCAGTTCGGGAAACCCGCAGCACCGGGCACGTAGGTGCCGTCATCAGCAGTGAAGGCGTTAGCCGGGAATGTATTGCCGGAGGTCTTCACGACACCGATGTCCGGCCGATTGCCGGTCTGCGCGAAGTCGCGATCCATCGCATGGATCACACCGTATTCCTGGTAACTCAGCGTGCCGAGCAAGTTGAAGCGATCCTTGTCGAGGTTGCCGAGGCCGAAGCCGGCCTGCACGGACTTCACTTCACCGTTCTTCTTCTGGGGTTTCTCGTAGCCCGCGGAGATCTCGCCACCCTGGAAATCTTTGCGGGTGATGAAATTAATCACGCCGCCGATCGCATCGGAGCCGTAGGTCGCCGAAGCGCCATCGCGCAGCACTTCGATACGTTCGATAGCCGCCAGCGGGATCGCGTTGAGGTCGACACCCTGGCCTGCGAACGGATAGATCGCGAGGCGACGGCCATTTAGCAGCACCAGCGTGCGCTCTCGACCAAGGCCCCGCATCGATGCGCCGGACTGGCCGGTCGCTGCCGAATCGCCCACGGACTCTCCGAGCGAGCGCCCGCCGCCGTTGTTGGCACTCATGCGATCAACCAGTTCCTGGACGTTCGACGCCCCTGACTTCTCGATAGTCGCCCGGGTAAAGACGGTCACCGGCACCGAGGTCTCGGCATCGATCCGCTTGATCGCCGAACCGGTGATCTCAACCCGCTCCAACTGCTGCTGGGCCAGCGCGGTGCCGGCGACACCACCCAGCAAACCCAGCACGCCTGCGCAAACCTTCGTTCGTTTGAACATAAGAACTCCCGACTTGTGTGGAATTGAGCACAGAAGATGAAACGAGACGGGGCGAGACCAATGCACTTCGCGCACCGGCGCTCGCCCCGAGGCTCGCGTGAATGTATTTTTCTATTTCGCTAAAGAAATAACGTTAAGGGAATCACTTATGGAAATATGGTTGCTATTCGAAAAGTTATGTGTCCATGGCAGCGATGCGCAGCAAGAAAATTCGCTATTCGCCCAGGGAGGCAGCCGCGTTTTGCGCGGAAACATGCCGATAAGTGGTCGTGTTCCCTCGCTTCTGAAGCACGCGCCGTACAGCAGCAATTTGTATCAGTTCGACAACACTTCAGGAAAGATCCACATGAAAAAGGCCCTGCACGCTCTCGCGTACAGGGCCTTAGCACGTTGCCGCCGTCGCAACGGCGATCGATTAGGTGATCCTAGAAGTTGTAGGTAGCGCGCGCGTAGTAGGCGCGGCCCGTCGGATCGGCATAGCGCGAATCCCAACCACCAGCTTGGAACAGATCCGCCTGGTTGGTAAACGGCGGTTCCTTGTCGAAGACGTTGCGCACGCCCAGCACGAGGTTGACGCTCTTGATCGGGGCAAAGCCGACGAAAAGGTCAGTCGTCGTGTAGGCCTTGACCGTGTTGCTCGGATCGAAGTCCAGGTAACCCGACTTGTAGTGAACTGTCGCACCGGCTGACCATGCATCCTTGGACCAACCAACGTTCAGGTTGTGTTGCCAACGGAAGATCGGACCTGCGCCGGAATACACCCCGACGTTTTGGTTCCAAGGACCGTCGGCATAGTCCTGGTATTCGTACTTCATTACGTAAGTGCTGTTCAACGCGAAGTCGAACTGGCCCGCACTCGTGCGCAGACGGTATTGAGCGCTCAGGTCGATACCGTTCGTGTTCGTACCGCCCAGGTTCAGCAGGCCCTGATCAACGTATCCGCAGTTCGAGCCCGGGCAAACGCTCGTGGTCGACAGCCGGCTGGCTGCGTTGAAATGGAAGTATTGCTGGAATTGGTCGTATTGCGAGAACAGTGTCGACTGCGGGATAGCAGCGATCGAGTCCTTGATGCGAACCCACCAGAAATCAGCGCCCAGGCTGGCGTTGCTCATCGGCTCAAACACGACACCCAAGGTGGCACTCTTGGATTTCTCGGGCTTCAGCTTCGCATTGCCACCGTTCTGCACCTGGAACTGCGTGTCGCACTGCTGCACATTCGCTTCGTTCGAGCAATCGAGGATTGGATTGTCGTAGCTGCCCGCGGTGTTCGTGAACGACTTGTTACCGTAAAGCTCGTAGAGAGTCGGTGCACGGAAGCCGGTCGACAACGACCCGCGGACCAGCAGTTCCTTCATCGGTTGGAAGCGGAAGCTGACTTTCGGATTCGTCGTATTGCCGAAGTCGCTGTACTTGTCATAGCGCAACGAAGCGGTGATATCCAGTGTCTTGAGCACCGGAACGTTCAACTCGCCATACACAGCCTGGACGTTGCGGGAACCTTCAGAGTGGAAATTCGGATCCACGCCCGTGCTGGCGTAGACCTTCTCGGCATAGTCGTGGAGCGGGACGGAAATGAACTTCTCATGGCGCGTTTCAACGCCCAGGGCCAACTGTGCGGGACGTGAAGCATTGAACCAGTCGCCCAACTCACGGCTTGCATGCGCGTTGATACTGGCAACCTTGCCGCTTGCGGTTTGAAGCAGGCCATTCAAGGCCGCCGACTGGAGCAGCGCCGTACCAGCTGCCGTCTGGTCGCCGAACGGGTTGATGATGCCTTCAAGCAGACCCTCGCCGATGATGTCGCCGTCGCCGTAACCGCCAGTCAACCACTGGTCGACCTTGTTGTGGTTGTACGAAGCGACCACCGAGTAGTCCCAGCCGCCGGCGCTGCCGTCAGCCGTCAGCAGAGCGCGCTGTTGGCTATTCTTGTTGGTCTGCTGACGCGAGCCGTTCGGGAAATCGCGCCAATAGACATACTCATATCCAGGCAGGACATTAACCGGATTGGGGAAAGCGGTCGTCGGATTGAAAGCCGGTGCGCCTGCATAGCCATCGTCGAAAGTTGGGCTGAACGTCGAGTTGTTCTTGTAGTACGTCGTGCCCGGATTGACAAGATAGCCGCCGTACGGAACCGGTGCGACCTGCGTCGTGACGCTGTTGCGCGACAAGAATAGTTCGCCACCGATATTCAGGCTATTGCTGAGGCGAATCGTACCCTTGAACAAGCCTGAGAAGGTTTCGCTCTTCGGGCTGAAGTCGACGTACGCGGGTGTGACGAGTTTGCACTGCGTGCCGGAAGGGATCAACGCCGTGCCGACGCAGTCTGGCGCCAGATCGTTGTACAGCTTGCCATCTTGGCCGTAGTTTGCCGGGAGAGTGCTGCTAGAGGTACCACCGACAATGCGCTTGTTGAAGTCGCGCTGCAGACCGTCGATACTGTCCTGCCTGCGATAGCTCAGCGTGCCGAACAAGTTGAAGTTCTGGGTTTCAAGATCACCAAAACCAAAGCTCGCACTCGCGCTCGTGCCCTTGCCACCGGGATGTTGGGGCGAGTCGTAGCCGATCGTGATGCTGCCGCCACGCAGGTCGTTGCGGGTAATGAAGTTGATCACACCGCCGATTGCGTCCGTGCCGTACAAGGACGAAGCGCCGTCTCGCAGTACTTCGATGCGCTCAATGGCCGCGAACGGGATCATGTTCAAGTCAGGCGCCGAGCCATCAACCGCGTTGTTCGCGATGCGCTGGCCGTTCAACAGGACCAGCGTCTTGTCCGCGCCGATGCCGCGCATGTCGGCAAAGGTGGAGCCTCCGCTGCCCGAGCCGATGGACTGTGCCGCGTTGTTCTGGATCTGCACCGAGCTCAGCGTCGCCATCACCTGCTCGACCGAGGTAACGCCCGCCTTCTTCAGGTCAGCCATCTTGACAATGGTGACGGGAACGGAGGTCTCAGCGTCGATGCGCTTGATCGCCGAACCGGTGACGGTCACTCGCTCCAGTTGAGCAGCGTCGTCCTGCGCGAACGCAGACGAGGCGCCCAAAACAATCAGCGCCGCAGCGCTGATCTTTGTGATCTTGAACATCGAATTTCTCCAGAGAAGAGATGAACTGTTGGATATCCCACGCTCTAGGAAGCAGACGGCGACGGTGCGCGACGCGCCGCTCCAGAGAACATGGGGAAAGTGTCAGTTCGGCACACGTTTTCAATCGGTAGGGAATCACCCAGCAACCCCGGGTTATAGCAGAAACAAAACGGAAACATTCTTCGCAAGCCGTTGTTTTACAACACTATTTCAAGCGCACCCCAACAGATGTCCAAGTTTCGGAACGTATGTTAAGTTTTGTGCAAAAACCACAGGCGTTGCACATACACAACTGGCAATCCGCCTATACGCACTCCGGCCGATATTTCGCCGTGCCTGAAGAAGCTCCCGACGAAGGCGTTGTTGTCGCCCACGCGCCGTCGCGACTACAAGGGCTTCACGCCCATCGCCAGCACCGTGGTGACGTTGAGCGAGGCACCGTTGTCGCCGTGCAGCGCGGGCCGACGCGGCATGGTGGGGCGATGCCTTCAGTCAGCGCCGTGCCGCGCACTAACTGAGCGGCATGCACGAGTCGTCGCTGTCGTGCACCTCGCAGCCATGACCTTGCGGCTGTAGAGATCCAGGATCAGGTACAGGTGGAACCACCAGCCGATGACGCGGGCCGGCAGATGAGCCAGCGCTTCGCACAGGGCGCGCAGAAGATTCTGGGCGAGCGTGTGCCGGCGCAGTGCCCCTTCCAACCAAACTGCACGCCTCGCACTCATACCCAAGCCCTGGATTGTCGAGCGCAGTTTTGCCTGACTGGACAAAGAACCGGCGGCAACGGAAGAACTGCGAGCGGCTATTTGCGCCGGCTCGCAGTTCATCCATCCCGCCTTCTTGGCTCCCTTGCTATTGCTCAGGAGACCTCGGACACACTCTTAGAAATCGACCGTCACCTTCGCGTAGAACGCGCGACCTGTCGGATCCGCGAACACCGGGTTGTAGCCTTCCTGCCAGTTGTCCGTCTGGTTCGAGAACGGCGGATCGGTGTCAAACAGGTTGCGAACGCCGGCCAGCAGCGTGACGTTCTTGGTGGCCTTCCAGGAGCCGTAGGCGTTCCAGATCGAGTAGCCGCTGACGCGTCCGCCGTTCTGGTCCTTGTAGCCGCCTTGATAGTGGTTCGAGATGCCGGCCGTCCAGTCACCCTTGCTCCAGTCCAGCGTCAGCAGATCCTGCCAACCCAACACGGGCAGGTAGCCAGCGCTGTAGTCGTTACGGATGCTCTGCCATGCCGCACCTTCGTATGCCTGGAGCTTGTACTGCGTCGTCCAGGTGCCTTCCAGGCCGGTTCGGAAGCGACCATAGGACGTGTTGAGCGTGTAGTTCACGCTGATGTCCACACCGCTCGTCTTCACGCCGCCCGAGTTCTGGATCGTCCGGAGGATATAGCCGCAGGTCGGTGCCGAGATGCCTGCGTCGCAGCTATGGTCACCGGCGATCGAGAGCGATCCGCTGGCATTCGGGTGGTACAGGTTGCTGAAGGTGTCGTAGTTCTTGTAGATCGTCGAGGTCGTCAGGGTCGTGATCTGGTCGCTGATCGTCACGTGGTAGTAGTCCAGCGTGATTCCCAGGTTGGGCAGCGGGGCCAGAACGATGCCGAGGTCGTAGTTCTTCGACTTCTCAGGCTTCAGATTCGGATTGCCCCCCGTCACCTGCATGCCCTGGGCATTGCAGATTCCCGCAAACTGCTCGCAGACCGAGCCGGCGAAGTTGGTCGAAGCTCCAAGAACCTGCGGCGAATACAAGTTGACGAGCGTAGGCGCGCGGAAGCCCGTAGAAGCAGTACCCCGGAACGTCACCACCTTGGACGGCTGGTAGCGGAACGCCGCCTTGGCGTTGTTCGTGCTGCCGAAGTCACTGTAGTGGTCTTCACGATCCGACAGCGTGAACTCCAACTGTTTGGTCACCGGCACGTTCAGTTCGCCATACAGCGCCTGCGAAGTACGCTGGCCCGTGACGCTCGCCGGGTAGTAGCCCGTCTCCGGCGACAATTCCGCGGCCAGGTCGGTCGTGGCGCTGCGGATCCGTTCGCCGCGGAAGCCGACACCCACGGCCAGCGTTGCCGGACCGGCATTGAACCAGTCGCCCACCGGACGGCTGGCCGATGCGTTCACGTCCCACATCCGCAGTCGCGCCGTGGCGAGATTGCCGCTCTTGTAAGCGCTGTCGATGACGGCCTGGCCCGCGGCGGTCTGCGGGCCGAACGGGTTGATCAGACGGTTCAGGTACTGGTTGCCGCTCGCCGGATCCGTCTCCATGAGCAGGTCCGTGTCCGGATAACCACCCGCCAGGAACACGGTGCTGACGTTCTGGCTGTAGTTGAGGTTGGCCTGGTAATCCCAGTCACCATGCGATCCCGTCAGGTTTGCCAGGAAGCGCTGCTCGGTCGCACGGTCGCCCTGGTAGCGGTTGTTGTCCGGATCGGTCCAGAGGACATCGATGTCGTTGTTCAGGTTCGGCGTCGCCGTAGCCGGAGTGCTGAAGAACGCCGTGTTGGGCGTGGAACGAGCTGCCGTGGGGAAATACGCCGAATTGAAGGTCGGGCTCATGTTCACGTCGTACGAGTACGCGCCACCCCAGGTCTGAACCTTCGACCGGGTTGCGAAGTACTGCAGCTTCAACGTGTTGTCAGCGTCCAGTGCCTTCGTCAGCTGGAGCATGCCGGACGCGACGCTCGACGTCGGGAGTAGGTCCGTCGCATTGGTGTACTGGTAGCCGCAGTAGCCGTTGGCGGTATTCAGGTACGAAGTATTGACGCCGCTGCTCTTGCCGCAGTCCGGATAGTCGACGGAGAACAGATTGCCGGTGCTGTCCCGGTAGCTGGCCGGCGCCGTGTAGTAGGCGTTGTCGCCACCGCCTCGCTGCGCGAAGCCTCGTTGCAGCGCGCGCAGTTCCTTCTGCTTCGTGTAGCTCAGCGTGCCCATCAGGTTGTAGCCGTCGGAAGCCAGGTCGCCGATGCCATAAGCGATGTCGCCGCTGTAGTCGCCGCCGCCGGAATGCTGCGGGCTGGAGCCGGTCAGGTTCATCTGACCGCCCTTGAAGTCCTTCTTCGTGATGAAGTTGATCACGCCGGCGACCGCGTCGGCGCCGTATACCGACGATGCACCTTCGCGCAGCACTTCGATGCGATCGACGGCGGCAAACGGGATGCTGTTCAGGTCGACCGCACCGCCGGTCTGGGCGTTGGCCACCAGGCGCTGACCATCCAGGAGCACCAGCGTTCGGGCCGAGCCCAGGCCGCGCAGGCTGGCGAAGGAACCGCCACCGGTGCCCCAGGTGGACACAGTGCTTGCGGTCAGCACCGTCGATTGATTGGAAGCGATCTGCTGGAGCGCTTGTTCAACCGTCGTGATGCCCATGTCCTTGAGGCTCTTCGCCGAAAGCACGGTGATGGCTTCGGTCGTCTCGGCGGACGTACGCGGGATCATGCTGCCGGTGACGACGACTTTCTCCAGCTGCTGGCTGTCTTCCTGCGCGAAGGCAGACGAAGCCCCTAAAACAATCAGCGCCGCAGCGCTAATCCTGGTCATCTTGAACATCAAATTTCTCCAGAGAAGAGACGAACTGTTGGTTTCCCCACGCTCCGCAGTCCCCATAAGCAGTTGAAGTTCAGCCATCTGCGGTACTGCAAAGTCAGGCGCGAAGTGTCAGTTCGGCACATCGACTCATTCGATAGGGAATCACCCAGCGATCTGCAGTCGTCGAAGAAACATTGCAGCAATACAGATGTTATGTATCTGTTTTTAATGGGCTTTTTCCTTAACAAAAAGGCACACGGCACCACTGCGCCGAAAATTAAGTTTTGTGCGTCGATCACGCACGTTGCACAAGAGCAACTGGTGTTTCACCTTACTCTGACGCACTTGTCAGACTAAGGTCATATCAGTGCGAGTTCCGCACACGAGGCGTGGCCGCCAGCAGTTCGCGTGTGTACTCCTCACCCGGCGAAGTGAGCAAGGTGCCGGTATCGCCGGCTTCGAGAATCCGACCGGCCCGCATCACCGCCACCTCGTCCGCGACGTACTCCACCACGCCAATGTTGTGCGTGATGAAGAGGTAGGACAGTCCGCGCTCCCGCTGCAGATCCCGCAACAGGTTCAGGATCTGCGCCTGCACGGAAACATCGAGTGCCGACGTCGGCTCGTCGCAGACGATCAGTCGGGGCTCAACCGCCAATGCGCGGGCGATGGCGATGCGTTGGCGCTGGCCGCCGGAGAACTCGTGCGGCCAGCGGTCGAGTGCGTCGCGGCGCAGGCCGACCTGGTCCATCAGGGCCACCAGTGCCCGGCGACGTGCCGCGGCATCGAGTTCGGGGCGCAGCGCCAGCAAGCCCTCCTCCAGCACGTCGAACACGCGCATCCGCGGGTTCAGCGAGGCATGCGGATCCTGGAAGATGATCTGCACACTGCGGCGTGCCGCCTGCAGTTCGGCGCCGCGCATCTTGAAGAGGTCGGCGCCGTCGCCACCCAGCAAGGCCTGACCCTCGATCCGCGCCTGGCGACGCAGCAACTGCACGACGGCCTTGCCCGTGGTCGTCTTGCCGCAGCCGGATTCGCCGACCAGAGCCAGAGTGCGACCCGCGGTGATGGAGAACGACACGCCGCGCACGGCATGGAAGACCAGGCCATGCTTAAGGGGATAGCGCACGTGCAGATCGCGCACCTGCAGCAAGGGGGTCGCATCGGCCACCTCGCGCGGGCTGGCCGGCGCCAGGCTAGCCACCGCATGCGGCAGCGCCTCGCGCGGGTCGCTATACAGCAGGCAGCGCACCGGGTGCCCCGGCGCGGCCTCGGCCAGCTCCGGCGGCGTGCTGGCGCAGTGGACCATTGCCCGATCGCAGCGCGGCGCGAAGCGGCAGCCGGCGAACTCGGTCCACAGCGGCGGCACGGTGCCGGCAATGGCCGCCAGCGGCTGGCCGCGCCGTGCTGCGTCCGGCAGCGCCCGCAGCAGCAGCCGCGCATACGGATGCTTGGGCGCCGCGAAGAACTCCGTCGCCGGCGCCACCTCGACGATCTGCCCCGCGTACATCAGCGCCACCTGCTGGGCCATGCCGCTGACGACGGCGAGATCGTGGGTGATCAGCAGCAGCCCCAGCCGCCGTTCGCGCTGCAGCTCGCGCAGCAGTTCCAGGATCTGCGCCTGGATCGTCACGTCGAGGGCCGTCGTGGGCTCGTCGGCGATCAGGTAATCGGGCTCGGCCGCCAAGGTCATCGCGATCATCACGCGCTGCTTCTGGCCGCCGCTCATGCGGAACGGGTAGTCGTCGATGCGGCGCTCCGGCTCCGGAATGCCGACGCGGCGCAGCCAGTCGATCGCCTTGGCCCTGGCAGCGCGTCCACGCAGCGGGGTGTGCGCCTCGATCGCCTCGACGATCTGCGCACCGACCTTCATCACCGGGTTCAGGCTGGTCGAGGGCTCCTGGAAGATCATGCCGATGCGACCGCCCCGCACGTCGCGCATGCGCGCCTCGGGCAAGGCGAGCAGGTCCGTCTCGTCGAGCCGCACGCGGCCGGATTCGATCCGGGCACCCTCCGGCAGCAGGCGCATCAGCGCCAGCGCGGTCATGCTCTTGCCGCAGCCGGATTCGCCGACCAGCGCGAAAGTCTCGCCGCGCGCGATGGCGAGCCGCATGCCGTCGATCGCGCGCACCAGCCCCGCGTCGGCATCGATCGCCAGCCTCAGGTCTTCGATGCTCAGCATCAGGCTCGCACCTTCCTCACACGCAGATGCGGTCGCTGGCTGCGCGAGCGCGGATCGAAGGCATCGCGCACGCCGTCCGCGAACAGGTTGGCCGCCAACACCAGCGTCACCATGCAGCCGAAGGCCGCGGCAAAGCTCCACCAGACCACCGGGTCGCGCGACATCTCGGCCCGCGCCAGGTTGATCATGCCGCCGAAGCTCATCAGCGTCGGGTCGACGCCCACGCCGACGTAGGTCAGCACCGCCTCGTACAGGATCAGGTCGGAGAAGCTCAGCACCGCCGTGATCAGCACCAGGTGCATCACGTTCGGCACGATGTGCCGGGCCATGATCCGCGCATCACCGACGCCGAAGGCCGTGGCCGCCTGCACGTAATCCAGTTCGCGCAGCTTCATCGTCTCCGCGCGCACCAGGCGGCACAGGCCGGCCCAGCCGGTCAGGCCGAGGATCAGGCACAGCAGGAACATCTTCAGGTCCGAGCGCTCGGCCGCGGTCTCGAAGGCATCGGGGTTCTTGTCGAGAAAGACCTGCACCATCAGCACGCAGGCGGCGATCAGCAGCACGTTGGGCACCGAGCTCAGCAAGGTGTAGAGGTACTGGATCGCCTCGTCCACCCAGCCCCTGAAATAGCCGGCCAACACGCCCAGCACCAGCGCCAGCGGCAGGGTCGCCAGAGTGGACAGCGCACCGATGACGAAGGCCGTGCGCACGCTCTTCAGCGCCTGGTAGAGCACGTCGTTGCCGGTGCGGTCGGTGCCCAGCACGTGGTAGTGCGGCATCAGCATCAGCACGGGGCCGGCCACCAGCGCCATCGCCGACAAGGTCAGCCAGGCCGCCCGCAGCGGGTAGTGCGTGCGATCGGCCAGCAGGTCGCCCATTGCATCGCGCCATCCGCCGCGCCAGCCGCCGTGCGTGCGGGCCAGCCGCGCCGCGAAGAGCACGAACAGCAGCGCCGTAGCGGCGAGGCCCAGCGTCAGTCCCAGCCCTGCCCGGCCAAGCACGTCGCCGGCCCAATCGCGCGCAGGATCCTGCAGCTGCGCGCCGCCGAACTGCAGCTTCGGATAGTCGCGCCCGCCGTCGGCCGTGGGGGCCTTGTTGTAGCCGCGCCAGGCCAGCGGCGCCGAATAGCTGCTCTCGCGGGTCGCAATTTCGCGCGCCAGCACACGATCCAGCAGCGACTCGGTGCGCGTGTCGTAGACGCCGCCGGACAGCGCGCTGCGGAAGTGGATGCTGTCCACCATCGTCACGAGCAGGAAGACCGCCATCACCACGCCGGCACTCAGCGCCACCGGATCGCGCAGCACGCGCTCCCAGGTGGCGCGCAGATTGGCCCGCGCGCGGATCCGCAGCCCGTAGCCCAGCAGCGCGGCGAACATCGCCCACAGCGCCACATCGGTCCAGAGGAATACGAACTTCACCGTCATCACGACAGCCTCACCCGCGGGTCGGCCCAGGTGTAGGCCACGTCCATCAGCGCGTTCGACGCGATGTACAGCACCGCGCCAAGAAAGACCATCGTCCGCACGATCGCGAAGTCCTGCCCCGCGATCGCGTCGATGATGAAGGCGCCCAGGCCAGGGATGCCGAAGAAGCTCTCGAACACCAGCGAGCCGAGGAAGACGTAGGGCAGGTAGCTGCCGGCGCTGGTGATGATGGGGATCAGCGCGTTGCGCAGCACGTGTCGGAACAGCACCACCTGCTCGCTGAGCCCCTTGGCCCGCGCGGTGCGCACGTAGTCCTTGCCGATCTCCTCCAGGAACATCGCCCGGTACAGCCGCGCCTCCGTGCCCAGCCGCGACAGCAGCGAGAGCAGCACCGGCAGCACCAGGAATTTCGCCGCGTCGAGCCCCGGCTCGTAGCCGTTGATCGGCACCAGCCGCAGCACGCGCGAGAAGAAAAACTGGCCGACGATGATGTAGAACAGGCTCGAGATCGACAGCATCAGCACGCACAGCACCACGC
>Ga0247779_1000906_pt1 | contig 15480 bp, 22 predicted proteins | sample UWRJL221509R5_FD_179925 | JGI IMG/M metagenome (GOLD analysis project Ga0247779, IMG submission 179925) | Plant litter microbial communities from Arlington Agricultural Research Station in Wisconsin, United States - UWRJ-L221-509R-5 | ecosystem: Environmental > Terrestrial > Plant litter >... | reverse complement strand
CGGTACATCTCTTCCACGCCCCAGGTACATGAACGGCAACACAGACACTCATCGTCACATCATCACCAACACGCCCCTCGTAGACGGAATAGCAGGAAGCCCTCAAGCAGCATGCTGGACGGCGACGATACTGTCACTGGAGCCCTGCTCCAGATTGACAAGGCGTTGGAAGATTGTGGACGGCCAGGGTCACCGGTACAACGTTGGGAGGACGGCGAGCGAACAGTCGCAGCATGAGGTCAAATAACTACGACCACCACCACCATGTACCGCCTCGGGGCTAGCATTGCATCACGACCAGGATACCTGGAGCAATGAAGACACACATTACGTTACGGACAGTCGATTACCGACTTCGAATTGAGATTATAATTTCACTTATATCCTTCTTAAATCATCATCATCTGTTTGGGTTATAACCAAGCTTGGGAACGAAGACTATGCAACATAATATGTATATTCTTTTGAATAATGAAGCATATTAATATTTTCCTCCTATGAAAGGTCTTCTGTTCTGCCGTCGTGCGTAAGGAGGGCCATGATGGCATGTACGATGGGATTACCAGAGTCTACTGTTAGCATCGTTCCCTCTTCGATGGACTTCTGTAGCTGAGCATCCAAGAGGCGCCTACAGCAACATGTAAAGTTATCAAAGGCGACTTTGAAAGAAAAGACAACATACCGAAGCTGGTTCACCAAGATTCCAATGCGAGGAATTGCATTGAGCTTAATGAAGTTTTCCTTCCCGCCTACAGTAAGACCGCCGCGTATATGGTTCACGGAGACAGGGCCTCCAAATAACAGCAACGCATAAATTGGGACCTGATATCCAAAGTGATGAGCACCTTACGCTTATATTCACTTTCAAAAAAGGCATACCTTGGAGGCATCGCGAAGGAAGACCTTGCTAGACATGTACTTGTGAAAGTAAAATATAAACGGCGGCTTCCAATTCGATACACCAAATAGAACACTCCCAGGGTGGAGGAACACTCTTCCTTCTTTGAGATCAAAGATTTTGAAGTCTTTGGCTGTATTATCCCTCTGCACAGTACCTGCGGATACTTTATCGTATTTTATCTTGTTGGAGGGTAAGTTCACCCGAGCAACGCGTGGCCAGAGACCGCCTAGCATGGCAGCTTTGATTAGATTCAGGTTATTGCTATTCGTATTCAAAGCCGGTGTGTTTGGCGTTGAGTCGAGGGGGATTAAACCTATTTCTACCAGCGAGGAGATGAAGTCTTGTCGAAGCATCGAAACTTCTCGAATCGTAGTTGGAGATATGAAATTCTGCAGAAGGGAATTAAATTTCATCTGTGATTACTTGTTGGTTAAGCCTCACCTCCTCGCAGAATGACCTTATTGCGCTTTGAGATTTCCCGTCAGTGCGCATCTTGGAGCACGCATCAAACGCGGTGACGTCTGTGAGAAGATCACTATCCCCTGTCAAAAAGCGACTCCGAGCCCTGCTTTCACATTGAGTATCGAACTTAGAACCATCCTGAAGGCAACATCTTACGCTGCTGCTTCATCCCTTTTTTCCATCGGACTGTTAAAGAGTGGCTTGGACGATAAAAGGGCGGCTATAGTACTGATTGGTCCAAGGCATTGAAATATGGTTGCCAAGATCAACATCTAATACAGAGGTCAAGTTACTGAATGTTAAACCTGGAGCGAACGAAGTCTTCACCTTCGCCAATCGAATATCAACAGGAATCATTGACTAAAGTGAAGATGAGATGTGTGCCGGTTGGTTTGAGTATGCATGGCACTTACAATATGCTTTCCGAGGGCAGTCAACTTGCTGTTCTCATCAACTGCTCCGAGTTCTTCCAGTATAGACCATGCTCGGTCTATGGCCGCAACCGACGGAGGGTCGATAGCTTTGCTTAAGAATTTCTATATAAATCAAAGTTGATTGTTAATGAGATAATATGTTGTAAAAAAATATTTGGTCTACTAACCTTAACGTCTTCGTCTTCTCTCGCAGCCTTAACCGACAATGATATACTTTCCAAAGGAACGCGGAGAATTTCAGGTACTGGAAATTTGGCCATATTCATTTCCTGCTTTCTTGTGTACAGCTTATAGCAGAATCCAGATCGCGTGCGACCCGCACGACCTCTTCTTTGCCTTGCTGCTGCTTGGTTCACCCATGTCTCGACCAACTTGGACAGATTGGTATCGGGATCATATTGAGTTTCCTTCACTTTACCGGCGTCGATGACATAGACGATATCGTCGATTGTGATTGATGTCTGGTTTGAACTGTGTTTTTATTATCTTGTCGTGATAGATGAGGGGAAAAAGTTGCTGACCTCCGCAACGTTAGTCGAAGCGATGACTTTCCAATTTACAGTGTTTTGGAAAACCTTTCGCTGCTCGTCGTTTGAAAGATTGGCGTGCAGCGGAAGAACAACGGCGTTCTTGTCTGTAACCTCCCTACGAATCGTATCAATGCATTGTTTGATTTCGTTGACACCAGGAAGGAATATTAATATTCCACTCTTGGTGTTCGCGGTGGCGACAATGTGGTTTACAAGAGAAGCAATCAACTAGTATATTCATTATCATGTTTAATGACGGCCACAAAAAGAGGGAAATGTCGATGTAACATACCTGGTAATCAATTCTATCTGATCTGATGATATTCTGTATGGCGTCGATTACAGAGGTTTGAATACCCTGAGATATATACTCGGCCCGTAGTGCTTCTTGTGTGGCTGTGCTTTTACCTTTGGTTGACTTCGCAAAAGGTGGTCGGTAGTCGATTTCTGACAGGACATCCTCAAGATATCTTTGTCCCATAAATTCATGAAAGACCGAGAAGAAAAAACACGGCAACTTACTTGTCTGTGACAGGGTGCATAAATCCTGGAATTGTAAGGAGAGGAGCGTTGTTGAAATACTTCACGAATGTTTCGTGGTTGATTGTAGCCGACATGAGAACCACTTTGAGTGTAGCATGCCGTTGTAAGAGTTCCTTCAACTCTAGTAGAAGAAAATCGCCATCCATAGAACGCTCATGTACCTAAATCATGAGCTGTCGGCATATTACTGTTATCAAGTGAAACAAACACTTAGACACTGACTTCGTCGACAACGATATGAGATACGTCTTGTAAAGTGTCCCCTGTGCTAAGCCTCCGGAGCACAACACCAGTCGTACAGAATAGTAGTTTGGTGTTTTTTCCTTGTTTACTCTCACCTCTTATCGCGTATCCGACAGAACCATCTTCAATCCGCTCTTCCGAAACACGAGCGGCAACAGAAATAGCTGATATGCGACGTGGTTGAGTAATAAGAATGGAAGCCTGCGAGCCTCGGTTCGATAGTATGAGCGAATCTAATATGAACTGTGGTACTGAAACACGGTTAGTACATTCCAAGCACGTAACAATCATTACACATACGCTGTGTCGTCTTTCCGCAACCTGGAATCCATGTTTAATGTGGCATATAAGGAAAGGAAAAAATCTACTTACCTGTCTCACCCACAACAACAACGACTCTGTTCCTCTCTAATTTATCCAAGAAGTCATCCTTCGAGGAAAATGCAGGTAATTTACTACGCTTCTCGAACATTGTTTTATACTGTCAACGTTCTTATGAGTTTATAGCATGCTCAACGATTGACGTCCCCATACCTTGTCTGTTTGGGTGAGTGTTTCGAATTCTTGTCTAATTCGAGTATCATCCCCAGCTTTTGCGGTCCTTGGTTGTCTATGCCCTTTCGAGCGAGACTGAGATGGTGCCCGCGACGCATTATTACTCTCATCAACAGGAACGAACCTCTGGGGAAGAGGTATAAGATGCTTCATCACGGCTGATATATCTGGCAGGCCATTATCTTCAATTGTAGCCCACTCGTCTTCAATAATTCGCATGACGGCCATACAAAATCCCTCTCCAGATTCTAACTCTGGTTCAGCATTCATGCGTTCCAAGAATTTAGAGAGCAGGTGAAGTCTAACGTAAGCTGCTGTTGTCGTCGAAGTAATATAGATCGGGATATAATTGGGACGAGGATAGCTCCCAATAGACGAGAAGAGTATGTGTATCTTGATTGGTGCACTGAAAAGCGGCAAAACTAAATGGCCGTCGTCCTCTATATGAGCGCCTAGTGCTTCGTATTCGTCAACTTCAATCGGGTACGCAGGGAGGTCACTAGCTTCATATAAATCTTCTATAGAACCTCCGATAAGCTTTCGACCGAGTGAAACCATAAGAGAGTCATAGTGCTCTATTATATCAGGTTTTGAGGCAGTACACTCTTTGACCGCTTGCAATGGCCATCCAGCTTCCTTGACAGCTTTTTCTTCTATCCACCTCTTTTTGAGGTCATCCTGGCCAGAATGCGCAGAAGTGATGAATGGATTCGAAGAATTATTCGAGGGCAAAAACCTTTCTGGAAGGTCGCATTCGGGTAAATGAAGAACTAAATAAGCTATGCTAGCTTCCAAAGGCGATAGAGATTCCAAGAGGCTGAAGGTAAGTGGCGATTCTTTTGAAAGGAAAGCTACAGCATCTCGAATTTGGGATTTCTTGAAGCCTAGATGATCTAGTTGTTGAGTGATTGTCGGGGCAGCGTCTTCGGAAATAGTGAGCGGTAAATTTTCTTGTGAGTCTGGGTAAAGTGCGACACTCTTGAATAGTCTTTTAGTTGAAACACTCGGTGAAGACGGAAAATTTATTTACCTTTTTAATCGCATCTTCGACAAGTTCTCTCAAAGAAGAAGCCATTACGACTTCAGGATAGTCTGTAGATCGTGAACCAGTGGACAGATGGTGATTCGGTTTCGCATCGGATGACCCCGAGGTACTTTCGTCTCGACGTTGACTTGCTTTTGCCTGTCGTTCTTCTACCATCTTTTTAGCCCCGAATGGGTCCGCGTCGTACATCCATTTCTGGTGCTCTGGAACTTGCTTGTGCTCAGCCGCAAGTTCTTTCCAGTAATCTCGTGGACCTGGTGGAAGAACTTGGCTCAACTGTAATCCATTGCAAAACTGTCAAGTTGGACAGCATTTTAGAGAAATAGATCGGTGCATTCAGGATTTTGTTGCCACGAACACGATAAAGGGCATACGTAGCACCCCAATGCCTTGCTTCCACAGCTGTCGATCTAAGATAGGGTGGATGAGGTTCCATTCGTACGGTGTCCTTCTCAGACGTTTTCTTGTTGTATTTGCTTAATGTTACAACAAAAGAAAAGCCGGAGCTTCCATGAGAGCGCTACAATGAAATTCAGGTCTGGTTGCACATCATGGACCTTTAACGGAGAGCATACGGCGTCTACAATAGGTTTATCCCACCCTAACTTTTGACATCTGTACCATGAGATGCAATCACGTCACAAACGTTTCTAGGGGAGTGGTCTCCGGCTCATACCTCTCGTTAAGCAAACTTAAAGGATATTTGAAACCGGGAGGAAATAAAGGTGGCGGATCGGTGCTGGTGGATGGTGCAGGTGAAATTTTATCCGACTTCGTTGAGTTTCCAGCGTTTCCAGATTTGACAATGCCTTTCCTTGGAGGCATTCGAAAACGTTATTTTGGACTCTCTATCGCGAGTGGAATTTTATGCTTTGTTATTACATAACCTATTCCCACGGCTTTCATAGGCGGCCAATAGCCAAGTTCATGACGGGTACGGTCAAGCTGCTTATTCCTTTTCACTGAGCTTCAACTCTGCTGCCTTTTTTCTCAACATCGCATGGCCGACGCAGATCTCTATCAGTTTGAATACTTATCTCTTGTCAACAAGATTACACAAGAAATCGACAATCACACTGGAGTCAATGACAAAACAGTCGCTGAATTTGTGATCGCCTTACACGATGATTCCAACAAAAGTGTAGACGAATTCAAGTCCAAATTGAAGGAAACTGGAGCGGCCTTTTCCGACTCACTTATCGAGAATATCGATCGTCTTATACTGAGCCTCCATCCCAAGTATAAGCAACGCCAGAAAAAGTCCGCCAAAGCATTGGGGAAAGCCAAAGCCAATGAAGATGAACTGCCGGAGGTCGAGCGGAAAAAGCGAATGTTCCCTGGGTTAGCTCTCAAGAACAAGGATGTTCCACCTGCTGTACCGGATGATATCTTTCTCAAGGAGTTGGGTGACCTCGTTGCCGGCAAGAAGACGCACCCTCCTCCATCTTCCAATGACGAACCCTCGCCGAAGCGTCAGCGGTGCTCTCTTTCTCCTAGGAGGAGAAGTCCAAGTCCTCGTCGAGGAAGGGACGATAGATACGGCAACCGAAATGGAGGCAGACGACAAATTGACGAGAAACCCGTTCTCTTTAAAATCTATGACGGTAAAGTGTCCAGCATTAAAGACTTTGGTGCATTTGTGACACTCGAAGGAGTTGCCGGAAGGACTGAAGGTACGTAAACTCGTTTTAGTAACAACACATCGTCTTTACCTTTTGATAGGCATGGTTCATGTATCGAACATCCAAGCAGGAGCAAGAGCAAATTCCGCTTCAGACTTATTAACTAGGGGGAGGATGGTCAAAGTCAAGGTTATGAGCGTTGCTGGTGGACGGATTGGGTTATCCATGAAGGATGTAGACCAAGCAACGGGAAGAGACTTAACTCCAAACCTGCGTATCAAATCAGAAGCCGAAATGGAACAAGAACGCATGCAAGCTGCGCGGGCATCATCCGGTGCCAATGCGGTACCATTACGTGCAAAAGAAGATACAGCTCCTGTACGCTCTGCGAAGCGATTGACATCTCCAGAGCGTTGGGAAATCAAACAACTCATATCATCTGGTGCCATTGATGCTTCCGAATATCCTGACCTGGACGAAGATTTCAGCAATCCCATGGCTCGTGCTGAAATCGAGGAAGAATTGGATGTGGAAATCAGAGAGGATGAACCACCTTTCCTAGCGGGCCAAACTAAACGAACCCTCGATCTTAGTCCTGTCAAAATCGTCAAAGCTCCCGACGGGTCTCTCAACAGGGCTGCACTTGCTGGCGCTTCTTTGGCAAAAGAAAGACGCGAGTTAAGACAGCAAGAGGCCAACGAGGAAGCTGATTCACAAGCGCGCGATTTCAGTCAACCCTGGCTTGATCCAATGTCAAAAGACACAGATAAAGTCTTCGCTCAAGACATGCGGGGTAACCTGAGAGGACAGAAGGCAGGAGAAGTGCCTTCATGGAAGCAATCCAGTTTCAATAAGACCACGACCTTTGGAGAAATTACTTCATTGAGTATCCAAGAACAGCGGAAGAGTTTGCCTATCTATAAACTTCGTGACCCACTACTTAAAGCTATTGACGAGGTATGTTCAATTTCTATAGATTTGTCTCAAAATTCTGACTTGGTCTGCAGCATCAAGTACTCATTGTTGTCGGTGATACTGGATCAGGAAAGACCACCCAGATGGTACAATACCTGGCTGAATCAGGTTACGCTGATAGGGGCCGTATCGGTTGCACTCAGCCCCGTCGTGTCGCTGCCATGTCAGTAGCAAAGCGTGTATCGGAAGAGGTTGGCTGTCGCCTTGGGCAAGAGGTTGGGTATACCATTCGTTTCGAGGATTGCACCAGTCCGGAAACCCGTATCAAGTACATGACGGATGGTATGTTGCAGCGTGAATGCCTCATCGACCCCCTTTGCAGCTCTTATTCTGTCGTCATGTTGGATGAAGCCCATGAACGCACTATTGCTACTGATGTACTCTTCGGTCTTCTGAAAAGTAAGTCTTATGGTTGTTTATGTTCGTTTGAACATGTTCTCACGAATGTTTCGCAGAGGCCGTCAAACGTAGGCCAGATTTGAAGCTGATTGTAACGTCTGCTACTCTTGATGCCGAGAAATTCTCAAAGTACTTCTTCGGTTGTCCGATCTTCACCATCCCTGGTCGAACATATCCTGTTGAAGTCCTTTATACTAAGGAGCCCGAGACAGATTATCTTGATGCCTCTCTCATCACTGTCATGCAAATCCATCTTTCTGAACCTCCTGGCGACATCCTTCTTTTCCTCACAGGTCAGGAAGAAATCGACACAGCATGTGAAATCTTGTACGAGCGCATGAAAGCTCTAGGACCTAAAGTTCCTGAGCTAATTATTCTTCCCATCTACTCTGCTCTTCCTTCCGAGGTTCAGTCCAGAGTATTCGAACCCACACCCCCTGGTGCTCGTAAAGTCGTCATCGCCACCAATGTCGCAGAGACCAGTCTTACTATTCCTGGAATTTATTACGTCATTGATCCCGGTTTCTCAAAGCAAAACGCATACGATCCTCGACTAGGTATGGACTCGCTTGTAGTTATGCCCATTTCTCAAGCACAGGCACGTCAACGATCAGGACGTGCTGGTCGTACCGGCCCTGGAAAATGCTATCGCCTCTACACCGAAGCGGCCTACCGCAATGAAATGTTACCAAATTCTATCCCTGATATCCAGCGTACGAATCTTAGTACCACTATCCTCCAACTAAAAGCCATGGGTATCAACGATCTCCTCAGCTTCGATTTTATGGACCCCCCGCCGACACAGACCATGCTGACTGCTTTAGAGTCGCTGTACGCTTTGTCCGCTCTTGATGACGAAGGTCTCTTGACGAGACTAGGGCGCAAGATGGCTGATTTCCCTATGGAACCGCCTTTGGCAAAGATGTTGATCGCCTCGGTCGAGCTACAATGCTCAGAAGAAATTTTATCTGTTGTAGCCATGTTGTCAGTACAGTCGGTGTTTTACAGGCCAAAGGAAAAGCAAGGTCAGGCTGATTCAAAGAAGGCAAAATTCCATCAGCCGGAAGGAGACCACCTGACCCTCTTGACTGTATATAATGGCTGGAAGAACGCTAACTTTTCCAATCCTTGGTGTTACGAAAATTTCATCCAAGCACGAAGTATGCGCAGGGCTCAGGATGTACGCAAACAGTTATTGGGTATCATGGATCGGTAACTAGTCATTAAACTACATGTACCACTGGACAAATACTGACTACTACTTTCTTAGTTATAAACACGACATTTTGTCGGCAGGCCGAGACTATAATCTCGTACGCAAGGCCATCTGCTCTGGCTTCTTTAGAAACGCAGCAAAGAAAGACCCTCAAGAGGGATACAAGACGCTAGTTGAAGGAACTCCCGTTTACATCCATCCATCATCTGCGTTGTTCAACCGTAATCCCGAGTGGTTGGTGTACCACGAACTCGTGTTGACCACACGCGAGTATTGCCACAATGTTACGGCAGTGGAGCCTAAATGGCTGGTCGAGGTCGCGCCTCAATTCTTCAAGGTTGCTGATGCGAATAAAATCAGCAAGAGGAAGAGGCAAGAGAAGATTGAGCCATTGTACAACAAGTATGAGAAACCGGACGAATGGCGTCTTTCCAAGATCAAAAGAAGCGCTCGTTCGAGTCAAACGTTTGGTTAGAATTGCGTGTATTAACTATCCTACATATATCTTCTTCAAGTTTGTACATTAATCTTTGGATCTGAGGTCGAGCTTCGTACTAAAAGTCATTGAAAGCAAGTGGTGATATTAATGAATGCATTCATGATGAAGATGCGCTCTATGAAGTAGTACAAAAACAAAGAAACTAGAAAATAAAGATAGGATATGTAGCGAGAAGGAAGTCCGAGACATGGCGATGTAGAAGAAGCACTAATTGATACAATATTTAATCAGTAATAGATACTAACGCAATGAATGATGCCACAGATGACATTCCAACGAGTCCAAAAATGGATCAAGTACTATTGTATATGGGTATGATATTGGATAAATGCTATAACTAAAGCTATGAAAGAATTAGAACCATTTGGCCTACAGGATAAAACACTCACATTATATCTAGCCAACGAATCGTAGAGCATCTGCGCCCACGTAGTATTTAGCTACTTCTCCAGCTTTGGTGGGCGCCGTTGGGTCCGGAACAAGGATAAAGGTTTGCGAAAATACACGGGGGTGACCCTCTATTGCTCGAGGGTGTGTATTTGGAGGGTTTCCGGATGGTCCTCTGCCATGTGTCACATTTCCTGAGACGGTGACAAGTAATGACGGGGGTTGTGCGCCTATGAGAATTTAGAAAGGAGTTTGAGTACAAGGTCATTGTGTGCATAGACAATAATCAACAGACCTGGTATTGGATGGCAGTCAAACGACTGAACCTCGTGCTTCGTTGGCGGCATATTCACCACAAGCTCTCGAAGACCATCTGTACCCGTGAACGGCTTGCCATTCCACGTTAGAGATGATGTCGGTCGGTAGAAGTGTGGCAGTTCTGCTAAGCGTTTGTCGGAGTCGTATGCGGCATAATAGATTCTTGTAAAGTGATCTGCCGCTCTTGTTGCAATTTCAATGCTGTAGGGGAGAAGAAAAAGGGAAGAGGCCTAAGTTTCGGAGGAGAGCAGGAAGGAAGACGGTGGAACGCACTCGCTGGGAGTCAACAAAGGGTTGGTCATGGTCAAAGGTCAAGGATGCGTGTGACTCACTATTAACAGCCTAGTTATGCTTGTCACGCTTGCCTAATTATAGCTCAGAACTAGTGTTCTTCTTTCCCATTACGTCCATGTCAGAAAACTCACGAATTCGTGTTCTTACCCTCAATTGCTGGTATGCCCACATACTTACAGTTAACTCTATAGATCTGACCCTCAGTCGAGGCTAGGGGTCTCAAATACATCGCAAAGAACCTTGATGAACGGATTGAGACAATCGCACACGAATTAGCAAACTCAGACTACGATATAATTGCACTGCAAGAAATCTGGGTCTTTGCGCACTTCCAACGTGTACAGCAAAGAGTGTCTAAACGTCTTCCACATACAAAATTTTTCTACAGGTATATTTCATCTTAATTGGCAACGTGCAAGTTGTTTTATCTCACATGCACATGCATCGTTTCAGCGGTGCTTTAGGGGCAGGCCTTGCAATTTTCAGTCGCTTTCCAATTGTTTCAACGTCGGTACACCCATATGCACTAAATGGGACACCCCTGGATGTAGCAGGCGGAGATTGGTTTGTCGGAAAGGCAGCTGCCAACGTCGTTATTATGCATCCTATCCTTGGCCAAGTCCAGGTGTTCAACACACATGTACGTCAACATCATGTTAAGCTTCATAGAATTTATACTTAGCATCTGCTATAGTTATTTGCCAAAGGAGGAGAAGATGGGCCAGAACACAACAGGGCACATCGTCTGGTTAACGCTTGGGAATTTGCCAAACTGGCTCGACAGGCAGCTGAACTTGGAAAATATGTCATTGCTGTAAGTTGCTAACTAAGTCTCATCGACTATACTGACACAGCATCTCATTAGCTCGGTGACTTCAATAGCATACCTCCTACATTACCAATGTCTGTCATTCTTCAGCATGCGAACCTAGAAGACGCCTGGGCAGTGACACACCCAAATATCGATGCTTCATTAATCACCTCCTCACAAGAAGCCATCCAGAAACTTGGTATCACAGCAGACTCTCCTCTAAATAGCTACTCTGCAGCAAAAAAATATGCACGCGGGACGTGGGGTAAACGCCTCGACTACGTTCTTTTCCGCCAACCGCAAAGACCAGGACAGGCAGCCCCAATCCTGGAAGTGGTGAATAGCAAAGTTGTGTTTACAGAACTGGTTCCAGGCCGCCCCTTCTCTATCTCTGATCACTTTGGATTGGAAGCCACCTTTCAAATAAGATCTCCTTCATTAGACGACACTTCCCGAATTCCACTATTAAAACTATCAGAAATATCCAGCGGTACCCGAGCTACGACAATACAAGCTCTGATGACGTCCTACCGATTCTCGCGCGAACGTTCTCGTAGAGAACTTATCATATTTGGTCTCTGTATTCTGCTCCTTATCGGTCTCATTATAGGCGCTGCATGGCTCCCCCATTCATGGATAAATCCTATTTTCATCTTGTCCACCGTGTTTCTCGCCTGGTTGGCGACAACCATGTTATACGAAGGATTCATCTTTGGCAATTGGGAACGCAATGCATTGATGAATGTCATTGAAGAACTGGAGATACACGGGAAGGGACAAAATATCCTTGATGGACATGAGTGCAACCTGAACTTGTGATAGGAAACGCACGAACATATTTTGGCCGTTGGCATTGGGCGTAATTTAACGTTTATATCCTTTTTTCCCTCGTCAATTTAGTAGGATTCCATGAAAGTTGGTGTACATTATACATGTGATATTGATATTTTACAATACATTACATATGAAACAAAAACATGGTCAGTATAGTAATAGGTTAATACAGTCAGTGAATGAGTTGGAATGTGGTATAGTCTGATCGATGATGTAGATAGATGATTTGTGGATGTGAACAAAGATGCAACAGGAATTATGCCTGGGAGCACGACAAAAGAACGAAAACAATAATCTAAGAGCCTAGGTTCCTATCCCAGTCAGGAGCTCAAAACAAGTATTACCTGCATAGCTGCGACGAGGGCACAGGCGAAGAGGAAGTTACGACAACCGTTTGATTGGCAGGGCCTTGCCTCGTCCAATCGTCGACCAGTCTCCGAAGATCGCCTTGTCCACTGGACGGTCGCGAGCCTGCATCACTTACAGATAGAAGACCCTTACTCTTTCTGCGGGGTAATGTCTTCCCAAAAGATTGCCTATTCTTTCTCATTGACGGAGAGGACATTAATGATTGTTGAGCAGGGGACATGGTTAAACTAGATGGATACGTTGGTAAGTGCGTTTGCACGTCAGAGTGGCGCGTGGCAGATGACGCGAATAACTGAAAAGCATGAGCTTGCTGAGAGAACTCAGGTTCCATGGATGCAAGCGACTCCATGGACTGTATTCTTCTCGGGTTGGAAAGGACCAAAGGTTGGGATGAGATCGTCGAATCCGTCGTCAAATAAGGTCTTGTAGGCGTCGGAGGCACAGAAGCAGCATGTTGTAGGAGCGGGGAAGGATGCGACAGAGAAAGATGCGGGATATTTTCCAGGCGCGCGTCTTCGATGTGTTCGATGTCTCCTTTCTCTTTGACGTCAGGCGCTCTAGAAGGTAGCGCAGGCCAAACAGGCGACCTGATCCAACTTGGGGCGTCATCACTGTCCTCTGCCAAATCAATCGCTGCGTTGTTATCTGCCACACCCCACAATGTCGCTCGTTTGTCACATCCAAGATCTGGAGCACTGTCCTCCACCCCATCCCCACTCACAAACACAGTTCGGTCAGTCTCGATCTCTTCCTCCATGCCACGCTCAGCGATGGCAGCAAGCAGTTGGGGAGAGCGACTCTGGTACTTCGGTAGTACATTGCGGACGAAATTACGCATAGATTCAAAGGACTGGTGAGCTGCATCTAGAAATGGATAGGCCTGGAAGACATGAATCTATGAAAATGCGAATGTTAATCAGTTGATTAAAGTATGCACAAGGAACTGGAATACTCACAGCATCCTCGTACAATTCGTGCATGACTTGCACACCAGCTAAAGTAGCTTTATGAGCCAGCAGTGTGATTTCATCTCGTAGAACCTCCGCGTCACCCGCTTGTATGAGTAACGGCGGAAGGCCCTTGAAGTCTCCAAAGAGAGGACTGGCGTAAGGGTGCGTGAGATACCGCTCAGTATGTTCGCCTAGGTAGAGAGCAATGGGATTCATGTGATTGTCAGCAGTAGGGAATGGTACCACATCATATGCAGCATTTAAATCCCAGGACTCGCAGCTCATTGTTAAATCTGGAACAGATCCAGTGTGTAAATTGGCTGATCACATGAAAACAGAAAATCACTCACCAACCCAAGGTGACATAAGGATGGCACCAGACGGAAGTACATAACCGTTATCACGAAGGTACATGAGAAGAGCAAGTGATAAACCGCCTCCAGCGCTGTCACCGCAGATGATTATGTTTTCTGGAGGGATATGTAAATCTTCAACCAGTCTGAGATACGCGCTGACAGCATCATGTAGAGGCCCTGGGAAACAAGTTTCGGGGGCAAGACGATAATCAAGAGCTATTTTCAACAACACCCCGTGGTTAATTAAAAAGGCATCAGAAGATCAAACGTTTAACCGACTTACCAAAGACTCGAGAATCAGTGTATTTGGCAAGTGGAATTGAGATGATACGTTGGGCCGCCGCGCTGGACAGGTAGTATGCACCTGTACAAAGGGGGCATCATAATTGAGCATAGTCCCACTACGACCGCAAAAAGGTGTGCCCACCTCCATGGATGTATAGAATGACACGTTCTTTTCGCTTCAGAGTTCCCTTTGATTCGCTAAACGTAGATTCGCTGGACATGCTCCTGCTGAAATTAGGGTCCGAAATCTTAGAAGCCTTCCACTCCGTTTGCATCCTTTGCCAAGTTTTTCGGCCGACCACCCATTCACCAGAGAGCTCTCGCTTGCCCGTCTCTTTTTCGTCAAACTCAGATAATATGCCCCGAAGTTTCCTCTTCTTTACACGAAAGGTCACTGGAGAGACAATTGCATCAGATGGAAGAGGAACAAGTCCACCAATCCCCATAAGCATGCGGATAGTGCCCTGATAGTGAGGGGAAAGCATCAGATCCCAGAGAGCAGGAACGAATAGTAGAAAGAATCACAATATCCACCAAGGCACTATGCCGTTCTGCACCACGCATGAGGCTTGTGACAACAGTCATCTCAATACCCCAAGACTTTCGCCGAGGTCCCCAAATATGATGCGAGAGGACATCGGTAGTGACTTCAGTCGCTGTGTGGATTTTGGAGATGAGTTGTAAATAGAGATTCGAAGCTGTTGAACTCGACCTTTAGATGCAACAATGAGCCCAAATTTCCAATAGTCCCAGAGACGCAGTGGCCTCCGTGGCTGAAGCTTCAGCTTAGGATCTACGCGAGCTGAGGGTGGAGGAGATCCGGTTTCATAATGGAGGAGAGATTGCGCAGGAGAGCGCTGGCTAGGTTGAACCTTGATAGGCGGAACGCGTTTAGAGTGAAAAAACCAGGAAGACATGCATGCAAAAGGTAGACTGAGGAAAAAAATAAATAGAAAAGGTGTGGACTAGTACATGGCAAAAGGAAAGAGTTTCGAAATTATGGAACATATAACATGAGCTCCGGCACAGCGCCCGAAAAGGAAGTCAGCTGATATTACCCCGCACTATCACGTCATCACCTTGATCAGTAGTCGTCGCCTCGGCTAACAACTTCCTTTTGAGTGGGTCGCAGTAATATCGTGTGCTCCTGAAAAAAACAATCAGTTTAGGTTCGATAAAACGGCAAAGTCATACAAATTGTGCAGTCATTGAGCCCAGCTGATCGCACAGAGGAGGATAGTCTTGCACAACACCCTGCGAGACCAAGTTGTTCAACGCGAGTAGATATTTACTTTCCCCGGCACGGTCGAGGTATCGTCGGCAGAAGGGCAATGTTCCAAATTCCTTATTGATGGTCTTAAGGAGTGATTTCGCAGAATTCAATCTGATGTGCCGAGTACCGTCAGTCAGGACTTTTTTTTTTTTTTTTTTTTTTTTCCCAACAAACACTCC
>Ga0247779_1000905_pt1 | contig 15483 bp, 18 predicted proteins | sample UWRJL221509R5_FD_179925 | JGI IMG/M metagenome (GOLD analysis project Ga0247779, IMG submission 179925) | Plant litter microbial communities from Arlington Agricultural Research Station in Wisconsin, United States - UWRJ-L221-509R-5 | ecosystem: Environmental > Terrestrial > Plant litter >... | reverse complement strand
GAACTGAACCAGCAAGGCTTTTTTCGCATATATGTATCAATATTATTGTATCTCCAACCCACATCACCCCACTCCAAACATCCCCAATTATAATCGGACAAAACACTGTAACTATATTATATAGAAATGTAGAAACTAAGCCGGAAGAAGAACGAAAAGTAGCATATGCGTATAGGATACATAGGCAAAATAACATAACATAACATATAATCATAATTTACTTTAGACAACTTCGAAAAAGAGGAACGTCTTGAGGGTATAGAGGAAAATCGTTCAAGAATCTGTGCTGATCTTTGGTCGAGATTTGCGCGGCTGTTGAGGTCTTCTAGGCTTATTTTGAGGTGGCTGATTAGTTGGGTTCTGGGCTAACGGTGGTGCTGCGGATTCGGAACTTCCTGCACCATTTTCACCATTAACAACAGGAGCTTTGTCCTTTTCCTTCTTGGATTGCGGTCTGGGTTTTGAAGGTTTAGGCTTTCTATTATTCTTGCTATTTTGGTTGCTGGCGTTGGTGTTGCTTTGGAATTGAGCCATCAGGATCATCTCTTCTCGCTGGATGCGCTCTTCCTCTGCGGTCCACCACTTGAGGAAGTCAGCTTCCGCTTGTAATGATGCCTCTTCTTCTTGGATCTCGCGCAACGATCGTTTATCCTTGATAGGAGTAGCTTGTTCTCGTTGGGCATGCTGGATAGCGACGAAAGACATTCCTTTGGTAGGTGTACTTGCTTGGGCTGGAGTTGGGTTTATAGGAGGTTGGTTCCATACTTTAACGCCACTGAAAGAAAGAGTTAAACACGAACACTAGAAGTTTGATAAATATTTAAGCTTACGATGGGACACGGTTACCTGACTTAGAGGGTGTAACACGAGACGGGGTAATAATAGGACCGAGGCCAGGAGCTTGAGGCCTTGCAGGGGTTGTGGGCTGCGGTGGTGGCGGCTGCAGTGCTGGAAATTGAGCCTTGGATGCGCTTGAAAATGGACGTGCAGTGTCCCTTGACAAAGTCAACCCCGACATGATACTTGGCCCAGGGGGGGTCGAGGGACCAGTAGCGCGGTCTAATGGATCAGGATGTGATCGCCAGCCAAGAGGCGTTCCTGTTTTGCTCGCAGACGTAGACTTGGTAGGAGTGGACGTCGGCCCAGCTGTTGCTGGTCTCATGGGTGAATATGAAGCGGCAGCAGCGTTGAGAGGCCGAGATGCGGAGGCCTGACTCTTAGCTGCTTCAGCCATGACCGTTTTCATGTCAACTCTGGAAGAATACAATCAGCAACATAAAATATATCTCAAGGCGTATACGACTAACTTTGGGGCTGCTACATGTGCTTTCCAGACTGGAGGTGAGGTCACAAGAGGCATATTAGATATTGGAATACCCGACGACACGGGGTTTTCTGGCTCATCCATCAGGAAAATATCATCACCAGACGGCGGTCGGCGAAGCGAAGGACTTGAAGCAACGTTATTCGCCGCCACCGATGTCGCCTTAGAAAGGGTGGCTATCGACGTCTTGCTCGACACCTTCCTCATAGGTGTAGGTGGCGACAACCTGATATTAGACATATCCTTCCTCGAGGATCCGATAGTATATCGCGAGATAGAGTTGACAATAGTCTCTGGAATATCTTGCATTGCCAACCAATCTACATTCTTGACCATCAAATGCTTGACGTAGGCTTGTCCTCTTGCAAAGGGTGACTTCTCAATTTGGCGTTCCATTACAAATTTGGCGAGCTGTTTGACGAGGGCATACGGAATCTCGTCCAGAAGATGGCTTTCCAAGAATGACTCCATGTTAACCGTGATGTACTCCTGCATCTTCTCGATCAATGGGAGGACATGATAATGCGTCGCGTCTGCTAAGATGTAGCATGCATTTGTGATGTTGGAATAGGTCAGAATAACTGCAGAACAGAGTAGGATAAGACGATCCAGAAGAAGCTCGTTCTAAGAAAACATATTAGCGACTCGAAGGCTAACAAACATATATAGAAATTTCGCTTACAGCGGCAGCAATAACGTCAAACATGAATTGAAGCAGCTCTTCTACCGAATTGACAAAATCTGACGCATATATGAGTAAACATGTAACATAAATTGTGACCATGACTTACCCAGAGTATAGAACATTTCGGAATCGTCCCCACAGCACATGAAGCTCAACACAAAACGCATAATATGCCAAGTCAAATGCTTCATATTGATCCTGATCATGCCATCTGCATCCCATCTTTTCTTTGTCCAATCCTCCAAATCAAAAAAGGACGCGAACAACGGCGAACGGGCTCTAAGAACAACCGAGTGACAATATACTTCCTTGTCGGCGAGTAACAAGACGACATCAGGAGCGAACGGTGATGCCCTAGGCAGCTTACCCTGAACGGTGTCGAAAAGCTTTCGTAGATCGCGTACTATCGTCGGGACAGATTCCCGCTTCACAGATGGTTCCAAGGCCGTCTTTAGTTCGTCTAATGCCAAAAGTTGAGCGAAGACCTGGAGTTCCGTCTTGATCTGAGCAGGGTTCGCCCCGACCATAGTCAATTCCTTATCGGCGGCAACATTGACTCTCCTGTCCCAGATCGCCAACACGTTATCTGAGTAAAGATACTGCAATAATATCAAAACCGAAAGAGGATGGCATCCTGACACGCTAAGTCGAGTGATCTTGAACACACCAACTCCCGGACCAGGCTTTGCTGACATCATCCTAATGGTCAAATTGCTCTGCGAACCGCCGATATGTTCAGACCCAGCAAGTAATTTGTCAAGAACGGAAGACCGAGCCCCGAGTACCGCACGATGTGCTGGGAATGCAGCAGCGGATTGTACGTGTATCATCGTGTCTGCACCGTTTGGCAAGCGCACCCCATCATAGTTGACGGTTCCCCCACCAGCTTTCCGCATCGTCTGTTCGTACATCAAGACATTACATAACTCGATGAGATCGTTTATGTCGTTTTCAATGCCTGCATCCTCAGGTTCGTCATCGTATGGTTCGACTTCAACGGACGAGTAAATTCGACGTTGCTTTCCCTTTGCCGATGTCGAATTACGCTGACCAGCTTCGATTGCTCGCCTAGGATCATGGTCCTCGGGTTCCCGATAAAAATTCAAATATGGCTGAACCGTCTTCGTATCCTGTGCAATAGAATTACCCGCAACCTCGATAGGTCTCGGTCGATAGTTAATCCTCATTGCTCCAAATGCACCAGTACTGTTAGCGCACACTTGGGTAATGCGCTGCAGAAATGGAATACGTTCGAACTTGAACGCCTTTGCTGACGCGTTTTTCGCACTTCTGGTCCGTATGAAAACATGCCCAGATTCCGTGCAAACGATCAAAGAACCATCAGAGCCAAGGGCAACATCCTGAGATAGAAATCAGTAAAATGAATACATTGGAACTCAAATTTTCAACATACCTTGACAGCACTGAATTTTTTCCTCAATGCCCAAACTCTCTGCGGCTTAAATCCCTTTCCATCTCCAGTTCCATCTGGGGTAGTATTCGGCGATGAAAACGTGAATACCTCGCCATTCGATGACAGAGCCGCGAAAGTTTCATCGCAACACACAATCTTTGAAATACACGAATCCTTGATGGACTGAGGCGGCCGATAGGGTTCAATACCCGTTGGGAATGCATGCACCGGGAAAATTATACGAGTTTGTCTATCATTCCAGATGCATTCTACCTGGTTGGTGACGAGCAAACCAACTAAGACGGTGTCCTGAAATTTCAATTGAGTAAAATGAAACACGTCAAAAAAAAAATGAAGATGCGACGAACACTCATGGCTAAGTCGATGACAGCATTGGTAAACTTGGTTACAGGCCGTGGCGTAATCTGAATAGGTTGAGCATTCTTGTCGTAACCTGAGAACGAATATTAAGTCTCTCAAATTTGATGATATGTCAATGTCCAAACCGAACCTAGCTGGCCTGTATTTGTACCCCAAGTAAACACAGTCTCCTTTGTCCAACATGCCGAAGCAATCTTGCTAGCCGCAATTCCGCAAACAATCTCTCTGCGCAAAATGCCCACCACCCGCTTTGGAACACTCTGTATAGGCTCTTCGTTGCGGCCAGAAAGGGTTGTTGAAAGTTCGACCACATATCCAAGTTGAGAAAATCGATTTAAGCCCCAGGAGTAAACTTCGCCTGCAGTTGTCAATACAAGTGTGTGGTCTTGTCCGAGTGCTACGCGTGCTACAGGGAGGTTGAAAGAAGGAAGAGGTTTCAGACTATATTGCGTGTGTTGGGCAGGTCCGAGCCGTCCACCACTTCCGAATCCGCAAAGTCGTAAATTTCCCTCGCTTTCAGTGGTTACGATAACGGTGTGTAATTTGGACATTTGAATTTGTTTGACGAGAATGGGAGAAAATCGCGTAGCCAGATTCATCTTGGACGAATCTTCGGAGTCATCCTTCGATTTAATAATAACATGATCAGGATATATTCTGTCATTTCCATCGGACAACCCAAGAGCCGCATTCCTAAAGCGACTTTAGCAAGAAGAAAAGGACACTGAAGTGACGATAGCGCACCTGTTGGCTCCCCAAGTAAACAGCTCGGCATTCATGTCTTGTGCGATTGGCTTTGTCCCATTGACAGTAGAATTATACAAATCATATGCCGTGTATCCTTCGATATCTTTCAGAGAGGGATCAATATCCGAGCGCTGTAGTAGCAATAACCTGTAAAATTTACGATGACGTCAATGCATATCTAGCGCATATGAGGGCAGAACGTACGCAACGGGGAAATTGGCAGAGTACAGAGCCCGGTGTAGAGGTGTCCACATATTCTCCACGTCTGCCAGGTTAACGTCGATGTTGGGTTGCTTCAAGAGCGCCCTAACATATTCGATGGCTTCAAGCGAAGTACTCGCGAGATGTAAGACTGTTCTTCCAAGCCAGTCTCTTGCATTTACATCAATCGATATATTGCTCATTAATCCTCCGGTGCGATTCCAAGACTTTCCTCCTCCTCCCGCAGAGCTCGGTCCTGGTGCGCCTGACGGAGCAGAGGCAGTGGATCCGCGCTCATTGTTCCCATCGAGCAGGCGCTGAAAGCCCTGCAAGTTCCGTGTGTTGTAGTAATCATGGAGCAAGGTCATGCAGATGTGTGTTGGTCAGACGAAAACGACCCAAAGAAGGAGGCTTTGCTGATAAGACTCCTTCGTATGAGGTCGAGCTGTCCGAAGTACGGTTCTGTAGAACCGTAAAAGTTTCGTTTGATAGAGTTTTGGAAGATTCACAGAAGTTGAACGAAGGTTTAGGTGACTGAGCTGTATGGGACGGTGGCTAAGAGCAAAGAATGCCTACTTTGACGGTGCGGTCAAGGAAGATAAGGAATGGAATGTTCACAATCACGGCGAAGCGGTTCAGCGGCTTGACTCGCTCTGCTGACAAACGTGCTGTACTTTCTATTTGGGTTAACCGGAAAGCGGGACGGCTTTACCCCGGATATTTCTACTTTGGAAATCTTCGGGAGATACCATACTTACGTCGACCCCTTGAAGTCGTCTTCGACCATACAATTGATAACGTTCACGCCCAACTAAACTCGGAGCACAAGGATAGCGGGGAACTCGAAAAAGTGGCGAACAGATAGTTTGTTTTGTTTATCGATAACTGGTGATTCTTGCTTCAAGACCATTCAGGCTTTCAAACTCAGGTTGTTTGTCCAACATGCTTACATGAAAGGCATAGAAAATTCATGACACAAAAAGTTGAGAGTAGTTTGTAAGAGAAAGCAAAATGAGAAGGCGAGTTATCCTCATATCTTCTCAAGTTTTGAGTCTTGACACTTTTGCAGGTCCGAAGATTCGTGACTAGAACGAAATAGATCCGGTAACATGTTGACAATCGAAAAGGTCCACTTACGTGTACGGTGTTGTACTAGATATAGTGTATTTGGGGAGCTATAAAAGACATTAATCAAGAGGTATCCTGCATTTTTTGGATGATAAGATACCATCAGGAGCCTCCAGATACGCTTTATTCGAGAAATTAAACCATGCAAGTCGGTCTTCAGCAGTTGGTCTGGTAATAATTCATCCATATGGGTTGATAGAACCAGAACACACTAGCTAAGTGAGAAATAAAATCTCTGAGCAAACATCGTTGAGAGGGGAGTTAGATGTACTTCAGGTTCGAGCTGCTGAAATTGCGATTTGAAACAAGATTTTTCTTGTAAAGAAAAACGTTTAGTACTTATATGTACAAGCACCTACACTGATCTCGGCACATTCACTTTTCGTCGCCTACTTGTTGACATTGGTTAACCGCTTGAAGACGGGCAGAGATGTTCACCAAAAGGACTAGATGAACGTTTAGAGGACCGCAAATTATCCATCAATACCTATGCACTGCGCGTGGTTTTGTGGGGGAAGTCAATGGAGATTGGCGGTGTTGAAGACAATCGTGGAGGATATTGATCGATTTCTATAGAGTCCTGACAGGACTCCGGAACTACTCCGGAGCTCCCTGTGCAGTATTTAGCTTGTATTTCATCAAGACAGCTAGTCAGTCAAGGGTGGGTTTAGAAGCGATTGGAGATGTAAATATGTACTTTCATCGTTGGAAGACTTCCAACAGGCAAGACAGAATCACCAATGCTCACGAAGGTAGCGAACTCGGCGGCTGAATCACTGGAGACTTGATCGCAGTTGAACGTTGAACTTGAGTCTTGCGCGAAGCTAAACCGGTTGTATTTCTTTGTTTGCCCCGCGCGGGAGTACCTGAACTAGAAATAATTTCCTCAAAAGGAAAGAAAAAACTTCTCATTCTCCCTCGCCCTGTCCTATTGACTCGATGCGAAAGAAGTTCGTTGACACAACATAAAAAAGAAGAAAAGTGATTCGACCCAGGTTTGAACTGAGGACCTTCTGTGTCCGATCCACCGAGGTGGATGTTAGACAGATGCGATAACCAACTACGCCATCGAACCGCTGAAAGTTGATGCGCATGTGGCGTACTTATTGACCCCAGGCCTCTGAATGTAGGAACGGAAGACATTGTCAGATTGTTTACCTTCGTAACCACGACTCTCATTCCAGACACCATGATAGCATTTGAATTCTTACGGGACCTAAGTGTTTCACCGGAAGAATGGGTATTCTGCAATAACATTATTTATACATAAACATAAAAGCGTAAACGACGTAAATAGGGGGAAGAAATGGCATAAAGTAGTAAATGGCATCCAGTGTGTCCTGAGACAAAAACAATGGTGTCAAGTGAAATGTTTTTTCAGAAGGCCGCGAGATAAACGCGAGTAGCAACGGAAAAGACGTGCTAGCTGAAAATAAGTGACGCAGGCGGACTTAGACATCTCCAGTGTACTTCAATACAGCCAGGATCATACCACCTGCAACGGCGAAGATCAGCACAAATGCGCCAGACACGTATAACATCAGCTCGGAGCTGCCAATTTCCCTGGCTTTCTGCTGCTCTGAAATTGCGCCGTTTCCGTTGGCGAGTACACCGTTCCTCAGGTCCTCGACGCGTTTCTTCTTCGCAAGCTGGGCATCCAGATTCTGTTCGCGAGTGGCAACACTGGTGCGAGCATCTAGTGGGTCAAATGTTTGCTTGCCTGTCTCGTTGTTGTACTGAATAAACGAAGGATAGTTGTGCTCGTTCCATTGCTCGATCTGTTACGAATATCGCTTTAGTTTTGCATAGATGAAAAAAATCGGTTGTGACCGTACCTTTCCGCAGGCAATGGAGATTTTGAGGAAGTTGGGATCTGAAGGAACAGCTCTGGCATGGATTTTACGAGCATACTCCCGGAAAATCAGCCCAACTTCTCTGGGGTTTGTTGAGCGCATGATAAGCTACATTTCTTAGATGTCAGTAAAGCATGAAAAAATAATGTAAAGTAAGGCGACTTACTCTGGCAGCCTCCGCTTTTCGGATTTTGATATTACGCTGGAACATTTCAGTGTTCATGAAACACAGCTCTAAAGTCGCGATAGCCATGGTGGCCGGGATAGCGCAGAAGTTGAAAACACTCTGGTTCTTCAGCAGCCGTAGGTAGTCGAGGGCATCGACGCAGTGTCGTAGTGCGTCAAGTATCATCCCACTCTGAACATGAGTCGCTCTTCTGACAGTATCCGGGTCTGTGGCATATATATCCTTCATCTCGGTGAACCCTCCGTACTCCTTGGCTCCCCAAATTTCCCGTGGCCAGAAATATCTATGATCATCGACATCTTCCCTGAAGTCTCGAATGATATTTGTTTTCTGTAGGAGAAGACCCATCGAGTTGCTGAGTTCGAGTTGGTCACCTAGGAAAGCGGCTTCCTTCCCTGAAGCCGAGAATATCCGTGATAAACCTTCTCCAACCAAGCCCGCAACGTAATGACAATATAAGTCGTATTCGGCCACTTTTTCCAGGTAAATTGAGCCAGTTGTTGCGGCTTTGTGAGCGTAGTCAGCCATTCCTGTCTCCATCTTGAGAGCAATATCAATAATGATATTCTTGTAGCTATACGCCTAATTGGTAAACACGGTTATATCGTTCGGATGTCTAGGACTTACCTTGGATCTAGTCGATTGACCTCCTCAACCACAGTGGCATATTCAACAAGTAATTGGCGGTCTTTTTCTTTGGGGCCGCAGCCATCGAAGCTCCACCCCGGCGTTACTGTGTGTATATGGAAGGAGCGTAGAATGGGTTGCTTCACGTCGTCGGGTATAGTCATGTCATCTTCAATGGTATCAAGACCGCGCAGCACAAGATAGAACAGGGCAATCTATGAGGCAAGCAATGTTAGTGACTGTCTCTATAAAAATGCTTTAGAATAGATAGTATAAAAGATGCCTTCAGGTCGCATTGGTGTTTGACACAACGTAACTCTAATCATAGGAGTTGCGTTTATACGTGTCATTTAAAACAAGGTAAAACTTAACACTGAAGACAGCTTCAGGCAACTGTAATTTGTCCTCGCCCTGAAGGAAACTAAATACACATGTGCCTAGCACACAGGGATTTTTCAAGCAAAATGAGGATGGCCAACAAATGCATCTATACTCACTGTTCTCGCCAAATCACCCTCTAGCTCCTTGATGACCGCCGAGAAACTTCTACTGGTCATGTCCAGGAAGTCCCAGCACCTTCTCATTGACTGTCTATCCCATCCTGACGTGGGGTGCTCCTGAATTGCTGCAATGTCGCGCTTTTGCTCATGGTACAAATAAAATTGAAGCAGCGTCCTGAATTCTATAGGGTGGGTCAAGAGAAGAGCAAGCCAGTTAACTGCACCCATCGTTATCGTCGTCGAGTTTAGAGTGAGGGTGAGAAATTAGGAGGAGGGGTGTGTAATTTAAAAAAGTTCCTCGTACGATAAGTTTTGTAAATGTGGGGTGACAATTCAATTGGTCGCTGGCCGGTTTTAAAATAAAGATACCATATATAGAAGCTATGGCCTGACGGGCCGGACAAATTATCCTTTTGCACCGGTACCCGTGACCTTCATTTTTGCTTCTGCTTTTACTGCCTTAATTGCTTAATACTTATCACTCAAAACTCAGAGAACGATGGACGCACCTCTTTCTCCACCAGTTCGTATTAAAGCCATCTCAGCTTCACCAATTAATTCAAAGGACGCACAAAAACGTCTCGACGGTTTTCTGGAGGACTTCAAGGCCAGGAGCACCTCAGCTCAGGGTGGTAACACTGCTGTCACCGTCCAATTACAAAAATTGGCAAACGCTCTGAAGGAAGAGCGCAAAAAGAAGAGAAAAGACAAGGAGAACATCTGATAAAGTTTCATAACGTGAGTAGATGTTGTGACTCAGTTGATTTGTAAATTCCAATAGATTGTGTACCTAGGTTTTACAATTCACCATCGCGTCCGCAGTTTATTGGGACGTTTTGTTCTCCAATTTCCGACTTCTGGAACATGGAATATGAATAAAACAAATGGTTCTGGTCGCAGGCTGTTCAGAAGACAACCGAGACTGAACGCTCTCCATCATATTTATCTGATGCGCCCATAACAACCACCATATCATAGAAATAAGACTGGGTTTTCTATACCTCTATCGTCGATACACTCATTCGCTCAGCTCTTGGAACATTTTTACCGCCGCAGTCAATCCTATACATAAACGCCCATCCAGACCCGTGCGAAGTTAATGCAACTCTGGTGTCTAAACAGTTTTCGGCAGAAGATCTTCAGCTCACCTACACTGAGATTCATCAAGTGCCTAGGTATTATACCAACCACCGCGTTCTAGAACATACCTACTATGATCCTCCTCAACTATCTCTAGACAAATAAACCAAAGGGTGTATGGATACAGCTATAGGCTGTTCAGCGGACAACGATAGACCAGATTTATTATTTCGTTGATGGAGACGTAGCGACCAACACCTGCCCAACAGGGTTCATTGACTGTACTCAACAAAGGCATTGGACATTTGGACGGCGAGGTTCTGCACTTTTTGTCTGCAACTTTTAGATAACCGGCGCAGTCTGCCTCATACGTCACTCGCAATTTCAATTTTGTGAGAGGGAATACTACAACGAAATGCCTTTTCTTTGCCAAAACTTGTGTTGGGCTCATCTACACTGAGATTTTCTCGTCGTTACATAGGATTGGATATCTCTATCTGGTTCAACACCTCTACTCCTCAATGATGCCCACCTCTCTATAGTATAAAGGGAAAGCATTCCTGGGAACTACCCTTTTAACTATTTCTTCTCTTCGCATGTTCAAATTGATCAATCATGATTCGTTCTCGCGCTTAGGTTTACGAGAACGGTTGATTGTCATCCTACCCTCATCTTCAATCATTGCCACGTTGTCTACATTCACCCTGTCCCTACTCAGTTGTTCAAAAGTCGTTCTCTCGTTAATTTCCGTCTCCGCAGCGATAACTTTCATTTACCACATTACCGGGGAACGGCAAAGGTTACGAACGCTCACGGCCAGCGAGTCTGGTTTTCATGGTCGACGGTCTGACCCATTTACAAGGCAACACCTCAGCAAATTCTTTGGCGCCTTTGGCGCCTTCATGTGGTTCTTATGCTTCGCAGCCTCTCTGCGCTCAGCACTTGAACCATCGACATGTTGGATCAGTAATAGACCAGTTCAACTTGCAACTCCATGTTGCGCGTGGATGGAATTCCTCTTGCTCATCGCATACATACGACTGTCTCTTTCAGCTGAACTCCGCAGCAATCCGTTAATTATGGATCCAGATAGGGTCAGTCCTCCGTCATCTCTTGTAAGTAAATATCGCCTATTCTTTGATTCAGTTGCTCATTATCGGGCATCATAAAGCAGAATCATCAGCTGGCCGAAGAGATGACTACCAACGTTCCTTTCCTTAATTCATCAAACGTTGACATGGGCATACAGTTTCCTCCGCCCACGAAATGCACTCTATTTAGCAAGAGCTTTAATGAACCCAATTGGATATACCTTACTTCTCTGGAACCAAAAGACACTGAATACTCTGATTTCTTTGCATCTTCGAAGCTCCATCCACGACGAGTGACCATTCTAAGCATCCATTATGGCGCTAAGGCACAATAAGTTATGTATGTAGACCATCATGGTTATGATTTATATATATATCGTTAAAGAGAATCTAGATATACTGTGTATAAAAACAGGAGAGCCGCTCTATATCTTTACGAGACATTATTGGATCTAAATCTAAATAAAACTATGTACTAAAAAAACAACTACTCTAACTGTTACGTTGCTCACGATCCAGTTGTGGATCCCCTACTGCGCCGCCACACATATTGATTTGAACTCGGATTTATTTCATCATTATGCCGAACTGAGATCTTGTACACAGGATTTCGTTTCGGAGAAGTGGCTGTGCCGCGACCGACGAACTGTTGCGTAGTAGTAAATGTATCAGTCTATGTTCCTCCCGCTGAGGAAGAGCACAGTGGCCAGCACTGATGGCTCAAAGAATCCACCGTTGAAAGCATCGATAGTAAGCTGTAAAGTGATGGTCGAAGTCGAAGGGTTTTTTGTGATCCGGGCAACTTCTCCAGATTTCGATGCATCGTCACTGTGTAACTATCACATCAAAACATCAGGATTGTCGGTGTCGCTTAGATTAGAATAATTTAAGGAACTTGACACTTACGCAGATCGCGTTGCCGCGCGGGATCCAAGCATATTCTCTTCCGTCAATTGTCACTAATCGTCGTCTTTGAAAAATTATGAGTATAGATATAATGAAACGGATATGAAACTGCATTACCTCGCGTCACTGGACAATCTAGCCCACTGAGCAGCGCGCTGCTTCTTTATTGACCCATGTGCGTAAACGGTTGTGTTTGCGGGCTGCCACTCGATGATGCCGTACACTTCGCCGCTTCTCCTTGCTATAGTTGTGGTGCTGGCGGTAGTATTAATGTGAAGATACGTTAAATTGTTGGTTCCATTGACACTGCAGTTGAGTATGCTAGAATTGACCATGGAAAAGTTGAAAACCATCGAGTATGGAATAAATGCCAAAGTTGGCAGTGCACCATATGTAGGTCCTTGCGATCCCAAAATCCACGAAGAGCCTTGAGAACTTTGTCCGTTCTGATCCCAGGAAGTGACGAATGGATTCATGCTGAAGATGTGATAGTGAATAAGATGTTTGTGAGGTGACGATACTCTCTACTGGACATACCACTCTCTTTTATATAGAGAACCATCCAAAAACCTGCATCTCGTACGCGCGTCAGCGCTACATCAACACGTAACTTGAAATCTCACTACGCAGTATTTTGGATACTTGAAGGGCTGAATAGTGAGCTCGGAAGAGAACTCGCAACATGTTTGGATGCCGTTGGAAGTCTATAGCTGAAAAGATATGTGATCATAGCCCGTTGACCTACAAGTTCATGCAATCAGTGCTGATCGCAGCATAGCCAAGCCTTGGACGTCGCTTAGATATCTCGATGAAGAGAGAATACAATTTGCTTTAGCTGACAAAGATAGATTACTAATGCGCGCAAAACTTACTATTTGTCTTGATAAGTTTAGCACCTGCGCTGCGGGAAGAGACCTTGCCTCGAACCATTTCAAGTTTTTCAAACGGTTGGACCCACACTGGCCGTTGTTGGGCCGTTGCGACGGGGTAACTTGAGATGGGACTCCGAAACATAACGTGGTAAAAAGCAAAAATAAAAGTATGCCAATTATGCATATATCGATGACTGCAAGTTTGGAAGTTTGGGGTTTCCAAGGGCTCCAAGCAATGCTCTTCAAACCAACTTGAACTCTCATTGCGGTGACGAGTGCCAGTGTCCGGCATAAAAATTACCAAACTAAGTGGGAATAATTTCCAAATGGGGCATCCCGGGGAACTCGATCATCATGAACGGGACTTCAAAAAATTCTGAAATTCCCAGACGTTTCGCGTAGATGCGCTGTGAAAACAGACTCCTAACTCGCACATCATCACATATATATAGCAGGCCGTGGCACTGAAGACTATTCATTAGGCATTCTTACGCCGTCATTTGACTAAATATCCCAGAACGATACAATTTTCCATCTGGACAATTGAGCATTGAGTCGGACTCATTGGACGTATGTACTATTCTTATTCCATTGTGATATACAGAATCATCTAGTACATTTTCTATACAGTCTCTCTAAGTCCCATAAATTATGCTATTTATTCACTGAGTAAACCGGTAAAAATCTTCCATGTTGACGGATCTCTACTCGAGTCTTAACGCGTAGTTTGACACCTAACTAGCGCTCAAGTCAAAAAGAAGTAATTTCACGAGCGTTGATGACCTCAGATGATTCATTACACGTCTCGGTGTCTCATTTCTCCGTCCATGAATGCAAAAAACAACAATGATATTATTAAATATGATATTGATATTCAAAGGAAAGGGCCTCAGAGGAGCTCCCAACGACTGCGCACATTATTGGACTTCGTTAACTTTAATCAGCTAATCAATAATGAGCTCTATCCATTATCTGTGCCGAATATCCACGCATACTCTACTCGAAGGGGTATATATTGGTCATCTTCAATGCTCCTCGTTAACGTTTACGATAATACCGAGACCAGGTGAGAGCGCCCCTAGTGCATAGATAGTTGCCGATAGAACAACTTGGAAGAGAGAGTCAGAGAACACAATCTACGATTATATCTGGACACTTCCGAAGAGCTGCTTGGGGCAACGAACTTTTGAAACGTTTTCCCACTACACAGTTATAGCCTTTTGGAGAGTTGATGAGGGAATGCGTTGAAGCATGTCAATACACACGTCCAGTAGCTTTGAATTCAATTGCCCCAGTTAGCACACAGATGATCCATATGATTGCAAATTCCTCCGTGCCAAACTCCCTTTTTTCTCGATGACCAGTGTTTTCCCAGAGGAATTCAATCCATGTGCCCAAGAAGACCATACATCAAGCGGCTAAACCTAACTGTATTTCATTTGCAAAGGTCCTGTACTGTGGCCAGCTGTATAGTAAGCCCAATTAGGGCGCGTTACACTCTTAGACGCTTCCACGGAGGCAGCCTCGCGTTACTGGCATCCTCGAAACAGGCTGGAACAAGACTCATCGCAAATCATTACCGCTCATTAAGCAACAATTCTACGGGTGCGTAATACGTTACGTTCCAACCATACAGTTGGTCACAGTAAACTGCTAGATAAGCTATCTGCCACTGATCGCATAAGGAAATTAGTCTGAGTTGAGTGACTTCCTCGTAATATTGATTGGATCGGGAGTTAAGTAGGTAAAAAGGAAAGATGTATTTGTGAGAACAAAAAAGGATGCAAATTTCTTAGGTCTCATAGGGACGTACGGGACTTCTGGCTGAAATGATTATCAATGGGGACATATTCAACAATTGTGCAACATTGGATTTTACGAAGTGATCTTACGATCTTTGGGTTTCTCAATATAAACGAGGTTTATTTTAAAATTGAAATAAACTGAGCAAGGGACGCTGCAACACAGGCCGACTAGCTCAGCTGGTTAGAGCGTCGTGCTAATAACGCGAAGGTCTTGGGTTCGATCCCCACGTTGGCCATAGTTTTTTTTCTTCCTCTGTATTTTGATTATTCTTCAAAAAGTGCTTTTTTGCTATAAGAATTATCCAAAGAGGGTCGTTGAGATGAGCTCTGGACATACGGTAGCCGAAGAGTTGCATTCCTCTTTTCCAACGTCCAGGTTTAGCATGGCCATGGCCACATATTACGACTTACCCGAGCCGTGTGAAATATAAAATATAGAGATTTCGTCCTGCTTTCTTTGTCTAACATTCTTTTGACTTGTGATAGATCCGGACGACGCCCGCGAGAGGGCATCATTATGTTTTGGCTAAAGTCGTCTGCGCCATCTTACTCCGTTCTGAAAGTGTATTCGTGCACTAACGCTCAACGTTGTCTGCGTGCTTATGCAACTATAACACCGGACACACAGGATTCCGGAAAGCTGAAGAATCCTTATCCATACCCAAAGCACAACAGACCGACG
>Ga0247779_1000904_pt1 | contig 15509 bp, 10 predicted proteins | sample UWRJL221509R5_FD_179925 | JGI IMG/M metagenome (GOLD analysis project Ga0247779, IMG submission 179925) | Plant litter microbial communities from Arlington Agricultural Research Station in Wisconsin, United States - UWRJ-L221-509R-5 | ecosystem: Environmental > Terrestrial > Plant litter >... | reverse complement strand
GCTGTATCTCGTCAAGATCAGCTACGAGTCGCGCCGCCTGTTCGCCGAGATCGAGACGGCGCACGGCAACGAGCGCCAGCTCGAGTCCGACCGCCGCCGCCTCGAGGCCGAGCGCCAGGGCCAGGCCACGCACCTGCGCGTGGAAAGCACCGCGCGCACCAAGCTCAACATGCGTGCCGCCACCCCGGCCAACACGCAGTACGTCGTCGACGCCGGCCTCGCCGCGGCGCCGCTGTCCGCGCCATTGACGATGCCGCCCGTGCCGGCCAGCGCCCCGACCTCGGGGGCCACGCCATGAACAAGCCCAACAAGCCGAACAGGCGCACGCAGCAGCCGTCGCGGGCCCGCGCGGTGAGCAACGTCACGTACGCCAACAGCCCGCTGCTGGCGTCCAAGACGCCGCTGTGGCGCAGCCGTTTCCTGGTCGTGCTGGTGGGCATCGGCTCGCTGATCCTGGTGGGCCGCGCGGCCTACATCCAGATCATCGCCACCAACTTCTACCTGAAGCAGGGCGAGGCGCGCTACGCCCACACGCTGGAGATGCCCGCCAGCCGCGGCCGCATCGTCGACCGCAACGGCCTGCTGCTGGCCACCAGCGTGCCGACGCCGTCGATCTGGGCGATCCCGAAGGACGTCGACGCCGACGCCGGCGAGAAGAAGCAGCTGGCGCAGGCGCTGGGCATGACCGTGGCCGAGCTGGACGACCGCCTCGACGGCAACCCGAACTTCGTCTGGCTGAAGCGCCAGGTCGACGACGGCGTCGGCGCCGCCGTCAAGCAGCTCGACCTGAAGGGCATCCACCAGGTCAGCGAATTCCGCCGCCGCTATCCGGAGGGCGAGGCTGCCGCGCACGTGGTGGGCTTCACCGGCGACGAGGACAAGGGCCAGGAAGGCATCGAGCTCGCCTACCAGCAGCAGCTGCAGGGCCGCGACGGCTCGCGCGAGGTCGTCAAGGATCGCCTGGGCCGCATCGTCGAGAACATCGGCGACCCGCAGCGCCCGATCAACGGCGAGGACATCGAGCTCGCGATCGACTCGAAAGTGCAGTTCTTCGCCTACCAGCGCGTGCGCGACCAGGTGATCGCGCAGAAGGCCAAGGGCGGCAGCGTCGTCGTCATCGACACGCTCACCGGCGAAGTGCTGGCGCTCGCCAACTACCCCAGCTACAACCCCGGCGACCGCCACCACCTGTCGGGGGCGCAGCTGCGCAACCGCGCGCTGACCGACGTGTTCGAGCCGGGCTCCACGATGAAGCCGTTCATCGTCGGCACCGTGCTCGAGAAGGGCCTGGTCACGCCGTCGTCGATGGTGGACGCGACGCCCGGATCGCTGGTGGTCGGCGGCTTCGCCCCCAAGGACGCCGAGCCCAACGGCTGGCTCACGGTGCAGCAGGTCATCCAGAAGTCCAGCAACATCGGCGCCGCGCGCCTCGCGATGAAGCTGACGCCGAAGGAGCAGTGGGAGAAGTTCTCGTCGATCGGCCTGGGCCAGAAGCCGCAGATCAACTTCCCCGGCGTCGTCACCGGTCGCCTGCGCCCGTACAAGACCTGGCGCCCGATCGAGCAGGCGACGATGGCCTACGGCTACGGCCTGTCGGCCTCGCTGTTCCAGCTGGCGCGCGCCTACACGGTGTTCGCCAACGACGGCGTGCTGGAGAACGTGTCGATGCTGCGCCAGGCCGCGCCCGGCCCGGGCCCGCGCGTGTTCAAGCCGGAGACGGTCAAGGAGATCAACGCGATGCTGACGATGGTGACGGCGCCCGGCGGCACGGCGCCCAAGGCACGCACGCTCGGCTACAGCGTCGGCGGCAAGTCGGGCACCGCGTACAAGGCCGAGGGCCATGGCTACGCGCAGAACAAGTACCGCCCGTGGTTCGTCGGGCTCGCGCCGATCTCGCACCCGCGCATCGTCGTCGCCGTGATGATCGACGAGCCCAGCGCCGGCCTGCACTACGGCGGCGACGTCGCCGCACCGGTGTTCAGCCAGGTGGTGTCGCAGACGCTGCCGCTGCTGGGCGTCGCCCCCGACCTCGACGTGCGCACGCAGATCACGCAGGCCAACGTCATCCAGACTCCGGAAAACTAGAACATGCCGCTCACGCGCCTGAAGTCCCCCGCCGCCGCGGCCCGCTGGCTCAAGTCCTGGGTCACCGGCACGCTGCGCACGGACAGCCGCGCCGTCCAGCCCGGCGACGCGTTCATCGCGTGGCCGGGCTACGCCAACGACGGCCGCGCGTTCGTCGCGAGCGCGCTCGCGGCCGGCGCGGCCACCTGCCTGGTCGAAGAGAAGGAGGTGGACCCCTTCGGCTTCGAGGACGCGCGCATCGCGACGCTGAAGAACATGAAGGCCGCCACCGGCCAGATCGCCGCCGCGTTCTTCGACGAGCCGAGCCAGGCGCTGCGGGTGACGGCCACCACGGGCACCAACGGCAAGACGTCGACCGCCTGGTGGACCGCGCAGGCGCTGAACCTGCTGGGCAGGCGCACCGGCTTCGTCGGCACGCTGGGCGTCGGCGTGCCGCCGCTGCCGCTGCCGGTCGCGGCGGGCGACTCGACGCAGGACTGGACCATCAGGCCCACCGGCCTGACGACACCCGACCCGGTATTGCTGCAGGCCGCCTTCCGCCGCATGGCCGACGACGGCTTCACCGCCTGCGCGATCGAGGCCAGCTCGATCGGCATCGTCGAGCAGCGCCTGGCCGGCACGCGCATCGAGGTCGCGCTGTTCACCAACTTCACGCGCGACCACCTCGACTACCACGGCAGCATGGACAACTACTGGGCCGCCAAGCGCCTGTTGTTCGGCTGGGTGGGCCTGAAGTCGGCGGTGATCAACGTCGACGACGACGCCGGCGCGTTGCTGGCCGACGAACTGCGCCGCGGCCAGATCGACGCGTGGACGTATTCGACCCGCCCCGACTCCGGCGCCCGGCTGATCGCCGAGGACATCGGCTACCGCGACGGCGGCCTGTCGTTCACGCTGGTCGAGGACGTGGCCGTCGGCGGCCGCGCACGCCGCGAGCCGGTCACCACCACGTTGATCGGCGACTACAACGTGCACAACCTGCTGGCCGTGATCGGCGGCCTGCGCGCGCAGGGCGTGATGATGGCCGACGCCGCGCGCGTGGCCGGGCTCGTCACGCCGGTGCCGGGCCGCATGCAGCGTGTCGCGGCCGGCGCCGCCGGCCAGCCCGAGGTCGTGGTCGACTACGCGCACACGCCCGACGCGCTGGAGAAGGCCATCGCCGCGCTGCGCCCGCTGGCGGCCGCGCGCGGCGGCCAGCTGCATTGCGTGTTCGGCTGCGGCGGCGACCGCGACGCGACCAAGCGCCCGCTGATGGGCGAGGTCGCCGCGCGCCTGGCCGACCGCGTGGTCGTCACCAGCGACAACCCGCGCACCGAGGATCCGCGCAAGATCGTCGACCAGGTCGCCGACGGCGCGTTCGACGGCAACCCGGTCGTCCGGATCGTCGACCGCCGCGAGGCGATCGCGCGGGTGCTGGCGGACGCGGGCGTGGACGACGTCGTGCTGATCGCCGGCAAGGGCCACGAGGACTACCAGGAGATCGACGGCATGCGCCAGCCGTTCTCCGACGTCGAAGAGGCGCTGGCCGGCCTGAACAAGCGAGGCCTCGCCGCATGACCGACCTGAACCGGCCGCCGCGCTCGGCCGCTCCGGAACAAGGCCGGGCCTCCTCGGGGGGCCGCGAGCCGTATCCGGCGAACGGGGGGCCGATGATGCGCCTCGCGGACGCCGCGGCGATGGTGCCGGGCTCGGCACTCGTCGGCGACGCCGCGCGTGCGTTCGAGCGCGTGCACACGGACACGCGCACGCTGCGCGCGGGCGACCTGTTCGTCGCGCTGAAGGGCGAGCGCTTCGATGCGCACGACTTCCTGCCGCAGGCGCGCGCCGCGGGTGCCGTCGCGGCGATCGCCACGGCCGGCGTGGCCGAGGCCGGCCTCGACGGCCTGGTCGTGCCCGACTCGCTGGCCGCGCTGCAGGCGCTGGCCGGCGGCTGGCGGGCGCGCTTCCACGGCCCCGTCATCGCGGTCGCCGGCAGCAACGGCAAGACGACCGTCACGCAGATGATCGCGGCCATCCTGCGCGCCGCGCACGGCGACGCCGCGCATGCGACGGCGGGCAACCTCAACAACCACATCGGCGTGCCGCTGACGCTGCTGCAGCTGCGGGCCTCGCACCGCGCCGCGGTCGTCGAGCTCGGCATGAACCATCCCGGCGAGATCGCCGTGCTGGCCGCCATCGCGCGGCCGACCGTCGCGCTCGTCAACAACGCGCAGCGCGAGCACCAGGAGTTCATGGGCACGGTGGCGGCGGTGGCGCGCGAGAACGGCGCCGCGATCGAGGCCCTGCCCGCCGACGGGATCGCGGTGTTCCCCTGCGACGACGATCACGAGGCCATCTGGCAGGCCCAGGCCGGCAAGCGCCGCTGCCTGCGCTTCGCGCTGGCGGACGAGGCCGACGGCGCCCGGCCGCGCGCCGAGGTCTCGGCCCGGGCACGCTGGGTCGACACCGCCTGGCACGTGGAGATGACGATGCCCGAGGGCCAGGCGCGGCTGACGCTGCGCGTGGCCGGCCGCCACAACGTGCGCAACGCGCTGGCCGCGACTGCCGCCACGCTGGGCGCGGGCATCGCGCTGGCCGACGTCGTGCGCGGGCTCGAGGCGTTCGCGCCGGTCAAGGGCCGATCGCAGTTGAAGTCGCTGCGCCGCGCCGGCCGCACGCTCCCGCTGGTCGACGACACCTACAACGCGAATCCCGACTCCGTGCGCGCCGCCATCGACGTGCTCGCCGGCCTGCCCGCGCCGCGCTGGCTGCTGCTGGGCGACATGGGCGAGGTGGGCGACCAGGGCCCGGCGTTCCACGAGGAGATCGGCGCCTACGCGAAGTCGCGCGGGATCGACGAGCTCTGGTGCGCCGGCACGCTCTGCGCGCATGCCGCGCAGGCGTACGGCAGCGGCGCGCGGCACTTCGCCGACACGCCCGCGCTGCTCGCGGCCCTCGGCGATTCCTCGGCCGCCGAGCCCGCGTTCGCGTCGGCGCTGTCCAAGGGCTCGCGCTTCATGGGCATGGAGCGCGTGGTCGCGCTGCTGATCGCGCACGACGACGACGGCAAGGGGGCGACCGATGCTGCTTAGCCTCGCCTCCTGGCTGCAGGAGCACGACCCGCAGAGCTTCGGCTTCCTGCGCGTGTTCCAGTACCACACGTTCCGCGCCGTGATGGCGGCCATGACGGCGCTGCTGATCGGCCTGTTCTTCGGCCCCTGGGTGATCCGCCGGCTCACGGAGCTGAAGATCGGCCAGCCGATCCGCGAGAACGGCGTGCAGGCGCACCTGGTCAAGCGCGGCACGCCGACGATGGGCGGCGTGCTGGTGCTGATCGGCATCGCCACGGCCACGCTGCTGTGGAGCGACTGGAGCAACCGCTTCGTCTGGATCGTGATGCTGGTGACCTTCGGCTTCGGCGCGATCGGCTGGTCGGACGACTGGCGCAAGGTCGTCAAGAAGAACCCCGAAGGCATGCCCTCGCGCGAGAAGTTCGTCTGGCAGTCGCTGATCGGCGTGGTCGCGGCGCTGTACCTGGCCTTCAGCGTGTCGGAGACGTCCAACCTGCGCGTGCTGGAGCTGTTCGTGCGCTGGGTGCAGAGCGGCTTCGCCAACGACCTGCCGCCCAAGGCCGACCTGATGCTGCCGTTCTTCAAGACGGTGAGCTATCCGCTGGGCGTGTTCGGCTTCATCGCGATGACCTACTTCGTGATCGTCGGCGCGAGCAACGCGGTCAACCTCACCGACGGCCTCGACGGCCTGGCCATCATGCCGGTGGTGCTGGTGGCCGGCGCGCTGGGGCTGTTCGCCTACGTCGTCGGCAACGCGGTGTATTCGAAGTACCTGCTGTTCCCGTACATCCCGGGCGCCGGCGAGCTGCTGATCTTCTGCTCGGCGATCGCGGGCGCGGGGCTCGCGTTCCTCTGGTTCAACGCGCATCCGGCGCAGGTGTTCATGGGCGACGTCGGCGCGCTGTCTCTGGGCGGCGGGCTGGGCACCATCGCGGTGATCACGCGCCAGGAGATCGTGCTCGGCATCATGGGCGGCGTGTTCGTCGTCGAGGCGCTGTCGGTGATGGCGCAGGTCGGCTATTTCAAGTACACGAAGCGCAAGTACGGCGAGGGCCGCCGCATCCTGAAGATGGCGCCGTTGCACCACCATTTCGAGAAGTCCGGCTGGACCGAGACGCAGGTCGTGATCCGCTTCTGGATCGTCACGATGCTGCTGTGCCTGGTCGGCCTGGCAAGCCTGAAGCTGCGTTGATGAACCGCTCACTCACCCTCATCGACATGCCCGCCGTGCGCCGGGCCGCCCCAGGGAGGCCCGCGGTCCCCTCGGCGGACGCAGCGCCGTCCCCGGCGCGGGAGGGGCTCCGATGACCGACAAGAACGTGCTGATCCTCGGGCTGGGCGCCTCGGGCCTGGCCATGGCGCGCTGGTGTGCCGGGCAGGGCGCGCGCGTTCGCGTGTGGGATTCGCGTCCGAACCCGCCGCAGGCCGCGGCGCTGGCCGCGGACGTCGCGGGCAGCTCGCTGTTCTCCGGCGAGCTGACGGCCGGCTCGCTCGAAGGCATTGCCCGCGTCTACAAGAGCCCCGGCCTGAGCCCGAACGACCCGCGCCTCGCGCCGCTGCTGCAGGCCGCGAAGCTGGCCAACGTGCCGGTGCGCGGCGAGCTGGACCTGTTCTCGCAGGCGCTCGCGCAGCTCAAGGCCGAGCGCGGCTACGCGCCGAAGATCCTGGCCATCACCGGCACCAACGGCAAGACGACCACGACGTCGCTCACCGGCCAGCTCGTCGAGCGCGCCGGCCGCAGCGTGGCCTTGGCCGGCAACATCGGCCCGACGATGCTGGACACGCTGGCCGCGGCGATCGCCGCGCAGGCCGTGGCCGACGTGGAGGCCGCCGAGCAGGCCGCGGCGCAGGCGTTGATCGACGCCGAGGAAGCCGCCGCGAAGGCCGCGCAGGACGCGATCGACCAGGAGGCCGCCCGCGTCGCCGCCGAGAAGCAGGCGCGCCTCGACGCCGAGCTCGCCGCCGCCGACGAGGCCAAGGCCGCCGCGGCGGCCGCCGCCGCGCAGGCCAGGGCCGACGCCGCGTCCGCGAAGGCCGCGCGCGCGGAGGCGAAGGCCGCGAAGGCGGCCGCCAGGGCGAATCCCGACGCCGCGCTCGAGATGCCGGTGGAGGCCGAGGTGCCTGCCGAGGACCCGATCGACGCCGAGCTCGTCGAGACGGAGGACGCCGACGAGCTGCGCGAGCTCGCCGCGCTCGACGGCAGCGACGTGCCCGCGCAGCTCGCCGACGACGTGGAAGAAGCGCACGCCGACGACCAGCTCGCCGACGAGATCGCCGACGTGCAGGACGCGGCCGCCAAGCTGCCCGACGACGACGCGCCGGCGATCGCGCTGATCGCGCCGCCGCCGGCCGACCCGGTGTTCAGCCACCTGCCGCAGGTGTGGGTGCTGGAGCTCTCCAGCTTCCAGCTCGACGACGTGCAGGACTTCAACCCGTCCGCCGCGACGGTGCTCAACGTCACGCAGGACCACCTCGACTGGCACGGCACGATGGCCGCGTACGGCGCCGCGAAGGCGCGGATCTTCGGCACGGTCATGGGCGACAACGCGATGCCCGACACGGTGATGGTGATCAACCGCGACGACCCGGCGGTCGAGGCGATGATCCCGCCGCCGGTCACCGTCAAGCCGACCCGCCGCGGCGAGCGCGCGAAGCTCGTCGCGCGCCGCGTGGTGCGCTTCGGCCTCGACGCGCCGCGCGCGCCGGGCGACTTCGGCCTGGTCGACGAGGGCGGCATGGCGTGGCTGGTGCGCGCGATGGAGCTCGACCCGACGATCAGGCGCAAGGCCGGCGACGACGACGAGCTCGTGATCCAGCGCCTGATGCCGGCCGATGCGCTGCGCATCCGCGGCCGCCACAACGCGTCCAACGCGCTGGCGTCGCTGGCGCTGGCGAGCGCGGTGGGCATTCCGCTCGCGCCGATGCTGCACGGCCTGCGCGAGTACCGCGGCGAGCCGCACCGCGTCGAGCCGGTCGGCATGATCGGGCAGGTCGAGTTCTTCGACGACTCGAAGGGCACCAACGTCGGCGCCACCGTCGCGGCGCTGGACGGCCTGGGCCAGGATCGCGCGCCGTCGAAGCTGGTGGTGATCCTCGGCGGCGACGGCAAGGGCCAGGACTTCGCGCCGCTCGCCGAGCCGCTGCGCCGCCATGCGCGCGCCGCGGCCACGATCGGCAAGGACGCCGAGGCGATCGAGGCCGTCCTGCGATCGGTGGGCGTGCGCTTCGAGCGCCACGCGACGCTGGAGGACGCGACGCGCTGGGCCCACCGGCAGGCCGAGGGCTCCGACGCCGTGCTGCTGAGCCCGGCATGCGCGAGCCTGGACATGTTCCGCGACTACAAGCACCGCGCGGACGTGTTCGTCGCGGCGGTGCGCGGCATCGCCGACGACGCGGGCGAGGTGCTCGCATGAGCGTCCTCTCCGAGCTGAAGCAGCACCTGCCCGAATGGCCGGGCTTCCGTCCGGCCGAGTGGTTCCGCAAGCGGCGCGAGGCGGCGTCCGGCGACGAGCGCGTGCCGATCCGCGACTGGGTCGACGCGGGCCGGCCGACGCGCGTGATGGGCGTCGACTCCGCGCTGATCTGGGTGACGGGCGCGCTGCTGGCGTTCGGGCTGGTGATGGTCTACTCGGCCTCGGTCGCGCTGCCGGACAGCCCGCGCTTCGCGCTCTACACGCCCACGCACTTCCTCGGCCGCCAGGCGGTGTTCATCCTGATCGGGCTGGTCTGCGCGTTCGCCACGGCGCAGATCCCGATCGCGGTGTGGGAGAAGTGGTCGCCGTGGATCTTCGCGCTGGCGATGCTGCTGCTGTTCCTGGTGCTGATCCCGCACATCGGCAAGGGCGTCAACGGCTCGCGCCGCTGGATCCCGATGGGCCTGCTGAACTTCCAGCCCAGCGAGCTCGCCAAGCTGGGCATGTGCATGTATGCCGCCAGCTACATGGTGCGCAAGATGGACGTCAAGGAGAACTTCGTCAAGGCCGTGTGGCCGATGGCCGTCGCCCTGGGCGTCATCGGCGTGCTGCTGCTGGCCGAGCCGGACATGGGCGCGTTCATGGTGATCGCCGCGATCGCGCTGGGCGTGCTGTTCCTCGGCGGCGTCAACGGCCGCATGTTCCTGCTGAGCGTGGCCGTGCTGCTGGGCGCATTCACGCTGATGATCGTGTTCAGCGAGTTCCGCCGCCAGCGCATCTTCGCGTACCTCGATCCGTGGAACCCGACCTACGCGCAGGGCAAGGCCTACCAGCTGACCCACTCGCTGATCGCCTTCGGCCGCGGGGAGATCTTCGGCCAGGGGCTCGGCAACTCGATCGAGAAGCTGCATTACCTGCCCGAGGCGCACACCGACTTCCTGCTGGCCGTGGTCGGCGAGGAGCTGGGCTTCGTCGGCGTGTTCGTGATCGTCGCGGCGTTCTTCTGGCTGACGCGCCGCCTGTTCATCATCGGCCGCCAGGCGATCGCGCTGGACCGCGTCTTCGCCGGCCTGATGTGCCAGGGCGTGGGCCTGTGGATGGGGGCGCAGTCGTTCATCAACTTCGGCGTGAACCTGGGCGTGCTGCCCACCAAGGGCCTGACGCTGCCGCTGCTCAGCTACGGCGGCTCGGGCGTGGTGCTCAACCTCGTCGCGCTGGCGCTGGTGCTGCGCGTGGACATGGAAAGCCGCGCGTTGATGCGGGGAGGGCGGGCATGAGCGCCGAACTCGTCGCCGCCACCCCGCGCACCTCGGCGGCGCGCCATCTCGTGGTGATGGCGGCCGGCACCGGCGGCCACGTGATGCCGGGGCTCGCGGTCGCGCGCGAGGTGCTGTCGCGCGGCTGGACCGTCAGCTGGCTGGGGACGCGCACCGGCATGGAGAACCGCCTCGTGCCGCCCTCGGGCATCCCGCTGGACACGATAGCCTTCGCCGGAGTCCGCGGGAAAGGACTGTTCGGGACCTTCAAGGGACTGATGCAGCTCGTCGCGGCGTTCGGCGCCTGCCGGCACATCCTGCGCACGCGCAACGCGTCGGCCGTGCTGGGCATGGGCGGCTACGTCTGCGTGCCGGGCGGCAAGGTCGCGCGCAAGCTGAGGAAGCCGCTGGTGCTGGTCAACGCCGACGCCGGGCTGCTGCTGTCCAACAAGTCGCTGCTGTCTGCGTGCGACGTCATCGCGTTCGGCTTCGACGGCGACGACGCGCGCAGCACGCCCAAGGCGCTGGTCACCGGCAATCCGGTGCGCGCGGAGATCGAGGCCCTGGCGCCGCCGTCCGAGCGCTTCGCGCAACGCGCCGGGCCGCTGCGGGTGCTGCTGGTGGGCGGCAGCCTGGGCGCCCGCGTGCTCAACGAGACGCTGCCGCTGGCGCTCAAGCTGATCCCCGAGGCAGAGCGTCCGCGCGTCACGCACCAGACCGGCGAGAAGAACTGGGCGTCGGTGCAGGCCGAGTACCACGCGCGCGACATCGACGCCGAGGTGGTGCCGTTCATCGACGACATGCCGCGCCGCCTCGCCGACTGCGACCTGATCGTCTGCCGCGCCGGCGCGATCACCGTCAGCGAGCTGTGCGCCGCCGGCGTCGCGAGCATCCTGGTGCCGCTGGTGATCAGCACGACGTCCCACCAACGCGACAACGCGGCCTACATGGCCGAACGCGGCGCCGCGCGCCACCTGCCGCAGGCCGAGCTGACGCCCGAACGGCTGGCCGCGGAGATCCGCTCGGCGACGCGCGCGAACCTGCTGGCGATGGCGGAACGCGCGCGCTCGCTGGCGCGCCCGAAGGCCGCGGCCCGCGTGGCCGACGAACTCGAAAGGCTCGTGGCATGAGCGCCGCCCGGCCGCCCGAAGGCGCTCGCGCCGCAATCGGCAGTCCGCAGCACGGAGGTTGCCTGATGAACGCGCACGGGCGCCCGAGGCACGAAGGCCCCCGCTCGGCGGGGAGGCGCGCAGCGCCAGGAGTGCACCCATGAAACACGCCGTCAAGAAGATCCATTTCGTGGGGGTCGGCGGCGCGGGCATGTCCGGCATCGCGGAGATCCTGCACAACCTCGGCTACGCGGTCTCGGGCTCCGACCAGTCCGACAGCCCCACCTCGCGCCGGCTCGCCGGGCTGGGCATCCGCATCCACGTCGGCCACGACGCGGCCAACATCGCCGACGCGCAGGCCGTGGTCACGTCCACCGCCGTGAAGGGCGACAACCCCGAGGTGATCGCAGCCCGCACGAAGCGCATCCCGGTGGTGCCGCGCGCGGTGATGCTGGCCGAGCTGATGCGGCTGAAGAAGGGCATCGCGATCGCCGGCACGCACGGCAAGACGACGACGACGTCGCTGGTCACCAGCGTGCTGGCCGAGGCCGGCGTCGACCCGACCTTCGTCATCGGCGGGCGTCTGAACAGCGCCGGCGCGAACTCGCGCCTCGGCTCGGGCGAGTACATCGTGGTCGAGGCGGACGAGTCCGACGCATCGTTCCTCAACCTGATGCCGATCCTGTCCGTCGTCACCAACATCGACGCCGACCACATGGACACCTACGGCCACGACTTCGCGCGCCTGAAGGCCGCGTTCGTGGAGTTCCTGCACCGCATGCCGTTCTACGGCTCGGCGGTGGTCTGCGGCGACGATCCCGGCGTGCGCTCCATCATCCCGATGATCTCGCGGCCGGTGATCACCTACGGCATGAACGACGACGTGCAGGTGCGCGCCGTCGACGTGCAGGCGCTCGAGGGCGGCCAGATGCGCTTCACCTGCCAGCGCCGCAACGGCGTGCAGATGCCCGACCTGCGGGTGACGCTGAACCTGCCCGGCGAGCACAACGTGCGCAACGCGCTCGCGGCGATCGCCGTGGCCACCGAGCTGGAACTGCCCGACGCCGCGATCGCGCGCGCGCTCGAGGGCTTCACCGGCGTCGGCCGCCGCTTCCAGAGCTACGGCCCGCAGCCGGTCTCCGCCGACAAGGGCGGCGGCAGCTTCACGCTGATCGACGACTACGGCCATCATCCGGTGGAGATGGCCGCGGTGATCGCCGCCGCGCGCGGCGCGTTCCCGCGACGGCGGCTCCTGCTCGCGTTCCAGCCGCACCGCTTCACGCGCACCCGCGACTGCTTCGAGGACTTCGTCAAGGTGATGGGCCAGGCCGACGGCGTGCTGCTGACCGAGGTGTACGCCGCCGGCGAGTCGCCGATCGTCGCGGCCGACGGGCGCTCGCTGGCCCGCGCGCTGCGCGTGGCGGGCAAGGTGGATCCGGTGTTCGTCGACGACGTCGGCGAGCTCGCGGCGGCCATCGTCGACCACGCCCGCGACGGCGACGTCGTCATCTCGATGGGCGCCGGCTCGATCGCGGCGGTGCCGCAGCGCGTGGCGGACATCCAGTCACCCACCTTCCACGGAGGCGCGCAATGAACTTCATCTCATTGACCCCCAGCGACGCAAGAAAACTCGGCAAGGTCGCCGTGCTGATGGGCGGCACGTCCGCCGAGCGCGAGATCTCGATCCTCTCCGGCACGGGCGTGCTGGCGGCGCTCAGGTCGCAGGGCTTCGACGCACACGCGTTCGACCCGGCCGAGCGCCCGCTCGAGGATTTGAAGCGCGAGGGCTTCGCGCGCTGCTTCATCGCGCTGCACGGGCGCCACGGCGAGGACGGCTGCATCCAGGGCGCGCTCGAGCTGATGGGCATCCCGTACACGGGCCCGGGGATGATGGCCTCGGCCATCGCGATGGACAAGGTCATGACCAAGCGGGTGTGGCGCGCCGAGGTGCTGCCCACGCCGCGCGGCCGCGTGCTGGGCCCCGACGAGCAGGTCGAGAAGTTCATCGGCAAGGTGCCCGACGAGCTCGGGCTGCCGCTGATCGTGAAGCCGCCGCATGAAGGCTCGTCCGTCGGCGTCACCAAGGTCAGGAGCTGGTCGCAGATGCAGGAGGCGGTGACGCTGGCCGCCGGCTACGACGCCGACGTGCTGTGCGAGGAGTTCATCGACGGCGACGAGGTGACCGTCGCGCTGGTGGGCGAGGGCATGGACATCATGGCGCTGCCCGTCGTGCGCATCGTCGCGCCCGAGGGCAAGTACGACCTGCAGAACAAGTACTTCACCGACGTCGTGAAGTACCACTGCCCGAGCGGCCTGCCCGAGTCCGAGGAGAAGGACGTGCAGCGCCTGGCCGTGGCGGCCTACCGCGCGCTGGGCTGCCGCGGCTGGAGCCGGGCCGACCTGATCATCCGCCGCGCCGACCGCAAGGCCTTCCTCATCGAGATGAATACCTCGCCGGGCATGACCAGCCACTCGCTGGTGCCGATCGCCGCGCGTGCGGTGGGCCTGTCGTACGAGGCGCTGTGCGCGCACCTGATCGCCAGCGCCGCGCTCGACCCGGTGGGCAAGGGCGGCAAGCCCGCGAAGAACGAACAACCCGCCGCCTGACATGCTGCTGCGCCAACCCGCCACCGCCACCGCCGCGCCCGCCAGCGCGCTGCCGGCGGACGTGCGCCTGATGAACGCGATCGCCGCGATCGTGTTCACGCTGGCGCTGGTGGCGCTGGCCGCGCGCGGGCTCATGTGGGCGGCGCAGCGGCCGCAGTTCCAGTTCGCGGACGTGCGCCTCGAGGGCGACCTGCAGCGCAACAGCGTGACCACCGTGCGCGCCAACGCGATGCCGCACCTGGCCGGCAATTTCTTCACGATGGACCTGGCGCGCACGCGCGCCGCGTTCGAGCAGGTGCCCTGGGTGCGCCACGCCGTCGTGCGCCGCGTGTGGCCGCACGAGCTGGTGGTGTCGCTCGAGGAGCACCAGCCCGTCGCGCTGTGGGAGGGCGACGAGAGCTCGGACAAGATGGTCAACAGCCACGGCGAGGTCTTCGAGGCCAACGTCGGCGACGTCGAGGACGACAGCCTGCCGCAGTTCGCCGGGCCGGACGGCACGTCGGCGCAGGTGCTGACGATGTATCGCCGCCTGCAGCCGCTGTTCGCCGCGATGGACGCGGAGGTGACGGCGCTGCGGCTGTCGGTGCGCGGCAGCTGGAAGGTCGACCTCGACGACGGCGCCACGGTCGAACTCGGGCGCGGCACGCAGGACGAGGTGGCGGAGCGCACGACGCGCTTCGTCCGCACGCTGCCGCAGGTGTTGAACAAGTTCCACGCGCCGCTGGAGAACGCCGACCTGCGCCACGCGGAAGGCTATGCAGTGAAATTGAAGGGGCTGTCGGTGAACGCTGACGCGAAGCAGCCGCAACAGCCCTCGAGCAAGCAATAGGAACGCACAGCAATGGCCAAGGAATACAAGGATCTCGTCGTCGGACTGGACATCGGCACCGCGAAGGTGATGGCCGTCGTCGCCGAGATACTGCCGGGCGGCGAGCTGCGGCTGGCGGGGCTGGGCGTCGCGCCGACGCACGGGCTCAAGCGCGGCGTCGTCGTCAACATCGACGCCACGGTGCAGTCCATCCAGCAGGCCTTGAAGGAGGCCGAGATGATGGCCGACTGCAAGATCTCGCGCGTCTACACCGGTATCACCGGCAGCCACATCCGCGGCCAGAATTCGACGGGGATGGTGATCGTGCGCGACAACCGCGAGGTCACGCCCACCGACATGGCGCGCGTGGTGGAGACCGCCAAGGCGATCAACATTCCCAACGACCAGCGCGTGCTGCTGGTCGAGCCGCAGGAGTTCGTGATCGACGGCCACGAGGTCAAGGAGCCGATCGGCATGAGCGGCAGCCGGCTCGAGGTGCGCGTGCACATCGTCACCGGCGCGCAGAGCGCGGCCGAGAACATCGTCAAGTGCGTGCGCCGCTGCGGCCTCGAGGTCGACCAGCTGGTGCTCAACCCGAGCGCCTCCAGCCAGGCGGTGCTGACGCAGGACGAGATGGACCTGGGCGTGGCGCTGGTGGACATCGGCGCGGGCACCACCGACGTCGCGATCTTCACCGGCGGCTCGGTGCGCCACACCGCGGTGATCCCGATCGCGGGCGACCTGATCACCAGCGACATCGCGATGGCGCTGCGCACGCCCACGAAGGACGCCGAGGAGATCAAGGTCGAGTACGGCGTGGCCAAGCAGCTGCTGGCCGACGCGACGGAGCAGGTCGAGGTGCCGGGCCTCGGCGACCGGGCACCCCGCATGCTCTCGCGGCAGGCGCTGGCGGGCGTGATCGAGCCGCGCGTCGAGGAGATCTTCTCGCTGGTGCACCAGGTGATCCGCGAGTCGGGCTGCGAGGAGCTGCTGTCCTCCGGCATCGTGCTCACGGGCGGCACCGCGGTGATGCCGGGCATGGTCGAACTCGGCGAGGACATCTTCCTCAAGCCCGTCCGCAAGGGCCTGCCGACCTATTCGGGCGCGCTGTTCGACATGGTCGCCAACCCGCGTTCGGCGACCGTCATGGGCTTGCTCGAGGAGGCCCGCGTGGCGCACAG
>Ga0247779_1000903_pt1 | contig 15540 bp, 12 predicted proteins | sample UWRJL221509R5_FD_179925 | JGI IMG/M metagenome (GOLD analysis project Ga0247779, IMG submission 179925) | Plant litter microbial communities from Arlington Agricultural Research Station in Wisconsin, United States - UWRJ-L221-509R-5 | ecosystem: Environmental > Terrestrial > Plant litter >... | reverse complement strand
TCCCATGATAGAAACAATGGTTTTAGCTGGTCAAGCCTGTAGGTATAATTACATACTATATCAAAAATAATCAACTGAACACAAAAATAATATGATAATTACACTACATTGTCGTTTATTGGGTATATATGACAGTTTGAGGTGCGTGCAGATGCGTGCAAGTGCGTGAAATGGCTTGCACGCACGTGCGTGCCATGCCACGGTCTTTTCTCGCTGCCCGACCGCTGGAAAGAAGAAGTTGAACTTCTTCTTGAGGAACGTCGTCGTATTCTACGATTTTTTGACCATCATTCTCGCGAATGGGAGCGTCTGGCGGAAGGAGAGCAGGACTGGATGCTACCTGGTGTTCGCTTTGACAATCTATCCATATGCGGTCGGATCGCATATGCTAAGAAGCAGGCAGCGCAGTTTCAAAGGATGCGAACACATTGCATTCGATTGTGGGCTAATATTGCTATTTATGTTGCGTCTAATGGCGAAATGCCTTTACCTAAGTACTTGGTACCAAGGCACATGGTGTATGGTGCCGAAGATGGCGATGATATTGATGAAGCCGAAGAACATGGCGAGGAGGGCGGGATTGATCAACCAGAGACTGATGACCCCCGTATTTAAGTTTATAATATATATTTTGTTATTAATAATATGGTTGTTCTATTTATTTACTCTGGCACGGCCGTAACATGCACGATGACCCAATTGGGAAGTTGACCGAGGCAGTGGTCGGGATGGTATTTGTCAAGAGTTGTGACAGTGGGCGGGAGGTCACGAGTGATGGCGAGGAACTCTCGCTTGGAGTGCTCTGGATGGGACGCCAGAGGAGCCACCTACTAAATATGGCAGAGAGGGACTATTCAGCCTTAAGGAATTGATTAATCAATCGAGATTCTAGTTAGAATGGTGATCCGACAGGCCATTTATTCTACTAGAATGGATGATTAATCATTCGTGCTGAATGGGGTGTTAAACCTATCGTGAGTTAGAAGCTGTGCGGTGCGTTGAGCGTCACCCGTGGAGTCGGCAACGAGCCCGAGATAGTCAATCTTTCAATCGAAAACTTGAGCTTGAAATGAAGAGACTGACACGAGTCTGGAAAAAAAGAAAAAGAAAAATCATTTAGCCTCCAGTCCAGTCAACGAAAGCGGATGCAGATGGAATTGAAAGACATGCATCATTACCTGTCTCAATGCTGGTCGAGTTATAGGGAAAGAGACCGAACAAATGCAGCTTCCAAGATACCGGAAATCCTCCACAACTCAGCCATGGCTCGTCCCATGAAGGATATTGAACAAATAAAAAAGAATGGTACAGCGCACGTGCCTCTATGCCGCACCGAATGATTTTTCCAGACGTCACCTTCCAGCCAATGTAAACGTGCCTTCGGACGGTGGTATGAGTTACCTTTTGTCTGCTATATACGGTACGAGAAGTCAAACTGATTATGGCGTAAATGATGAAGTAAAATTCATGATACCATGTTCTTAGTATTATTCTTTATGACGCATAAAATATGGCAAAAAGCAGAACAAGGATGATGTATGGAAGAAAAACGTACTTATTCTTCGCTAAATTTTCCTCTAAGGCTAAGGAGGCGTTGCTATAAACCACTCAGTAAGATGAGTCAATGTAGAAAATAATTGTTCAATTTGAAAGAGCAAGGCGACTAAAACATTCAAGCATCAATCTTGCTTACGTGGAATGTATACTGTAGGATGTAGTGACATCATTATGGAAAAACGTTCGTACAGTGTCCGTCGTTTCGAGCGTATTTCCGAATTCTGCATCTGGTCACCACCATGGCCACGGTATACAAACATACTCTTGCGGTTTCTTGAGAAATGCTCTGTTCGAGTGTTTTACATTCATATATGTCCGCATACTCCTGAGCGGCCATGCAATATTTCGGCTAACTTCATCCACGTCAACCTCCTTCGATTTGCAGAGCGCTCCAAATTCATTCCCCGTGAATTGGTTACTGTACGACGAAGGCGACCACATGGATGCCCAAGCTTCAACTCCTATTTTTTCTTTAACTCATATACACTCTCACAAAGTTGCTTGAGACACTGCAAAGAGATGACAAGTCAGAGTTAACGCTTTTGAGTCTATTCAGTACATACTAACTCAGAAATTCTTGTCTTAATGCGTACCATTCCGATTCGAATCAGTGAGTGTATGACACTGTATGTTTCACCAAATGTTTTTTTACAAGCTGCAGTGCTGAGACGATAGACATACGGTGATAGGTGATCACTGAGCTTGTATTAGGCCGCTGTGTGCGAATGCAGGACCCAGAGCTGGTATTCATTAATTCATTGTTTGGCGCGAATTATGGTACCCGAGCGAGTGCGAACTTGTCGTTGTTCGATCCATAGCCTGACGAGAACAAAGACTGGGACTACCTTCAGCCGTCGTGAGGGGTTAGAAGAATGTGCTGATGGAAGATGCTCTTCTAGCGTCTTTACCCTGCAGAAGCGCCTACACATCAGTGATGACCATGTGTACGGCACATTTTTAACAAAGAAACATGGTACAGCTTAATCTATGTTTGGTAAGAGATTCGGGGAAAGGGTCGCGCTTGGAGCCCTTCAGGAACAATATGTTCTCACTGATTGACATAGGTGTGAATTAAAAAGGCTCGAGGCCGAGCTTACGTTACGTTGATCATCGATACACACCTACTGATTTTTTTCCATATAGTTCGAGCCACTTTGTACTTGCCAAAAGTCGAACTTCCTCTCTTTTACTCAGTGAATTCTTGGTGCGTAGCAAACCACATCCCCAGGAATGGAGTCTACAATGGCCAGCCCGAAACGTACGTCAAGAAAACGTGTGTTTCTAACCTTCCCTAACAAACCTTTTCACCGCAGCCACACGAGAGAACGGTGCATAGATTTTTTTCTGTGAGGATCACGAAAATTTAACTATCCAATTTTTCATTCAGCAGTGTTTTCTGAAGCGATTGGGCCATCCTCGGCGCCAAATGAGAAACCAGAAATCACGCCAATGCAGTACCTTGGGCTCCTGGGTGACAACCCACGGCTCCCTGAAGACATGTGGACACGAATTGCGTGCCCGCGAGCAATAAGACCGAATGAAGTCAAGAGATTCATTGACAACGACCAGCTCCACCACGGAGAGCTGGTTGAAAAACAAAAGTACTTGTTTGACATCCGCGCAGATCGTCAACTTCCACTGTGCACCGGTCATACGACCGGGATGCCATGGAACAACAATCATACAGGCGGATTTCAAAGGTAATTTTGTTTCAACTTGCTCTCGCAAAGCTGTTCATGCTGACGTTGGAATAGTCCGCAGAATGGATACCCGTCAAATGGGGAAAAGGATGCAAGGTACGCGTTCATGTATATCGTCTCGTTCTTCTTAAACCCACCAAGTTTATGGTAGCCTTACCAGCCAACACCGACCTCAATCGCAAGATGTCACTCGTATCGCGGCCTACCAGAAAAACGTCAACACCAACGTCATTCAGGAGAATCCGACTGCTTACCATTGTCGTAGACTGCCTTCAGTTGTGGGACCATCTGTGTACCCAAGTGATGTCAACGCAAGCCAACACTACGTTTGCATCATCCCAGACATGCAGGAGAACGTTGGTCCGAATAACATGTGTGAGAATGTAAATGCTTACCATTTCAGCGTCCCCAATCAGCCTGTCTTGCCGACCCATTTGTCTGCATCCTGGGAGACGGCCAATTTGGAAGTCATCCCGAACGTCGAGGATACACGACAGTGGAACAAACAGCCGATGACTGGCTTCAACGCCGTCAGTTCGACTCGACACAGATCCTTCGGCCAGGCGGCCTCATACCCTTTCTGCAGCAACGTCGACACCAGCGTCAATACATCCAGCCAGCTGTACGCTTTGCCAAACCAGACATACTTTGGGATCATGCCCGACTCCCAGCCTAACATCGTTCCAACCAATAACCTGAATGCGCAAACTTCGCACTACCCTGGTTTCCTAGCAGAACCATTGTCAGCCTTGGGAGTTCCTGGTGAACCATACAGCGGGAGCTTGCTTACTGGACACACCATTTCCCGCAGCCAGGTTGAATCCCTCGGTCCATCAGTCCCAATCCCACCGTCCTTCCCATTTACATTCGCTTTTCCAAGCCCTCAACCATTCAGCATCGACAAGGTTCTTCATAACCAAGTCCACGAGATCACGTATCAGACCGATTTGCAGTGGGTTCCGGATGCACGAACTGGGCTCCCAGTTGAGCCAGTCTATCCCTCGTCATCGTCCTATGTCGAAATCCCGATTAGCATGGGTGGTCAATATCATGTACCGCTGACAGACACGCTGGGTCATTTTTCGAGATTTGCCATAGATCAGGATATCGATGATGATCTCACATTGTAAGTATTGTTCCTCTATTTTGCTACAATCAAACTGATCATTGTATTTCCAGTTTCGTGCGCAGCATCACTAGAAAACGGTAATTCGAGTAAGTAAACGGTCATCCCATCGGGTTGAGACCTTACTGACTTTGTTAGAGCACTTTCTGTCTCAACTCCTCACAAGAACGTAGGTCCAAGCGGTAGTTTGCCCATCGATGAGAAGGGAGGGATGTTGCATGGAAGTTATGGTGGAAGGAAGGATTTGGATTTGGATGGAATTTTCGGAAGGGGATACGGGCTTCCGGTCGGTCCGTCATGCCGCGCCAGCCAACTGTTTGTACCGTTTCCGTGTACTTATTGATTATAATGTTCATCTTGATTCGCAAAGCATAATTTTCGTATGCAATTTTAGTCGCTATTTCTGATGTATTTGAATTGCGTCGCAAAAAAGGTTACACGAATCCCGAGAAGTATTATAATCATGTCCGTGTCGAAATTCCCCGTGGAGCGTCTGTGCTGGGTAAAATTATCTTGAAATACAAAAGATATGATCTCGGAGATTTTGCAGAAATATAGTTAGCATTTCTGATTATCAGCCAAACTAGCTTTCTACAGTTACCGAGCTATCTTCGCGGCTTATGTTAATCGAATATCAAGAAAAACCTTGGTTCCAATGGTGTATTTACCAGTAATATTTGTTTTTCTCATAAGGCGCTGGACCCTGATATGATGGTTTTCCTTCTAAACTGATCGCGCTACGAGCGTAAGGAGCTCACGCCTATATTTAATTCAGGCGGAAATTAACTTCCATTCATCACTAACGATGTATAGGCTGAAGCTCAACGGGCAGAGGTAGACACTGGGGCACGAGCGCCAGTCGTGTTGTCTAAATTCTGCAAGGTACGGAATTATGATATATGTATGGTTCACCATCGTCACAGCTAGTTCAGGCCTCTCGCATCACCCTCGTTTAATATGCCTCACATCACTCAGAGCCCCATCCTGTCACAAGCTGATGCATATTATGGACAGAATAGGGTTCTGAGTGATGTGAGACATATTAAATTAGGGTAATGATAGAGGGGCTGAATTAGCTGCGACCATGATGAAATTGAACGATTATGCCTATTTTATACTTTTTTAACTGCAGTGGCACGAAGCTCAAGGTCTTCAGCGGCAGGCAGTTTTAAATCACATCGATAATATTTTTTACTCGGAGTCAAAGTATAACAAAAGAGGTCGATGTGTTCTCTGGCTTCTGCATTGTCAGGAGCCTTTATGATTTTCGCGATAATCAGTACCGAGTGTATATATTAATTAAGGATCAGTAAATTGTAAGGAGCGTTACATTTTCCATTTTTAAAGCTTAGCGAGCGTAATGTACCCTGCGCGCCTACACATCAACAGGTGACCGTGTGTACGTCGCCTTTAAAACAAGAGACCTGTCAATTCTGGTACAGCTTAATCTATGTTTGGTAAGAGGTTCGGTAAGGGTCGCACCTGGAGCCCTTTAAGAACAAGATGTTCTCACTGATTGACACAGATGTGAATTCAAAAAGGCTCGAGGCCGAGCTTACGTTACGTTGATCATCGATACGCACCCACTATTTTTTTTTTCATATAGTTCGAACCACTTTGTACGTGCCAAAAGCCAACATTTCTCCCTCTTACTTGATGCCAACCACATCAGCAGAAATGGTGTGTACGATCGACGGCAATGCACGTAAGTCAAGAACAACGATAGTTTTTACCCTTCACTGACAAAACTTTTTACCGCAGGCACCCAAGCTGGAATGAATCTTTGCTTTGCGTTGGAAAAGAAAACGCGTCAGAGTAAGTACGAGGATTGGTTGTGAGCATCTCTGAGATTCAATTAACCAACCTTATATTCGACAGTGTGTTCAGAAGGGATGGGGCGATGCGTGAGCTTGAAATGGAATGCGGACGAGGGTGAGTTGTGATTTACTGATGTGTCATTCTCTTCTTCACAATTGCTGCAGAAATGGACGAGGAGCGTAGTCGCTCGCATTCGAGGGTGCATCGGCCGCCTTTGTGGTTAATCCCGTCAAATGAGAAACCCGAAAGAACACCAATGAAGTACCTGGGCCACTTGGGCGACAACAAACGGCTCCCTGAGGACAGGTGGACGCGCATTGCTTGCCCGCGAGCGGTAAGACCCCATCAACTCAAGAAATTTATCGACGACGACCAGCTCCATCATGGAGAGCTGGTTGAAGCAAAAAAAATAAAGTTTGACATCCGCGCAGATCGTCAACTTCCATTGTGCACCGGTCATACGACCGAGATGCCATGGAACAACAATCATACAGACGGATTTCAAAGGTAAATTTTGTTTCAACTAGCTCTCGCGAAGCTGATCAGGCTGACGTTGGAATAGTCCGCAGAAAATATACCCATCGAATGGGCGAAAGGATGCTGCAAGGTACGCGTTCAGGTACATCGTCTCGTTGTTCATAAACTCACCCGATATGCGGCAGCCTTACCACCCAACACCGACCTGGATCGCAAGATGTCAGCCGTATCGGAGATTACCAGAAAAATGTCAACTCCTGCGCCATGCAGGATAACCAGGCTGCTTACCATTGCCACAGCCTGTCTGCCGTTGCGGGACCATCTGGGAACGCAGGTTTCGTCGACGCAAGCCAGGCCTACGTTGGCATCATCCCAGGTGTCCAGGACAACGTCGGTCCAACCAACATGAACACAAATTTAAACGCTTATGATTTCAGCGTTCACAATCAACCTGTTTCCCTCACGGAATCATCTGCATCCTGGGTTGTGCCCTATGTCCCACATGCGTCCACTGCCAGCGACGTGGCCGTGTATCCCACTAACATCGTTAGTCCGACCCGACTTGGATTGTTCGGCCAGGCAGACCCGATTCCCGCTACAACCTCATATACCTTCTGTGGCAACGTCAGCAGCAAAGTCAATTTATCCAGCGAGTTGCTCGGGTTGCAAAATCAGACCCACATCGGCATTACACCCGACGCCCAGCCCGACATCGTTCCAAACGGTACGCACAAAAATCTGAACGCACGCGATTTGAACTATCTTGATTTCCTGGCAGAACCACCGTCAACCTTGGGAGTCGCTGGTGAACCATACAGCGGGAATTTGCTTACCGGCGACAGGATTTGTTCCAACCAGGTTGAATCCTTTGGTCAATCAACCCCAATCCCGCCGTCCTTCCCATTTACATTCGCTTTCCCAAACCCTCAACCATTCAGCATCGACAACATTCCTCATACCCAAGTCCAGGAAACCGCGGATCCGAACAACTTGCAGTGGGGTACTGACACACGAACTGTGCCCCCAGTCGAGCCAGCCTATCCTTTGTCCTCGTCCTCCCTGGGATTGCCGATTAACATGGGCGATCATTACCATGTACAGTCAAAACGAATTCCAGGGACTCTCCAAGGTCTGACCGCAGATCAGAATGTCGAGGCAGACCTCACATTGCAAGTATAGTTCCTCCCTTTCGCCAGAATCAGCCCTGATCGTCATGATTTTCCAGTTTTGTGGCCAGGATCACTAGAAAACGCTGATTGCGAGTCAGTAAGAAATTATGATCTTCAGATCGTTGGTTGCTTACCGAGCTTGTTGGTCTTTGTTCATTTTTTCAAAAAGCTCGCTGAAAATTGTAGCACCTGAAAAGTTGACCATCGATGAGGAGGGAGCGACGGTGCATGGGAGTTATGGCGGAAGATTGGATTTGGATTTGGATTTAGATTTATTTATTTTTTCGGAACGGAACACCAGTTTTCCGGTCGGCTCGTCATGATGCCGCGGCCAATCAGGAGGGTTTTCTGTACTTGCTTCAAATTTATATGCTTGCATATTCCTGTGTAATTTATTGATTCCCAAACCATGACTGTTGCGTAGTCTCGAAATTCATCGAATATCTTTCTCATACCGTGCTTTCTGGAAAATCGGGGGTTTTTGTAGTGCCCACCTTTGGCCAAAAAACTTCATATTTTCATGGACGCTGGCTAGAATAGGCTCAACAATATCGGTAGACGTAGTTGGTGGAATGCCTAATCCTGCCATCCTGTTCGAAAATCCACAACTAACGCTCATCGCTCCTGGCTCCACAAATGTCTCGCTAATGGCAGGCTGAGAAGTCCTACAGCACTAATTGACCATGGTGGTAAGCAATGCGTCCACCAAATATGATATTCCATGTCCTGATTTTGCATTTACCAATAAATCCACGAGGCCCCTCATTGTGATGGTATGTTACCTGGATGTTCGATACCAGAGTCGGAGACGAAGAACGGAGGTTTTTGTGCAAAATGTGGATTTGTTTGATATTGTAGTACGGAGGTGCATTAGATATTCACATAATGGCCTGGTATTCACTCATTCACTACGCAGTGGATATATCTTCTATAGGAAGACTGATGCTTACCCACATTACCTGAGTTCAAGGAAGTTTACCGTTCAAAAAACACAGAAGAAGCACTTTTTGTCGACGTAGGACATCTAAAATTGGGGCTTTTTTTGTACAATTTCATCAGTTGTGGTCTGTATTTAAAAATCGCAACCAAATCAGTTAGTAGCGCCTATCACTAGTATGGACCAAGCGCCAGCGTCAAGTCGCATCTATATATAGTAGATAAATCTTATCTAATCTTTCATTAAAGGCTTGGCGCTTTATGACACTTCATGAATGTTAAGATCCTTTGTTCAGTGGTCTTGGGGCTCGGAATCTCTTTCTATCGTTCCCACCAGGACCACCATCATAGCACGATGGCTATAGCGCCCAACTCAGGGGCCGTGCCCCACCAATGCGTCACATCCTCCGTCGAACTTCTTACAACATTCGTACAAGCGCCAATACAATCTAATATTTGTCTCCTACGCATCCAAAATGCTTTGGACTGCGTCAAATTTGAGCTGCAGTCCCAACGGGGCAACTTTGGTGTCAAGGCCAAATTCGCATTTTCACATCCTGCGCTACTGCGATATGGCACTCGCTTTCTCACCCGCAGCGACACGACGGGGAAGTACAAGGAAATGATATCGTATTTCTCGCGTTGTCAATGTCAGTGCGACTTCGACAGAACGGAGACGTGGAACCTACATATGGTATGTGATAGGGTCGCATTCTATTTAAACGACTCAAAGGAGATACACGAACCTATTATCCGTTATACTGAGCTCCCAGATCCGGAAACACTTGTTTCCAATCTTGCCGACTTGATATCCAACTTGATGAATCTTTCACTTTCGAGAACCCCGCCCAACGAGTTTCACAAGGAGAAGATTACACACAACAAAAAATGCGTTCAAAAATGGCCTCAGAATGCCCAGGATCTTCTACCGTTCGGAATCGAAAAATCCATCCGGGCGCTTACTATATGGGCCACCGAATCACCAACTTTGAAAAGAAGTTTTGTATGGGTCATCGCAGTTCCTCTCGCCATCGTATACGACCAATTTTGTATCGAACTCTTCCAATTTTCCAGCGACAACTTCAAGTACGACCTGGCATTTCACCTTCCTATTCAGCACATCGACTATCTTTTGAATGAATACGCCGAGGATCTCCGGCGCGCAGAGAAACAAGCCAGTAGTAAAACAGAGCCTACTTGGCGGCTAATTCATTTCTACGACGGGATTCATCAGACGTGGTCAATGATCGACCACGCAAAAGGAAGCATTGATGTCACCCGAAGATGTCGATTTCTCACGATGCACGACGAGACAATCAGACCTGTTCTCCACCGCCTAGGATCAGTTCTCTCACACTCCAATGAGAATTTCGCCGACCCAATAAGACACTTGCAGCGAGGTCTTGATCAGCTGGAACTTTGTGGTCCCCGTGGAATGGCGATCAATCCGTCTACAGGGGAGATTTATATTGCGGATCGTGCCCTCTGGGTCAAGATCGAGGAGAGGTACGACTGTGATTATCTCGGGGATGACTGGAGTGCTCTCCTAAGAGCAAGATTTTACGGGTGTCTTTTTTCCGGCTGTCCCAAGCCAGAGTTGGAGACGAAGAACGCTAGGGTCTGTGCGAGATGTGGGTTTGTGCGATATTGTAGTCAGGATGTGAGTGTTATACACTATAGTTATCGTATTTTCGAAATCTCACCGCTGACTTCCTTGTTTATGCCTATTTCAGTGTCAAAGGAAGGCGTGGAAATGCTCGGAACTTCCACACAATAACCTCTGTCGGAAAATAGTGGCACTCAGAGAAGGTTTTGGTCCAGTTGTCTGGAAGCAGGTTTTCCGAAACGAGATAAATTCGGTGCAGGAGGTTGAGAAAGTTTGTGGCTCAAAAAACGTGAGCAAAAGGCTGGTGAATGACATAGGAACAGAGCTGAACAATTTGCAAAACGAGAAGCGCAAACGGCAAAATGACATAGGTAGTCTTACCTCCTGATTTTCCTCGTTGTATTCATTGATATCGTTGTCAATTATCTTTTTCAATGAGACTCGGATGTAATAGCATTGAACATGATTTCAGATACGAGAACCCACTTGATAAAATTAAGGAAAAAATTAAGGCTCTGGTATAAGTCCCTTAGGGATACATCCTCGTTCATTTCTGGGCCCCAGAAGGGACAGGAGGGAAAGAACAGCAGGGACGTAGCAGCATGGCGCAGTGGTAGCGCGCGGGGCCCATAACCCCGAGGTCACTCGATCGAAACGAGTTGCTGCTAAGACCAAATTTTCCTGTTTTTCATTTATTTAAAAAAACACACGTAAGACAAATTTTACTACAGAAACGTAAGAAATGTTCGATTGCGTTTGACGGATGCTTCTGATTGGGCGCCAAAAGATTGTATGACTATGAAATTTCATCGGGAATGTGCACTATTTGGAGGCCCAGTATGCTGCTGAGTTTATTGGACACTTCATTGATATAATTCCCCTTGTCCGTCATTATGAGAGTCGGCAAAGCTCGACCTATACTGATTCGTCGATCAAGAAATGTGATTAGATCGTATATGTACCCGTTTTCTCCGATTACCTGACTGTTGCAGTACAACCTCTCTAACTTTGGAAAAAGAGGCTGCTGTGAGCCTGCTTCGATAGTATTACAAGACGCGATGAAGTTACCAGAGAGTGTGACCATTGCGACCCTGTTCATTGATGCCAGAATCTCGAAGAAATATTGCAAGATGTAACCCGGAAGATTGGGACTCATCATATCGAGGTTGATATGGAATACGTTGTCGATGTATGGCTGGAGCGACTTGGTCAAGAAGCGATATACGTGTGTAGATCTTGCCCATGATTCCCAGAGAAAAAATACTGAAAAATTCAATTCCAACGACGAAGAAGTGACCTTGATACAGAGTCTTGATTCGGAGATTGTGAATTGCCACTGCATATCTGGCGTATAGCTGCTGAGTCCGGTCTGATGGTGGAAGAGATTATGAATCGCGGTTCGGAAATCCCGTCTGTGTTGATGTTGTATAGGCTCTAACGACGACGAGGAGAATGATACAGAGATATGCGTGGAGGACTCGGCTGGTGAAGTTGACTGCGTGCTCCACAGCGCATTGAAAGCTGCAAATGACATTGCTGCTTCGATGTGTGCAAGTCGTGGGAGAATGAAGTTGGACATATCTGAAAGCGCCTGGGAGACCGTGTCGTGACAATGGAGTTCTACATAGTTCTTTGGACGGTAGATGCGCAATACTTGGAGAGCATGGGTACATTCTGACAGAACCTTGATTAGGTTTTCGAATGAGACAGGGTATATGTTTAGCGTTGTGAGTGTGGAGATCCAATTTGGCGGCTGGAGGATTCTGAACTGCGAACAGGTAAAGATACGAAGAAGAGGTGCCTCGTCGGCGAAAAGGTTTTGTGGGAGATATCGAGAGACCATGTATTCATGTTCACCGTGATAGATGGAAAAGGATCGTAGGATAGGCGCTGGTCTGTGCAAGTGTGGAAGTATGGCTGAATACGAATAGGAAGTGTCTACGTGAAGAGACTGTATCCTTTCCCAGAAACGATGGAGTACGTCGACGAATAATGTTTCTATAGGTCCACAGTTGGAAAATGTGATCTTGGCTTCGACCCATAGTGGGGAAGTGTCTCCTGCGCGGTCGATTATCATTTTGCTCCACTCAAAACTATGTTGGTCGGAGATCAAAATGAGCTTTGACCATATCAGAGGATGGCTCAAAGCCACGTCCCTCCAGTGCTGACATGTCTGAGATGCGGCTCTCGTGCTGACCAGTCGATCTCTCATATTCGTGGCATTGTCAGCTGCATTGATTATGAAGATCGTCCAGAGGATGTCAGCGGATAGGGATATCATAGATTAGATTCAAAGACGATCCACGAGCTTTTGCGCTGACGCTTCTGTCGTGGGAATAGACGCTAAATATTCTCTTTTTCTGTTCTTTTTTGGGGACTTTCAAAGGATCCAGGTTTCTATTTTTGGGTGACGGGCATCATGCCAGCAACATGTTTATATTTTATTTTCACTATCGTGCAAACACAAATGTACTGAGGATAGTGTATAGCTAATAATCCTAAGAACAATCTGGCCAACAAAACCATGTCTGGGCATTTTCCTCTGCGATAAGGTGGACGGATCCATCTGAAAAGGTACGATATCTCTGTCTCCTACTGCTTGGGTCGATTCGCACAAACAGTAGCTTAATAACTCGAACGATATCCGCTAATATGCTGTTTAATAACTGTAGCACAATCGCTGAGGCTACTGTACCATGATTGAAATGATAGTATAGCACTGTCACAGAGAAGAAGAACCAAAGGAGAACTTGAAACTTGGAAAATTAAAACAGGTGTCGAAATACTTACATGCCTTTTATACTAGTTCGGTGGTACGTTGAAAGTTCGAGTGGAGTCGATGGATAGTTGGTACGGTATCATAGGCTGACGGAAGGAATGTAGTTGGAGTTGGAACTAGGATATTGTAATAATCCTGTTGGGCCGCCATTCTGGGACGACTCACGAGAACTTGTCGGTAGTATTGAATAGCGGCTATTTTAGTCTTCGGACTAGGGAGGAAGACAGGGAGAACTTTTTATGACTGGTTCATGGAAGATATTCAGTTGCCGCATTATGAGCTCTGTGTGTTGTTTTTGGAAAGAGAACAATCAAGATGACTGTTAACGTTATGCATAAGTTTACGTTTAATTGACGTCTAAACCCTATCTAAATAAGTCTGCCGTGCAGGCAGGAAGGGCATAGAAGGGAAGTTCCATAAAAAAAACATAAGTACACTCCGCTCCGCTCTGGCAAGTGGAGTGAATCAATCCGATTGGGTATTTGCCCCGCAGCGTAACAACGACGATCAATTCAAAGAAAAAGAAACATTCCTAATGGGGATGTGAGATTCCCCATATCATGGATACGGAGTTTATATGTACATTCCACCATACGTACGAGCGCGACATATCATATCATTTTCCCTTGTCGTTCGTCGTTTGTTTTTCTGGTTCCTCTGCTCTCCACTTCACTTCACTTTGACCGTTGCCTGGGCTTCTGTGCTTATCACGGTCTCTCAGAGCTCAGAGCTCGAATTGGATCAGGATATTCCTGGATATCAATAGCGGTATCGCTCGCCCGACGCCCGACGCCCGTGTAGCCCACGAGCGCTTTTATCACTCACCGGCCCTGCTCAGCGTTCTCTGGTCCGGTTGTACAACTCTATTTTCCTCCCCCTCTCCCTCTATTCACATCATCGCATCATCGTCGTTGGACCTTTGCGTTTAGGCATACGTACATACGTCTGTCTGTCTCTGTGATACCGGACAGCGGACAGTGGACAGCCCGACAACCGACAGGAAGATAGGCAGATAGGTTTCGACAAGCGACACCACACCATATTGTATTACACCGCACCACACCGCACCCCCACGCTCGTTTTTTGTTGTTGTTGGATTTGATAAGAAGTTTGTTGAGGAAAGAAGGAAATTTGTACGAGAAATAACAGGAGAGTGAGAAGATATAAGCCCTTTTGAAGGACGAAGAGCAGTTCTTGTGTACGGGCTTACGATTTACGACAAGGAAAGAAGGAAGGGTCTTGAAGGCAAGAAGGAAGAATTACTGAAAGGGAAGGACACGGGGGACGACATTTCAACATCGTGAAAGTATAAAATTCGACAGAAGAACCAAAGGAAAGAGAAAAATGCAACGCGTCTGGTCAAGTTACCTCGAGAATGGGCAACCGCAGCCACACCCTGAGGGATTGCATAGGAGGGAGAATAGTAGAGGTGCTGGGGTGAGTTTCCTTCCTTCCTTAGTTTGGTTTTTCGTTTCCTTTTGATTTGTTCTTCGTGTTCGTTTTTTTACCTTTCATTTGGCTTTATTCTTCGTAGATTCACGTCATTTCATTTCATTTCGGCTTTGCTGCGCTTTTATTTCCTTTCCTTGTGACTTTCTGTTCAGACGTTGACGGGGGGAGGCTGTGTTGCCGCCGCTTTACGACGCGCGGGAGGTGGTGTGCTGGCAGACCTAACCCCTAACCCCACTTTGGATTTCCCTTACTTCCTGTGATTTTCCCACTCTTTCTTCTTCATTCCCAACGACGACGACGACGAGAGGGACTTTGTCAGTCTAGCTTCTCTCGTTTCTTTCCTCTTCGCGTCTATTGTGTCTTTTAGACTGAACCGAAACTAACACATACACTCTTTTTTTCTTTCACTTCCACCCTTCGTCGCTTGGAATTTCCTTGGCTTGGCGATTCTGTGCCATCTTGCTTTTATTCTTTTTTATAGATGGACAATACTTCACCGTAAGTGGTCTTTTAGCGTTCAAGGCGTTCAGAGAGCTGACTTTTTCGCTTCTTCTTTTTCTTCGTCCTTTCCTTTCCTTCTGGATCCATTCGCTCTTGTTCGCTTCGGGTTGGGTTGACTTTGGCTTTGGGTTTGGCTTTTCGGTTGGGTTTGGTTTGGCATAACCTCCGTTCCATGCGTGCTTTCGACCATGGCTTTGGACCTTACCGGCCTCATCATCATCATCATCGACGCCAACGGCGATGGTAACGCCAATCTCGTGAATGCCCAAACGCACAACCCGAAACGCGACATTTCTTTCTTGGCTTTCTTATAATACCCACGTCACACCGCACCCCTTGCTGCTTTTCTATCACATCAAATCACATCACCGCAAACTTCCTACTTCCTACCTCAACTTCTAACCCCCATAACTACCACG
>Ga0247779_1000902_pt1 | contig 15572 bp, 8 predicted proteins | sample UWRJL221509R5_FD_179925 | JGI IMG/M metagenome (GOLD analysis project Ga0247779, IMG submission 179925) | Plant litter microbial communities from Arlington Agricultural Research Station in Wisconsin, United States - UWRJ-L221-509R-5 | ecosystem: Environmental > Terrestrial > Plant litter >... | reverse complement strand
ACTTTGGGCGATGGAGGTGAAGGCGAACACCAAGAAGAGACAGTCCAGTGACCGAGATGTGTTATTTGTCCTGCAGAGGAGCAAACTAACTTTGCCTTGTTTTATGCATATTGTCTGTATTTTCGAGCAATGATCAACGAACAAGATACCATAACCCCCTTTATAAGTAAGATACTTTAACTTTGAAAAGATTGTTGGCTCTTGAGGAAATGGAAACATTTTCGTTGAGAAGGATAATAGCAAACAATATATATATTGCAGTCGCGGCATCAGTTAATTTTTTTCCCATCAACAATTTGAGGAAGACGACTACTCTCCTTTACTCCCACTTTCTATATGCTTTGGATCTGGTCATACTTAGGCATCTGCGGACCATCTTATTTAATCCACCATTGGATAGCGGCGAGATGGAAGCAAAATCTGATCAGATGAAATTCAGAATTTGTTGATTTCTTTCTGGTGCGTATATGCTATGTTTTTCTCCGCTGTGCAGCTACAGCCTTCGTCATCGAACCATACAAGATACTTATACCTGTTCTTAAGGCACCGTTATCTTTATTTTTTCACAACTTTTGGTTCCCTTGGTGAGAATTCACGGAAAGCCAAAGCCACCACGATTACCTATATACCGGGTATCCTGTTCGATGATCTACTTCATACTCGGATGGTATGTCCCGTCTACTTTTACCCATCTTGAGGACTGCCCCAATTTGATGCAAAATTCAGTTGTATTTCAGTCGCAAGATCGCTGCATTACCCAGGCTTTTTAAAAAACCTCGAACAAGCACATTTTGGCGACTGCGAATTTCATCCAAAAAATGTTCGTGGCGATCCTGCAGTGGCTGCAAAAGACGATTTTGAGTATACCCTGCTGGAACGTCGCTTGTCTCTCGTACTCGATGGCGCTTTATGAAGATGGTGAAGTAAACACTAATTTCGCCAAGGCGACGGAATGGCCTGTTAACCTTTTCCTCCTTAGCTCGTTACTCAATCTTCTTAGGATTGTTATTCTCGCCTACAGCATGCTCAATCTCGGCCCTTGGGACCATTGACTCTTTAGGCGCATCATGATCCTGATATTCAGCATCGATTCGGACAGTTGTATTCGGACTTCAGGAGTCCACTGTGGCTGGAATACCTCGAAAGTTCTTCGCTGTCCGGTGCAATCATCGCCCATGCCACTTATTGCGCCCCATGCAATTGCCATAGTCAATCATACTACGCATATTCAACCTTATTACCATCCAGTCAGTTTCTTTACTCATGGAAATAATTAGTTTTCTCAGTCAGTATGATGCTTTCCGAAATTTGTGATTCGAAGGACGCATATGATCAATGTCGCAAGTCCAACGTGATGTTGAACTTCATCACGTTCCATTCATTCCTCGAATCTTTGGACAGCGCCTGACGAACAAACGAAGTCAACGGACTGCTCCTGGCTCCATCCTCTAATCACACAGCTCGGCTTCGTTGAACGCCCACACTCGTCACTATCAGTCCACATTTTCCCGGTTTTGTGTGCATCCGTGACCGTTGGCACATCCGCATTCCAGCCTTATCAGTCGCCGGTTCGTATTTTTTCTGGACAGCGATCGCCAGTTCTCGGGATGGCGATCGATAAAGAACAAACAAGGCCATGTTTGCCACCCAGGGTATTTAAACCTTTCCAACCTCCGAACCTCTCTTTCTTCCTAACCATCATCATCGCCTTCTCCCCCAACCAATTTACTTCATGCACGTTGGTTGCATCTCCGTGCCCGCCCTTACTATGTCTTCTCCACCTGAATGACCATCGCCTGAAGTGTTCTTCAGCGCATGCATCCACCTCGCCGGCATCGCTTCTCGAAGATGGACTTTCGCTCGTACGTCGGGTTCGGTTGGGCGAAACTGAGCTCCCTATCGTAAGCTCATATCGATCGCTGATATACTCTTAGAAGTGACATACACCTTGCCTGTAGCACGATGCCTCATCCCTTTCATCGCGACGTCTTTGATCGATATCGACGCCAACCCTGCATAAGTAGTTAGTCTGTCGGCTATGGTCTCTGGTGCGTGTGCTCAGACTGCTTCTTGGAAATTTCTTCTAGCTAACACTGTGTTTGACAGTGTTCGTTTTTCGAAGTTACTGCATCCTTGTCGGATATAAAGTCCTGGACCCATGTTCTTGGTAGGTACCGTTTCTATACTCTTCATCTAGTCTAACATTATCTGTACAGCTCTGCGAACGATCCGAATGAGCGTCGCACCTACGCGCTTCATATTAAAAGGTCTTGTCACCGGATTCGCTAAGTCCGTGCGGGCTAGACTTAACATTCGGCATTCGGTTCATGCCCGAGGCACTGGGGTACATCGACGCGAACGTTGGAGTTAAATGTCCGCTGAGAGGCTCTCGTTGCCCTGCGCGTCGCGTCCCATGAGGGTCGCCGCCATGTATGCACGTGTTGAGCTAATCCTCTCATGACACTCCTTAATGTTTGAGCGGACTACTACCAGGAGCATACCGTGCCTCTGATACGAATGTCGTCTTTCCCCGGCTAAAAAAAACGAAAATAAAGACGCCACAACAATAGAGAAGGAATTATAACCAACGAACACAAGAGACAAAAGTAAAAAAGGGAAGGGAAAGAAACCACAATAAAAGAAGGATAGAAAATAGAGGAGAATACAGCAGGAATACTACAATAATTCCTAATACTAGTAGATCAAACTTCTTATTGGGCACATCCGCAAAATTTTAGTAGCGTGTCAACGAGACAAACTTTCACCTAGTTAGTGACGACGTCTATTGCTTAATCCTTCTTTGCACCGGACATGCCCCCCGATACGGTGTTTCTTCCCTCGTTGACATGATTTAATGACGGTATACTACTGTACTGTAACGCCACGCATCTCAAGTCGCATAACGTCATATATATTATTTGACTTGACGCGTTCAAGCACAACAATTAGGAGCATCTTCAGATGAGATATCAAAGCTTCACTTATAAAAAGGCTATTAACTGATTGATATGTTTCGGTGTAATTCTGTGGGTCTAAGTTGACAGAATTGGTTACAGTAACAGCTGCTGGAATTATAGCAATAGAGTTAACATATCCGAAACATGGGTATCATTCGAGAGGAATCTGGAGCTGGCAGTAGCTAGTATATGAAAGGCAGAAGAATTCAACGAAATATTTATCAAAACATAAAGTAGAGTGAAAAAGGACACGCCATAGAAACTGATTATAAGGGGTATGTAAGTTTCAGAAGAGATGGCAATAAGTAAAACTACTGGTAAACTGATGAGAGCGGCTTGAGGAAAAAACGACGAAGCGAAAATGAATAAAAGACAAAATAAATGCCGAAAGTAGTGGGGGTAGCTCAAACGGGAGGGTAGCAAGAGCATAGGTCATCGCTCTTGTTTCGGAACGCACAGCGACCAAAACAAAAGCGGCAGAGAATCGTCAATCAATCAGAGGGGGGAAAGACCAGAAAGAATGCCGATGTTAGTACAAGGTAGAAATACATATGCTGATGTGATGTTTCACGAATAAGAGAGAGAGGGGTATAAGTTGGGACACGTTCGTGTGTGGCCAGAGGCGTTCTCAGATATAAATGGGAGCTGCAACGCGTGGGTCGAGAGTCAACCCTAGCATCGCATCTTATATTCTAATTTTCTGTTTGGTGTCGAGAGGATGGTGACTAGAAAGCTATAGAGCCGGTAAGAACACTTTCGCAAAAACACGAGGTATCCATTATGATTTACCTGTGGCTCTTGAGTCTGTTCCGCAACATCTTTCAGGGTCTGGACGTTCTTTAGGCATTTCGTGTGCCAACGAAAAACCAAGGCTGACATCCATTTGTGTTTCCAGAGAGGATGGTGGTTGGCTATGCGCTGGGCTACCTTTTTCTTGGCCTCTTCGTGCATACTCTTGAAGTCAGCGCTGGAGAAAAGTGATTGGAACACATCATACAAGAAGGGAATGTATTTTATAACTCACGTAACGGCTCTCATTAACTGTCTATAAGTGGGAACCTGATCTTTGTCGAGAAACCTGATAATAGACTAATTGTTGAGTATAAGAAGAGTTGGTCAGAACCGTCATTTGTTCAAGTAAACTGTGTATCTATACATACCTGTATCAAGGCACCCCTCTGGCGATCCTCGTAATCGTTCTGGTTGTCCCTACATGCTGATATACAAACCTATTGGTTTATCTTTCCATGAGCCACCGATATACAGAAGATTGCATAAAGATGAAAAAACTTACGGCTTGAGCTTGTAGTGTATTCTGTCTCGGGCATGGACAGAATCCAGAACATGCTCCAAGAACATCTCCCTGTGTAGACCATGCACCAACGGAATGCATTATATCGTTATTACGGGATGAATGCTTCCGTGGGGTTTGAAGGGGCAGCGAAGCAGTATGCATAGTAGCCATAGGCAGCGCCATAGCGTTTGCATTTATCCCAACATTTTTGTCCCTGCTGATTGCTAATTTCAATGGTTCAGTCTGGCTCCAGATGATAATTAGCAGTATATATTACCTCGCCTATAAGCCCTAAACACTGAATGCATGGGAAATTTAGTCTCATACAGCGAAGGGGCTAAAGAACATAGACTCACGAAAGCTCTTCATGCCATTGGTTCTGTTACATCTCTGATGCGGTAAATCTGAGAGACTAGATTAGACCGGTATCGACACCTTGCAGAATCACGTAGCATACTCAATAAAGTTCCTGAATGGCAAGAATCAAAGACAGCCTGAAGTAAGATTAGCATTAAGCGTATAAACATATCAGAAATCCCGCGTACAAAAAGAAAACTATTCATGGTAAGGGCGTCTACAAGATGCACTTTCAGTTCCTGTAAGAACTGTTTAGTCAATCATTTGGCGCAGCACTAATAACCTGCTAACCTTGTCGGTGATGATGAACTCTTCGTTGATACTCCGGTTGTCAGGTTCTGGTCCATCGTTGAAGGCATCCAAAGGAATGATATCTGAGTGCCAAAGTATTCGTAAGCTCTAGTATGAAAATAGAATTGCGGACCCTTACATTCTTCTTTATCATCTTCTTCCACGGGCGGATTCGATGGATCCGATGTGTCCTCTTTTCTTTGGTATGAGTGGCCAGCATCTAGGATCTGGTAAGCGCCTTATGTAGAAGAGGTTTACAAAGAATGGTACTGACAAGCGAAGAAAAAATTCTTGCAATGGGGCCGGTCATTTACGAAGGATGCCAGCTCCCTTCGCTATGTATCAGTGCTGCATATCAGTGAAATTGAACCAAAAGTACAGACAAAATGACGTACAATGTTTATCGTCGTAGGGCGCATGTCATCGGCAGTGTAATCATCATCGATGAGGACGGTAACGTTCTTTGGATTATAATTGAATTTGTCTGTCATGCAGTGGGTTCAGCACGGTTATGAAACTCGATAACGGAAAAAAGAAAACCGACCAACTAGTAACCCTTTCATGTCTCGGACATCCTTATGAGATCCTTCCAGTTTCCATCCTTTAACCTCGGCATAATTGATCCCAATCAGCAACGCGACTTTCGTGCATTCGAGATGTGAAAACCAATGAGTCTGGAGTCATCCAATTAGTTAGCCTTTTGGAAATAAACAAATAATGATGATGAAAGGTACCGAAGCTGAGATCAGGATACGCAGCTTGCGAAAGCGTACGCGCGTCGACGTGTGTTGTGCACCTGGCATAATGTTGACAGAGACTGGATAATAGATGGTGGTGACGCAGACACAGCACCCTATAGATGATCCTAGATCGTCGAGGGAAAGGAAAGTGAAGAGTATGATAGTCAACCCGGATTCCCAAGCCTAGCTCTTATCCGCCGCGTATACTATCAGGGCAGTTGAAAAGAGAAGTACGCTGCATAACTTCAAGCAAGGCGCTCAGTACTTATATACGCCATAGTGAGTGAGTGTACAGCCCTTTCAATCAATAAAGGAAGACGCACATAAATCTATGGGATTTACGATAATTTTGATGAAGTAAATTTATCTGCCAATCCCCTTCTCACATCCCCTCCAACATTGAATCTCCGGGGTTTTAAATCAAAAACAAGTATTAAGTATAATAGCAGTGTGGTAGCACCGCAATTATTCCTGCAGCGTACAAGAGACACCTTTTAATTTCTTAGCTCAAGAATGGCAAGCATATCCAGGAGGACGATACAGCCTGTTTGCTTATTTCTTTTGTGATTGACACAGCACAGACACAGATCATGATCGACTTCTCCACTAAAGCTTTGCACTGTAGTCTTGCTGTGGGGTTTGAGAGACCTTATTTTGTGATCGCTTTGATGCACGGCTTTGAAAGCGTGTTTCCGAATCTTTGTTCGCCCAGGTCCTTGCACGTCCAGCCGTGCGTACTCTGCACAGGTTCAATGGAAAACTTTCCCATCTAACCTCATAAGCACCACGAGGTAAGTAGAGCAAGTTTAACACTCCGGAGTAGATATTTAAGGGTAGGTCCGGAATGTCGCCCAAATATTCTGGGACGCAACTGAATAGGGAAGAAAGATCGCATCACGAGAAAAAGGAATGAGTGGCATTCTTCTTCTGGCAACATTCGCAGAGTCTTGAACACGTTTTCATCAGAAGGCGGTGTTAACTATCTGTGATTCCACGCGAAAGGTTGGCAAAAATACGGCCCCAGAGGCGTAATACTCCGTCGTTTCAGGCTTCTGTTAAGATAAATGTATGGCTGATTAAGAGGAAGCATAGGTAAGAATCTTGAACAGGATCCAACCGGGTATGGTGGGACATGAATTTGGGTAAAAGTCTAGCTCGTTACACGGAATTGCTTGTGTCGAAAAGTCGTCCAATTTCACGATGAAAATGACTTGACTCCAAATCCAGTGAGCCAAAGTAAGGGAGAAGAGCACAAATTGCGTCGTATGTTCATCGTAGTCGGCTATGATTAACAGGTCAGCAGCAGCAACTGCGACGCGGATTCCAATAAGAAGTATTGGAGGCTAATGCTCCCCACTCAAAGTGGATGAAAGCGTAGGATCATGTATATGCATGGCTTGGGAATGAGAATCGTCCGAAGATGTGAATATGATGCTAAGTGATCCTAGTTACAGAAAAGGTCGCAGATTACCACAAGAAAGGGCGCCAATCTTTCTTGACTGTGTCATGCCCAAGAAAAGCACATCATAGAAGGTTTCAAATTTTTGATGCACACTGCTCAGCCAGTTGGCAAGGGGGACCCTCTTGATTTCGACCCAGCTTGCTTCAAGTTTCAGGTCGTCGAACAAAAACCTAAAATTAACACCATCTTCTAAAGTTTTAGCCGAGTCTACTATTAGAAACTGTATAACACGGACCGGTATGATAAAGCCCAGCAATAGCGAAGTTTGAAGTATTTCTATTTCGAAGTCTTGCTCTTGAGTCTTGGACAGCGCTGCTGAATTAGCGCATTGTGATATATAGATGGGTCCGGGATACGTCTTGGGTCTGAGTGAAGAGGTAATGGGACAATGCCTTTTCAAGTCGTACGTGCGCGTCCACGAAGCAAAACCCATATTAACCCAAAAGTTTGAGAAGAATTTGTGCGAAGGCCTAGTGGTTCGTCCAGGTTCGCCACTATAGACGATTATTGCACCATGTCATGTTGAGCGAGGATTAAGTAAAGTTCTGTGAGACTGGTATTGCACACAGCTCCAGTGTTTTCTATCCGGCTTTTACGAGTGAATAATGACTTTCTCCCAAGGACTTTCGTTTTTTGGATCAAGTAAGCAGAGCAATCAGACGGGTTAACGTTCAGACCTGGGCGTCATAATTGTCTGTTTGCAAAGGTTCAACTCCGCCATCAACTCCGCTGGAACTCTAATCTGTTATGATATCAACATGATTTGAACATAATATCCAAATTTAGCACATCTAATTGCCACTCGCCTTCAACGATGCATCCACGAGGATCCTGTGGTTGCAATATAGTATCGTGTTAAAATGGACTATTCATTGGCCGTTTGCATCCGCAGCTTGTTTTATTGACCCTCTGGAGACGGCCTTCCCTCTACAGAACTATTGTTCTGTGCATAAGCGTATTGAAACTTATCGACACTTCACTACTGGATACAAATTCGTGCTATGCCTCGCCTGACTACTACGGCAGCATTCGAGTCTTCTCGCGACTCTCTTGGTTGAACGTCGTCCGTACCACACATCACTGTACTTAAATGAATCCTGAACGACAGTGGACACACTTGGTATGGGTAACAGCAATTAAGACCGCTTCAAGTCTTGCACACGCCCGCATAAAAACGCAGCAGAGTGAAGAACGGTCTTTCTTTCTCCGCCGCAGCACTTGTTAGACGCACACATTCGTCATCTCACATCGGTCTAGACGTTTCCATCGATTGCCTTTTTCCGAGTTTGTGTGCATCCGGCCTTTTATCTTTCCTTTCAGGTCCGATAGTCAGCTGTTGAGCTTTCTGAGCCGCCGGTTCGTACATTTTATGAACAAACGGCCTCCCGTTTCCGGTATAACAATCGATAAAGCACAAACAATGGCATACCTGAGCACATATGCCACACGGGGTATATAAGCCCCTTAGCAACTCTCCGAAAATCTTCTCTTCCCTTCCAACCACTACTATGACCTTTCTCCAGGTCCCTTATGTTATCTGCGGGCCTTCTGCATGTTGCCCACAGTCATAGGCTCATAAACGATACCATCATGTCCCTCAACGTCTCCCGAAGCTCACCCATTGAACGCATACATTCACCTTCCTGTCTCTGTGGTGCGTTGCTACTAGCTACTTTCATTGGTAGTGATCGCAACCCATCGTCACATTAAGACTGCGCATGTTGGGCTCAGTCGCCGATTCGCTCCTTTCTTGATGCTGGTCGATATGTATCGTATGTCCGCCCCATTTATCGGTGACGTATCTTCAAACAACTAGAGGGGAACCGACTGGTATTTCAATGCCTGCTGTGGATCGATCGGGCTTTCTTGTCGCCTACCGTCGCTTATGCGCTCCAAATAATGTTGGCCGCTGTCCTCTATCGAATTCTCACACGTCATTAATTCGATCGTATATGTGAAAGCATCCGCTATAACCCAACAACATATAGATCAGCGATCTTCAGCAATCTACCCCCTGTTCTCCTTGGCGGCTTTCCTGCGTCGGTTTCATCAAGTCCACTGTGTGGTTTAGACTTAATATTCGGTTCATACCCAAGGCGTTGGGTACGTCGACGCAAACGGCATCATCCTCTCATGAAATTCTTGGATATTGGAGCGGACTACTTCGGGAGTATACCGATATGCCCGTGATAACAATGTTATCTTCTCCGCCGCGGCTATGATTAACTATTCTGGTCGATAAAGCCGGCTACCTCAGGGGAGATAAAAAGATACGTGCAGCCTGGAAACAAACAAAATTAAGATAAAAAATCATACATAAAAAAACGGAAACATAAAAAAATTCTGGATAAAATGGCAACAGAAATCAACGAGGAATAAGGTTGAAAAAAAATAAAAATCCCAATAAAACGAGGCACCATAATGCGGAGAAAATAGGGAGGAAATTTACAGCGGACAATCCCATCAACTTCGTTTCGCAATGCTCTGGTATACCAATGGTTACGATGACTTGCCTCTGTGGAACGGTTCGGGTACTTGATGTCAAAAACGTCCCAAACAGTCTCGAGAGAGGATGTCGTTTGAAGCTGGCACAGAAGAAGAAAAAGCTGTACTTGCTGCGTGGAAATTCCCAAGAAAATGGTGGCACTGATAAATTACAACACTTACTTGATCATTGTGCATCGAAAGTTGCTGAAGCTGGGACTTGGTGGCGGGGTATAAGTAAGTCACGTGACGTCATGCTTTGAATTACTAGGTATATTTTCATTATACTGATTTACACAACCATTGGAATTGAAGAAATCACTTCTTACATCAGTCTAACAGCTCAGTTAAAAGGATTCCGACAATATATTGTCAAAGGATTGTCTAAACTACTAAACTGTGCGTAAAGTTTATACGGTGAACATACACCACTGTGCAATGGTAAGTCTCGCATGGAGGCAAGGTAGGATAAAAATGGTAGGTGAAATACTGTAGAAAAGGCCGGGAAGAAGCGTAAATTTAGAGATGGAGATATGCGATTAGTTTTGGTAAATTATGCGCCGAATTCAAAGGCTATTATAAAATGAAGAAATGTAAAAGAATTATAAATGCCGAGAAGAGAGATGCTGATGGTAATACATGCTTGAGACTTGACTTCTTACAAATACAAGGTACAGGGGTATAGGCTGAGATGGCGGCCGCACGAGAAAACATGCGGGAAATAGAACATACAGTGCCAGGTTATTGCTGACCTGTACCTCGATTCTTATATTCTGATTTTTGCCTTGGTGTTGAGAGGACGAAGACTGGACAACTGCAACGCGAAGTAAGACCACAAGTGTACGAAACGAGTATACGAGGTATCTACCTGTGGTTCTTGAGTTTGTCCTGCAATATTTCTGAGTTTATTATCGATGTCACTGTTGAGACACCCGTGGCATTGATAAAGCGGCCAAAACGCCAGTAGTTGAGCGAGAAAAGGGTGGTTCTCCTTGACCCGCTTAGCCACCTTGCTCTTAACATGTTCGTGTGTTGCTCTACATTTAGCTCTATTCAAGATTGTAAGAAGGAAATAGAGGACGGAGCATTACATTATTACCATACCTTGCCGCTTCCATTAGCTGTCTATAACTGGGAGACTGGTTTTCTTCGAGCAGCTGGATAATCGACTAATTATTGATTAGAATAAATAGTGTTAACAATTACTTTTAACACGACACGGTGCGCGCATATAGAAATACCTGTATCATGGCACCCCGCATCGGATCTTCGAGATTTAACTCGTTGTCTCTGCAGGCAGATACACAAACCTGTCATTTCGTGTTATGATCAACCGAATGATACCTTCGAGAGAAAAAACTGCCAATGCTTACTGCTTGAGCTTTATTCGATAAGGTAAATGGTAGGCAACGTCCTGAGCATTGATTTTTTTCTTTAGTAGTTCTGAGCATGTATTTCGATGCTGGGAAGAATTTGGAGGAATACGATGGTCCGTTTGATGGTGCTTGAATAACATTCGACTCCGTCTTCGATCTTCGAATGGGAAGCGGAGCTGTATTCATGGAAAGCATTGGTTGTGGTCCTACTCTTGGCTTGGCCACTGTTGATATGGATCGTTCAGTTATCTTCTGTGGAATCTTGATGATATCGAATAGTTGTTACCTTGCCTAAAACTCCTACGAACTACATAGATGGCAAAAACATCAGTTATAAGTGAATGGTCGTATAACAGATAAATCAGAAACCATACAGCGACTCATGAAGCCATGAAATTCGTTACATTTCTGGTGCCATAAATCTTAATACGGGGATTAGAAACACAGCATATAATCATCGCCTGGAGGGAAATGTAATATACTCAATAGCGTTCCGGAGTGACAGGAATCAAAGAAGGCCTGATAGCAAATGAGCGCTAGAGTGATAAAAATGGATAATTAAACGTACGATAAGTTGAGAATCATTCCCAAGGGAGTCGACAAGATACACTTTAAGGGCCTGGATGAAACATTACTTGGTTGGTCATTAATTTATTGCGGTAAGCTGAAATAGAATACTAACCTTGTCGAGAATAATATATTCCTCATCAATCACTTTCGTCTTGTTGCTTACAGCATCCAATGGGACTATATCTGAAAGAAAGGTATGCTGAGTGCTTATATGAAGATGTAGTTGAGAACGCTTACATTCTTCCATTTTATCGTCCTCCACGGAAGGCTTCGATGGATCTTCATCTTTTTGAAATGCATGTCCCGAATCTAGAGCAGATGTCAATGACTATACACTAAAGAAAAATGTGAGAAGACTGGCATGCAAAGACAAAGGTCTTGCAATCGGGGTGTCCAAGAACGAAAGATTCGAGTTCTCTGTTCTGAAAAAGATAAAGAACGGAGGATATTATGTCCATGATCCTCCAAAGTACGGCTGAGCGACGTACTATATTATCCTTGGTGGGGCGCATGTCGACGGGAGTGCCTTGTTCATCCGTGAGAACGATAATGTTTTTACGAAGATAGTTAAATTTCCCTGTCGGTTAGAATTTCGTCACTAATGTGTAACAGTGTGGGTGCTCGAGAAAGTATGCATCACTTACGGACTAATAGGTCCTCCAAGTCGCGGACGTCCTTATGAGCCCATTTCATCTCCCAATCCTCGACACCCGTGTAATTTATTCCAATTAACAATGCGGCCTTCGTAATCTTTAGGTGGTACGTCCACTGTGTCTAGAATCGAAAAGTCTATTAAAACATGCCTTACAGGGATGAAAAGGAACAAGGACTACCTTGACTAGGATGAGTACGCGTAGCTTTCGAAACCGCTTGAGGGCGGGCGACTTTATGTCCGACATGATGCTGACCTAGTTATGTGAGAAGGTTGCGCTGAAAGGGACGCAGATAACAAGCAATAGCGTACTGATAGATGATAAATGTGGTCGAACGCTGAAGGATGAAGGATGTCTGTTTTCTGTGAGGGATAAAATTCCCGGTTTGTCGAGATCGGATTCGAGGGTTTTTTCAAGGGTTTTTAGAATCGCTGAATACTGTAGTGAGAGGTTGGGACTGGTCTCCCGGACAGAATGAGGATTTTATACTCAAGGGTCACGGTACGAAGCTGTGCAATGGTATGATACTTGGTGGCTTTGCTCCGTATGTAACCACCGACTGTTCGAATAAATGGACCAAGGGATCGAGATTGGAGATAAGATGCACCCCAGACATTTCGAATGTGCAGCAATAGTGGTGAACGGAAAGAAACACTGCAGCTCATATTTTTCGCACGCATTGCAAGACTTGAGCGAGTAACTGGAGACTCTTCGGGATTCTTCAATTCGGAATCCCGGAACGTGAAAAGAATCCAGGGGGATGAACAACTTATCTGCGATTGACTGTATAGTGATCAAGATCGAGTCTAGTCAAAACTGAATTTGACTATTGTGAGATTCTACGCATTTCACTATGCGATCTGGGAATACTTGGCCAATTAGCCATGCCTTCCAGAGTGGCATGAATCCATAAATTCCAGAATATCTTGGGCCCAAATTTAACAAAAATATTTAAAAATATTACGAATCTGATCCTAGGTGGCATTGTGGGTAGGAAAAGGTTGCATTTCGGTGGAAAGTGGGTAATCGAGGGTCTTCACCAGATATGTTTTCAAATACATTGGCGGTGTCAGCTATTGGTCGTTCTACGAGTGCCACAGGGAATGGTTTCCGCGGGCTTTAGCATTACTTGGTCTGAATTCAATGATGAAGAGCGAATGTGATCCACGTGCATGCCTTTCGGGCATGGGTATCCAGGGAGCCCAGATAAGTATACGCAGAACATTATCAATCAAGTCGGTATGATGGTCTGCGAAAGAGTCTTCTGATTGTGTCTTTCTCCTTCCTAAAAAAGATGTCCAACTTGGAGATATCGATCGAAAAGGATAAATCCCATTCCTAATTATGGTGGCTGTGAACAGGCCCGCAGCAATCAGAGAGTGCATTTCAATGCTGAAATGGGAAATGGTGATATTCGAGCGAATATCCCTCGGGTGTTCCGCTGTCTACGCAGAGTAGGCGGGATAAAAAAAAACATGTGTAGGATGGTGTGGGAGAGGGAGGAGCCTGTAAAGGGTCGTGGATTTTAGGCAGCCTAGGGAGTCATGGCAGCGACTACGACGGAGACAGTCAGACGTCACTTGCATGTCCGAGACTGCATAATGCCCATGGAAAGATGATGATTTCAATTGACTGACAGGACATATGGAAGGCATAAGAGCCTATTTTGGGAACTTCTTGGTCAGTTTCTAACATCTGCGCTCGTTATAGGAGATCTAGAATTATAATCATCTTCGGAGAGGTTCCGCTAACTTTCTTGTCCAAGGAAAAAGGACAAGGGTTTCGTGAAGGTCCAGCCGGCATCAGTCGGGCAGAATCTATCGAACATCGCCATTGATGTTAAGTGCCGCAATGGGATAACGTAAAGAGGAGATGAAGCCAAGGACTAGGTGGAGAGGCTGGCAGGACCTGCTCTTTGCAGTTCCCACAAAAGTCTTAATTGATTCGCTGGTAAGATTCCCAGATATGTGGGTTTGAGAGACGATGCTGCTTGATAAAATTTTGCAGAACAATCGGCGGTGGATCTGAGAGTCACTTTGAGCGCGGTGGCAGCATCTCCGGAATTGTAATTTTCGCAGGTATTGCGTTGAATAATGCTTTCAGGTTCCTGCTATCATCGTTGGCTTCGGAAATTTTCTTCGAAGAGCTTTCTTCTGGATGGATAATCCAAAGAACAAATGGATGTCAATTGAAGGGGGGTGTTACAGCTCCAGCGAGAAAGCCTATGGTTATTAGTAAAACTCGAGGGAAGTGGACTCAGAGAATGAAGTTGAGTGCAAGTAACGGAGTCGTTGTCGAATGCGTACTACGAACGTTCCCACGGTCTTGTAAGTACCTGCATATACAGTATACTACGTCACAGGTTCATATAAGCGCTTCAGCGCGCCATAAGCATACGGTATTACACAGGTACAACTACAGAAAATTATAAAAACCCAAGTTTAAAATACAAATTAGAAGTGAAAGATGTGGTTGAAATAATGAGACTTGCTGGGAGAGGGAGAATCATGCGAGTGTTTGGAAGCAGTCGTAATATGGAGAAAATACTAATAATTAGGTGAAAGATAATTCTGGGATGAAAAAAAATTTAAAGGTAAATAAGGAGGGACAGGTTGTAACGTGATAGATCGTGATAGGTCTTTAATACCGACAGATTGAAGGTTTCGGGATGTTTCGAGGATTTAGTATGCGTACATTTGCTTGCTTGAATTTATTTCTTGGATATTGACGCTGGATATAATCGAACGGATGTGTCGAGAAAAGAGGGGGGCGGCAGGAAAATTATGACTGGAGTTCGTCTTTTAATATAGGTAGTGTTCTTTGAGAAAGAAATTTTAAATCATTGTTAAGATTTAAGTCGTAAGTTGACCGTTTTTTGTGCCCTGATCGGTTTTCGGCCGTCGTCTAGAACTCTACAATCGAATCCAGTTTGAATGGGTATCGGGTAGAGAGCTGAATGATAAAAAAGGAATAACGTATAAACACCTGCACGTCGGGAGAGAAAGAGAAATAAAAGAAAAATACCTGGGGATCACATTTGCTTTCGACGAAGCGTTTGAGATTCTCATATCTCTCATCACGCCGACACTTATGCCAATCATAAAGAAACGGTATCCATGCCCATTGACAACCCACACCCGGCTTCTGGTGCTTTAGCTTCTTTTTTGGTCCTTCCCGACTTAGGTTGACACTGTACCTTTAGTTTGAGTCAATATCAGGCCAGAAGCAATTATAAAACAACGGGCCAAAACAAACCTGGTAGCTTGCATCAACTCACGATAAGTTGACGTCGGATTCTTCTCGAGATATTCCACGATTATCTTTGAAAGAGATCAGATTTTTTTTTAAATTTAACAACTAACGGCTACATACCTGCGCCATCGCCCTA
>Ga0247779_1000901_pt1 | contig 15573 bp, 11 predicted proteins | sample UWRJL221509R5_FD_179925 | JGI IMG/M metagenome (GOLD analysis project Ga0247779, IMG submission 179925) | Plant litter microbial communities from Arlington Agricultural Research Station in Wisconsin, United States - UWRJ-L221-509R-5 | ecosystem: Environmental > Terrestrial > Plant litter >... | reverse complement strand
CATGGGCAGCGCCGCGAGCAGCATCGAGACCAGCAGCCCCGTGCCGGCGATCTTCGCCGCCGGCCCCAGCACCGAGAAGATCGAGACGCCAATGGCCGTGCCGGCGCCGAACATCACGACGCCGAGCAGCCCGACCCGCGCCTCAAGCCGCGCAGCCGCGGCCTCAGTCGAGATGGGGTTCATCGTCGGCGTCACGATCTTGCGAGAAGAAGGAGCCGCCGCCGTCGGACCGCCCAGCACCGGCCGAGGCGGCAGCCGGCACGCTGATCGGCGGCGTCGTCGCAAAAGGCTTGATGCTGAGTGCCTCATAGATCTCGCTCGGCTGGTAGACCGCGCCGCCCTTGAACACCAGGCGAGCCCTCTTGATAGCGCGGATGTCCTGGGTCGGGTCGTCGGCGATCAGGAAGAAGTCGGCGTCCTTACCGCGTTCAATGCTGCCGCGCCGGCCGCCCTGCTTCAGATACTCGGCCGCGTCGAGCGTGTCGGCGCGCAGCGCCTCCGCGGGCGTGAAGCCGGCCTGGGTGTACAGCTCCAATTCGCGGTGGACGGTGAAGCCGGTCTCGTCGTCGGTGCCGGGCAGCAGCTGGATGCCGCGCGCGTGCAGCATACGCAGCGTGTCGAGCAGCTTGTCGAAGGCCGCGAAGTAGGCCTGGTCGTCGGCCTCGCCCTTCAGCGGCACGAAGGTCCGCTTGCGGTAGCGCTGAATGCCGATCGGCAGATGGTCCAGCGTGTCCACGTCGCCGGGCGGCAGCTTGCCGGCACGGCTCAGCATCAGCCGCTCGATGACCACGATCGTCGGGTCCAGCGGGATCTTGCGGTCGACCATCGTCTGCACCGTCTTCTGCACCGGCGCAGAGTCCAGGTCCAGCGTCGCCGCACGCGCCAGCGCCGTCAGGCGCAGCGCGGTGCGGGTGTCCTCACCGTCCTTCAGCAGCCAGCCAAGCACCAGCTGGTTCAGGTGCGTCAACTCGCCGTAGCCGTCGGCGATGACGCGGTCGGGCGTGTCGAAGGCCGGCACGTGGCCGGTGACGCCCATGCCGCGGCGCTTCGCCATCTCGGCGATCGGCCGCACCCAGTCGGGGTTCATCGAGTTGTAGATCTTGATCTGGAAGTAGCCTCGGTCGGCATACCAGTCGACCCAGCGCTGCGCGTCTTCCAGCGACTCGGGGATCGCGCCGAGGCGCAGCGAGAAGGGGCTGCGCCCCTCCAGCAGGCCGTTGGGCGTGATGCGCGGCCCGCCCAACTTGCCGGCCTCGATCTGAGGCAGCAGCCACTGCAGGAAGGCGTTGTCGTTGCCCATGTCTCGCGTGGCGGTGACGCCGGCCGCGAGGTAGAACAAGCCCGAATTCAGGCTGGTGTGCGAGTGCATGTCATGCAGGCCCGGCACTAACACGCCGCCTTGGCCATCGATGATCACCTGTTCTGCCGCCGCCGCGCTGTCGGGCTCGTCGGGCAGGATGCCGGTGATGCGGTCGCGCATGACGACCACTGTCGACAGCTGTCCGACCTGTCCCGTCCGCGGGTCGAACACCTTCACGTGCCGCAGCCGCACCGGCACGTCATAGCGATGCGCGAGCCGGGCCTGCAGCTCGCCGGCGCGCAATTGGTCGGCCTCGCCGACAGCGCGCTTCAGCTCGGCGGCCTGCGCCTCATAGCCCTCGCGCACAGTGATGCCGAAACCGCCCGGTGCCGCGAACAGACGCCCCTTGCCGTCCAGGAACACATAGGACGGACTCAGCTGGATGCCTTCGAGCCGGTAGAGCTTCAGGTCCACCGCCTTCGCGCCCTCGCCGACGCGGCGCTTGGCGACCTCGAACAGGCGCATCGTGCCCGAGGGCAGCAGGCCGATCGCATGCGAGCGGGCCTTCAGCAGCGCACGCGCGTAGACGCCCAGCGCCCACGGGCTGTCGTCGTTCAGCACGTACAGCGGCGCCTGGGGCGCGGCCACCTCGCCCGCATCGGCCTGGCTCTTCCAGCTCGCGGTGCCGGCCTGCCACCGGAAGCTTTCGTTGACGGCCCCGCCCATCAGCGAGGTACCCTGCACGGTCCACGCGACCGGCATCTCGTTCGCGCCCAGCGTCAGCGTGACGTGCTGCTTCGGGCCGCGGCCGTTGTCGTTGACCGCGAAGTCGACGGCGACAGACTTGCCCTCGGTCGTCGCCACCACGCTGCCCACGTTCTCGCCGTTGGCGATGACGACCAGGCGTTCGGTCAGGGCCGCCGCGTGCGCAGCGCCGCCAGCGAGAAGGAACAAGGCGGCAAGCATGGAGGGTTTCATCGGGAACATGTTCATCATCGGGATCCGTTCAGCGCACGAAGTCGCGCAGTACAGCGGTGAAGCGCGCGAGGTTGGCGTCGTCGTCATAGGGCGAGTGCGCGCCGGGCAGCACCTGCATGCGCACCCGCTCCATCGGCAGGCCCGCATGCTCCAGCGCGTAGGTGGCGGCGCCGACAGGAGTCGCCATGTCGTAGTACCCGCCCACGTAGAGCACGCGCAGCTGCGGATTTGCCGCCATCGCCGTCGCCACGTGCCGGGTAGCATTCAGGTAGAAGGCCTCCTGCGTCGGCGCGTCGAAGAAATTCCAGCCGCCGTTGACGGTGAAGGACAGCGGCACGTACTTGCGCGTGATCGGCACGTTCAGCTCGTTGCGGAAGTAGGCCTCGGTCGGAGTCAGCTGATTGGCCACGGGCGCGGTGACGACCAGCGAGGGATCGTTGGTCGGCTTGCCGGCCGGCGGCGGCGCCGAGGAGCCGACGACGCGCGTGTCCAGCCGCCCGAGGCGCTTGCCGTCCTGGCCCAGCACATGGGTCAGGAAGTCCTCGCTGCCGGGCCGCAGGCGCTGCCTGAGGATCTCGTCCACCGACAAGCCCAGCAGCGCGGACAGGCGCGCCGCCACGGCCTTCTGCCGCTCCACACCCAGCTTCGAGCCTTCAAGCAGCGCCGGCACGTATTCGTCGCGCGCAAAGACCGTCGCCCGATCGAATACTTGCTGCACCGTCTCGCCTTGCACTGCCCGATCGCCCTTGCCGTGCTGCCAGGCGGCCACGGCCATCGAGGGCAGTTCTGCGCCGTGCACCAGCTCATTGCCCGGTACGTCGGCCACTAGCGTGGCGTCCAGCATCGGCGAGATGAAGACGATGCCGCTGAGCGGCGGCAGCTCGGCGGTGAACTTCATCAGCGTAGCCAGCCGGTAGCCGCCATAGCTCTGGCCGCCGACATAGACAGACGCACCCTCGCGCTGCGTGGCCTTGACGATGTGGCGGATCAGCGTGGCGGCGGCCCGCGCGTCGGCCTCCGTCGCCCAGTAGCGGCTCTTGGCCGCTTCCAATACCTGGCTGAAGCCGGTGCCCACGGGGTCGACGAAGACCAAGTCCATCGTGTCCAGCACGGTGAAGGGGTTGGGCTCCAGCTGCTTCTCGGGCGTGCGTCCGACGCGCTCCACATAGCGCTTCGGGCCGAGGCCGTTCAGATGCAGCGGCGTGGACGAGGCGCCGGGACCGCCGTTGAACAGGATCAGCAGCGGGCGTGGCGGCTTGCCGGTCGCCGAAGGCTTCGTGTACATCGTCGCCGAGATCGTCGCGATCGGGCTGGCCGAGCCCTCCGGCAGCGGCAGCTCGAAGAAGGTCGAGGTATAGCCCTCGTGCGCGGCGACGACCGGGGCCGACAGCCAGTTGGTGGCAGGCGCCGGGTCTGCCGCCGCGGCGAGCCCGCAGAGCGAGGCGGCGAAAGCCATGGCAGTGAGCGTCTTCATCTTCATCATGGTGATGGGCTTAACGGAGGACATCGAGCAGGCGCTCGATGTCCTCCATGTCGTTGTAGATGGATGGGGAAATGCGGAGCCGGTTCGGATAGAGCTGGATGTGGACACCGGCCTCGGCCAGCGGCGCTGCGAAGCGCTGCTGCGCGCCCTCGACGGCGAAGGCAACCAGCGCCGAGCGGCTGCCCTTGGGCGTCAGCGGCAGGAAGCCGCGCGCGGGCAGCTCGTGCTGCAGCAGCTCAAGCATCGGCTGGCGGTGCACCTCGATGCGCTCGATGCCGATATCCAGCAGCAAGGGCAGCGAATGGCTCATCGCCACCGCCGCCGTGTTGCTCAGCGTGCCCAGTTCGAACAGCGCCGCGGCACCGGCGCGCTTGCGATAGCTCAACGAGTCCGACGCCGGTGTCTCGAACGGGAAGTGATGCGTCGTGAAGGCCTGCAATTGCCGGTAGCTCTGCTGCATCGGCCTCAGCGCATGCTGGGCACGCCGGCTCGCGTACAGGAAACCGGCGCCGAAGTCGCCCATCAGCCATTTGTAGCTGGCACAGCAGGCGAAGTCGACGCCACTGTCGTGCAGGTCGATCGGCGTGGTGCCGGCGGCCTGGATGACGTCGGCGAAGACCAGCGCACCCTTGTCATGCGCGATGCGGCACAGGCTCTTGAGGTCGTGCTGGAAACCGTTCTGCGTGGAGACCAGCGAAACGGCCACCAACGCCGTGCCCGGCGCGATCGCCGCCTCCATGTCTTCCAGCGTCACCGCGCCCTCGCGATGCGGCACGACGCTCACCAGCCGCCCCTGCGCGGCCAGTTCCTGGTAGAGGTAGAGCGAGCCCTCGAAGTGCAGCTCGTCGGTGACGATGCGCCCGGCCTGGCGCAGGCCCAGCGCGCTGACGACCATGTTCTCGCCCGCCGTGGTGCTGGGCACCCAGGCGAGTTCGTCGGCATCGGCTCCGACCATCGTGGCGAAGGTCTGCAACGCCTGGTCCCGCGCGGCCTGCGCGTTGGTCCCATGGCCCCGGCGCGCCTCGGCATAGCCGCGCAGCGCGGCGGCGGCAGCCTTCGGCAGCGGGTGCGTGAAGGCCGCGTTGAGGAAGGTGCCGGCGAGATCGAAGTGATCCTTGGCCGGCAGCGCGCCGCGCTTGCTCTGGTCCATTGCCCCTTACCTTTTCAATGCGACCGGGCTGCCAGCATCGCCCGCACATCGAGCATCAGCCCGGCCAGGCTCGCCTCGATCGTGTAGGCCATGTGACCGCCCTGGTAGTAGCGCATCGTCACCCGCTCACGCGGCCAGCCGCCTTGCGCCAGCGCCTGCTCGGCGGCACCGACGGTCGTCAGCGTGTCGTGATAGCCGGTGCCGACGAACAGGCGCAGCGACGGGCTTTTCTGCATCGCGACGCGCAGGTCTTCCATATAGGGCCAGTCGCCGAAGGGCTGGGCATTGCCCCAACTCCAGTCGTCCAGGCCCTTGACCGGCGAGTCCAGCTCGTAGGCGCCCAGCGAGGCCGGCATGCCGAGCTCCTGCTTCTGATAGTCGGCAAAGGCCTCGTACAGGCGAGGCAGGACCACGCCCGATGCATCCTCACCCCGCTTGCCCGCCTTGGCGGTGTAGCGCCCGTCGTTGGCGCCCAGCACGAGGCCCTGCTCGGCCAGCAGCTCCATGCGGAAGCGCGGCTTGGAGACGCGCAGCTGCAGCGCCTCGTAGCGCTTCTTCGGCAGGCCGGTCAGCGCCTCGAGCCGGGCGGACACGCGGGCCAGCTCGGCCTTGTCGATCAGTTGGCCCTTCAGCAGCGCGGGCAGGTACTCGGTGGTCGAGAAGGCGCGCACCTCGTCGAGAAAGGCCTCGAAGCTGCGGCCCGCTGGCGCCACCTTGCCGTGGTACCAGCCCAGCGCCGCCAAGGTGGGCAGCGAGACCACGTAGGACATCACGTTGGCCGGCCGGTTCACCGTCTCGATGATGTTCAGCGCCTGCCCCATCAGCAGCACGCCGTCAAGGCGCACCGGCTGCTTGCGCTCGACGAGCTGCCGTGCGGCCACCGCGGCGCGGATCGTGCCGTAGCTCTCGCCGAAGAGGTACTTGGGCGAGGCCAGGCGGCCATGGCTCTCGCACCAGGCGGCGATGAACTCGCTCAGCTCGCGCGCGTCGCGCTCGACGCTGAAGAACTCGTCGGCCTTGCTGCCCTCCGCCGCGCGGCTGTGGCCGGTGCCGGCCGGATCGTAGAAGACCAGGTCCGCGGCATCGAGCACCGTGTAGCCGTTGTCCACCAGCTTGAACTGCTTCGGGTCTGCGGCCAGGTCATCGGGAATCGCCAGGCGCTTCGGGCCGAAGGCGAGCAGGTGGAGGTAGGCGGAGGCGGTGATCGGGCCGCCGTTGAAGATGAAGATCACCGGCCGCTCGGCCGGCTTCGTCCCACCGGCCAGGTAGGCGGTCGACACGATATCGGCAGCAGGGCCCTTGTCCAGCGCCACGCGCGTGCGCTCGATCAAAGCCCGGTAGGGCACGGGTTTGCCCTGGATGACCAGCTCGTGCACGCTTTCCTTGAGCAGTTCGGCCCGAGCCGGCGCCATCAACGCCAACGCCAGGCCCGCGATCGCCAGGCCACCCGTGATCAGTGTCCTACGCATAGAGCATCACCTCCCCTTCGATCTCCACCGGGATGTTGAATGGCAGCTCCGCCATGCCCACCGCGCTGCGCGTGTGCCGGCCCTGCTCCGGGCCGTACAGCTCCAGGATCAGCTGCGAGAAGCCGTTGATCACCGCCGGCTGCTGGTGGAAGCCCGGTGCGGAATTGACCATGCCGAAGATGCGCGTCCAGGCCTTGATTCGGTCCAGGTCGCCCAGGGCGCGCTGCAGGCTGGCGAGAATGGCCAGGCCGGTCAACTCGGCCGCGCGGTAGCCCTGCTCCACCGTCAGCTCCGCGCCCACCTTGCCGAGCGGCTGCGCGACGGCGCCGTCGTCGTCGAGCGGGCCATGGCCGGAGAAGAGCACGCGGCTGCCCTGCACCTGCACGAAGGCGAAGGGCAGGCTCACGCCTTCCGGGGGCCGGATCTGAGCGGGGAGCTTCAGTCCGAGTTGCGCGATGCGCTGTTCAATCAATGCCATGGTCCTGCCTGTATCTCATCAGCCTGCGTCAGCGCGGTTTGAACAAACGAAGTTTTTGTAAACAGTTTGTTGAATATCAAATGGAGGGCTGCCCCGTAGGACAGCCTGGTGTTCAGGCGCGCTTCGATCCGCGCGTCATGTTCTTCGGGAAGGAAGCCTCATCGGTATCGCCGCGCTGACGCAGCACTTCCATGTAGTTGTAGATCGTGAAGCGGGTGACCCCTAACGCCTTTGCGGCCAGCTCGACGCCGCCCTTGACGATGAACAGGCCACGCCGCAGCATGGCCTGCACCGCCTGCGTCTTCTCATCCTTGTTCATCATCGAAATCGGCTTGCCCAGGCGGCGCACCGCGTCGCTGATGATCTCCTGCATCAGCGTGTCCATCTCCGGCTGCGGCTGTGCCGACTGGGCGGGCTTGCTCTGCGAGCGCATCAGGAAGCCTTCCAGCCAAGCATGGGTAGCCTCGAACATGGTCATGTCCGCATTCAGGCACAGCGCCGCGTAGGGCTCGCCGAGAGAGTCCCGGAACAGCACGGTAGACGAGCGCAGGCGCAGCCCGCCGTCCGTCACCGTCGGGTAGTTCAGCATCACCGAGTGCATGCCCTCGCCCTTGATGGACAACTGGCGTTGCGCCTCATAGAAGCCCACGTCGTCGCGCGGGCCCGAGATGATGGAGCCGCCGACGTCGCGGTTGGAGATATGGCCGTTGGCGATGGCGAGGATCGAATGCTCGGGATTCGTCATGTCGTGCAACAGCACTTCCACGTTCGGCCCGACCATCACGCCCAGCATCTCGACCACCGGCCTCAGCGCCGCGAACAGCGTGGCCCGCTCCTTGGCCACAGCCTCCGGCAGCGCGCCCTTGCGGGGGCGCCACTTGGGCTTCACGGTATCGACGCTTTCTTTCTTGACCATCGCTCGATTCAACAGTTTGTAGCAGGCCTCAACTATGACCGAAGTCGCGACGACCCGAAACCTGATTCCTACAAGCTTTCCCTAGTCGTCAGAGATTCCAGGCCAGCGTGAAGCCCACCGTGCGCGGCTGGATCAGCGCGGCGCCGAGCGTCGCCGCCGTGCCGCTGCTGACCGAGGCGGCGCGGCGGCTGGCGTTGGTGTAGCCCTTCACGTCGTTCAGGTTGCGGGCGTACAGCGTCAGTGTCCAGTTGCTGCCGTTGACGCCAGCGTTGAGGCCGAACGTCTGATAACTCGGCAGGCTGATGCGCGGCAACGTGCCGGACTGCTCGAACTCCATCAACCGGCCGCCCACGTAGTTGTAGTTCAGGCCGGTGAAGCCTTCGTAGCTGTCGCCGAAATTGAAGAAGCGGGTGGCCGACAGCGCCAGCGTGTTTCTGGCCGAATAGGGCAGCGCGTCGCCGCTGCGACCGTAGGCGGTGGAGCCCTCGATGAAGCCAGGAATGTCCTGCGTCAGCTTGGCGTCGTTGTAGGCGTAGGCGAGCGTCAAGCGCCAGTCGTTGCTGGGCAGCCAGGTGCCGCTCAACTCCAGTCCGTCGCTGCGCGCCTTGCTGCCGTTGATCGTGTAGCTGGAACCGAAGGTCAGGTCCTTCTGGATCAGCTGGATGTCGGACCAGTCGATGCGGAACAGCGCCGCGTCGATGCTGAGGCCCCAGTCCTGCAGCGTGGTCTTGGCGCCGAGTTCGTAGCTGTTGAGCTTGTCAGACTTGTAGGTGAGCGGCCAAGTCGCGCCGGGGATCGCTCCGTTGCTGCCGCCGGGGCGGAAGCCCGAAGCGGCGCGGAAGTAGGTCATCAGGGTCTTCGAGACCTTGTAGCGCGGCGAGAACAGGTAGGTGGTGACCTTGTCGGTGTTGGCGTCGTCCGAAGTGATCGGATCGCTGAGGATGCCGCCGGCATCGCTGTGCGAGCTGTTGCGGCCTTCGGCGCGGCGCAGGCCGACCTGCACATCGAACTGCGGCGTGAACTTGTAGCTGGCGTCGCCGAACACGGCCTTGGAGGTGTACGTGCCGCGCGTGTCGTTTGCCAGCAGGCCTGGCTCGGTCACGACCTTGTAGAACTTCTTCTCGGCCAGGTAGAAGTTCTGCACCGTGTGCGATTTCTCCTGGCTGTAATAGCCGCCCAGCAGCCATTGCAGGTTCGAGCCGTCGCCGTCCTTGGACGAGAGGCGCACTTCCTGCGTCGTGGTCGTGCTGTCGAAGCGGTTGTCGATCACGGCGCCGGGGCTCTGCAGGCCCAAGCCCAGCGCCATGTTGATGCCGAAGGCGGCCGAGCCGATGGCGGTGTAGGACACGTCCTGGTGGGCGTGCTGCACATGGTCGTTATAGCCGGTGATCGAGTCCAGCATCGCGAAGCCCAGGTCCACGCCGAGCTTCAGCGTCGTGACCGAGCTGCGGCCGTGGAAATCGTCGTCGCCGACGGCGCGGGTGTGCGTGTAGTCGGGGCCGATTGGCTGCAAGGCGTAGCTCACGTCCTGGACGTTGCTGGATACGGCTTTCGTGTCCTGCGTGATCGAGGACAGCTTCACGATGACGCGGTCGCTGACCTTCCAGAACGCGGCGATGCGGCCGCCCTCGACCGTGGCATCGCCGTCCTCGGACGGATCGTTGAGATTCTTGATGTAGCCCGGGTCGCGGCGCTTGAAGGCGCTGACGCGGATTGCGATGTTCTCGCCCAACGGCTGGTTCAGCGCGACACGCGCGGTATAGCCGGTGCCGCCGTGGGCGGTGTCCGAGGCGCCGAGTTCGACGCGGCGCGTGGCCCGGCGCGGGTCGGCGTCGGTCAGTACGTACTTGACCAGGCCGCCCATGCTGCTGGCACCGTAGAGCGTGCCCTGCGGGCCGCGCAATACCTCGATCTGCTTCAGGTCGGACGGGTCCAGGTCGGGCACGACGCCGGAGTTCGTGGCCGAGCCGTAGGCCACGTCGTCGACGACGAAACCGGCCGTCGGGCGGGTGGTGATGCCGGTCGTGGTGCCGATGCCGCGCATCATGATGCCCCCGCTCATCGCGCTCTGCACGAAGGTCAAGCCCGGCACCTGCGTGTAGAAGTCGGCCAGCTTGACCAGCCCCAAGCTGCTGAGCTTCTCGGGGTCGACCACCTCGACCGACATCGGCACTTCCTTGATGCTCTCGGAGCGCTTTTGCGCGGTCACGACGACCGTGTCGAGCTGGGCGGCCTCGCCCTCCTTCTTCTCGTCCGCCGCGAAGGCGTGCGGCAGCAGCAGGCCCGCGAGGGCGCCGCAGGCCAGCAGGCGAGCGGCCTGGCCGATCGGCGAGAGCCGCAGCGCGGCCTGGAAGTTCGGAAGAGAGGTTTTCATCGGAGACCTTTCGGATGTGCTCTAAGACGGAAGATCAGAACGTTTTGTTTATTACTCAACTATTTGTTGAATATTAGACGAGAGGCCATCTGGCCGTTACTAGGGTTGGCCCTCGTCAAGCGCGCGGCAGCGCGGCCAGCAGGCGGTCGATGTCGTCCATGCCGTTGAAGACGGATACCGACACGCGGAAACGGTTGGCGCTCACGGTGATGCGCACGCCGGCCTCCTTCAACGGACCGGCCAGGCGCTTGCGCGCGTCCTTCAGCGTGCAGGCCACCATCGGCGTGCGCGCGTCCTGCGGCGTCAGGAGCTCGTGGCCCCGCCGGGGAAGTTCGTCCTTGAGGCGCGTGGTCAGCGCCTGCGCATGGGCCTGGATCGCAGGCACGGTGAGCCGCTGGATGTAGTCCAGCGAATGATTCAACAGGGCCAAGCCGGTGTGCGAATAGGTGCCGATGCCGAACAGGCCCTGCGCGTCGTCGCGGCGGGCGTAGTCGACCACCCGCTCGCCCGGCGGGTCGTAGGGAAGGTAGTGCGGCGTGAAGGCCGAGAGGCCGTAGTAGCCCAACTGCGGTGGCCGCAGCAGCGCCTGCCTGTCCTTGCGCACATAGAGGAAGCCCAGGCCGAAATCGCCCTGCAGCCACTTGTAGCTGGCGCAGGCGGCGAAGTCGACGCCGGTGGCACGCACGTCCACCGGCACGCAGCCAGCCGCGTGAACGATGTCCGCATAGACCAGCGCTCCTTTGGCATGGGCGATCTCGCAGACGCGCGTCAGGTCGTGCTCGAAGCCGTTGATCGTGGAAACCTGCGACAGCGCCACCAGGCGCGTGCCCTTGCGCACCGCCTTGTCGATGTCGTCCAGCAGGATGCGGCCATCCTTCGTTGCCTTCACCCAGCTGACCTCCACACCGTTGCGGGCCAGCTCGCCGTAAGTGGGCAGCGAACCGAAGAAGTGCAGCGTGTCGGTCACCACATGGGCGCCGCGTTCGGGCAGGCTCAGCGCCTGCAGGATCAGGTTCTCGCCGGCCGTCGTGCTCTGCACGAAGGCGATCTCGGCGGGGTCCGCGTTGATCAGGCGGGCGAACTTGGCGCGCACTTCGTCGTCGTCGAAACCGGACTCGGGCGCGCGGCCTCGGCCCACGGTGCGGTAGGAGATGTAGCGGTCCAGCGCCGCCTTGGCGCCGCGGCTCACCGGATGCATCGTGCCCGAGTCGAGATACCAGAGATCGGCCGGGAAGAAGAAGGCCTCGCGGTCCGGGAAGGGACTCGTTGTCGCATCGCTTGCCGCTCCGGCCAATGACGAGGCCGTCGTCGACGCGGCGGCCCCGGCCAGGCGGAGAACGTCTCTGCGGTTCACGGCGTTTCCTTCGTCTTCAGATGTGGCAGGCCGACTCGGCCACCGAGGGCACCCGCTCGATGCGAGCGCTGTCCACCATGGCGGCGCGCGGCGGGTAGACCACCTTCAGCTGCTTGTCGCCGCGCTGCAGCATCAGGCTCATGTCCAGGCCCTCGTCGCGTGCCGCGGCCAGTTTGGTCATGGCGACGATCTTGTCGCCCTCCTCCACGCCGGCCCTGGCCGCTGCGGAATCCTTGCGAAGGTTCGCCACCACACCCAGGCGCATCTCGTCGAAGCCCAGCTCGAAGGGCTGAACCTGCTCCGGCGCCACCTTGAAGCAGGGGCCCAGTGCGTCGGCCTTCAGCGTCATCCGCCGGCCGGCGACCATGTCATCGAAGTCCTTCGTACCCTCGTCGCCCAGCACCGCGCCGACCATCTCCCGCCACTGCGCGAGGCCCACCGTCCCGCCGGCACTCTGGCGGCGCTGCACTTCCAGCACCAGGTCGTCCAGGCGCTTGGCGCCCTCGGTCCTGGCACGGATCATCGCGTCCACCCGCAGGAAGTAGACGAGGCCGCGGCCATAGGGCACGCGCTGCGCGCGCGGGTCCTTCCAGAAGATCTTGCCGGCCTCCTGGTTCGACAGACTCAGGAAGGGATTGGTGTAGTAGCCCTTGACCATCTCGTTGACCACTTTCTGGTACTTCTCCAGGCTGATCGCGCCGGCGCGCAACGCCAGCACCGCCGAGTAGTACTCGGCCGTGCCCTCGCTGTACCAGGCGGTCAGCGCGTGGTCTTCGTCGGCATTGAGCTTGGGCCAGTTGTGCGCCATCTCGTGGGCCAGCAACATCTGCACGTCGCCCCCGCTGGCGGTCTCGCCGTTGGGGCCATAGCCGAACATGAAGGACTTGGCCAGCGCGGTGCCGCCGCCGGCCGGATAAGGATTGCCGCGCACGAACACGCGGTAGGGCGCGCCCGCATCGCCGAAGAAGCGCGACATGAAGCCATAGAGCTTCTGCGTGTCCTGCGCCAGCGCCGCGGTGTCGAAGGGCGGCTTGGCCAGCCAATACAGCGCGAAGTTGGTGTCGCGCGCAGGCGGGTAGCTGTTCACCGGGCCCGCGGCATAGAAGCTGAAGCTCAGCACCTCGGCCGGCACCACCACATGCTGCTCGCCCTCGCCCAGGCTCCACACGCCGCGCCAGCCGGCCGGCGCGCCACTCAGGTCCCATTTGAGCGAAACGGCATAGGGCGTCTTCGCGTCCGGCAGCGCATAGAAATAGTTACCCGAGCCGACGATGCCGCCGGCCTCCGCCCGCATGTCGAACAGCGGGCCGTTGCGAGTCGAGGCATCGACGGCGCGCGGCGCGGTGCCGTAGTGCACGCGCACGTCGCCCTGGGTCGCGCGGGTGGCCGTCCAGCGGCGGTAGGTGCCGGTGGGTGTCGGCGCGTCGTCGACGACGGCGAGCGGCAGCTCACCCTGCGCATCGCTGGCCCGGATGCTGGTCGCGTCGTAGCCGGCCATCGGCGTGCCGACCAGCACCACCGGCGCCTTCAACAAAGTGTTGCCGGCTTGCACCTGCGGCGCCTCGATGCGCAAGTCGACCTCGAGCCGCACCGCCTTGCCGTTCGCGGCCAGCGGTTTCAGCACCACGTCCAGTGCCGGAGGCTGCGCCGCCGATACGGAGACCGCCCACGACAGGCCGCATGTCGTCGCCGCGCCCAGAAGCCAACTCTTGCATTGCATCGTCTTTTCAACCTTTAACAACGGTACGTTGATGATTCAACCAACTGTTGAATATGTTAGGCCAAGGTGCTTTCGGCCGTACTGGGGTTCACCCCGATGTGGCGGCCTCGTTGCCGCAGCGCCACTTCATCGGGCGTGATGCCCCAGCCCGGCCCGGCGGGTAACAGCAGATGCCCGTCCGCCACCTCCAGTTGCTCGCGGAACAGGCCGCTGACCGAGGCCGGTACGTCCACGTCCAGCTCCATCAGATGGAAGTTCGGCGTGAGCGCGCCGAGCTGCGCCGCCATCGCCGTGGCCAGCGGACTGCTGAACACATGGGTGTTGATGTTCACGTCGTAGGCGCCGGCCAGCGCCGCCAGTCGCACCGCTTCACCCATGCCGGCCCACATCACGTCCACGATCGCGTAGTCAATCGCCTGGGCCGCCAGGTAGGGCAGCGCGCCGCGACGCTGCAGCACCGTCTCCAGCGAAGCAATCGGCGTGGAACTCGACTGCCGGATCGCCGCCAGCGCGGCCGGATCGGGCAGGTCCGTCTCCAGCCACATCAGGCGCCGCGGCTCCAATGCCCGCGCGATGCGCCGCACGCCAGCGGGCCTGAAGTTGCAGTTGAGATCCAGCGCCAGGCCGAAGGCCGGTCCGGCGGCCGCCCGCAGCGCGGCCATCTGCCGCTCGATCGCATAGAGCAGCGCGTCGTCGAGGTTCAGTCCCGGCCCGCCGGCGCCTCGGCCGAAGCCGGGCATGTGAAGGCGTGGCGCCGCGCCCAAGTCGTCGAACAGCATCACATTGGTCTTCAGCGCGCGAAAGCCCCGCGCGATCGCTTCGCCGACCAACGCGACGAGGTCGTCCAGGCTGCGCAGCGGTGGCACGCCCAGCGCCGCGGCGCCTTGCACGCGGTACATGCCGAAGTGCGACCAATAACAGGGCAGCCGGTCGCGCACGACGCCGCCGAACAGCTCGTACACCGGCACGCCCAGCGCGCGTGCCTTCAGGTCCAGGCAGGCGTTCTCGATCGCAGCCGCCGCCTGGGCGTTCAGCCCGCCTGCTGCGCTGCGCGTCTGCGCCTCCAGGCGCTGCGCCAGGCGGGCAGTGTCGCGCGGGTCGGTGCCGATGAGGCCGCCCACCAGCCGCGCGATGACGGCGCCGACACCGAAGCCGCCGAGGATCTCGCTGTACTCGGACCAACCGGCCAACCCGCAGGCGGCGGTGATTTTCAGGAAGCCCAGCGGCTTGAGGCCGCCCTCCACATGGAACTGTTCGACGGTCGAGATCTGCATGCGGTGCATACTGTCTTCACACTGTTGCAGTGTCAACGGTATTTCGAAATCCGTTGCAATGTCATCGGTTACTGTGATCTACTGAACCGCATGCAGAAAGACACTGACACCCCTCCTGCCCTGCCCGACAGCTGGCGCGAGCCCACGCCGGACGGCGCCGCGCTGGCCATGGTCGATTTCCCCAGCGTGCTGCTGGTCGGCACCGGAACTCTGATCCAGCGCCACGTCACCAAGCCAGTGCTGGAGACACTGTCCCTGAGCGTGCCCGAATGGCGGCTGCTGGCCTTCCTGCACGAGAACGGCCGAAGCGTCGCCGGCGAGATCGCCAGCCACACCTGGATGGACAAGGCGCAGATCAGCCGCGTATTGGAGACGCTGGTCGAGCGCAGCCTGGTGCGGCGCGAGGCCGATCCGCTGCATCGCCAGCGCCAACTGGTGGATCTGACCGCCAAGGGCCGCCGCCTGCATGCCCAGGCCTTCAAGGCGACGCGCCGGCTGCAATCGGAGCTGCTGCTCGCGCTGTCGCCGTCCGAGCGCAAGGGCCTGTTCGGTGCGCTGAACAAGCTGCGCGCACTGGCGGAAGCCGCAGGTACTGCGGGCGATCAGCCGATGGAAGCCTCCGCTCCGAAGACGGCCAAAGCAGCACGCAAGCCATGACCTTCCGCCACATTCTCCTTGGCCTCAGCCTCGTCGCAGGCCCCGCCGCCGCCGGCGATGCAGAGACGCTGAGCCGCACGCTGCACGAAGGCCGCTTCGGCGGCTTGCCGCTGCGCTATGCCGCACTGGTCGAGCGCACCCCCGTCGCGTTGCCCGATGGCGGCCCCGCAGGCGAGGTGGTGTCCACCGCTTACCTCGCCGAAGGCGCAGGTACCCCTGCCACGCGCCCGGTAATCTTCCTGTTCAACGGCGGGCCCATCGTGCCCTCGGTCTACCTGCACATGCTGGCCTTCGGACCGAAGCGCCTCGCCGTGCCCGACGACCTGCGCGCCGACCCGACAAGCTTCAAGCTGGTGGACAACACCGAGACCGTGCTGGACCGGGCCGACCTGGTCTTCTTCGATCCGATCGGCACCGGCT
>Ga0247779_1000900_pt1 | contig 15573 bp, 10 predicted proteins | sample UWRJL221509R5_FD_179925 | JGI IMG/M metagenome (GOLD analysis project Ga0247779, IMG submission 179925) | Plant litter microbial communities from Arlington Agricultural Research Station in Wisconsin, United States - UWRJ-L221-509R-5 | ecosystem: Environmental > Terrestrial > Plant litter >... | reverse complement strand
TAGTATGTATGCACTGTTGTATTTCATGGACTTGGTTTCCTTTGGAGCTTCTCCTCACCTTCGGTGCGAGATGACTTCCAAAGTTCCTCAAGGATCAAGAAACCAACCCTTTTTATATCAACTACTATGGCAGAAAAAATCCCACCATCAATGGCCTTAGTCAACCGACAATTATCCCACCGAGTGGCAGCAAGAAGTCTCATACTTCTCTTATCTTCAATGGAGCCGACATTCCTTATCTTCGGATTGCGCTTGGGAATGTGGGTCCCTTTGAAAAATGTGTTGTACTTTCGCAATATGTGCCTTAGTAAGGATTTCAGATATTCTGTAGTACGATTCTAGTTCTCGACGGCCAAGACAATTTTTGCAGTAAGTAATCACGATCTATCCTATTTTACATTTTGCCCCTGCTTCCTCTTGTAGTATAGACCACCCTATCAGCTTATCTATACCCATTCTATATATTTTTGTATATAATAGAACATTTCGCATATAGTTTGCTGACTTGCTCGGCAGTCCAGCTTGGTTGTTGTTTCTCAGGTTCATTCTGCAATAATCTTCACCTATGATGAAGCACCTTTTTTTCAAACCTTCAAGGTGGGCCCTCGATGAACAGAAGCCTTCCAAGTTTGGGCCTTCATCGAGATGGAGCAATTATGATATGGATCCAGTCTTACCTGAAGACCGCAAGTGGACTACGTGGTCTTTCATTGCATATTGGGTCTCGGATGCCACGAATGCGGCCGTTTGGCAACTCGCCAGCTCAATGCTTGCAATAGGCCTTTCATGGCGACAGGCGCTTCCCGCAATAACGGTGGGGACTTGTATCATAGCTGTACGTATGAATCTACTTCTGTGCCAAATGTTATCATGTATTAACTCCAAGTTATTTGTCCCGTAAGGCTGTTATGGTTTTAAATGGAACGATAGGCGCAAGATTGCATATAGCATTCCCAATACTTAATCGTTCATCCTTTGGGTTCTGGCTAAGCTATTTCAGTGTGGTTAGTCGCGTCATTCTTGCTATGTTTTGGTTCGGGGTACAGGTTAGTTTATCTTTATAACAATTACTGTATAATCATGCTAATTGTTCCAAGACCTATACCGGCTCTGAGTGCGTTTATCAAATGTTAAAATCGATCTGGCCCTCTACTGCACACATACCAAATCATTTACCTGAATCCGCCAATATAACAACTGTTGGTCAGTCCAAAAACTCCGCGTTGTAAGAAAGTTGTTAATCGTACTCATTACATTACAGGAATGATGTGCTACATCATTTATTGGGTTATCCAGCTCCCTCTTTTGCTCGTATCGCCTCAAAACGTCAGGCATCTTTTTACTTTGAAGGGAATTCTTGTACCAATTGCTTGGTTGAGTATTCTCATCTGGTCATTCGTGAAAGTTCCGGCTAGTGTCAGTTTGGCGCCAGTACATGCAAACTTGAGTGGTAGTTCTTTCAGCTGGGCATGGCTGAGTTCCCTGAATAGTGCTTTGGGAATATACGCCACGTTGGCAGTCAACATTCCCGATTTTACCGTACGTTCACCGGTTGTTCAAAAGACGTTCTATAAACCTGATGATTTTCAGAGATACGCTGAAAATGAGAGAGCGTAAGCTAGCTATTACTGCTTCGGTTCCTCCGGTTTCCTCGTCTAATTGTTGATCCAGACAATTTGTCCAGCTTGCTATTATCCCGATAGCGTTCACACTCGTTGGCTTCACTGGTAAGAAATATGCACATATGTACTCTATTATCTTACATTCATACTTCTTGTATAGGTGTTGCTGTGACTTCGGCAGGTGCCGTTCTCTATGGCGAAGTTTTATGGGACCCTCTCCATCTTATCGATCGCTGGGACAACAGGGCAGCAGCCTTCTTTGCTTCGTTTAGCTTCATTCTGGCCACCCTAGGGACAAACATATCTGCGAACAGTCTTAGCGCAGCTAACGATATGATGGTCTTGTTCCCTAGATATATCAATATAAGACGCGGCCAGGTGATCTGTGCCATTATCGGAGGATGGGTTCTGTGTCCGTGGGAGATTCTTGCATCTGCACCTGGATTTTTGTCGTTTATGTCGGGATACACTATTTTCCTTGGTCCATTTGCCGGAATGTAAGTCTTGAGTTCTCAATAGGTTCCCCCAATATCTCACACGATCTCTTCTTTCGATCAGCATGGTGGTTGACGTAAGGCAATTCATCGCCCGTATTACACTGTGAACGAGCTGACCTATTCTGTGACTAGTACTGGATTTTGCATCAGGGTAAAGTCGATGTTCCTGCTATGTATGACCCTCAAGGACGATATCGATACTGGAATGGAGTTGTATGTGATATTGGTGTCTGCCCCACATATTATAGATGGAAACTGATATTTCCTTGATATCAGAACTGGCGAGCTGCCGCTGCTCTCGTGATATCCATAGCACCAACACTTCCAGGTTTAATAAACGACATCAACCCTAAAATCAAAGTTGGGAACGCATCGTTCTTGTTCGATATTGCTTGGTTATACGGGGTATACGTTCCGTTATTTGCACGATTTTATTTCACTGACTTGTTCTTTTTCAGTTTTTCTCAGCGTCTGCGGTTTATTGGATCTTATCGAAGATCTGCCCTGCAACGGAAACTTACATGGACCATGCTATCCTTGCCGACGACTACCTTGCGAATATCACGGAAGATGCGTCGAGTCAGCAAAGGGACAGTGTAGAAATCAAAGAGAAAGATTCATCTCAATAAATTCAATAAATAAGTACTTTCACACAAGCGAATTTATACCCAATTATCTTTCAAGAAGCATTTACAGTCTTCGACTTTATTTCGTTATTTAATCACTTGGCTGAGTAGCTCACTAAGTTCCCCCGCGCACAATGTTTGAAGACGACTATTTCAAGATATTCATATTTATTTTATCCAAGGATTCTCAGAAAATCTGCATACATTCCAGTTGTCCGAGTCTGTCAGTGTCAAACATTTTCTCATGAATGATCATCTTTGAAGAACATCCTATCGATTTCGGTCCTCGGCGAGTTCATGCCTTTGGACGCGCGCACGATACATTCTGAATCACACGAGGGAAACATTTTAACCGGTGTTAACAGTGACAGATGTTCACTGTCTAATGTGACTGGTATTTGATGTTGTCCTGAATTGACAGCCCATCAAGTTGACTTCTCTGGTGATGTGCGTCTTTTCTTGATATTTCAGCCATAAAGTCCAACATCCGCAACAGCCGTGATCGACCAATAACATGCCCGAGAGACTCTCCACCTTTCTCAGACGAATATTTAAAGAACGTCCAGAACCCTAAAATTATTTTACTTACGAAGGAAATCGTCTTTACCTAAAGTTCGTGTTTTCATTGCAAATTTCTTCCCTCCGCTTGCGATGGACGTATGTACAAGGCCGGATGTATGCGGATTCAATTTGGTCCTTCATCGGCAGTGCGTTGTTCTGATCGCCGCCACACACAAGTTTGCTCTTATCGCCAAAAGTCGTCAATGCACTCTAATATCCATCAATGGGTTTTAGAAGGTGATATAAACGTCGGACACGACATGATCTGGAAGGTTCATTGCTTATACTGACTGATTTTTACGTGGCCGCAAGAACGGCTGCAATTCAAGCTTTGGGAGAAGTACATATGCCGAAGCTATGAGTCTATGCCCTCCCGACGCAAGAAATTTAGTTACCTACAACTTGCTAGTTACGTGCATTCGACCGTCTCAGCCGAACTACTTCCACCATCTCTGTGCCGGGAATTTTGAAGACAACATGGGTGTTCGACAAGCTCAAGTTAGATTCAAGGTCCCGGATCAAATGTCAGAGCTGGCTGACTGCGTGAAAACATTGATGGAGGTAGGCCGATGTAGTTTTTCGCTTGGGTTGTTAAATTTGTGAAGGCACGGAAGTCTATAGAAGCGCGTTTTCAGGTACCTAAACCTTGACGCGAACGGATGAATAGTGATAATTGTTGGTTTCATCTCGGCAGGATCTCCTCTTAATCGACCTTCTTCTCTCCCATGGTTGCTGGTATAAAGGAAGAGCGCGTTTACTCCTCTCCTTTAGCCTAGCCTTGCTTCAGGTCCTTGTATTTGCACGATGCGCTTCGCCAAAGTTTTCGCTGCTACCACTTTCGTCCTCTCAGGGGTCTCCGCTTCTCCTACTACCTCTCGATCTCTCGGATTCAACCTCATCGACATCCTTGGGTTTGATTTGTCTCCTAACAATGGATACAACACCCCACACCCGCCTTGGGTCCATGGCTCTAAGCCAGGCTGGTATTATGGAGACAACCCATTTGCTTACAAGGACCTTCCATGCCTTGTCGGGGTAAGTCCTTTGCTATAGGAGCTGCTACTCAGAAGAGGATGTTAATGAAATATTTTTTAGATTCTATGCAAAATTCTGAAGTTCTTCCCATATGCTCTTCAATGTCCAGTCCCGCACCCACACAACCCACCTCCACCCCCACCCAGCGATGGTTACACTCAAACTTTCAGTAACATAACTGGTGCTACCCAGGCAGATGACTTCCAGACGTTCGGCCTTGTGGACACAGTTGCTCGTGAGTTGGGCTTTTTAAACATGGTAGGGTGAATGATGTACTTATGTTTGTATAGAATGCAAGGAGATGTGCAACACGGTGCAAGGTTGCAACTTTGTTAACTGTCAGTCGTTTCTTTTCTAACAATGTCGCTGTCTCTGACCTTACTCGGCCCATATAGCATATCACGACGTCAATGGTAAAGGAGGAAGCACCCAGCTGACCTGCTCTTTGTTCACAAAGTGCCATGACGCGTCGACTGCTGACAACCGTGGTGGGCAAAGCCAGCCCGACGGATCCATTGACTTCATTATTAACTCTGATGGATGGTGCAAGAATGGAGTTCCCATCAGCGACTCTCAGTAAAAGTAGAAGAACACTGACCTACATAGTACAGACACTTCCAGTGATGTGTCGCAAATCTGGGGTATCTGACTGTTTTCGTACTTTTGAGATGGCGAGTCTTTAGTAGTATTTTGCACGAGACAATTGATACCCTTCTTATGTATGTAATTTGAGAAAATATTGTTGCCTGCTTAGTTGAAAATATATCCGATACTACTTACTTGCTACTTCTTCGACCGACGTACAAGTTAGACGCGCGTACTTATTAAAGTTACTCAAGAGGGTCGATTGAAGCATGTGACACGTTAGAATCTGGAATTTCGATTGATTTGATTTGAACAATGGACGCACGTACGTACTACGGTCCTCACCGTCATCATCTATTCTATCAGTGATCGCTGCTTCAAAGGTATATCTCTTTGCAGAGCTACGGCATACACACATAGTGCTCAATCGCGTACTGTCGGTAAAGCAGCGTAGATTCTGTTCCGAAGTCGGTTCTACTTGTCTTCATGAATGTCCCGTCAAGAAGGAGAGCCAGCAAACAGGCCGCGTGCTAGGGCCAATACAACATCTTTTGGTTCTTTTTCATGGACAAAGTCTCGCAGGGACCCAATTAGTCCGCCAGAGCCTATACAGGTCAATCCACCGACCCTTTCACTGGAAGCCTTGGTTCAAGCTCTCAGCCCACCAGCAGTCCCAAGTTTAGCCCATGCCCGCTCTTTGGCCACCATTTTATCGAATTGCTCTCCACTCCCTAGACGCGAAACTCTGGACCCGATCCTCATTTCCCTCTGCAACGATGCGAAATTTCCACCATCGGTACAAGCCGCAGGTTATGATATCTTGTCTGCATACTGGGAAAACCACGAATCGATGGGATTGACAACAGCAGAGCGGCTTTCGTACCTTTCTCTATTTCTAGGAAATTCTACTTGGGGGATGGAATTATGGGAACCCAAGTTCAAGGCACTGAGAGCCCTTACGAGATATGGAGCAGAAATTACAGGGATTGAAAATGATCTTATTGGTCTTCTTCAAAACTGGATAAAGGGTGCTTTTGAAGGATTACTAAAGTCCTCTGCCTCAACCGACCGCGCTGAGACCGCTGAGCGCGAGAGGAGTATGGAACTTCTTGTCAAGTTTCTAAGCGAAATCATGACCAAACAACAGAATGCCTCGAGGATTCGAAATACCAAGGTAGTTGAAGTTCTCGACTTCTATGGCAGCCTAGTCGATATATGCGTGTCATCAGTCGATAAAGATTATGATTCGGCGAATATTCCTTCCACAAGTAGCTCGAACGTTGTCCCTGCTGCAAGATCGCATCGCCGAAACACTTCCTCAGTGTCTTCATCTTCCCCTTCACCTGCTACTTCTTCTCCTCAAGGACCTACCTCATATTCTGTATACAAGCATGCAGCTGAATTTGCCACAGGCTTATACCTGAACCATTTTTTGTCTCACGTAAAAACCTTGCCCCCAACACATTTGAACACTATACTTCCCCTTCTTTTCCGTGCTCTAGCCTTCTGCGACTCACCCTTACCACGCCTATCGGTGTTACTGCAGTCAAAAAAGAAGGATACAGTTGAAGAAAAGATATCTGAGACCTTGAATGACCTTTTTTCAGGTCACTATGCAACAGCATGTATGCTCATTCTCCGAACCAACATCTTCCCTCCAACTGAAGCGACGTCATCTCATATACCATCCTCACCATTCTCTGCATTGCGCTTGGAATTAATGACATCTCTCGGTGCACACCGAACACTCAGAAATTATGTTCGTCGGGCTCTGTCGGCACGTCTCGCTCGTGCTTATATTTCTAGAGAAACTTCTATAGGATATTCTCACTCTGGTGCACCTGGGCACATGGAATTGCACGGTGACTTGATGGAGAAAGCTTGGCCCAAGGACGACTATTCTGCAATATCCATTGGCAACCATGGAAATGGATGGGATGCAGCAAGATTGGGGAAAACACTGGCTAATAGTGTGACGGCGTGGATAAATTATCGTTTTGATGATTCAGCTGTCAAATCTGACGCAGAGAAACGCGCTTTGTGGGACAAGGAAAAGGAAGGAAAGGAGGAGGTATTGGAAGAAGCAGCAAGTGTCGTCAACGACATTCTCCGGGAGCTCGATCTCCGTGACGATGATAACAGTTTGATGGACGAAGAAGAAGCAAGGGTTGTAGGGCTTATAATCTTAAGGTTGACCGACTATGTTCGTCCCCTAAAGTAAGTCGCGGTATAAATCTTATTCTTATGTTGATTGACTTATGTCTTCAAGGAACTCTGATGGAACCCCATTCATTATTCCAATAAGCCACCCGAATGATGCACCATCGCCTATCCTTCGAACAATTTCTTCCTTATTGGCGAGAGATCATGCACAGACTCGCAATTTCTTCCTCTCCAATATATTGACCCACGTCGCAGAACATCTTACAGACTTAAATACAGCAAGCTTGCCACCCTTAATGATGGAAAAAAATGACTTGGCACCAACGTCGGCAGACTGGCTAGTAAACTGGGAAAATTTGCTTACTAACGATACGATGTTAAGTATGGATCGCCCACTAACGAGAAAAGCTGTTATGGAATCATTGCAAATCGTCTACAATAGCATAAAGGATATGACAACGTATCGTCGCCCTTTGGGGGAACTCATTCGAAAATTCTGTGCCGGGCTATTGGGCAATAGTAAGAGCCCTCTAGTGGACGATGCCGACACCATGTGGAAAATGCTTGGTGAAGAAATTGTGCAGAGAAGCTCTGAACGTCATGAAGACGATGAAGAAGGTGCTGCCGAAATTTCAGAATTCCTTGATTTGCTGGTTTTGGTTGCCACAGAACACAACGACCTAGAGGATATTATCGACCCATCCTATTTCCCAACGACTGAATCCTACTCTCCGACTTCTCCTGCAACAGCAACAAGCACCACTACCGCTTCACCAACAATATCACGTACCCATACTGATATGCCATCTGTGATGTCTATTCTGTCTTCTTTGGCCACCGGAGGCACCCCTTCTCGATCCCAGTCAATGCAACCTCAACCTCAAAGCGAGGTAAAAGAAGAAGGATCTAATCAACGCCGCCATGGAGCTGATACAATCTCGCGCAGCGTTTCAGCGGCGTCCACTCTAGTGGAAATATTTAGCCAGCTAACGTTTACTCCATTCTCGCTAGAACAAAAAAACTTGTTGCTTGCTCTCCGTGTATACGAGATGTTGCTGCAGATCGTACGGAATAGTAAATCCACGCGAGCTAAACTGGCTGCACTTCAATTCTTGGTCCGCTTACGAGCTGATCGTGATCACCGTCTTTATTATGCAAGCGACGGTTTTGATCCACACGGTCTAGTGACTTCACTAGGTGGATTGATAAATCGAGTAGGTGCTGAGACGCGATCGGGAGTAGATCCAGGTGTGGAAGATGCCCCTTTGGAACCACAGGATACTCGAAGGGCACGTCCTCGGTTCCCACAAGAAAGGAATGGCCGCCAGGTGTCGCGGGGTCGTGGCGTTGTGATTGCCTCTCGCTCAGAGCCCAGCCGAAGCAGGTCTCGAACTGCACCTCCACCTCCCGTTTCGCCTCGCAAACATTTAGAAACCCTCTGGCGAATACCGGAGTTACTACACTTTAGCGTATTCGGTCCAGATTCACCCAGTGAAGTACTAGTCTCCTATGATCCTAGCGGCCCCGACCGTGCGCTAGTGTTACCAACATCGCAATATCTCATCACTATCGACGAAATATTGGAAAGGGAAACCAGCTGGGAAATCCTATCTTACGTTCTCTGCCACCTCCCAGTTCAACTATCAAACAAACATCTATTTTGTGGACCCAAGTCACGCATCACCATATCAAAGATGCTCTCGATTCTGTGTACCGGAATTCTTAACGGAGATCTTGCTTCTCGTATTGAATTATGGCCTCAAGGATTAAAGCCCAGAGATGCTCATGGTCTAGCTTACCACACGCTATCTGTACTGATCAGTTACAGAAGATGCTTTGATTTACAACAACGTCATCTTTTAGTAGAGGTATTTCAAGCTGGCTTGAATGGACAACTTGCAACGATCAAATGCTGCCTACACGCGCTGTCTCTTTCGGCCTTCGAGCTGCAGCCCTCTGTGACCAGGTGCTTATCAAGGATTCTGGAAAAACTTTCGCAAATCATGTCGAATCCAAACATGGCTGTCCATATATTGGGTTTTCTGTCAATCACTGGATCTCTATCCGCGTTACATGTGAACTTCACCGAAAGCGATTATAAAATGGTTTTTGGAGTTGCGCTACAGTATTTACAACATTACAACCAGCTGCACACTTCGCCATCCATGGCCATGTCTTGGGCACTCTCCCAACATGTTCGTGTCCTGTCTTACTCCGCCGTTTACATATGGTTCCTAGCCGTCAAGCTCCCTGACCGCCCTCGGCATGTTAGATACATCACCCGTCAATTACTAATTGCCAATGAAGGGAATGAACAAGTAGATGGGCCCACCGAGGTTTGCTTTGATTGGCTGGCTAGATATACCTACGCAAGCGCCGACCCTCGCCCGACAAACTCAGCCTTTAGCGATATAGTATTAAATTCGTCGAAGGAAGCGCCAGATTTACCTGAGAATGCAAAAACGTGGCTCATTGGAAATTCGGTTGTCACAGTTCGAGCGTTGGCACGATCTGGTTGGATTGAAGTATTATCGCGCAGACCATCTGGATTTTCCAAGTTTGTCTGCCATCTTGAAAATGTGCCTATGGTAGGCCCTGGAGATGTGAATCCGGACTTGTCGTCGATACCTGCCGGTCTCATTATGGATAGAGATGATCCACAACTGATAGACGACGAACAGCCTAATGCCAGACCCTCTGAGGTACGAATTTCTGCTTTCAACAAGAATACAACTCTCGTCTGATTCGTACCAGATGTCCAATCAGTTCATCCAAGATGCATCGAGTTCATTAAACAATGACCTTCCCCAGCCTGACCCTATCACGGGCTATGTATGGAGTGGCACGGCACCATCGCAGAGGCGGAAACGAGTCGCTATTGATCCTTCGTTTTTGATCCTTCAGTTGTCCCCATTCCCTGACGGTGTAACGGAACCATTTGTTAAACGTGTGACGGATTCGTCTCTACTCTCGAGATTTGTCACCACTCTTGACAGGATCCCGGTTATTGATACGCATAAAGTTGGTATCCTGTATGTAGCACCTGGCCAAACCAACGAAAGCGAGATCCTGCGCAACGTGCATGGATCCCCGGCTTATACTAGATTTTTGGAGGGCATTGGGCGGCTTATCAACTTGCGGGGCCAAGTTGACGTCTACGCAGGCGGATTAGATCCCGATGAAGATGGGGAATATGCGTATGCCTGGTGGGATGATATCGGCCAAATCTTATATCATACTGCTACTATGATGCCCAATGCTGCGGACGATCCTCAAGGCAATTACAAGAAGCGGCATATTGGAAATGACTATGTTAGGATAGTCTGGAATGATTCTGGCACTCCGTACATTTTCGACACGCTGAAAACTCAATTTCAATTCGTCAATATTGTGATTGAACCGCATTCGATAGGACCCATAGCCGCCTTCTCTAATAACATCCACGAAACTGAATACTTTAAAGTCATCATGCAGCTGGCTCCAGGGATGGTCGAATTTGCTCCAATAGGTCATTTCAAGCTCATTTCAGCAGAAAATCTTCCTCTCCTTGTTCGCCAGCTGAGTTTGCTTTCAGATTGGTTCGCATCGGTTTTTGCGGAAACGCAAAGAGATACTGTTCGCGTAGAAACGAAAACCAACTGGTATGCTCGGTTGGAGGCTATTCGACGATTTAAAAATCAATTACCACGCGAAGAAACACTTGCAGATTCGGCAGATGGAGTGATGGGGCAAGAAGCTTTACGAGACTTCACTACTTCGTTCTAACTTGATTTCAAATTTTGTATGATATCGATAGAACGGTCTCAAAGGCCGTTTCTTTCAGGGTACTGACATTGTATAAATGAAATGTATGTATCAAGCGCATGATTCAAAATAAAATAAAACATATATAATACAGAAAATAGGAAAACGTATATCACGTCAAATCGATTATATCTAAAACGTTGTTTTTTTTAGATTTCTGTGCCTTGGACGCATTCGAATTTGAAGGCGTTGAGCTTTCCTTTGCCGATAATGTAACTTTTCCGCGAGCAGCTAACAAAGGAGGGAGAGGTTTACTTCTTGCCGGTAATGAATGGTCGGGCTCTGACTCCGACGACGATGTTATCTCAATCACTTCATCGAACTTTTTCTGGAGAGGCCTGATACGTCTAGGGGTTCCGGGTGAGGGTGAGACAGGACGTCGAGTCCATGGAGGCGATGTTTGTTCGACCTTCTTCCTAGGCGATTTGTTTAATCGTTCGATTGCGTCCGACTCTGAACTGGAACCTGAATTCTTGCTGTGTAGCTTTCGCTTGGACTTAGGGGACGAAGATTTTTCAACATTCGTAGTTTTCTTATTCCATATGATTGGGTTGTATTCTTCCCAGAATGAATTTTCTTCCTCCAAGCTATCCAAGGACTTGGAGGTAAGTGAAGATAAAGATAGTACATTCCCAGAAGATGACTGAGCAATTGTTGACGCTCGTTTATGAGATTTGTCAATCACTCCAAGAAATTCCTTTAACGAAGATTTTCCTTTGGATGATTGCGAGATGTTAGATAATTGGTCCTTGGGTTTCGATGTGATCGATGCATTAGCCTTGCCAACTGGAAAAAATGATTTGACATTGTTGTCGTGAAGTCCTGTCCCAGCAGCTAGTTTGCCCTTCTTAGTCAAATCCCTGATGCCTGTCCTCGGCAGCACTGGCTTCTGGACAGAAGTGTTGGGAACAGCTGTTTCTTGAGCAACAGTAGGGGCTTGCATGGTTTTCTTTTCAACTTGTGCATAATTTGGTTTGAACAAATCATGTTCGCCGTCGTCGTCAGATAGAGACACTGCCTTACTTTTGTTCGTCTTATGGCTTTGGGGTACAACTTTGTTCGCAGGAGGGGAAGAGAAAACATCGTCTTCAGCGACACTTTTAGCCGCCTTCTTTGTCTTTCTAGCTGGCTTCTCGATTGCAGGGTCTGTGGAGCGCGTCCCCTTTTTCGTTTTCTTCTGTTTTTTCTTCTCTTGGAGGTCTTCATAGTCTTTGACAAGCCCTGGCTCGACAATGTTCACCATGCAAGCAGGCATCCACAGACGCAAATGCGTTTCTGGGTCGATAGGAGGGCCTTTGCCGCGCTTCTTCGTGGCACCTTCCTCGTCATCTTCGACTTCCGATGCCCACTCGTCCGGGCCCTCTGGGACGCGCGTTCCCTTGATTCCAGATTCTGTCAATTTGACCAGTTGCTTCGGTGCTATCTCCAGGCGATACTCAAGTAAACCGTCTGTGGACGTATGGGTTCTGGTTGAGTGGATCTTGATGATAAGTTGGTCTTCTTCGTCATCGTCTTCCGATTCTGAACCAGATATGTATACTTTGGTGGGTGTCTCAAGACCGAGAGAGGAAAAATGAGCTGCTATCATCTTAGACGGCGTTCCAGTATCTTTTGCTTTGCCTTTCTTGCTTGGTGTGATAGGAATGTGACGTCCTTGAGATTTAGCGTCGCTGTCTAAAACAGCTCTACGCAAAATTCGCAACACAATGGAATGCCACATAATAGTTCGAAATCGCTTGATAATAGCTTCTTTGTAGCCCCACTCGAAGTAAAACTCGCAAGCCGCTGCTAGTTTCGCTAAATCTGGTTCTTTCGACCAGGTCACCTTGGCGTTATTATTCTCTCTGCCCATAGTTTCAGAAGTGATTGGATTGACATAGGATAGCAAAATATCAATATCTGGGAAATCCTCCGGAATCGAGTTTGCCAGAGCCACCTGTTTGCGGCCTATTTCCTTTCTAGAATCTGTTCGCAACTCCTGTCGAATTTCATTTCTCCATGAAACGAGAAACTCAGAAAGCTGGCTACGGTCAAGATTACGAGCTGCGTCGTACAGACTATCACCAAAGCCACATTTCGCAAGTCCGTGTGCAGTAGTAGGACCACAACGTGCTAGTCCAGCTTGGTGGTAGTCACCTCCACTCATCAGGCCAATAAGTATCATCCCACCACGTGTGAGGCGTACTTCGTGGTTAGTTGAGATATCTTGAAGCCGAAATACACGAGTATGATTTTTATCGTCTTTTCCGGCTGAATTGAGTACCGGATTCGAGCGATTTCCAGAGAGTGTATTGCTTGAACTTTTTAAAAAAAACTTTAGTGCAGGCCTTGTAAATAAATGTTACATTTTCACCTACTTTCTAATAACGGTGGTGGCACCGAAGAGGAAATTGTCAACATCATCTGAAAGGATTCCGTCGATGACTCCTATTCTATTGAGGTAAGCTAACTCAGCCTCGGCTTCTCCTGGGGCCTGCAGGTATTGAGCGTATTGGCACACACGACAAGTGCAAAAAAGAACAAAGAGCCACATACCATTCTCCACTCGAATCCGAAGGCTTCGACGATTTGTTTCATGCCTGGAATAAGCTTGTGGCCTGTTCGGTTTATCTTCTTTCCTCTCTTCACATCTGGGCGTTTCGGGCCATCAAACACAAAGAGTGGCAGGAATGTCGTATGCATTAGAGTGGCACAACGAAAGAAAAGAGTTCGAAGGACTGGGTTTTCTCCTTCTCGCCCATACTCCGCATGAAAGAACCAAATGCTTGCGTCGATGCCGATGCGGTAACCACGTTTCCCATCTGGATTCGCCTCAAATCCTTCAGTGATAGCAATGTCGGTAAGAGAGCGCGTTTGGGCAGCAGGTTTGAGAATCTAAACAAATGTTCACTACTGAAATAGCCACACAAAAGTTAGAGTATAGACATACATCCCAAAGACCAGCGACACCCATGAGAAGCCTGATTCGTCGTTGTTAAGACACACTATATAGAATATGGGAGGTAGATGGAGAGGCTAAATCCAGTTTAGCTATGGATAAAATAGGCAAAATGTATGAGTGGCTAAGATCAAAGCGCGTTCCTCGGGACAATAGGACGCGATCATTAATTTGTTCAGCAGTTCAACTTCTTATCACGTGAACTTAAGTCACGATCACGCCCGTTCTAGGTTAACCATTAGTCAATGACGCGGCTACCTGCTCACGCGTAACATTATACGTGGCGTTGTACAAAAGTAGCAATATCCTACTTGTTTGGGGATCGTATGAAATAAGAAAAATCAGTCTACGGCATTTCTCGTCTCCAACGCTGAGTAAATATATTGTTGAGCAACGACCCAAGCGCGTCGCAGCTCTAGACTGGTGCCCTTTTTCTTGTATTTATTGATCAACTTGAAGTTCAAAAAATAATTATGAATACAGGTCGGATGGCGTCATCCGTATACACAACTGTCTCGTTTAAGGTACCACTTTGGCGATCAAATACGACCTGTATTCAATTATAACATTCATAAGTCATTCATCAACGCCGAAGTGATGGATTTTACTACCGAATCAAACCCCGGAGGAGCAGACATGACCTCATTCCAATTATTGACATGTCGTACCTTTCCTAGGATGACTTTTGCAAGAATGATAGCACCTTTACTACCGTTGTTTGTATAGTTAAATGCCCTGTGTATAAGGAGTTAGTCATGGAACTTATATATAAATTTCCCTGACTCTAATTTACTTACTTGTTGGATGCAGAAGATGAATAGATCCCGGGTCCAAATCTGGATTTTACGATAAGCTACTCATAATTATGGTATAGTTTGAGGAAGACTGTTTACTTACGCTCCAGAAGGATTTGCCAAGGTAGTCTTGAAAGAAGTTCTCAAAATCGAACATAATGCACAACTGATGCTCGAGCATAACTTCTTCTGACTAAGTTCTCCAAGGTTGCATTGTTTTTTTGTTCCATGATACCGAAAAACTTCATTTCCTACACTTTTCCTGAGTAGAGGAGGTAAGTATGAAACAAATTTGAGTGGAAATGGGACCAGAATTACTTGTATCTGTCGTAAGGTTGAAGGAAATTTTTGTCTTCAATAACCTTATAAATGTGTCGTATCGGGGGGCAGGTTCCCCCAGGTGGAGAACTCCAAGCAGCTTTAAACTTTCTTGCCACTACACAATGAAAGAGTAAGAAAAAGGATGTTTACTTTGTTTGCGAAATAAAGATAACAGTAGAACTTACCCATTTCATATGTATCGTGGCCAGGAGGCGCCTCTAGGATCATTGGAGTTCTCTTGATAGCTATGGTTCTACATGTCTTCCCACACAGCTGGTAGCGGTTAAGCTTAGGGCGGCATTTGCACAGTAGACATGCAAGCTTTGCACTGTTACTACAAGCTGTTCCGCATTGAGTATGCCCTGGAAGCTTGGGGCGTCGATGACAATACTGAGAAAGCTTTTTGAGAGGCGTGCCCTTATCCTCGTAAGCAAAGCAAAAACATACATCACAATTATTGAGATTTGCACTGCCGCTTGTGCATAAGCGCTCTGCGCACGCAATGCCACATGTAACGTATCTGCCGTCTGGACATGGCTTCAAAAGACAGACCTAGAGACATTCGAAAATATGATTGAACTTCTGAGCGACCATGAGCTATTTGCGTACGACATGCTCACCACACAC
>Ga0247779_1000899_pt1 | contig 15604 bp, 11 predicted proteins | sample UWRJL221509R5_FD_179925 | JGI IMG/M metagenome (GOLD analysis project Ga0247779, IMG submission 179925) | Plant litter microbial communities from Arlington Agricultural Research Station in Wisconsin, United States - UWRJ-L221-509R-5 | ecosystem: Environmental > Terrestrial > Plant litter >... | reverse complement strand
GACCAAGGACGTTTTGTATGAATAACTCCTAAATAAGAGTTATCCCGAAGAGGTCCTGAAGTCGTATCGAGCGAACTTTGAGAGCGAAGAGAGAGGAGGAGGAAACTAGTAGATTCTCAAGAACTAGCTAAAGAACAAGAGAACAACTACTAAGGTTTATATAGTAAAGAACAGCACTCTTTGGTGCGTATATACGTGAGGCAAGAGCAAGGCTATCGTTCGGTATGGAGGCAAGTATCAGGAACATGTGTAAGTCGGTCGTATATCAAACAGGAGTCAATGCGCAGCTTGCTGCGCATTTATGAACCATTTATCCAAGAAATGAAAGGGAAAAGAAAAAGGTTGAATCGTAACACCAGGTGTGGCCGATGCCGGAGGTCCTGGAGAGACTTATTCAAAAGTCTTCCGGTCAGTTCATCTACGCCGCAACTGTGATACGATATGTACAGTCACTCAGGCACCGTCCTAATCACCGGCTCGACATTGTCATGAATCTGCGTCCCGCTCAGGGAGATCTACCCTTCGCCGAACTTGATGCCCTGTACATGTTTATCTTGGCCTCAACAGAGCACATAGAAAAGGTTCTACGTGTGCTGAGCATTTATTTCAAAGAATGCGACCACGGAGAGGTTGATGATGATTTCTATTCATTGCCATTAGTCGAGTGTATCCTGTCTTTGGATGAAGGAGAGATCGAAATTTTATTCTGCAATCTCGGTGCTCTGGTATCAATTGTCGAAGACGACACAGGCTCCAGAAAATGGTTGGTAATTCTACACGCTTCACTACAAGACTTTCTCCAAGACCGAACGAGGTCTCAGGAATACTTTGTCGACATTGCAGTCCAGCTAAAGAACGTCGCAGAAAACATGCTTTACTCTTTCAAGCATGGTAAGTTCTCCAAACTGTTGAAACCTCCCTCATTCAGATTTTTTTTTTGCTATACACTAGCCCGTGAATGGGAAAGTAGCAAGATCAATGTTCTAGTAGAATTCGGCACCTTTGCCAAGATCTCTGAAAACTCCCAAGAGCTACAACACTACGCTTCATGTTTTCCTGTATTGGAACTTGTTCAAACCGCATCGATGGGAGGATATTTTGGCCCAATTTTAGCAAGATTTCTTGAACCATTTATATGCCTAGTAAAACGCATGGTACAGAAATGGCTTCCGTAACATTCTCTTGTAATTACTACTGACAAGAAGTGTCCGTCACAGGCACAGGCTGATTCACGGTGGTTGCCTATACAACGAACACTCCGGAATACACTCGATACCTTTTTTCTTTCACAAGCTCCCTTCCATGAAGAAACCGATGCCGCTATGACGTCTGTGGTATTGCTATGCCATGCTGGCACCCATCCTTTCGTTCCAGAAATCGATCTAGAAACTGTCTTGCGTCGTGGCTATCCAAACAGCTTTTATCCAGAAAGTGATAGGACTAAAAGGGGTTTAATCCTTCACAAAGCGTCGGACCCAAAGCATGGGGGTATGTTTGAGTATCGCCAACTGTTTTCCGAGTTCATCCACAACCCAGCGCGCTCTGGCAGGTACGCGTTTGATGGCAGGGCATACGCAAGGGCAGCGGTCTACTGCATTCGATTCATTTACCAGCTCTCTGATTTGACCATCGAAGATGGGTTAACTGCCGATAAAGGACCCTTACCTAGCGAGGACCTTCTCTCCAGTACCTTGCGTTTAGATAACGGCAAATGGACTTGGAGCACCCGATTCTGTGGTAGGTATCGAGTCTTGTATCGAGCCTTGCTGGTAGGTGACAGTGAAGACGACATACTCGATCCTGATTGTGAGGATGGGGACAATGTAGAACTCATTTTTCTTTCTTTGGGATATTTAGCCTACTTGCTTCCTTTTAGTTGGAGATACGATACTCTTATTCAGCAATGTCAACAAGAAAGCTTCGCCCGCGGATTAGCAGGGTGGATATTCCCCGCTCGTACTCGCGAGGCATGTCAACAAATGGAAGCATATTTACAACGGATGGGATACAATGTAGGACTGTAGGATATTTCATAGGTTACCTAACTTAGATTGGACATTTGTAGTTAACCGCCGTTACAAGTTTGAAAAGAGCCCACCTCCTTCTCCAGGCTCTCCTGACATACAAATATGCAAATCGAGAATTTAAAAACTAGTTACCAATACCAAAACAAGGCAACCACTCATCCAACGCCATTTCAAACAAGCCTAGGCCTGAATAGAAGGGTTCTTGGGCGATTGGGCTGTAGAAGCCAACGGTTTTGAAGTCTGTGTGGTTTGCGTCTGGAATGAGGAGCACACGCATGTCGGAGACGTGGACCATGGAAGAGTGGGTTAGGCCGAAGAATGGTTTCTGGGAGGATGGGGAAGAAGAGGAGGAAGGAGGGGCGTTGCATCTAAAGAAAAAATATGTGGATTGGAGTTAATATGCTCGGTAAGAGAAGCAGAATGATACTTACGCAGGGATTATAACTGATGATTTGCGCTGCGGCGCATTTGGCTCGATCGATGCTAACCCCATTGTTCGCCAAGGGTCGACTGTTATTAATTAATTTGTGTTGAGATTCAGTGAGTTAGCGTCAAGTTTTTAATTCCCAAGCGCAGCAAAAAATGTGAAGGATAAATAGTAAAAGACGAAGAAAAGACATATACGCACATTCTCCGTTTGTAAACATGACATTCGACGGGTTCATATCCCACCCTCCGTATTTATTCACGTTCTGCACGCGTGGTCCCGATGCAAGCTGGGAAGCGTCAGGGAACGCCTGGTTACACTGTTCTTGGAATAGGTCCAAAGATAAGAACGATGTTTCGATGGAAAGTGGGTTGGCTGGATCGCCTCGCTGATAATAACCTAGAATAAAGTCGAGTTTTAACGTTCACAACTCAACGTTAATTGAGGGAGAAATCTATGATTTAAGAAATCGGAAGGTGGATGCAGAGTACATACCGTATTCCGAACAATATTGCCACATCCACGAACGGTCTTGGACGGGGTCATCAGCGTTTCCTGGGATAGAATCGTAGTCTATCTCGCTGATCGCGGTCAGGAAGGCTTTGAACACGCTGTCGAGACCAACATTAGGCTGGGATATTAGACCACGCTCGAAGGGTAACACCGTGCCGTTGTTTGTTTCTAGGATGTTGCAGAATGGGAGTAGGGAAGCTTCGAAGCCATAGTACTGTATAATACATACCAGAATCATAATTAGCAAAATAATCACTTAAAATATAGCTTGGGGAAGAAGAAAAAACGTACTTGGTAAAAATCCAGAGGGTCCATTAAGATGGAAGCTGCGTCAACGTTACTTGTCCTGTTTGCTTCTTCCCTTGTCAATCCCATCGCACCGGTGGTGTTCCCACCAGGACCGCTCAATCGAGCTTTGAGCAAATCGAATTTCGTATCAACAATGGCACTTTCATTGGTACCGCTCAACGTCTGGTCGACATATCTAACAAGACGTAGCAAGAGAAGAAGCTCATCTTAGTTTAGATGATAAGAAAATGTATTAAAGGACGCACTTCGTAACCGCAACCCAATCTGCTGAACAATTCCTTGTCAAACTCCTCTCAGCGGCTTTATAATAACTCGCCATATCTACTTGAGCTTGGACAGGTGCAGAGGATGCCCAAGAAGCGAATATCGTCGATGGGTTGCGGATTCGGAGGAGCGTGGCTCGGATACCGGGATATGAACCTCCAAGCATTATCCATGGTGTTTTGCTTGGGTGTACGGTGAATTTAGCTAGTGGATCAGAAGACGTTGGGTGAGAATGCCCAGTGGATTTCGGTGATGCGAACGAGTTGGCAAAAAATACGACGTCTTCGAGTGCTTGTTCTGTGTTAAGGAATTCCCATTGTGCAGCAGTTGTATTCTCCTGCGTTAGTTTTTTCTTTTCAAAAAAATACAAGCGCTTTCACCGAAGAAGGGAGCTTACGTTCACAGGGAATGGTAGTGACTTGCCGTAGTAACGATGTTCCCACAGGATTGCGAGCCCGTTGTATCGTTTTGCGAGACGCATGACGGCGGAGAGGCCATGATATTCCTTTTATTTGTATTTGTAAAATACCTCAGTTGATCATATACCATGATGCAAGGTTTACCTGAAGGTAGTAAGGGAGTAAAGGTTCGGCGTCTTGTTCCCCAGAGTCGAATACTTTGGACCCAGTTAATAAACTAGCAGATTTGGGGATAAGATATGCAACATGGCGGCACCTACGGAATACCGGACCACCAGGTTTCCAATACGTAGCGTTGACCCAGTATCTGTTTTCGAAAGTTCCAGAAGAAGATTTCTTGACCTTAGGGAAGTGATCTATTGGTATCTTTAGAATATAGTGATCAACAATCGAGCGTTTTTCAATCATGATTATCACAGCTATACCCACTGATATCACTTGTGCAGGGTTGGAAGGTAACACGCTCTCTGGTGATGCTACCCTTATCGGGTCTCGTAGTCCCAATCCGGATCCAATTCTGGGAGGTTTCAAATGCCGTACGAAAGGCAGTTGTGGACCATTTGAATTAGATTGAGAATGTGCAAAGGTAGTGAGGAAAACCAGAAAAAATGAAAGGGTGACAAGCATGACGCGTCAAGCTTTCAAGCTTCAAATGTTGAAGTGAGGAATGGAGTGGAAGAAAGATAACGGGTCTTTGAAGACGATTCGTCGCATCTTTTTATTTTACTTCGAAGAATAAGAAGTAGACTTGCTTATCGGCTTGTTGAGGCATATGATCTGTTGGCGCAAGTCTGTGTGAATGAATATACTATTCTTGCATTTCGAAAAGAATAAATATCAATTGCCTGCGGTCCGCCGGCTACACAGCGTTTCGGAGAGATTATCCTCTGTCACATAAGCTTGTTTTTTTTTTTCGAAGTGAAGTAGGTCCCAATTGTGCCAGTTGGGTAAAATATAGCATCCTGAATCTCGCCCATTGGATGATTGCCTACTCGACCCTTGAATTGCTTTTGTGGAATAGCGACGCAATCAGGTAAATTTCAGATGACATCCACTAAAAAAAATCTACAAACATGCTGAGCGCTCTTTTGAAGTCAGAGATGACCTGCTAATGAGAATCTACTTACTTTCTCATGATGCATGGTTGATGTGACGAAGGTATGCCAGGTTTTTTGCCAGCATTTTGATTTTGATCTCCGATTCATGGCATCTCGGCTAACCAGTGTTTGTCGCCGCCCATGACCCTCTTCAAAACCTTTCATGTTCTTCACTATCCGGGAGCACTCTTTCAACGCGACCTGACGCGACGAACATCCCGTTCGACACAATTCAAACATGCTTTATGTCATATATCGTATGCATCAAACTATGAACAGGATGTGAACTTTACTCGCCGAAGTACCAAGACATAAGGCCACTAAATCCTGGAAACTTAAAACGGTCGAATGGTTTGCTATAGTTTTTGAAGAAAAGGGTCATCGACATATACATATAAAGGTGAAACGCACGCGTAAACGTTTGAACCCATACTGCGGCCAACCTTCACATACCACGTCGCAACCTGCCGCTCTGCGTCAATACTTTGGAGGGGTCGTCAATTTGGTGAGTTGTTTTTTGCCGCTGCAGTCCTCGTACCCCTCTAGAGGGGTGTTAAAAGTTGTAATCGCAACGCCTTCAGATGTCATCCTCGTATCTGGAAATTCCCCAAAAATCTCCATGGAAGGCCAGTATGCCGTAATGAATTATCTTGGCCACGGCTTGGAGGTTCTTGGAGGTTCTTGGAGTCTGAACGACTGCCCTTGGGCTTCACTCTGCTTCACTTTACCCTCTTGGTGATCGCGATGCCTTCCTGAAGTGTGTCTACCATTGATAACCTGACATCCAAGGAAAGCAAGCACGGTGAGCATCCATGAATCTTAATTCTCCACCACCATCACGTCGGTTCGCTTTGCTCACGTTCTTTTCATAGATTTTCTCATTTTCTTCTCGATTATACCCCAAAGCTCATAATGAGAACTCTGAGCACCACCTTCCTTGTCCTCGGACTCATCGCTACATACGGATCCACACCAGCAGTATCACAGATACTCTATCGTCGTAAAACAATTTCTGCCACAGATATCGAATCTTCCTATGACTATGTCATCGCTGGAGGAGGATTGGCTGGCCTGGTTATTGCATCGAGACTCACTGAAGATCCAGCGGTGACTGTGCTTGTTCTAGAAGCCGGAAAGTCTGGAGATGAGGTTGCTGCCGGGATAAGTAAGTATGATACTAGCTATCCGACCATTACTCACGAGAATCTTCCAGATGCTCCCGCTGGTGCGTACTACTCATCGATTGTCGGCACCGAGTACGACTGGCAGTATATCACGGTTCCACAGCCAAACCTAAACAACAGAGCTATATACTGGCCTCGCGGGAAGGTAGGCCTTTTGTCCTAACCAGCATGGCAAATGATATAACTTTTGTGTCACAGATTCTAGGAGGATCATCGGCCATGAATGCAATGTACCTCGTTCGACCAACCGTTGCTGAAGTTGATGCTTGGGAAGCAATTATGGACGGTGACTCAGGTGCTAAGAACTGGGGTTGGGACAAGGTATATGAAAACATGAAGAAGAGCGAAAACTTCACAGGCCCCACGGACGAACTCTCAACTTATGTTGCCATCGACTACGATGCTTCATCTTACGGCTCAGGTGGCCCCATGCAGGTATCGTATCCAGCTTTGTGAGCGTTACCGCTTCTATCATTGCCTTGGACAGCTTCTAATTTTCTCTTAGCATGGTTGGTATCAACGCGAATTGGACTTCCTCGCTGGAGAAGGCTGGCTGTGCTCCAAATAAGAATCCTAATAACGGCACGACTTTAGGCGGGTACATCGCCCCATCATCTATCAACCCGACGAACTGGACGCGTTCATACTCTCGCTCAGCATACATCGAGTCTTTGCCACCTCGAGACAATCTTCACATTTTGCCGCAGTCGACCGTGATTCGATTTATTCTCGCCGATGAGCGAGACTCATCTGGAAAGCAAATTGCAGTTGGGGTTGAGTTTGCTGCCAGTGCCGATGCCGCGAGGACGACAGTGACTGTGAGAAAGGAGGTCCTTCTTGCTGGTGGGCCTCTTGGCAGCCCCAAGATTCTGCAGCTGTCAGGAGTTGGTCCGAAAGACGTTCTTGAAGCTGCACGGGTAGATCTCAAGCTTGAACTTCCCGGTGTCGGGCAGAACCTTCAAGACCATATGGTATGTGTTTTGAAAATCGGTTACACGCTTCATTTTCCAACTCTTTGCAGACTGCTGGTGTGACATGGGTAACTCCTGAAGAAACTGCTGGGAACATTCATGCTTCTGGGTCTGAATTCTCGGTAAGTTGAAACTTAATACCATTTTTCCAACAAACCGTTCGTTTACCCCTAAATAGAAAACTCCGGAATTCCTTTCGTTCATCAACGACGCTGTCGCGTTCGTCAATATCTCCACGCTTTTCAATGGGCCCGCTCTCGAGTTCCAGCAACAAATCAAAGACGCTAGGGATGAATCCTCGCGCAATCTGGTTCCCAGTATATACCCCGAAGTCGTGGAAGGTTACAAAACTATTTACGACACTATCGCTAACAAATTCCTCCCAGATGTTCCACAACTCGAGCTGCTGATGAGTCTTATTTCCCCTAGCGTAGTCTCGATCCAGGCAGCTATGCAGCACCCTTATAGTGTTGGGCGAACCTACATCAACTCGAGCAATCCATTTGATCCTATCGTAATAGACCCCCAATATTATTCCCACTTTGCAGGTAACGATGTTTTTCCTCTGCACTTATATGAGCTAGTATGCTGATGCTGGTCGTACTATCTCAATCTCACTTTCAGATATGACCATTATGCGCCAAGGCGTCAGATTCGTACGCAATGTCGGCGCTGCGTTCGGGAACCTTTTTGGACCTGAGATCTCCCCAGGACCAGAAATTCAAACCGACCAACAAATTGAAAATTGGCTTCGTGATCAAGCAGCTAGCACGCAGTATCATCCCACAGGAAGTTGTGCGATGTTGCCTAAGGATAAAGGCGGCGTAGTTGATGCTAATCTTCTGGTGTATGGATTGGGTACGTTTCGTTCCATCTTTATGCTTCCTACCTGCCCTCTTTGGATTAATTTATATCTGATTTTCTATGCCCTCTGAATTCCCCTTGATAGCTAACGTTCGCGTGGCTGATTCCTCGGTATTCCCATTCGAATTTGCTGCTCATGTAAGTCTTATATTCGGTCGATTGAAATGACCCTCTGTCCTTTTACGTCTCATTGACTTTCTCAACATTCTTAGTTGGCATCAACAACTTATGCTGTTGCTGAGCAAGCATCCACTCTTATCAAAGATAAATCGTACAATGTCCCCGAAGACGTTGTTCTAGCCGACTCGAACGCCAATGGGAAAAGCGGCGCTGTTAGGATGGGCTTCTCGCCGCTTATGTTTTTACTTTGTATAACCGTGCATTCTCTCCTGGCTTGAGCAGGACCATCTATGTCACTAGCAATTATGGTTATCGCTGTTGAGCAGTTGTATATAATTAGTACTTACTTATCATATCACGCTTTACTACCGGGACATGCGAGTAGCTCATTCCTATAATATATCTGCCCAGGTACGTGGATGGCGACTCGGAGAGCGTCAGTTTATGTAGGTGCACGCCAGGGCGACAGTCGGTCCTCGGATGTGTGAGAACATCGATGAAATCACGACCCTTTGTTTGCGATATTACTTTTAGGTAGAGCTGATGACTCAAAGGCTCTCTGGCTACAAATAGTTGTAAAAAATGTTTATATAGCTTTCAAAGCGACGGTAAGCGCTGGTCGTAAATATTTAAATGTCAAACGGCTCACGCAGGCGTACTTTCCTTCGGCTTCATTATCAAATTCTTTGGGCCCGTTCTTTTGATATGTAAAAACTTCCCCTCATCTTTGAGCTGGTCCTAGTGACCAACTGGCATTCTACAAAATATATGGTTAGATACATTATTAAACAAAGGTAGTGCTCGTCTGTCCAACATGCCCGCGTCAAATTTGATTTTATTAACCAAAAGATTCTACTGGCCAACGTGGGGATCGAACCCAAGACCTTCGCGTTATTAGCACGACGCTCTAACCAGCTGAGCTAGTCGGCCTATATAGCTTATTATTTTTGTAATATTACGTGGGGCGTGCATGATAAACTCGCCATAAAGCTGGAGTGTTTCCCGAGTCCGGACAAGGATAACTATTTGTCTTCCTCATGGACAAGGCTGTCTCGTCTAATTATCCACCAGCTTCTCCAATTACGATTTGAGCCCATGAGCAAACCAATTACCTTGCGAAAATTCCAAGAAATCGCATATGATGTACTTATCATAAGTACTGGATTCCTCGTGACGCCGACGCTGGCGCGTTGCGTTGTATTTTAAACTACTTATATTATTTCCTTACTCTAGTTATTCCTCAATTATACCAAAGATCGTTATATGACTTTGTTTTTTTCGTTTTACGCGCATGAATAAGATCTGTTCAATCGAAAATGAGTTCAACTTCAAGCGTGACGGTGACGGCGCGTGCGTGCGTGACGTGTCGCGTCAGAGGCTTCTAAAGCCTTTTGACTTGACACTTGTACTAGTAGTATGTCAGAGTCAGTTGCCTATGAATCGTTTCGAATCCGCTCGTCCGAGCGGTTTTGGATGTCTCTTCAGCCTTTTCTTCTTGGTAGAGGTTACAAATTACGTTCCAGATATGATCCATCATGGGAACCACCTTGGGAAAAACCTTCGGAATCAGGTGAGAAGGTGTCACCTCTTGCTACTGAAGAGTACTTGGGATCAGTAAGTATTATATTTCAATATTAATTTACGCTTCAATAACCGTTTGAAAGGGGGGCTTACTGCTGGACGCTATCCGACTACAGGACAACCGAAAGGTTGTGCTGAAAAAGGTCCCGACCAAAACCGAAGAAATTGTGGTAACCAGTCGGCTCTCCTCAGATTCCATGAAGATTGACAAAAGAAATTGTTCTGTCCCAATTTTTGACGTCATTTTAATACGGCGACGATGAGCATGCCTTATTGGTGACGCCATTTCTCCTCGACTTTTCTCTCTTGCCATTTCGGTTCCTTGGGGAATTTTGCGAGTTTGCATTGCAGAATTCCATTACCACTTTTCGCGAAGGCACCGGGGTCCAGCTATATTTAGCCATTCTGCGAAGTAATTTGTTTGATTTTTGTGTCACCTATCTGGAGATGCAAGTAATTAGGAATAGTTTATCCATAGCCATGTATGCCATTTGGAATAATGTTGGCCACAAAAGAAATGTTAAATAATCACCACCAAACCGTTAGATTTAACTGGAATCTGCCTCGTAAATGCTCTCTCGACGGTCATCTCCGCACGCAGGTTGGCAGGCGTATTCAGAGCATATCGGCCGACTAGCTCAGCTGGTTAGAGCGTCGTGCTAATAACGCGAAGGTCTTGGGTTCGATCCCCACGTTGGCCAGTAGAATCTTTTGGTTAATAAAATTCAAGGAGTAACGAGATCCTTCTCAATGAATTCCTCATTTTTTTCTTCCAACACGCCGAAGATGTACAGTTATACATAGATAAGCGTGTTAAAGACCTCGGGTGGAGCAAGCGAAAAGTGGGCCCGTGAATATTATTAAATAATGTCTTGAGAGGTGTTAACTTTTCTCGATGAGACAAGTCAATGTCCATGATAGGTTTGTTGAGTAGACGTAATCCATTCCATGGGTGTGACCTATGACATCATAACAAACATTCAGTTCGTCCCACCAGACCTTTTCTTCCCTAGTGTATTCATACAAATTATTAAGTGGGGTGAGGATAAATACTTCTAGCTCCCAGTCATGAGATAAGCCATGAATGCACGAGTGATTATGATTACTGAAGTACTGATCATTGTCATTCTGCGTCTCACCAAGCCCAATTTGTGTTGTCAAATATTGCTGAAATGATAACACGAGCTGGCTAGAACCCATCCTTGTGGTGCTAAAGATTAATTATTGACAATAATCGGTATTGAGCCATTGAGTTGCGACTCTAAACTATAAGCTTTGCATTGTGCATCTAGTGTGGTCTGGTGGATTTTGTTCTTTATCTGATTTTGGACAGACTACGAATAATATTAATTCATGATACTTGGTATCTCAACGGTATCTCTGAGATTGTATAAAGGGCCTGCGTGTACGAAGGGAATACCTCCAGCACAGAGAGTGTTATATGTCTTCAACCAACCACACTCATCTCTTTAATCATGCAACTCACCTCCAAATTTATTGTCGTCGCTGTGACTATGTTCAGTGGTCTCAATCTCGCTGCCACTGCTCCTGAGGGGGACATCACCTTGAAAATGTATGTAACAACATGCAGGATAATCTACCACAGCTTGTATGACTAACAATATATATATCCCTCGATTGCCACTAGTGATGCGCCTACCAAAAGTGATGGGAGTAATGCCCCGCTCCCATTTGGCTATGGTTGTGGATCTGGCTTTTATCCTCATTCCTGCTGGATGTTACCATTCGACCTTTTTCTCTTTCTTTTTCATTTCATGGATACATGTTTCACAATGCGCAGCTTGCTGCGCATTGACTCCTGTTTGATATACGACCAACTTATGCATGTTTCCTATACTCGTCTCAAATACCAAACGACAACCTCGCTGCTACCTCACGTACATACGCACCGTAGCATGCTGTTCTTTTACTATATAAACTCTAGTAGATACTCGTTTGTTCTTTAGCTAGTTCTTGAGAATCAACTAGTTTCCTCTTCTGCTTTACTCGCTCTCAAAGTTTGCTCAATACGACTTCAAGGCCTCTTCGGGATAACTCTTAATCAGGAGTTATTCATACGAAACACCTTTGGTCGTAACACTGGAAGTACTGCACCAGTGGTGGCTGGTGCTGGACGTTACCCAAAACTACATGCAACAGTGACTCTGAGTGTAGCGGAAACCCACCTTACTATAGCGGCTGTTGAGCAATGCAGTCTCCCAACGTTAACCAAGTTTTCCAGGTTAGTTTTCCGTCACCCTGCTTTTTCTCGTTCAAACTAATTTAATAGTGTTATAAGCAGATCCAGGTACAATCATCAAACAGGGAATATTACACTTTGGCTCCTGAGTTTTTGTCCTTGTTCACAAAATAATTTCCCTTATCTTCTTTGTAACTTGTAAATCAAAATAAACAAAAAAATGTTCCTTGTCTTTCTCATGATTTGGTTTGGCACCAGTTGTAATCTTGGGAGACGACATGAGGGCAGAAACATTGAAGCTTGAAGAGAACTAGGAGGCACGATTTTGTATACAAGGTGTCAGGAATTGACTAAAGTCAGATGAGAAGGAAGCCCAAAGACCAAGTTGATAACGAAGCTGGGGCTCTACAATAGCCTCAGGACCCTATTATATACATGGGGACCAGAGTAACTACTTCCCAGTGATACAACCGGCGTTCGGCCAGGGCTGAACATTCGTGTACTTAACACTTCTACTTAATTTTTGGCTTCCATTATTACTATTATTCAAAATGTTAAACATACTACTGAGGAGTAGTGGCTGTCAAACATGAAAGGCAACTAGAGAAAATATGGTTAAAGGGCTACAAGAAGAACTTATGATTATCAATAACAATAGCGGCTGTCCATTACACATGAGGTGTGGCCGAAGCAGCATTGATAAGATAAGATCAAGGACTTTGCGTAGTAAGCCAACCGCTTTGGGAAGACATCCAAGAATAGAAAGACATGTGACGTTTACAAATCAGCTGACACACACGATGAACCGACGCGCCAATATTTCCAAAATAGGAATATGTTGCCGTTTAGGAAATAGCCGGACTTAAGCTTAGGTGCCAAGGCGAGCGGGCGTCATGTCCGAAAGGAGCCCATTGTATCTGGGTGTTGGGTGTTCCAGTGGTACCTTCTGGTCCTCTAAAATACGAAAGCTTTGTGAATGATATGCTATCACGCTTGCAGGAAATAAAACAAATACGAGAAAACCAGTCATGTAACAGCTCATTTGGAACAAACACGCAGAATTAGACTAAAGTATAGGAGAAGTCCAGACATTCGGATCTGACACAGCTAAATGGTGCGGGTACCTTAATTACCATATTGGGTAGTTGTGGAGCCTTGCCTAAGAAAAAGAATGTAAAGGTCAATCTTTGACTCATAATTAAAGATTGGCATGTGGAAATCAGGTGCCTACCCCTCTCGGAATGGCATGCTCAGGACCCACAACCCCAAAATAAAATACTTTTGCGTACTCGGGAACCAGAACCCATGTGTAGTGCTCTTGGCACTTATTCACCCTCTTCGAGGACCAATCATATGTTGTAGATTAATTCCGAGAACCTCCTACGAGGTTCCTAATATTCCTATAATTTCCAATTGTAAAACATATAAATAAAGCTCATATGTACAGTAATTAGGTAGGCAATCCCGTCTCCTGTACCGATGATTAGCACGAACGTCAGTGACAATCCAACGGTTTGGGCAGCTTAGTCTCTTGGGCAGTAATATTATTATTTTTGACATATACATATTTGTGGGATCGCGCATTTAAGTTAGTCGGATTTCAAGCAAGTGAAACATAGTTATCTATATCTGCGCGTAACAAACTTAACTTCGAGGAATTAGTTCCCTGCCTTAGTGGTGAATCTTGTATTGGGATTAGTTCCCGCCTTAGTGGCCAAGATATAACTTTTGGACTTGTGTCACCTGTGCGAAATACATCATTCATAACTTTTGATTGTGGAAGCACATTAAACTTACTGTATAAACCCCTCTTGTTGCTTGTTGTCTATCTCCTCGAAGTTAGCTTCAGTAATGCGGTGACTGGCACCTTGCATATCTATTTGTATCTGGCACTTCAAACACTTATCAAAATCATAATAACGATGCGTATTGTGTATCCCTCCCGAATAAGAACTAATCAATTTGATTGGGTACTTGTAAAAGGACTAATTATGCGTATCTACTCGTACTTTACACATACAGCCCCGCAGCAAGCACCTCACCGGGCCAGGGTAACTCATCAATAGAACAATGCAACTATCAATAGATGAAACAAGGGGTGATGATAGATGTGGGAGTGAGTACTAAGAATAGAAAGGGTGTGTCTAGAATGTCCGTAAGGGGTTAGATAATGGATAGGGGTGGACACCAACATGTGCCCTGACACAAGGCTCTTCATGTCCCCTTATGGCAAACTGACTTCTTCTTTTTACCCACTTTGATCACGACCCAAATAGGAGTCCTGAGAAATGAAAACAAAAAAGGCCTATCCTTCTTTCCCTTTGGCTTTCCATTTTCAGGTAGTCTGACTTTACATAGCCATATTAGTATTGCCACTTAACCAATCCTTGTGTATTCTGGTGAATTATATAGTATAGGTATACATAGTAACTCTGAGCTTAGCTCAGGTCATTCAAGTGGAAGGTACAGCTATGATACTCCAGGCCATTGTGGTTAGCTCACCAAACAATCCTGATTCCTCCAGGAAAGGGGGAATGGTTAAAAGACGTCAGAATGGACGTTGTGCCGACAAGTTATATTTGCAGGAGAAATTCATTATTAACACAACGGAAACTGGGCACAGGAAAAAGTGCATGGCAAGGTGCGTGTGTGCGTGCAGGATGACTGTGGGAACCTTGCGATGCATGCAAAAGTGTGACAGGTGCGTGCAAAATCTTGATCGGTACATGCAGGATCGTTCTGCATGCGTGCATGGTGTGTGCACATCCGTGCAAGTCCATGGTTGGTGTGTAGATATATTTTTTTGTGCCGTATAACATATATTAAGTTGTATCTACGCAAATATAAGCACAAACTATGTTAAGATATTCGCAATTCTATAGTATTTCTTCCTCTTCTTTGTCAATGGTAGCACCGTGGTATAACTTGTTCCTTTTTTGAGCCATGGGCTGTATATTGCTCCTGTTACCATGATTCCACTCCTCTGGGAGATTTTCTTATACCACAATCCAGTCATCTTGTTGATATCCAGTGTCAAGCCCCAATGCTAAATTCTAAATTTGAATGACCACCAGTGCCGGCTGTGAGGATTTTTCAAATATTTCTTCTTCAAATTGTGTAAGTCTGTTAAGGCCGATATAAACTTTGAGTAATAGATCTGGGGCTCCTTTTTCGGTTCGTTCAATATTACACCTTCTCCAATAGATTTACGTAGGTCTTTGGCACGAAATTATGGTCATGTTGATTCTCAAAAGGCGACATCCAATAATAATGTTGTGTGTATGTGTTATTGGTCGCAGGCCCATTGACTCGTGACCAACATCAGCATCTTCAGGTACAGTGAGGGACAAAACCGTTCAAATGTTTTTTGAATTTGGACAGTTACTTGAATAACTCAGGACTGGCTGATCCAAACTGGTTGAAATTTTTAACCAAGGTAGATTAAGATGTGATAAACAAGGTACAATTTGTTTTATTATATAATATTATTTTATTCCCACGCTATTAATATTCTACTGGTACAAGTACATTTGAACAGTTTTGTCCCTTCCATATTATAATATACTATTCTAGGTTTTTAGTACTTGGTATAACCTCCCTTGGCCTGTAACACAGCCTGAATCCTTCT
>Ga0247779_1000898_pt1 | contig 15607 bp, 13 predicted proteins | sample UWRJL221509R5_FD_179925 | JGI IMG/M metagenome (GOLD analysis project Ga0247779, IMG submission 179925) | Plant litter microbial communities from Arlington Agricultural Research Station in Wisconsin, United States - UWRJ-L221-509R-5 | ecosystem: Environmental > Terrestrial > Plant litter >... | reverse complement strand
TGTTCCAGCGCGTGATGCACCGCGACCCGAGCGACAGCACCTGGATCGGTCGGGATCGCTTCATCCTCTCGGTTGGGCACAGCTCACTGACCCAGTACATCCAGTTCTACCTCGGGGGCTACGGCCTCGAGCTCTCCGACCTCGAAGCGCTCCGCACCTGGGGATCCAGGACACCCGGCCACCCGGAGTACGGACACACCGACGGCATCGAAATCACGACCGGCCCCCTCGGCCAGGGACTGGCTTCGGCCGTCGGTTTTTCATATGCATCGCGCTACGAGCGCGGACTCTTCGACCCGGATGCCGCCCCGGGCACGAGCCCGTTCGACCACTTCGTCTACGTGATCGCCGGCGACGGCGACATGCAGGAGGGCATCACCAACGAGGCGTCGTCCCTCGCGGGCCACCAGGAGCTCGGCAACCTGGTCGTCATCTATGACTCGAACCAGATCTCGATCGAGGACGACACCAACATCGCCTTCACCGAGGATGTCCACGCACGCTACCTCGCCCTCGGCTGGGACGTGCAGGTCGTCGACTGGAAGAAGACCGGCGAATACATCGAGGACGTCGAGGAGCTGTACGAAGCGATCGAGGCGGCCAAGGGCGTGACGGACAAGCCGTCGCTGATCATCCTGAAGACGATCATCGGCTGGCCAGCTCCACACAAGCAGAACAGCGGAAAGGCGCACGGCTCGGCTCTCGGAGCAGACGAGGTCGCCGCGACGAAGCGCGTCCTCGGTTTCGACCCGGACAAGAGCTTCCAGGTCGACCCTGAGGTGCTCGAGCACACCCGCAAGGCCGTCGAGCGCGGCAAGGCGCAGCACGCGGAGTGGGAGGCGAAGCTCGAGGAGTGGGCCACCGCGAACCCTGACCGCAAGAAGCTTCTGGATCGCGTGCTCGCCGGCGACCTCCCCGACGGCATCGAGGACGCCCTTCCTGTGTTCGAGGCAGGCAAGGATGTCTCCACCCGCGCCGCCTCCGGCAAGGTCATCAACGCCATCGCGCCGGTCATGCCGGAGCTGTGGGGCGGTTCGGCCGACCTGGCGGAGTCCAACCTGACGACGATCGAGGGCGGTAACTCCTTCGTGCCGCAGAAGTGGTCGACGCACGAGTGGACGGGCAACCCGTACGGCCGCGTGCTCCATTTCGGCATCCGCGAGCACGCCATGGGCGCGATCCTCAACGGAATCGTGCTGCACGGCAACACCCGCCCGTTCGGCGGAACGTTCCTGATCTTCAGCGACTACATGCGCCCGGCCGTTCGCCTGGCTGCGCTCATGAAGGCGCCGACGATCTACGTATGGACGCACGACTCCGTCGCACTCGGTGAAGACGGTCCGACGCACCAGCCGGTCGAGCAGCTGACCGCGCTGCGCGCCATCCCCGGGCTCGATGTCGTCCGTCCGGCCGACGCGAACGAGACCGCATGGGCCTGGAAGACCATCCTCGAGCGCAGGAACGGCCCGGCCGGTCTCGCGCTCAGCAGGCAGAACCTGCCCGTCTTCGAGCGCGGCGATGAGGACGCTGAGGGCGACACCCTCGCGTCTGCTCGCCACGTTGCCAAGGGTGGATACGTGCTCGCAGAGGCACCGGGCGGCACGCCCGATGTCATCTTCATCGCGACCGGCTCCGAGGTTCAGATCGCCGTCGACGCCCGCGAGGTGCTGAAGGGCGAGGGCGTCAACGCCCGCGTCGTCTCGATGCCGAGCGTCGAATGGTTCGACGAGCAGAGCGAGGCGTACCGCGAGTCGGTTCTCCCGAGCGGCGTCAAGGCGCGCGTCTCGATCGAGGCAGGCATCGCCCTCGGCTGGCACCGCTTCACCGGCGACGCCGGACGCAGCGTGTCGATCGAGCACTTCGGTGCTTCCGCCGACTACAAGACGCTCTACCAGAAGTTCGGCATGACGACGGAGGCCGCCGTCACCGCCGCTCACGAGTCCATCGCCGCTGCAGGCAAATAAGTACAGAAGAGAAGAAGATCCACATGACCAACACCACATCCCCCACTGCCGAGCTTTCGGCTCTCGGTGTCAGCATCTGGCTCGACGACCTGTCGCGCCAGCGCATCCAGTCCGGAGGACTGCAGAAGCTCATCGACGAACGCAACATCGTTGGTGTGACGACCAACCCCACGATCTTCGCTGCTGCCCTCGCCAAGGGCGAGGCGTATGACGCGCAGGTCGCCGAGCTGGCGAAGGCGGGCACCGGCGTGACCGACGCCGTGTTCGAGATCACCACGACGGATGTCGCCAACGCGAGCGACATCTTCCGTCCGGTCTACGACGCGACGGGCGGCTTCGACGGCCGCGTGTCGATCGAGGTCGAGCCGGGTCTCGCTCACGACGCGGAGGGCACCTTCGCCGAGGCGAAGCGGCTCTGGGCCAAGGTCGACCGTCCCAACGCGATGATCAAGATTCCGGCAACGGTGGAGGGCCTTGAGGCCATCACCGAGGCGACCGGAGCGGGCATCAGCGTCAACGTGACGCTGATCTTCAGCCTCGAGCGCCACCGCCAGGTCATCAACGCCTACCTCGCCGGTCTCGAGAAGGCGAAGGCGGCAGGCATCGACCTGTCGACCATCCACTCCGTTGCGTCGTTCTTCGTGTCGCGCGTCGACACCGAGGTCGACAAGCGCCTCGAGGCGATCGGCACGGACGAGGCGCGCGCCCTGAAGAGCAAGGCGGGCGTCGCGAACGCCCAGCTGGCCTACGAGGTGTTCGAGCAGGCATTCGACAGTGAGCGCGCGAGGGTGCTGCTCGCCGCGGGAGCCAACAAGCAGCGTCCGCTCTGGGCGTCAACGGGTGTGAAGGACCCGAGCCTTCCTGACACGCTCTACGTGACGCAGCTCGCCGTCAAGGATGTCGTCAACACGATGCCGGAGAAGACGCTCGAGGCGACGTTCGACCACGGTGTCATCGAGGGCGACCAGGTGACCGGCAGCTACGCAGAGGCCAACAAGGTGCTCGACGCTCTCGCAGAGCAGGGCATCTCGTACGACGACGTGACCGCGCTCCTCGAAAAGGAGGGCGTCGACAAGTTCGTCGTGTCGTGGAACGAGCTTCTCGACACCGTATCGGCAGCGCTCGAAGCCGCGAAGTGAGCGTTTTCATCAAGGCGACGGGCGCCGCGAAAGCGGCGGTCGACCGCATCGTCCCCCAGCTGGTGAGCGATCTCGTTGCGAGTCGCATCACCTCGCAGGACGAGTCCCTCTGGGGGCCGGATGCGGAGGCCGAGGCCCTGAAACGGCTCGGCTGGACCGAGTCGGTCGCCCTGTCCCGCCCGCTGGTCGAGGAGATCACAGCACTGCGCGATGAGCTTCACCGGGACGGCGTCAATCACGTCGTCCTCGGCGGGATGGGCGGATCGTCGCTCGCCCCGGAGGTCATCACCCGCACCTACGGCGTAGAACTCACGGTTCTCGACTCGACGGAGCCCGGCCAGGTGCTCTCGGCGCTGGGCGATCGCCTCGAGACCACCGTGCTCGTCATCTCGTCGAAGTCGGGTTCCACTCTCGAGACGGACAGCCAGAAGCGCGCGTACGAGAAGGCGTTCGCCGACGCGGGCGTCGACCCGAAGAAGCGCATCGTGGTCGTCACCGACCCCGGCTCGCCGCTCGACATCTCGGCCCGTGCCGCGGGCTACCGGGTCTTCAACGCCGACCCGAATGTCGGCGGGCGCTACTCGGCACTGACCGCGTTCGGACTTGTGCCATCCGGTCTTGCCGGGGTCGACATCGACGCGCTGTTGCGTGAGGCCGAGGTCGAGGAGCTCGAACTCGCGCAGGATGGTCCGAGCAACCCGGGGCTCATCCTCGCTGCCGCCATCGCAGGCACGTCTCCCCTCCGCGACAAGCTCGGAATCGTCGCGGACGGCACCCACATCGTCGGCTTCGCCGACTGGGCAGAACAGCTCATCGCCGAATCGACCGGGAAGCACGGCAAGGGCATCCTTCCCGTCGTTCTCGGCCGCAACGCCCCGGAACTGACGGAGAAACTGCACGACGTGCAGATCATTCGCCTTGTGGGCAGCGTCGCGGAGGAACGTCGGGTCGAGGCCGGGGAGATCGAGATCACTGGGTCGCTCGGCGGCCAGCTGATCACCTGGGAATACGCGGTCGCGGTGGCCGGGCGCCTGCTCGGCATCAACCCGTTCGACCAGCCGGATGTCGAGTCGGCCAAGATCGCCACCCGCGAGCTGCTCGATGCCAGCCCCGCACCCGTGCAGCCCGTGTTCGTCCAGGACGGCGTCGAGGTCCGTGCGACGGGAAGCTTCCTGGGCGGCGCGACAGACCTCACCGGAGCGATCGATGCCCTGCTGTCCCAGCTCGGTGACGACGGATACGTCGCCATCCAGGCCTACGTCGATCGCGTCGCCCACCCGCAGCTCGCGGAATTCCGCGACATCCTTGCGGCCCGCGCGAAGCGGCCGGTCACCTTCGGATGGGGTCCGCGGTTCCTGCACTCGACCGGCCAGTTCCACAAGGGCGGTCCCGCGGTAGGCGTATTCCTCCAGATCACCCAGGCCGCGACAGAGGATCTCGCTATTCCGGATCGTCCGTTCACCTTCGGCCAGCTCATCCAGTACCAGGTGCAGGGAGACGCGAGCGTGCTCGCCGAGCACGGCAGACCGGTGCTGACCCTCACGCTCGCCGATCCGTCATCCGGCGTCGCAGTCGTCGCGGGCGCGCTGCGCTAGCGACACGGACGAGAAGCCAGACAGGAGCATCATGTCACCGGTGGAAATCACACCAACGTTCAACCCGCTGCGATTGCCGTCCGATCGACGTCTCAATCGCATCGCCGGCCCGAGCGCCCTCATCATCTTCGGCGTGACGGGTGACCTCGCGCGCAAGAAGCTGATGCCGGCGGTCTACGACCTCGCCAATCGCGGGCTCCTTCCGCCGGGGTTCGCTCTCGTCGGGTTCGCCCGTCGCGACTGGGAAGACCAGGACTTCGCCAAGGTCGTCCACGACGCGGTCGCGCAGTACGCGCGTACGCCGTTCGACGAGGATGTCTGGAAGCAGCTGGCAGAGGGCATCCGGTTCGTCCAGGGCGAGTTCGACGACGACGAGGCGTTCCTCGAGCTGAAGCGCACGCTCGACGAGCTGGACACGACCCGCGGGACCATGGGGAACCACGCGTTCTACCTGTCGATCCCGCCGAAGTCGTTCCCGCAGGTCACCGAGCAGCTGCGCCGATCGGGCCTCGCGGACCAGGTGGGTGACGAGTGGCGCCGTGTCGTCATCGAGAAGCCGTTCGGCAGCGACCTGAAGACCGCGCGTGAACTGAACGCGGTCGTCGAATCGGTGTTCCCGCCCGACAGCGTCTTCCGCATCGACCACTACCTCGGCAAGGAGACGGTGCAGAACATCCTGGCACTGCGCTTCGCCAACGAGATGTACGAGCCGATCTGGAACGCGAACTACGTCGACCACGTGCAGATCACGATGGCCGAGGACATCGGCGTCGGGGGCCGCGCGGGGTACTACGACGGCATCGGCGCCGCACGCGACGTCATCCAGAACCACCTGCTTCAACTCCTTGCCCTCACCGCGATGGAGGAGCCGGTCTCGTTCGATGCCGCCGACCTTCGCGCCGAGAAGGAGAAGGTGCTTTCCGCCGTTCGCCTGCCCAAGGACCTCGCGACAGCGACGGCGCGCGGGCAATACGCGAGCGGCTGGCAGGGCGGTGAGCAGGTGATCGGCTTCCTCGAAGAGGAGGGCATGAACCCGAAGTCGCTCACGGAGACGTTCGCGGCGATCAAACTCGAGATCGGCACTCGACGCTGGGCCGGGGTGCCGTTCTACCTGCGCGCAGGCAAGCGCCTCGGGCGACGTGTGACCGAGATCGCGGTCGTCTTCAAGCGGGCGCCGCAGTACCTGTTCGCCGAGAGCCAGACCGGTGTCCTCGGGCAGAACGCGCTCGTGATCAGGGTCCAGCCCGACGAGGGCGTCACCCTCCGCTTCGGCTCGAAGGTGCCGGGGGCGGGCATGCAGGTGCGCGACGTCACCATGGACTTCGGCTATGGCCACGCCTTCACCGAGGCGAGCCCGGAGGCGTACGAGCGACTCATCCTCGATGTGCTGCTCGGTGACCCGCCGCTCTTCCCCCGCCACCAGGAGGTGGAACTCAGCTGGAAGATCCTCGACCCGATCGAGGAATTCTGGTCGAACCAGGGCCAGCCCGACCAGTACCGCCCCGGCACATGGGGTCCGGCTTCCGCAGACGAATTACTGGCCAGAGACGGCCGAACCTGGAGGCGTCCATAATGATTGTCGATCTGCCGAACACCACAACGAGCCAGGTCTCGAAGGCCCTCGTCAAGATCCGCGAGGAGGGTGGCGCCGTGGCACTCGGCCGCGTGCTCACCCTCATCATCTCGACGAGGCTCGGCGAAGAAGAAGAGGCGATCGAGGCCGCGAACGACGCGTCCCGCGAGCATCCCATGCGTGTCATCGTCGTCTCGACGAGCGGTGACGAGAACAACCACGACGACTCGAGGCTTGACGCACAGATTCGGGTCGGCGGCGACGCCGGCGCGAGTGAGGTCATCGTCGTTCGGGCGTACGGGGACACGGCGAGCGACAAGGAGGGCCTGGTGACGGGCCTCCTGCTCCCGGATGCGCCCGTTGTCGTCTGGTGGCCGGGTGACGGCCCACGGAATGCATCGCAGTCCGCCCTCGGCCGGATCGCCCAGCGTCGCATCACCGATGCCGCAGCTGCGTCCAATCCGCTCGCCGCGCTCCAGCACCTCGCGGAGACCTATGCGCCTGGCGACACCGATTTCAGCTGGACGCGACTCACCCTGTGGCGTGCACAACTCGCCGCCGTGCTCGACCAGCCGCCCTACGAATCCATCACGGCGGTCGAGGTGCTCGGTGCGGCCGACTCCCCGTCGACCGTCCTGCTCGCCGCGTGGCTGCAGGAGCAGCTCCAGGTGCCCGTCGAGCTGCAGATGACGAGCCCAGCCACCGGGTCGAGCGGCATCCACGGCGTGAAGCTGCACCGGGCATCCGGAACGATCGACCTCGAGCGCACGATTCCCAACATCGCGACGCTCAAGCAGCCGAACCAGCCGACGCACGACATCGCACTCCCCCGCCGCAGTCTTCGCGACTGCCTCGCGGAAGAGCTGCGCAGGCTCGACCCGGATGACCTCTTCGGCGAGGTGATCAGGCACGGCGTAGTCGAGCTCGAGACCCACGGCAAGGGCAACGGGACGAAGCCGCTGAAGGCAGCGCACAAGGCTGGAGCGAAATGACCGCCGATCGGCGCGTGCTCGTGCACCCGGACAAATCATCGCTTGCCGCATCCATCGCCGCCAGGTTCATCACCAAGGTGGTCGACATCATCGACGACAAGGGCGAGGCGACAATCGTTCTCACCGGTGGCACGATGGGCTATGCGAGCCTGAAGGCGATCAACGACTCGGAGGCCCGCGACTCCGTCGACTGGTCGCGCGTGAACTTCTGGTGGGGCGACGAGCGCTGGCTGCCCGCGGGCGACCCCGAGCGCAACGAGACCCAGTCGCGGGATGCGCTGCTCGACCACATCGCGCTTGACCCGCAGCGGGTGCACGCCTTCGCCGCGGCGGACGCCGGGCTGGAGCTCGACGACGCGGCCGCCGCCTATGCCGCGGACCTCGCCGCATTCGCTCCCGACGGGGCGGAACTGCCGACGTTCGACATCACCTTTCTCGGCGTCGGGCCGGACGGCCACATCGCGTCCCTCTTTCCGGAGCGCGGCGGCATCAAGGAGGAGCAGAAGACGGTCATCTCCGTGCGCAACTCCCCCAAGCCTCCGCCGGAACGGCTCAGCCTCACCCTGCCGGTGATCAACTCATCCGAGCGGATATGGCTCGTGCTCTCTGGCGCGGACAAGGCATCGGCACTGGGGCTGTCTCTTGCGGACGCGAGCGTGTTCGAGGTGCCGGCGGCCGGCGTTCGCGGGCGCAGGCGCACGCTCTTCTTCGTCGACCAGGATGCCGCCGCCGAGGTTCCGGAGAACCTGACGACCCCCGGCCTGTTCTGGACCGGCGAGGACGCCTGAGCCTGCTTGTTGGTTGAGCCTGTCGAAACCGGGTTTCGACAGGTCTGATTGTTGGTTGAGCTTGTCGAAACCGGGATTTCGACAGGTCTGGTTGTTGGTTGAGCTTGTCGAAACCAGGTTTCGACAGGCTCAACCAACAACAAAAACAAGCTCAACCAACAACAAAAAGAGGCTCAACCAACAACAGAAAGAGGCTCAACCAACAACAACAACAGGCTCAGCCGAGAGCAGACGAACTGCTGCTAGCTGGTGACCTTGCCGCGACGCGCGCGAAGCTGCTCGAGAGCCTCGTCGAGGAGCTCGGCCGCCTCGGTCTCGGTGCGGCGCTCCTTCACGTATGCGAGGTGCGTCTTGTACGGCTCGAGCTTGGCAACCGACGGTGGGTTGTCCTTGTCGCGTCCGGCCGGAAGGCCGGTCGACGGCGAGTCGATGATGTCCGGGATCTCTTCGTCCGGCAGGTTCGCCGCGAAGTTGCGCACGGTCTCGTTGCCGAGCTCGTCCCAGTATGAGACCTGGATGCGATCGGCGTGGAAGCCGCGATCCTGCTCGCCCATGGGGCCGGCTCCGACACGGGATCCCCTGATTGCACTGCCGCCTGAAGCCACGATGGTTCTCTTCTCGTCGAGATGAAGTGTTTAGGATGCCGCGAACTTGGTGATGAGACCAAGCACGATGATGCACACGAACCAGATCACGACGATCAGCACCGTGATGCGGTTGAGGTTGCGCTCAGCGACGCCCGAGGCGCCGAGGTTCGAGGTGACGCCGCCGCCGAACATGTCGGAGAGCCCGCCACCACGGCCACGGTGCAGAAGGATGAGGAGGGTCAGCAGGAGACTCGCGACACCGAGGATGACCTGTAACACGACCTGGAGAATTTGCACGGTAGACCTTTCACACGGCCCGTGTCATCCGACACTTTAGCCTCAGACAGTATAACGACTAGCGGGCGATACTCAGGTTCCCACGTGCTTGCGGAACTGCGCGATGCTGGAGAACTCCGCGATGTCGAGGCTCGCACCGCCGACCAGGGCCCCGTCGACGTTCGGCTGCCGCAGGAATCCGGCGATGTTGGTGGCCTTCACCGAGCCGCCGTAGAGGATGCGGGTCGCGTCCGCGACCTCGCCCCCGAGCACCTCTGCGATGACGTAGCGCAGCTGCTCAGCAACGTTCTCGGCCTGGTCTGGCGTCGCCGCCTGGCCCGATCCGATCGCCCAGACCGGCTCGTAGGCGACGACAACGTTGGTCGCGCCCTCGGAGAGCGAGAGGGCGGCCCGAAGCTGTGAGGTCGGAACGGCACTCGGGCCGTACAGCTCGAGGTCCTCTGCGGTCTCCCCAACGCAAATCACCGGGACGATGCCGTGCTGGATGGCGATGGCCACCTTCTCGGCGATGAGCTCGTCGGTCTCGTGGTGATACTGCCTGCGCTCGGAGTGGCCGATGATCACATACGGGACATCGAGCGCCTTGAGGAACGCGGCCGAGATCTCACCCGTGTATGCGCCGGAGACGTGTGCGGAGACATCCTGCGCGCCGAAGCCGAGCTCGAACTTGTCTGCTGCGATCAGCGACTGCACCGAGCGAAGGTCGGTGAAGGGCGGGAAGACCGCAACCTCCGTCACCCCATAGTCGTGGCGGGCGTCAGCGAGGCTCCACGCCAGCTTCTGCACGAACGCGATCGACTGGAGGTGGTCGAGGTTCATCTTCCAGTTGCCTGCGATGAACGGGATCCGCTCGCCGGGTGTCACGCCTGCCATCCGAGTACCTCCAGCCCTGGGAGACGCTTGCCCTCGAGGAACTCGAGGCTGGCACCGCCACCCGTAGAAATGTGTCCGAACTGATCGTCGGAGAAGCCGAGCGCCCGCACGGCCGCCGCGGAGTCTCCCCCGCCGACGACGGAGAGCCCGCTGACCTTCGTCAGGGCCTCCGCGACGGCTTTCGTGCCCGCGGCGAATGGAGCAAGCTCGAACACGCCCATCGGGCCGTTCCAGAACACGGTCTTCGCGGACGCGATCGCCGAGGCAAATGCCGCTGCCGTATCCGGTCCGATGTCGAGGCCGAGGCCGTCTGCGCCGAACGGCGTCGACTCGATGGCGTCTGCTGCGGTCACGGCCGTCTCGGCGTCTGCACCGAACTTCGATGCAACGACGATGTCGGTGGGGAGCACCAGCTTCACACCGAGCTTCTCCGCCTGGGCGATGTAGCCCTTCACGTCCTCGATCTGGTCGGTCTCGAGGAGGCTCTTGCCGACAGCGTGCCCCTGTGCCGCGAGGAAGGTGAACAGCATTCCGCCACCGACCAGCATGGAGTCCACCTTGGGCAGGAGCGCGCCGATGACATCGAGCTTGTCCGACACCTTGGAGCCGCCGAGGACGACGACGTACGGCTTCTCGGGCGACGTCGTGAGGCGCTCGAGCACACCGAGCTCCTCGACGATCAGGAGGCCGGCTGCGCTCGGCAGGAGGCCTGCCAGGTCGTAGACACTCGCCTGCTCGCGGTGCACGACCCCGAAGCCATCCGAGACGAAGGCGTCGCCGAAGCGAGCGAGCTGCTCGGCGAAGGCCTTCCGGGTCGCGTCATCCTTGCTGGTCTCCCCCGGGTTGAACCGAAGGTTCTCGAGTACAGCGACATCCCCGTCGTCGAGGCTGCCGACCGTCTCCTCCGCCGAGCCGCCGACCGTGTCGTTGGCGAAGGCGACGGGACGGTCGAGCAGCTCGCCGAGGCGATACGCGACCGGCTCGAGGCTGTAGTCGTCGTTCGGCCTGCCATCCGGCCTGCCGAGATGTGAGATCACGACGACGCGCGCGCCGGCGTCCACGAGCTTCTTCAGGGTCGGAACGGAGGCGCGGATGCGACCGTCGTCTGTGATCTCGCCGTTCTTCAGGGGAACGTTGAGATCACAGCGGACGATCACCCGCTTGCCGGAAAGGTCCCCCAGAGTGTCGAGCGTGCGAAGGGCCACTGGTCGTTACAGCCGGTCCGCGACGTACTCTGTGATGTCGACGAGGCGGTTGGAGTATCCCCACTCGTTGTCGTACCACGACGCGACCTTGACCTGGTCGCCGATCACCTTGGTGAGCTCGGCGTCGAAGATCGAGGAGTGCGGGTCGCCCTGGATGTCGCTCGAGACGATCGGGTCCTCCGTGTAGCTGAGGATGCCCTTGAGAGCGCCCTCGGACGCGGCCTTGTACGCCGCGTTGATCTCGTCGACCGAGACCTTCTTCGTCGACTGGATGGTGAGGTCCGTGATCGAGCCGGTGATCACCGGGACGCGCAGCGCGTAGCCGTCGAGCTTGCCGACGAGCTCCGGGATGACGAGACCGAGCGCCTTGGCTGCCCCGGTCGAGGTCGGGATGATGTTGGCCGCTGCGGCGCGGGCGCGACGCAGGTCGCTGTGCGGGCCGTCCTGCAGGTTCTGGTCTGCCGTGTACGCGTGGATCGTCGTCATGAGGCCACGCTCGATGCCGAAGTTGTCCATGAAGACCTTGGCGAGCGGTGCGAGACAGTTCGTCGTGCACGAGGCGTTCGAGATGATGTCGTGCTTCGCGGGGTCGTACGTGCCCTCATTGACGCCGAGCACGAGCGTCGCGACGTCGTCGCCACTGGCCGGTGCGGAGATGATGACCTTCTTCGCCCCGGCGGTGATGTGTGCGCGCGCGTCGGCTGACTTGGTGAACCGACCGGTCGACTCGATGACGACGTCGACACCGAGGTCGCCCCAGCCGAGCTGTGCAGGGTCGCGCTGGGCGAGGACCTTGATGGCCTTGCCGTTCACGATGATCGAGTCTCCATCGACCTCGACCGTTGCACCGAGGCGTCCGCCCACGGTGTCGTACTTGAGGAGATGGGCGAGAGCGGCCGGGTTGTCGAGGTCGTTGACCGCAACGATTTCAAGGTCGCTGCCCTTGGCGAGGGCCGCGCGGAAGAAGTTACGGCCGATGCGACCGAAGCCGTTGATACCGATCTTGACGCTCAAAGGAACTCCAGTTGTTCATGCGCCACGACGGACGCTCGTGTGGTGGTGGATTGTGCTTCAGTGGGGGTGGTGTTACGCGTGTGGCCGGGGCGAAAGCCCCGGCCACATCGCCGTTACGAGAGTAGCAGTAGCCCGCTTGCGTTATCGCGAGCCGCCTGGAAGCGCGCCTGCGCATCCGCCCAGTTGACGATGTTCCAGAACGCCTTCACGTAGTCGGCCTTGACGTTCACATAGTCGAGGTAGAAGGCGTGCTCCCACATGTCGAGCTGCAGGATCGGAATGGTGCCGAGCGCCGTGTTGCCCTGCTGGTCGAACAGCTGCTGGATGATCAGCTGCTTGCCGATCGGGTCCCAGGAGAGCACGGCCCAACCGGAGCCCTGGAGGCTCGTCGCCGCCGCGGAGAAGTGACCGACGAACTTGTCGTACGAGCCGAAGAAGTCGTCGATCGCCGCACCGAGCTCACCGGTCGGCTTGTCGCCGCCGTCCGGCGAGAGGTTCTTCCAGAAAATGGAGTGGTTGATGTGACCACCGAGGTGGAACGCCAGGTCCTTCTCGAGCTTCGGAACGTTGGCGTAGTCCCCGGACTCTCGGGCCTCGGCGAGTTTTGCGAGGGCGGTGTTGGCGCCCGCGACGTAGACGGCGTGATGCTTGTCGTGGTGAAGTTCCATGATCCGCGCGCTGATGTGCGGTTCGAGAGCCGCGTAGTCGTAGGGAAGATCCGGAAGTGTGTACTCAGCCATCAAATATCTCCTAGCAAATTGACCCCGAGCAGCGTGAGTCGCCCGGTCGGGGGGACTATTTCAGTCTACTGACGACAACCCAGCCGTCATTCGGATGCTTCCCAGTTTCAGGGTGCCAACAGGATTCGCTCGGGGAGGCAGGTCTAGTCGTCGAGGTCTGGAGGCAGGTTTGCGTCCGTACCGGGGATGCCGAGATCGGATGCCCGCTTGTCCGCCATCGCGAGCAGCCGGCGGATCCGCCCGGCAACGGCATCCTTGGTCATCGGCGGGTCGGCGTGGTGGCCTAGCTCGTCGAGGCTGGCGTCGCGGAACCGGAGACGAAGGTCTCCCGCGTAGCGCAGGTGCTCCGGCACGTCGTCGCTGAGGATCTCGAGCGCTCGCTCGACGCGCGAGCACGCGGCGACCGCCGCCTGCGCGGACCGTCTGAGGTTGGCGTCGTCGAAGTTGACGAGTCGGTTGGCTGTTGCGCGCACTTCGCGGCGCTGGCGCATTTCCTCCCACGCCTTGACGCTCTGCTCCGCTCCCATCAGGACGAGCATCGCGCTGATGGCCTCACCGTCGCGGATGACCACCCTGTGCACGCCGCGAACCTCGCGCGCCTTGGCGGAGATCCGGAGCCTACCTGCTGCGCCGACGAGAGCCATCGCCGACTCGTTGCCCGGGCAGGTGATTTCGAGCGCGGCGGAGCGACCGGGGTCTGTGAGGGTCCCCCGGGCGAGGAAGGCGCCACGCCACACGGCCGCGAGTTCTTCGCGTGAGCCGGTCGTCAGCCGATTGGGCAGTCCACGGATGGGGCGGCGGCGCGCATCGAGGAGACCCGTCTGCCTGGCGAGGGTCTCTCCCCCGTCGACGACGCGCACCAGGTAGTGGCTCGCGGTGCGGGAGCCGGAGGCGGAGACCACGGCGACCTCGCTGCGAACCCCGTACAGCTCCGCGAGGTCCTTGCGAACGCGTCGTCCGAGGAGCGCTGAGTCGAGCTCTGCTTCCACCGCGATGCGATTGGAGATGAGATGCAGGCCGCCGGCGAAGCGGAGGATCGTGGCGAGCTCGGCAGCCCTCACCGTCGTCTTGCTCGTCTCGATCTTCGCAAGCTCATCTTTCACGTCGGCGGTGAGTGCCACGGATGGTTCCTTTTCGTTGTGTGTCGTATCGGCGCGCGCGAACGCGAATCACCGGGAGGTTTGTGTCAGGCCAGCGTCATTCGCGGCCCAGGTCGCGGTGTTTGACGCTGACGGCGACCCCGGGGAGGTCGCGCAACAGCCCGGCCAACCGCTCCGTGACGGCGACCGAGCGATGCTTTCCGCCGGTACAGCCAATGGCGATCGTAGCGTGTCTCTTGTTTTCGCGCTGGTACCCGGCGAGCACGGGGGCGAGTGCATTGGCGTAGCCATGCACGAATTCCGCGGCCCCTTCCGCGCCGAGCACGTACCTGCTCACTTCTTCGTCGAGGCCGGTCAGCGGCTTCAGCTCGGCGATCCAGAACGGGTTCGGCAGGAATCGCATGTCGGCGACCATGTCTGCGTCGGCCGGCAGCCCGTACTTGAATCCGAAACTCACGAGCGTGACCTGGACGCCGGGCGCATCGGACTCCGCGAACTTGTCGGCGATGCTCGTGGCGAGCTGGTGGATGTTGAGCTCCGAGGTATCGAGGACGATGTCGCTCGATTCACGAAGCTCCTCCATCCTGCGACGCTCGCGGGCGATGCCGTCGAGGAGCGTGCCGTCGCCCTGGAGAGGATGCGGGCGCCGAACCTGCTCGAACCGCCGTACGAGGGCTGCGTCGGTCGCGTCGAGATACAGGACGCGCACGCGAGCCCCGGCGCGAAGCTCCTGGACGGCCTCCATCACGTCGGCGAAGAGGCTGCCGCCGCGCACGTCGACGATCGCGGCGATCTTCGGAATGGAATCGCTCGCCCGTTGGCCGAGGTCGACGAGCGGGCGGAGCATCTGGGGTGGCAGGTTGTCGACGACATACCAGCCGAGGTCTTCGAGGGCGTTTCCCACCGTCGACCGACCTGCGCCGGACATCCCGGTAACGACCAGCAGTTCCTGCCGTTCGTGCTCTGCCGTCATTGAGGTCCCTGCGTCACTGTGTCGAGCGTAGGCACCAAGTTTAGTGTCGTCCTCAGCTTCGCAGCGATGCGAAGATCTGGGCAGCGAGGGTCTTGCCGACTCCTCGCACCTCTGCGATCGCATCCGCGTCCGCCGCACGCAGCCGGGTGACGGAGCCGAAGTGCTTCAGGAGCTCCTTGACGCGGGCCGGCCCGAGGCCGGGGATGTCCGAGAGCGCAGACGCGATGTCACCCGAGCGACGCTGGCGCTGGTAGGTGATCGCAAACCGGTGTGCCTCGTCGCGAATGCGCTGGATCATGAACAGCGCATCGCTGTTGCGCGGCAGGATGACCGGGTAGTCGGAATCCGGCAGCCAGATCTCCTCGAGGCGCTTCGCGATGCCGCAGAGGGCGATGCCCGTGACCCCGAGGTCGTCGAGCGCCCGCTGGGCTGCGGCGACCTGGGGCTGGCCGCCGTCGACGATCAGCAGGTTTGGCCGATACGCGAACCGACGACGTGGGCGCCCCTCCTCCTCGGCCTCGACCTCCTCGGCTGCGTCGTGGCGCGCCGCATCCTGGTCGAGATGCGCGAGGCGTCGACTGAGCGTCTGGTAGATCGACTCTGTGTCGTCTGTCGACTCCGGGATGCTGAAGCGGCGGTACTGGTCTTTGCGCGGCAGGCCGTCCTCGAAGACGACCATCGATGCCACGATGTTCGTGCCGCTGAGGTGCGACACGTCGTAGCACTCCATCCGCAGCGGCGCGTCCGGCATGCCGAGGGCGTCCTGG
>Ga0247779_1000896_pt1 | contig 15622 bp, 20 predicted proteins | sample UWRJL221509R5_FD_179925 | JGI IMG/M metagenome (GOLD analysis project Ga0247779, IMG submission 179925) | Plant litter microbial communities from Arlington Agricultural Research Station in Wisconsin, United States - UWRJ-L221-509R-5 | ecosystem: Environmental > Terrestrial > Plant litter >... | reverse complement strand
CCTACTATACCAACTATGAGATCTGACCACACCTCACTGTCGCTGAAGTACGTCAGTCCCATATAATAGCTACCAGTGCTTCTTCAACTAATGAGATATTAGAGATCTGTATAAATTAAAATCTAGAGCTCACCTTATCCAGTGAAGTCGTGCCTTTGAAGTTTGTGCAGAGGAAGGACGGCGGCTGCCACACATCAGTACATTGAGACATGAGAAGAGGGGTTTTGCTTTTACGAGGATTTCAAGTCCCTATTATAAGGTTCTTGTGAAGGCTGTACACCAGGGTCGACGATGGAGCAATTGCACAAGTTTCCACTACTCGGTGAAGCGGTGGAGCACATAGGAGGCTTGTGCTCGGTCTGCTTCGGCACAACCTTTTCAATCGGCTTGGGCCGGCAAACAACAGCATGGACTTGACCTTTAAAAAAAAAAGTCGACAACACTATTGGCCAGTGGCCACTGAGGTAACGGGCGCAGGCCCTGTGGACTCGTTGCACACCATCTTAGCATTCAAGAACTCTTATTTACCTGTGAAAAGTAAACCATGCAATGGAAAGACATATAGCTCACCTATTTTGTTACAGACCGTAATACTACTAAGTACTAGCTAGGCCATCCATGCATATCTGTGCAGATATGATCTGCGTCCTAGAAAATATAACTGCCTATAGTAGACATAATTATCACGACATATCTTGGAATTATCATGCAGTCAAGTAGCTGATAATTGATGACGGAAGGCATACATACACCGATTATGTTCAGATTATGTACTTATAACTCCACCCGAAAATGATTATCGGTTCTTATAGGTTCATCACCTAGCACAATGTCTGATATGCTTTTTTCGATTTTTCCGACATGACAGGAAGCGAGGTTCGAGTGCACCACCGAGTCGGTCAGCTCAACATGATACTGTACAGGGTAAGGTCTGAAAGAATAATATATTTGGAATGGAATTTATCTTAAGCGTTGTGTGAGCTGGTATTTTTCAATGAATCTTCTGGCAAAGACTGGGTAAGCCAGCGCTTTTCTTATATTTTGAATATTCCTGAAAGGGAATAAAATGACTGAATAGTAAATTCACACGCTACGCGCCATCAATACATCAACTTGAACCAGTGCTGTTCTCTTAACTACTTAACTCTATACTTTTACTTTCCTTTGACCTCACTTCACACTTTCCTGCAAAAAATTTGGCTGCGCTGCCCTGTTTATACAACTAGCATCACTAACGATCATGTCTGCTACTCCACCACGTTTCTCTTCTCCAAGTTAGCATACTGATTACAAGCTCATCGTGTATATGAACTCATATCTAATATATATCCGTAATATAGGAAACTCGGGAACTCCTAAAACGCCAAATCCGGTAACCCCCAACAGAGCCCAGTCGGTCTTCACCACCCCGGGTCCGCTAGAGGTGAGTTATTATTTAGCATGACTATTAATGGGGACCTACATATCGCGCCCAGATTAACAATTCGCCGACGTCTACCCTTTCTGACACCTCTGGGGTGCCCAACAACCGTTTCAAGTTGGACACACCGAGAGATGGGATATTCAACATCAACAGCGGGTTTTCAAGCACTGCACGACGAGTAGTGATACGCTCTGACCCGACATTGTTAACCTGTTTCGATCCTGCAGATAAGGAACTATACGATCTATGGGCGCCTCGAAGGTAGTTCAAGTATGGTCCATCCTGTAAACACACGCCAAGTCACCCATAATGACTACTATTGTAAGATTTTGTAGTCTATATTCATGAAACACGATTGATCTTCTTTTCAACTGTACATAGTAGAAATCATTATATCGAACAATTTGAGCGCTGGATACCAGAGTTTTCTATTTTGCTCTGTATAAACTCCAAAGATCGGGCCCCGGGAATGACGAGTTCGCATAAAATCCATGACCAACTTGGATGCCGTTTCTCCGAGATATCCGGAAAAGGTACCATCCGCTCCGACTGGCCACGCGTTTGCACTCTGGAGTCTCCTCTTTTTCTTTCAAAGTAAATGCTATCACGTTTGTGGATCAACGGTACCTCGGTGCCTGCTCACTGTCATGGGAATATAAGGCCAATTGGGTTTTTGCTTACCATGAAACTTGGAGAATGATGTACGCTCGCTGAGTGGTACACGGCCTTTTTCTTCACTTTTCCTTTCCCCGTCTTTCATACCCCCTTCCCCCTGCCCTCTCCCATAGATTCAAATTGACTTCAAGTCAATAATGGGAGCCTTGTTTCATTTTTTTCCTCTATTCTTTGCAGCCCTGCTCTCTCAGGTAGAAGCTGCCATTAAGCACGATGTTCCTCGACCGGACCCATTTGCCGACCCCGCACACGACCCTTACAATCCTCTCAAATATATCGCTTCCAATACATTAACTGCTATAGCTTTCTGTAAGCTCTACTCTCACCGCTATAATTTTATCATCAAAGCTTTACTGAGGATGTACTAGCTCTGATTCTTGTAGTCGGAATAATACAAACATGCTTCATTTGGAAATGGGGTGCGAAGTGGATGATGTCAATGACGATTGGGTGTTATTGTGCGTTCGGATGACTTTTTAGTTTCTCATCTTACAATGCTAAAACTGTATGGTTGGGTACCCCGTTTGATTAGGTTTTGCTGCTGGAATTGCATTCAGATTCGGTCTGCATCAAAACCCACAGTCTAAAGGTCTGTATATCGTAGAATATCTGTTCGTCGTGCTTTCGGTGAGTGTTTGCTTGGAAATCCTTATCACTTCTATGTTCCCTGATGAAATATACATTTCTAGCCATGCGCTTTTATAGCAGCAGACTACGTTCTTCTCGGCCGACTCGCAAAACACCTGAATGCAGACAAGCATCTTTTGGTTTCTAGTCGAAGAATCACCATCGTTTTTGTAGCTTCGGATATCACGACTTTCCTCATCCAGGTCAGCTGCATCCCCTTTCTCAGCTGTACTATTGTATTGAAATTCCCATGATTCAAAGGCTATTGGAGGAGCCATGTCGGCATCAGCGAACGACCAGGATCGAGCCTTAGCAGGCTCTCGAGTGAGTTTGATCTATATGATATTATCAAGGTTATCCTATCTTCTTACCAACAAGATTTAGGTTTTCCTCGCCGGACTTGCCGCCCAGTTGGTGTCTTTTGTATGCTTCTCGGTCATATACCTCGTATTTCTATATCGCATTTGGAAGCATGAGCCGGAAGTGTGTGCCATGGACAACAATAAGAAATGGTACAACTCTTGGATTGTATTAGCAGCGGCGCTATTTTTGAGTTGCATAGGAATTTTGGTATGGCGTAGCTCATTTCTATCGTCTGTACAATTTCTGAATCTTCGTCCTCTAGATCCGTTCTGGGTTTAGGGTTGTGGAACTCGGTGAGGGATTCCAAGGACCACTCACCAGGTCCGAGCCTCTTTTCTACGGACTAGACACACTTCCGCTCTTTATTGCTATATCGGTGTATATTCCATTTTGGCCAGGGAGGTTCATCGATGATAACCAGCTAAAACACATCCCAGGAGAAGGGGAAAAAGTGAACGATCGAGAGGAAGGTACAAGGTCGACTTCCACGGCTTGATGTGCAGGGTTGTTTTTATGGCATGTTCATTCCTTTGTAGTAGAGAGACATATTGGTATAATTATCGGACATATTCTCATAATGATAGGCAATTTTATAATGTGCTCAGAAAGGCGGATAAGCCTGTCGATTTGGTCTGGTCTGCTTTCGTGCGTTGGTCTTTATCACGGTTTCGCTGAAGCATCTCTTGGAGACCTGGTTTCTTTTTGACGGTCTTTGCATTCTGAGGCTGAACCTTTTGCGATTGGGCCGCAACTGGCTTTGTGGTTACCATGAGCCCTGGCACAGGCGTTGTAGGTTTTGTAGGTGTGGAAACAAGAGGTGTAGGACTTTGACCTTGTTCTTTGCCGGTAGGAGAAGACCTTGCCTTCTTTTTCCATGAAGGAAATGAAGCGGCGTTTCCTGGACCGATGGGGAATGAAGTCACAGTGCCACAAGAAGAACAGGTAGTAGAGATAACACGGTGCTCAGTAGCATTGCGTTTCGAACGTGTTGAACTAGCAGCTGAGCCACATCGAGAGCATGTGTATGGTATTGATGCTCGTGCACGTATTGTATGCAAAGCAGCTAGCTGTGAGGAAACGGGGAGGAGAAGATAAGGAATTGATTGCTGAAATTTGAGAGTGGCCGGATCCATGATAGGTATTTTCTCCAAAAAGGAAACAAAGGACTGTTTTTGTTCTTAAGCGACCACGTGACTTACGCGAAAGACCAATTGTGTTCCCGAAAAGGAGCTATTGTTCTTTGAGAGATATTATAGAGAGAGAATGGGTGACTCTGAGTGCCCCCAACAATGTCTGCCACGACTACCACAACCTTTGCTCGATCGCCACGCGCCTCGCGCGTTTCCTCTCCTTCAAGTTCTTCCTCTCCTGCTCTCCATTCTCCTCGTCGCCCTTCAATCTCTAATACGATGCACTGGCTGTCTCGTTCTTCTAACCAGTCTACCCCTCCGTACTCTCCTTCAAAACCTCTCAGAGTGTCAGAGCCAAAGCGTGTGCGGACTATTGACATCATAAATCCGCCCTCCCGCAATGGCACTCTTGGAGCAGGTGCTACTGTTGTCAGAACACCAGACGAGGCTTTGAGAGAGACAGGAGTCCGTCTCTCACCCGAGATGTTTGAAAGGGAGCAACTTTCTAGCTCTTCTCTGTCTCGCAGAATGTCTTCTGAACAGGAGGATACTTTGAAACCAAAGAAGCGGGCATCTACTATTTACAGTCGTGACTCGAGTACACCGACGTTGGCTGAGCCCGAGTCGCCCCGGATGGCTCAGACATTGCCGCTGTCTCCTCCTACGAGTCCCCCCTTACCCCCTCTGCCGCTGGTCGATGCGGAGGAAGAGGCCGCAGTTAGCGAGGAACCGGATAGCCCAACATCAAGCTCTAAACCTCCTCGACCAAGCAGAGCACCACCCTCGCCGCCGTCCCGACGTTCCTCCTTGAAGTCACGTACAAGAATATCTACTCTAGAAGATGCACCCTCTGTACCACCACTTCCACCTCACGTCGTCGCATCCACACAGCCTCCACCCTTCCATGCACTTCTCATCTCGGAACCCTCATTAATGATCACAGACCCATGTAAAATTATGGTCACATTAGAAACATGCACTACAACACACCGAACGACCCTAGCCACGATCCAATCACGACCTTCGCATCTTTCGAATTATCTATCTTCTTTACTTTGTTCTTCTCATGCCTCTGACACAAGATCCGTTTCTTCCATCTATTCCAATGAGACGGATGACCTCGCTATCTATACGCGTCATTTAACGTCCCAAGGCCTCGTGCCTCACTGCGGTAATATTCACTTGTTCCTGGACCGTCCTAGCTCTCCGTGAGTCGCATATAAAAATATTAATCAAGTCTTTTTTGAACTTGCCTTCGTCTCCAGATATTCGCACATCTTGACTTATCTCCGCACCCCAGCCATAGAGGGCCAGCCCGAGATACTACCCCGATCTCTCCAAACACATTCACCTCTCAACGCCCAAGACCGCTTGGAGAGCCTCATTGAAGTGCGCGATGAGGCTGCCTTCCTAAACCTTGAAGGCTTGCATCGCCTATGCACAGACGAAATTCGACACCGCTACGGCCCTCGATTCCACATGCGAGGCAACAGTGTCAACGGTGGTGCTTCCATCCACAGCTTGCACGCCTCGGTGTATAGTCTGCATACACTCCTGGAACGTGTAGAAACTGACCTAGTAAGCGCGAGTGCCGTGGTCAATTCATCTTTAGATGGACACCTAACACAAGCCGCAAACACTGCTATGCCTTCGTCTCCCAGTAACAAAAGACCACTGGGATCGCCACAACAGTCTACTCAAGATGCTACTGCAACGTCGAGGTCAAGGTCGCGTTCACCTCCCACTCCTCAATCATGGGAAGGTCCAACATTAGAACGACGCAGTCAAAGTCAACAAAGTCTAACCCGCCATAGTAGTCAACTTGCCAAACCTGCTCCAGCTGGCTGGATCTAAGTATCTACATTTCAACGCATGCATCATTAACGAATATTCATTCATTCATTTATTTTATATATAATTCTTTCGCATTTCGTTTCTACACACACACATTTGTATTTATAGTATGCCACGGAGGGCATTCATTATATTCGTTAATGTCGTATTCGTTTGGTTGGACAAAAATATCATCAAAAGAGTAAAAAAGTCCACGCCCATTGCATTGAATAAGAGAAGTCACTCCGGTATTACAGAGAAATTGAATACTTTTGCCGTAAAAGACAAGAAGTGCATCTCCTGTCGATTAAGTACAGGGTGGAAAGAAAATACCAGTCAGAAACACCATACGAGTAACATGAGAGAGAAGAGTTGTGGCATAATGGTTTTGGTAAGATCGGGAACATACGAATGGAACGGGGCAGTACACATAGAAGAAATTTCACAAGGTCGCAAACAAAAAGTAGGCATAGATTATTGGCGAATGGCATTACTTCTTCTGATCAGCGAACGGATTGACACTGTAGACCTTGATGACAGGAGGACTCTTCGTAAGATCAGCGGTGACAATAACCTGAGGAAAATATAGTTAAAAAACAATCATTGAACGTGTACAATGAGGCTTACAGGGACAGTCATCAGCTCCCTGATTTCTTGCGTCTTGTGCCCGGAGGAAGTGATGCGTACACCTTCGAATTGTGGTTGAACCTTCGCCATCGAAAGCAGACGTTGCTTTGAAGTTTCATGTCCTACCGTCACAACATCACTGCGTCCCAGCACAATTTCATCGTCATCTGCATCGTCATCTTCATCGAACAAGGCTTTCTCATCATGAACGGAGCGAGACGCAACCTCCATTTTCAAGGCATGTTGTTCGGCGTTCTGCTTGACTTTCTTCAGATGCTCGTCGTCACTGTTTTCCGCCAACCAGCTGATGACATCACGATTAGACCAGTATATCTGAAGGGTGTGTGTGTGTTCGTCGTAGACGTGATTCTACGAAAAGAGCTTCAGTTTCCTCGACACAAAAATACTGCAGACAACGAAAACTCACGTCAATAGGCATCTGGTCTACATGAACTCTCTTCTCAATACCGAATTCCTCGACAAGGACGTCGAATGCTGCATCCAGAACACCGACAACCTTCGCCTGGCGAATCACAGGTCCAAAGCGATGCGTAAGATCCGCGATAAGAACACACAAGAAAAGATGAGCGGATTGTTCTTGAGCAAGTTTCGCAGAATCACGTTTACTTTTCAAACCAATGAGTATGTCTCTTTAAAGGGGTTTTGATAATCAGCTTACATGTTGCACTGCTGAGCGACTTTGGCGACTGCATCGCGGTCCATTGTGAACTTGGTCTCAGCTGCGTACTTAGTTAGCAAATCGAACGTTTGGTTTACGGATGTGATTTACCTCCACCTTGTAATACCGCTTCAAGTTGACGATGGACAAGGACGTCGGCATAGCGCCTAATAGGGGACGTAAAGTGGGTGTATAGGGGTACATTTAATGCGTAGTGTCCATATTTCGCAATATCCAGCATGCCAGCACAGAAATATTTAGCACGTTGGGTTGCTTTGAACGAGAGGAGTTCTAAGAGTCGGCGGGCAGTTGGGTTGTCGATCGCATTAAACGATTTCATGAGAGCACCAGCCGAAGAGGTGTCCATGGTGTAGCCCAACCTTTCGGCACGCTGGTTAAACGAATTCTAATATGATGCTTGTTAGGAAACAATAATAAGCATTTGATGTGAACGTACCAAACGACGATCTATCGGTATGTCATGTCGCCTCAACAAAGCTTGTTCAGGGAGGTGGACAGCGATTTGTTGAGCCACAGCAATGTTTGTCAACAACATGAACTACGTAAACTATTAGCGATAGAAAAATATACAGTAGACAAAACGCACTTCTTCAATCAAATAATGGGCTTCTCCACGCTCGTACTGACCACAATCGGTAGGCATCCCGTTTTCATCTAGCTTGAAGGACAGTGTCAAACTTTCCAGGCTGAGAGTGCCATTGTCGAAACGTTTAGTCCTAAGTTTATTGGCGATATTTCGGAGGTTCTTGATATCTTGCTCGATATCAGAGTGACTATGAGCTTCATCGACGGCGTCTTGGCTAAGGCGTTGACCATCGAGTACTCTTTGAGCATCCGAGTAAGCAAGTTTAGCGACCGAGCTATTGGGACGTTGATAATTAAGCAAAGAACAGATGCAGAAGAATCCCGAACACGTACCGAATGATTGTCTTCCCAAACCATTTCTTAAGAACTCTGCCTTCACCGTCCATAGTGAAAACAACCGAGAAAGCCAGACGGTCTTGTCCAGGAAGCAAACTGCAGAGCTGCTCGCTCAAAGCAGGAGGCAACATTGGAACTGCACGTTGTACCAGATAGACACTTGTAGCTCGCTTACGAGCATCACGGTCAAGAGGTGTGTTTGGCTTGACGAAGAATGAAACATCAGCAATATGTACACCAATGTCAAAGGTCCCGTCTTCGTTGGTTTTGATTGATAGAGCGTCATCAACATCTCTCGCTGTTTCGGGATCAATGCTGAAAATACGGTCTCCACGTAAATCTTTCCGAGTCTCTAGTTCACGTTCGGGAATCCTAAGACATGGTTTAGTAGATGAGGATGAAAACGGGCTTAAAATTACTTACGTCCATGGAATGGGTGGAAGACATTTGAGTACATTCTCCGTGAAGTCCTCGGTAGGGAAATTACAATCTTTCAGAAGGGCACTTGTTTCCACTTCAATGTCACCAATCGGACCTAGTTCTTCAACCAAAGTGCCAAATGGATGCAAAGAGCTGATGGGCTTTAATGATGTTAATACCTTTTCGCGATCGAGCGAATAACAAACATACGTGTCGCTTAATGCATGCAACAAAAAGTTTGTTAACATATGCTTCCGAGTTTTGAACAAAATCAGGAGGTGCTTGCTCAGTTGGAATGGCAATCAAAGGAACCCGTTTATCGGTAGGTTTGAACCAGACGATCTTGGGCCTCTCAATTGCGCGCCGAGGTTCATCGCCTTTATCACCTTCGCGTTCTCTGCGCTCAGCTTCCTGCTTTTCCTTTGTTGCCGCAGATGACGGGCGAAGAAGGCCAAGAGTACCAGAAAAGAGTTGGCCTGGCATACGTTCTACAACAGCGACGACATGGCCCGCGAATTGAGGTTTAATCTCATCGGTCACCCTGATATAATGAGTGACATTCAAATTAGAAGAATTATACGACTTACTCCTCGTCTTCGAAAAGCATGAGCCCTTGACCTTCAACTTCGACGTCATCCTTTTTCTTGTCATCCTTGCGCCCAGAGTTGTTTTTGAGATCATATGTGGCGTTTTCCTCCTTTTTTCGTTTCTTTTCTTCTTTCTCTTTCTTGGTTCCCCAGACCTCGTCAACATCCAAAAGCTCGACTGCTACGATGTCTCCTTCTAGAGCACGATTCCTATCCTTGGAGCCACAAATATAGATGTCAGCATCAAGAACTTCAGTCGCAACATAAGCATCCGAACGGTTGCGTTTGTTGACTCTTAGGATCCCAACAACCAACTTGCCAGCAGCAAGAAGGGGGGGAAGAGAAGCTTGGGGAAGATAAGGGGCAAACAGAGATTTACGCTGAGGTTGGTTGGATTGTTGTTGAAGCTGAGACTGGAATTGCTGCTGTTGCTGTTGCAACAGGTTGATACCTCCGAGTCCAATACCCATCATATTTGCGGCCATCATATTGGGAAGCATGTTTGGGAAACTGAAAGAGGCCATCTTGTGATGATGACCACCAGCGGCAGCGCGGAATTGCTGCAAGCTTTGAAGTTGAGCTTGAGCCTGAGCAAGATCGGTCGCGAATACATTGTTGTTTCCTTGAATACTACCAACTCCCCCGTCTGGAAGATATCAGTCAAATTATGGATTAATTAGAAGATGAACTTACTAATGCGCCAGCTAGAATCGACTCGGGATGCTTGCCTGGAATGACCACCAGCGGCAGTTGGTGCAGAGAAGCCATCATCGAAATTGTCAAAGGACAGAGAGCCCATGTTTGGTTGGCTGACGGTCTTGTTAACTACATTCACACTGTGCCTTCGCCCATGTCCTCGTGGAATGCCCTGCGTCTGTCCGTCCAACCCAAGGTTCAAGCCAGAGATATTTCCAAATTGACCCATAGGGTGCTGAATGGATCCAAACGTTGCACCCGAGCTAGGACTCATCGGAACAGTGCTCTGGACACGTCTGTGAGATGCACCGCGATTAGGTGCAAGTCCGGGGGTCTGGAATGACATAACTTGGCCTGAAGCAAGCTGCTGTTGGTAAAGAGCTTGTTGCTGTTGCTGCAACGCTTCAATTTGGTTTTGAAGGGCAATCTAGTCGAAGACATCAATCCCAATTACTAATAAAACTGTAGAAACAAAATAAACAAACCTGCTCAGCCATGATCCCAGTTATTTCTCCACTCTCCGACTTTCGATGTCCTTGAACAGGAGCCGAGGCTTCCGAAGCATAGTTCTGCTGTTGTTGTGGGAACTGGAAACCAACATCCTCCTCACTGATGGGCGGTCCCATCGACGGGACACGTTTACGGGCTCCAAACATGAAGCCCGGAGCCAACTGAGGACGACCAGTAGGTCCAATTGGATCTTGTTCTTGTTGAGCCGCTAGTGCTGCAAAGCGCGGAGCCATAAAGCTCTGAGACTGAGAACGTGGCTGATGACCTTGTGAGTGATACCTCTGCTCAGGGATCTCCCCCTCTTCAAAAGATGCACCATCCTCGGCATCCTCCATCATAGATCCAAGATGAGGTGAATAAGAGTTGAAGTTGCCCGATAACGTAGAGTTGCCAAGTGACGCAGCTTTACGATGCTTGGGGTCGATATTTGTTCCTGGATATGCTCCGGCCCCGGGTTGGAATACAGGTGCGTGTACTGGCAAGGAAGATTGCCCCTGAGAACCAGGCATACCTGCTGAAGTATTAGACCCTGCTTGTGGTTGGACGGGAGACGCAGTCTTCAGATCGGCAATAACGCGCTGGAGAGAAGATAGAGCGTCACTAGATTCCTTGGTCTGTGCTGGAGCAGGCGAAGATGAAGACTTGGCTCCTTGTTCCCTATTATTGCGTGTAGCTTGCGAAGCGGAAGGCTGCCTGCGACCCGACCCGCGCCCGCCGTTGGCTTGATTTTTGCCACGCTGGTCTTGCCTTTTACTATTATCAGAGCCCTTTCGGGAAGCAGTGTCAGACCCTGATTCAGTGTTGGGTGTATTGGTAGCCGCTTTCTTATTGCTACCTCTAGAGGAAGGCCTTGCATTAGCAGATCCACCGCGAGGATTGGACGAGTTGGAAGGCTGTCGTTTAGGCCCACGGTTATTACCCGAAGAAGGATTCTTGTCCTCCTTCTTCACGGGAGGTTGAGTTTGCGGCGTTATCTCATCTGTCATGTCGTTCGTAAAGTATTTATGAGCGGTTGGATTACAGAATTATGAATATGGTGGTTGATTGTAAAATCTATGAAATGTAAAGACATTGAGTCCGGAACAACAGGAAAGTGGGCACAGCTGCGGAGAGAGATGGTGATATGTGGCAACTAACCTTGATGTTTTAAGTAGTGTGTATTGAGCGGCTTTGCCCTGTAGGGCGAGTGAGAAGAAAGAATGCGAGATGGACGTTTATCAGGTTGTGGTGGTGTAAATGAAGGACACTGATGAGTGAGCCAGAGCAACCGGGGAGGATGGGTTGGATGATTCCTTCCCACGGATCGTTGCTTGTATCTGTTGTACTGTAACACCTTTGCTCTGACAAACATCCAACTAGCAAGCTTTCACTAGTCTCAATCAAATCCAATAGGTCCAACAGTCCATAAATATTTAGAGATGTGACTAGGGTAAGCTGTCTAACTCTACGGCGATGTATGGTAATTTTGTCCCAATATCATATAATCACGAAGCGATTCAGCAACTTAAACTCTGAGTTTCTGAATGATGGCGTCAGTGTATTCCTTGGTAGATGCCTTGCCACCTAGATCGCCAGTGATGGTTTTGCCCTCAGCGATAGTCTACACGACATAGTGTCAGATACATATGGAATGAGCTTTAAGTTAGGTTTTACCGTAAGAGCCGCCTTTTCAATCTTGTCCGCATATTCAAACAGATTCATGTGCCTGTAAAATCTGTAAGGTCGGTAACATGGTATTCATTGAATTGATACGTGCCTCAACATCATCAAAGAAGACAATAAAAGAGCGGTTGGGTTCGCTAATCCCTTGCCTGTTTATACCAGGTTGGAAATAGTCAATTTCAAGTAAAGGAAACGGCGCACCTGCAATATCGGGTGCTGAACCATGGACAGCTTCAAAGATAGAGGCATCCTACAGGACGTATGGTGAGTAGTGCTCCATTTCTATAACGTAAGCAAGTAAATCTTACTCGACCAATGTTACCAGATGGTGTTAAACCAAGGCCACCAATCAATCCCGCGCACATATCAGATAAAATGTCACCGTAAAGATTGGGCATCACCATGACACGGTCGGAATACGGTTTAGGGTTAGTGACCACCTACGCGATAAATTATGATTATGGGTGGGACAAATTGAGATGCAAAACGCTACCTGGAGGCAAACACGATCCAAGAGGTCCTCGTCATATGCAACATCTGGGAATTCCTTGGACACTTCACGGCATGCTGACAAAAACATTCCATCGGACATTTTCCTTGATGCCAGTCGTTAGACTTCCGACCGTGATTACACTAAGCCAACTGAACTTACATGATGTTTGCCTTGTGAACTGCCGTCACGCGCTTCCTGCCACTAGTCTGGGCATAGTTGAAGGCATAACGAGCAACGCGCTCGGAAGCATCCCATGTAATGAGCTTGATGGATTGAACAACTCCATCAACAATCTGTATAATCATTTCTAGATTGTGAGAACTAGGAACGACTTCTAACAGCATTCACGTACCTCGTGCTCGATACCGGAATACTCTCCTTCAGTGTTCTCTCGGATTAAGACGGTGTTGACATTATCATAAGGGGTCTTGAAGCCTTGAATAGACACGCAAGGTCGAACGTTGGCAAAAAGATTGAATGTTCGGCGAAGAGTCAAGTTGAGAGAGACATGACCCTTTCCAACTAAGTACAGGCATCAGTACAAAAGGTGTTAGGTGCAATGGATGAAATTGCTAACTTGGCGTAGCAAGGGGCCCTTTGAAGCAAATTAGAAGCGTATCGAGAAGCGAGATAAAGTCAACGTACCTTTGAGAGCAACTGTGTTGCGTTTTACGGACGCAATGGCATTATCTGGAATAACGGTCTTGCCACCCTTGAGGATTGGGGTGACATCAACTTCTTCCCATTGAATGGGAACCTATTGCAGATTTAACATACAATAAGAATCAGAAGGCGTATCCACTCCTACCTGGGCAGCGAGGTAGATATCCTTGATAGACTGGCTAATTTCTGGACCAATACCTGGAGGACGTGTCAACAAGTACTAATTACAACAGACATGCCTCTTACCATCTCCTGGAATGAGTGTCACTGTGTATTTGCCCTAGAAACACTGTATTCAAGAATGAGTTCAATACAATATCAAGAAAACTCACATTGTTTCCTTTTTGACCAGCAAATGCAGCTGTGGGGGCCGCCGACGCATAGTGTCGTAAAGCCTTTACGGATATGGATTAGTATATACAGAGCAAACCTCGGTAAGTAAGATATACTTACACTAACGCCTCTCAAAGATCCTCTCGCAAACGAACGGGATGCCAGCATTTTCGTGAAAGTGGTAAGAAATCAAAATTTCAGAAGACAAATGATGCATCGAGTCCGACCGGCTGGAGTCTCGCATACGTCACGTGCCCCCCCATTTCCTTATCAGTTACTTCGTCATCACGACCACTCGCCGCTTGCTCGTACCACAGTGGAGTCCGACCCTGACTTCCGACATGTCGTAAAAGAGATAACGATGTGTGAAAAGTTGATGCAATTGACAATACCACTGCGAGTAACGATTAAATTGCTACCAAGTAATAATATACAGACGTCGGTACCTAGCTATAAGTATCTCGAGTCCTGCAAAACATTAGGAAGCTCTCCGGTCATAAATAGTCGTCCAGTCCGCATTCACCAAATACTACATACTTATACGACAAAATACTACAAATACTCTAAGTGAAGAGAGTGCATATTGTTCGAACATCGACGTTGCATCGAATATCTTCTACTCGATTGGGCCACTGATGTCAACGTATGCATCCATTACCATTCTTGAAGGCCATCGGGAAGAAAATTATGAGCCGGAACATGGAGCAGAAGTGCCAAAGTTGCAGACTTTATCCGCTCAGTAGGCCGTTGAGCTGCTCGCGATATTTTTCCATGTTGCGATCTGTTTCTTCGTCTTCGATTTTGTCTTGCATTGACTAGCCTGAGGTTAGACCGGTAATACACATATGAAAGTGTGCAGCCTATGACTCACTGGCAATTCAGTTCCAACCGATCCAGCTTCACCCAGCTTGCCATTTGTAAGTTCAAACAAGACTTTGTCGACTTCAGCGTCTGCTTCTTCTTCGATTTCTTCGTCCTCTTCCATGTCTAGGGTATCTTCCAGCATTTCTTCCATAATGCCCGCCTTCCGGAAAGGTCGCTTAAGCGATGAGAAGTGCAAATGGTAGTTCATCTGACCTTGGTCATTTCCATGCTCATTTCTCGCATTGTTTGACTGATCTGAGGGAGCTTAATGAGGGCATTGGATAGCTTCATGATTTCTGTCGATTTCTGGAGCGAACCGGTCACTTTAATCATGGCTATGAGCTAGTTAGTATGCCCTTATAGTAGCCAAAGTATCCAACATACCCATTTGTTGTGAAAGCTGATTGCCTATAGAACCTAGCCTAGCTTTACTGACGGATAATCGATCCTTCTGTTTATTACTTCTGACAACCTCTTTCGCTAGTATTCTAGCAGACTTGACGTCTCCTTTTGCAGCCAATTGCTTCACAGATTGACGAGCCTTATTTGTAGCTTGATCTAGCTGAATGTAATGTGAGAAATTGTCTATTCGCCATCGAATAGAACAACCACACCTGCTTCATTTCTCTGTCTAATTGACGACTTTCACTCCGCAGTTTCGTTTGCCATGCACGCACTCGTTCCTCAGGCGTAGGCCCGTACAGGAAGCGATTGATCGTTTGCATTCTGTGATGATATTAGCGCGAAGTCAAGCAAGTAAGAATGTCTGCCCAGTCCCAAGTTGAATTGAAGTCCCAGTGATACACTAGTAATGGCTTTAGCGAACCAGTGACGAGTATGAGGGTACGGGTTTACTTCCATTTTAGTACAAGTTAATATATTTATGAGATTGGTCCAGTGACTATGGTGCTATCGGCCTATAGGCCGCCAATTTGGACAGTGGCCAAATTGGCTGAGGGAAAAAAAATATATTTTGTCATGTCGGAAAGCCTATTTTAGCTGAGTTTGTGAACCAATAATGAGCTCAAGATGGATTAAAAAAAGAAAAATATGAACTCAATACAGGAAACAACTCCAGGTACTAATCGTAGCGTA
>Ga0247779_1000895_pt1 | contig 15633 bp, 13 predicted proteins | sample UWRJL221509R5_FD_179925 | JGI IMG/M metagenome (GOLD analysis project Ga0247779, IMG submission 179925) | Plant litter microbial communities from Arlington Agricultural Research Station in Wisconsin, United States - UWRJ-L221-509R-5 | ecosystem: Environmental > Terrestrial > Plant litter >... | reverse complement strand
CAGACAGTGTTCCCGTCATTGTCACTGCAAAATTTCTAGAAAAATCAGAATATCAATTGGAGTGAAAATAAAATGTTGATCATGGAAACTACAACATTCGATCTGACAGTTCGTCCACGGCCACGCAGTTTGTGGAATGGCGGTAATTGCGGTAAGGAATCTCACACTGCCAAGAAAAAACAGGGGCCATGAGCGCAAACCCAAAAAAATCAGTTACATCATACTCCGAGGAATAATACTATGGCAGACCAGTCTCAGTAGAATCAACGTCAAGAGCAACCGATGTGCCCAGCTCCATGGCATGGAATGACGAATATTTGCGAGGCAAAGGACTCCAAGCAGTGTCAGAAAACACATTTCAAGAGATCTCTGAGCGCACACTTTCATAACCGAACGTTTACCATGAAGGTGACAGCAAAGAGAGAGAGGACTCTGGCAAATCCCGCTCGGCCGTTTCCTCGAGGACTTGAACTGAACAGTTTATACAACAACTAGCTTGCTTCCTGACTCTTGCCGGCCTGCTTGCGGTAAAGTCATTACCTAGTGATTCTAACGTCTTTTTTTGTGAGATTAGATTGCACCTGAATTTGAATGGAAGGAACGGAGTAGAAATTGTCAACGCTACTAGATTAACGATGGTATTTGACGCATAGAGCGCAAGCCTGTAATACCTGCTATAATATAATAAGAATAATATAGCAATTGTACATTAAAAGCAAAGTAAATAGCGGCGAATGACAAGAATGGTACATGCTTTACCAATGATGACTAGTGTGGTCTTGTTTCACGGTTCCTCGAACTCGGGGAACGATGATAATAAGGGTTAGAGTTACCGTCCACTGGATTATTACTGTCCTCGCCATAGTACCGGTTAGGGCGTAGTCGTCTAGAATGTATGGTTTGTGGTTCGGTCGATTCCTCCTGCGACGAAATTAGGTCCATGTCAAGATTTTCATAATTAATAAAGTCGTGAGGCTTATGTGATCGATGCTGAGAGGGTGAACGTGGTTTTTCTGCTTGATGTCCAATTGGTGTGGAGTGCGAAGTGACTGAAGGTCGTCGATCATGCCGCCGGGATGATACCTGTACTGCAGGAGCATGAGCGTCAACATCAAATTCTGGGCGTGAAGGTGCCTGCTCGTGCCGGGGATGAGACGTTTTGATTCCATATCCGCGTCCTCGATTGACTATATACTCTGAGTGGGAAGGTACAGGCGGTAAAGGGGCCAACGATTTGAGCTCTCTAACATGCGTCAATGACGTTGTAGCTGTCGAAGTTACCGAGTCAAAATCGCAGTCACGTTCACGATCCCGCTTGTACAGGTCTGGGTCGTACTCAAGCTCGTTCTGAAATGAGTGTATCTTTGTTAATAATCATGATCCGGGTAGTCTTTTTCAGAAGAAAAAACCAACCTCGTGCACGGGGGTAAACACGACCCCATCTAACGCTTCGTCTTCGTCTTCCATTCCCCTTTCTTTGACAATTTTACTTCCTTCACCAACTCCGCGGGGACAGTCCTTGTACCTGTCACTACCCCTAGGTGCTGTCTGGCTCTTTTTGCCTTTCAAGTTCCGCCGTAGCAAGGACATGGCACGAGAATGAACCATCGGCGTCAACAATTCCGCCTGTAGTGCCGGATGACAGTAACGTTGTTCTAGTTTGTTCACTCCGGCATCTGAATTTTCCGTGTGCACGGTGGATCGTGAAAGGTCTTGCTGTCTCGGAACATAGTACTGGAAGTCGTTGATGAACTTCTTATTCAATAGATGTTTGAACAGCAACAATGTAATGAGAGGGGGGATCGTTGCTAAGAATATCAGAGACCTGAATTGAACTTGAAGGGCAACCGCTAAAAAGGATATCAGAAGAAAATCGAGGAAAATATGTAAAGAACGGACTGAAGAACAGTATGACCTGCATAAATATAGCAGAAAATAATATACGATTAACAACAACGTTCCAAGCTCGCTGGACAAATATTTCAATTCCCTGGTTACTATTTTCAAACGAGAGAAACTTACTCCTCCAGTTTCCACACGTGTCACAAACATAAATACAAGCTGATACTTGTAAATCCAGGAACACAACCAAAACACCGTGGCAGCAGCCAGGGTTACCAATGGAGCCAAAGGCGCAAATAATATTCCTACTGCTGTCATGAACAACTTTTGATTTTTCTCTCTCAGTAAATGCCCATTTGAAGAAGGTGAATGAACGAACAAGTTTTGAGCTACATAGAACAGCCTATACTTAGCACGCTCTTTCCTCACAGGTGGTAAAAGAGTTAACTTACTATTGTGTACCGTAATCAAACACCATCGGTTTAGAACTCTCTTGGATATCGCGTGGTGTTCGCCCATAGACGCTGGGTAAGGAAATACAAGTATCGATAAACAGAGACATTCATCGCACGGTGCAAGCTTACCGTGTCCGGAATGAAAGCCAGATCAACTCAGACAGTCTGGAAAGACCAAAAATTGTCATAAAGCCTTGTAAACTGATGACATCGTTAGTGTTATTGGCCGAGTGACAAGAAACCAAAAACTAACGGAAACCATTTTAACCAAAAAGACGACTGGTCTACGTAAGTCCTCGTAATCCTTGCAGGAAGCTCTAGAGAATCGCAGCGGCGTTACATATGAGTTACAAGACATATAGAAAAACTTACTGTCCAGATTGTCGATTATTATATGCACACTCACGCCATCTTTCTGAATTGCCTCGACAATCTCCAGGACAGAGTCTGTGAAAGGCATCAAATGTCATCAAACGTAACTCTGAGAAATAGAAGATGGAACTAACGAAATATGACTCCAAGTACGGTGAATATAATCAATTGACTGACAATCAAAAAGGCAAAATATCTTGCAATGACCAATCGATCTAAACTGGAATGTGTAGTTGCGCCCATACGCTTCGAAAGCCAGCGCATGAGACGAGGTACGAAGTAGCCTACTGCAGCTGATATAGCTGGTGGTAAGAATCCAGAGACAAGGGCGTAAGTGATGGGAGATGAGTTCAGCCAGCTCTGCAAGAAGGGTATCCAACCGGATTCAGCTAGCTATTCTGACGGTGAGACAGATTTTACACGGAGAAGAAGGGAAGGAAATACATACTGCGTCAAGGTTGGCAAGAGAGGCGACCGGGAAAAGAGGCACGAGACTCATCAAACAGAATGCGAATAATAGGGTAAACCCGATAGACCGCCGAACTTGTCTGTTCCTCTTTGAAAGTGGCATGTTGCTCCATATCTGAGTAGCAGCGTTGGTACGATACATGTCATCCTGAGTATTCATCGCTTACAATATCTTTAGGATTTGGCGCAAGTTTGAACGTCAATCCTTTTGGATGTTGGCCTCGGAGCTCGAGAGCAGCCGCGTGTGCAGCCGGAATGGACTCCACTGTCGCGAAGCCATAGTTCTCTGTGTGTTCCATGTTCATTCGTGCCCGGTAATGTGCTACAGCTGCTTCACTGTGTTTGACTTGTGACCTAGTATAAATTTAGAACGAAAATTTGAAAGGGCAGTATTAACACATACGCGTAATAGTTTATTGCATCTTTCTGCCCTCCACATACACCAAGGGCAATGGTCGGGCGTTCACCCCCGTCAGTGTTGTACTTCTCAACGACCTCTTCAAGTCGCCTTACTGCTTCGTCGTGTCGTTCGATAAGTTTGGGAAGGTCCCCTACATGCTTAGCTATGTGTACCGAGGTGACCTTATATGGTAATTGCATGTTGGTGAAAATCTTCCATAAACCAAAATCAGACTGACGCCGGTGTGGAATGTTGGAGATCCAGAGCGTTCGTGCATGGAAGGATCGTTGATATTCGTCTGATCTGAACCAATGTTTCCTTAACTTGCACATGTCGCGCCAGTGGTGGTGTGTTAATGCCATGAGAAGAGCGGTAAACGCGTAAGTTGACGCGATGTGCGCGTACAAACGGTCGCCTTGGACATGCTGAATGGACGCTGCGCTGAAAAAGTTGTGTTCTTCCGGGTTAGTGGAAGTTGTGTATAGGAAGTCGATGGGTACAAGAAGTCCGCATGATACTAGAGAAGTAAGGGTAAGTAGCCACCGTACCAGATGCAGGAAGCGAAGAAACGCGACTGCGTCCAGTCCGATCTTATGCAAGAGTTCTGGTTCATGATTATGTATCAAGGGGGAAATCCAGCCAAAGAATGACTTGGAAATGCGTGGCGGTGGCTTATCTTTATCGTGGTATATGGTTTTTGGTTCGTAAACGTTCTGCGAAATCGTCAGATTACAGTCTGAAAAATGATAACTTTAGCATATACCATGTTCTTTGGTCGTAAAATATTGAATGCTACAAGTGTAAGAATCTTTCCAAGTTTTATACACGTATGTACGACTTGCTATATGAAGGCTCACAGATAATACAGTCATCAAGGCAACCTGAATAGCTACTGCTCGTGGCTCAAGGCTCTCACTGATGTCGAAGAGTCTCTGGATACCATCTGCATCAATGTGTGAGTTTGGATGGATGTTCATGACTAGTGCATTAGAGAAGAATCCGGATAGAGCAAAGCATCCGAACTTTGTATTCTCCTGCCAGTGCGATGAATACTTGGAGTTGGGAGAGCAGTTGAACTGAGATTGCCAGGATTGACGCCAGTTGATTTCAACGGAACCCTCAGCACGGAGTAGGAAGTCCCGAAAAGGAAGCCAACACGTGGGATAATTTTGGGTGTATGTAATGTCTTGTCTCATTGCACGTCAGTGATACAGTCTTTCTCATAATTGCTGGTGCACATGCTCAAATTCCTTGCCTCGCCATACACCGCCATACATTCTGTATAAGATTGGACCCGTAGAAAACCACTTCTTATACTGTCGAAAGGACATTGGGCCACTCCACGATGTCCACACCATATCACTACACCCCTCGGATGCCTAAAGCTCCTCATCCTACACCCTCATCCGTCGCCAAGGTCAACGTCTCAGCGACCAAAACTTTGAGGCATCCGATTCAAAATCCTTACGAGAAATTCACTCAACCTGAATTCGACGCGTGGATTGGTGGCATTACTATTGCACTAAAACGCGCCCTCGGTGAAGAGCCAGAACCACGAGCACAGGAAACCGAAGTAGACCCATCATATAATCCTTACTCTCGATTCCTACCTCCAGAGGTTGAGAGTGACGATGAAGGTATCAACGACTCTTTTGCCGAAATCAAAGCGCGACGCGCCGTGAATAAGAAAGGCAAAGCACGCGACCCGAGGGAAGGTCCTGGGCTAGGTGGGAAAGGCGCACAGGATAAGCCTATCGAAATTGCCTCTTCGGATGAAGAAGATGCCGAAGAAGCAAAGGAGGTTGAGCTGTCTATCGCGGTCTTGGAGGATTCTGAATCAGAGGAGGATATTCATACAGGAGAAGAAAATATATCTTGGGAAAGGAGCTCCCCCGCCGTGCAGCACACAAAGAGGAAAGGAAGCTATGTAGAAGAGGACGGTTCGGCGGAGTATGAAGAATATTCTGGAGAAGAATTTGATCAAGAACACCGTAAACTGTCTGAATACTCGGACGGCGACAAAGAAAATGAAGAGCCTCATGCAACCCCTAGAGATGTGCTACCCGCAGATTTCATTCGTCGTCCGAGAGAAGAAGAAGTGTATATCTTGAATGATGATGATATAGAAGAAGTTATTGATGACGAGGAAGAGCAGGATGCTGAAGGAGAGGACGAAGACGAGGAGTACAACGAAGAGTATGAAGAAGAGTATGGGGAGTATGAAGAGGAATTCGAAGGTGCAGAGGATGATGATGAGGAGAACCGAGATAGGACACGGTTAGGAACCGCAAACGATATCATCGAAATTGAAGATGACGACGAAATAGAAGACATTCAGCCCATGGAAAATGATACTTGTATGTTTTTCCTATTACATATACGACAATTTTGGCATAATGGAAGACTAAACTTGTCCATCCATAGCTTTCCCTCCAAGGTCCTCTCTTCCTCCTGCTGAGGTCAAGCGACAGGTTGAAATTCGTGATCCATGGTCTGGCCCTCGTTCGTATGCTCAGGACTTCTACTCAGGCGGAGACCGCATTCCTTCTGGCATACAAGCAGACCCCCATTATCTTGGACCAACAGATAGCAAAGCTGTTGAAAATGAAGATGAACTTGTCGATGCTGTGGATGCGGTACAACCAGCCGACAAAGACACTTGTGCGTCTCCTCTATTGATTGAGCATGCATCTTGTAATTGATGTTCCTTTTCAGCTTTCCCACCTACGCATGAATATATTGAACCCCTCGTTGACATCCAAGACCCATGGACTGGGCCTCAGACATATGCAGAGGACTTTTACTCCGGAGGCGACTTTCGTTCTATCCATGGCGGAGTGCCTAATCCTCATTACTTATCCAACAATGACGCAGGTTATGTAGAGCAACTCAGAGAGCACAGTGGCCATCTAGCAAACCAGTTTGATATCTCGCAACCAATGGACGACGACGTCGGTGAGCGCTTACACATACAATACTATCATATTTTCCGTTGATACTTTATAGGCTTTTCAGTGCGAGTAGAGCAACATGAACTTCCTGTCGAGCTTCCCGACCAATGGGCAGGGCCTTCTACCTACGCGGAAGACTATTATGCAGGCGGTGATATACGGGTATCACCTGACGTGCAGATAGATCCTTCCCTTTTGTCGGGGACTGCTGGGACAGGAGATCTTGAAGATGACATAGATAGTTTTTTAACTCCAGATAATGCCAGCGCATTTACAAGCAATGAACGCACCCCCGTGTCTTTCGTTGACGAGGAAGAAGACGACCAAGTCATTCAACCACCACCGATTCAACATCCTCCTGGTGTCTCGAAATCCACACATGGTCAGCCCATTCCTGTGGACGCAGAAATTATAGCTGTAGAGTCAGACGAAGATGATGATGAGGTCGTCGAAGACAAGATTGGCGAGGATGTTACGGAGGAGGACATACATGGGTTTGATGAAGATTTAGAATTGGATTATCCCAATTTCCACGAAGTTCCCCAGTATGGCGGGGAGATAGAAGAGGACGACGAACTTGGTGGTGACATTATTGTTCCACCAACTGCCTCGTTATTCCGAGAGGAAGTATCCCCTCAGCTCATGTCGGACGTTGCTGAAGAACATCTTGACAATAACGGCGAGCTGTCCGTGGTAGATCTAAAAGAGGCTGAAATTCAAGATAATCTGCCTGAAGTCCAGCCATGTGCGTTCAATTTCTTTAAAATCATTCATCATGCTGACAAGGTTCATATTCAAGCGAACTATACCGTCCACTCTCCAACACCTCTACTCGGTCCCGTGACGGTTAGAGAGTCTTCTCTCTCCATCGACATGAACTCTCTTGCTCCAGAGGATATTCCCCTCCAAAATCAAAGTTTCGTGTTACCCAGCGAGGTTGTGGAACCCAGTACGACCGCAGAGACTTCTAAAGGAATTTTCGCAACGGAAATTCTGGTTGAATCCGAGGAAGTAAAAGAAACGATCTCTGAGGCTCCTGCAGAAGAAATGAATGCTGTTGAGGAAGGTACAAGATCTATCGACGCCACCCCTGAAGAACAAGATATCGCTCCCGAGGTTATAGCAGAACTGTCTGTTTCTAAGGGTGTTGTCCCTCAAGAAGCAACAACTGAGATGCTAGTGGGACCCGACACAACTTTCATTGACATTGATGTTCCTATTCCTGCACAAGCAGAGAGTGATAGAACTGGTACGTGTGTTGTACAATTATGAGTTAGCGACAACTTTGAACTCCATTTGCAGATGCGAGCTCTATGCCTGGAGCAGCAGAGAGTATCCTCGAAGCTGTCGGCGGTGCTTCCCAAGTCGATGATGGCATCCTTTCCACTCCCAGCCTTGAAGGTGATGGAGGGAAGCATGAATCTACAACTGAGCTGGCATCAGGAGTCATGTTATCTGAAGACGTTTCATCTCATGACAAACACCCAACACCCCCGATGGAAATGTTCGACCGTTCGAAAGGTGGAGCAACAGAGCACCGGGGAAATATCGAACAACAAGAAAGTCAACAGCCAGGAGATGCTGTGGCAGGTCAGATGAACGATGATCATGCAAAGCCCGCCTTATATGACGTCTCAGAAGTTACAGAGGAACAAAATTTTGCGGACGTTGACGGTGAAGTGGAGGACGATGAACAAGGCTCCCAATACCTAGAGGTGGTCTCTATTGCCTCTCCTGACACGGCCAACGCGGACATGCAGGAAGATTCGTTCATCGTAGAAGAAGTTCAAACAGAAGGGCGTATGACTGAGGTGAGATTTCCTTCCGGTACACTATACTATTTGAATACTTATCTACGACATATCAGGAGCCGGTTGAGCGTCAAATGAGTCTCAGAGTAGATAGCGTTGGTCCTGAAGAAGTGACTAAGCTCCACGATTCCGCAGAACTAGGATCGTCATTGGTTGAAGAAGATAGCTCTATGCAACAACCCTTGATCGACCAGGATGTTGTTCCATTAGACAAATCTATTGACGAGGAAGAGGCGATCTCTGTGGCTGAGCCTTTATCAATGCCACATAACAAAATTCCCGACATGAGTAATAACTCGATCGACGACACCTTCCTTCATGGTTTACCGATGCCTGTTGTAGCCAATGCAGAGGTTGCGGATCCTATTGACCCCCCTCTAACCCCCTTGTTTGAAGAACAAAACCCAGATCCTCAGACTACAGTGTTCAAACACTCATCCCTAGATCTTAATCCTGTCTCTTTGTTCGAATCAGCTTCACAGGAAGAGCAGGTCCGTGACGAAAACATCACCCCCTCAGCATCACAACCAGAGAACACGAGAGATGATGTACCAGTCCAGGACACCCAAAAGGAACAGAGAAATGAAGCTGCAGCCGCGACCTCAGTGATCGATCTATCCTTCGAACCCTCCACCACACTTCCAAGTCCTTTGGCAGTTGCACCGGTTTTGGAGTCAGATCCAGCTTCTAATAGTTGGGAAAATGCCCCCAATAACGGCATTTCGACGTCTTCGCCATCTGCTATGGGGGTCGCTCTTACGCGCAACCCAACAGTCCCTATCTTGGTTTCAGACCCATATCCATATAGCCTTTCCACTCCAGACGCTTCACTGTATCCAGTGGTTGATGACGCATCAGAAGATGATATGGCTCTTAATAACTCTGTATCGTCTAATTCTACCGTGGAAAAGGAGGAGAAAGAGGTTGCATCCCCAAATATTTTGGATAACCAGGTGTTCTACGTCCCTCGGTCTGCAATCACGAGTCAAGAAAAACGCGTGACTAATAAACGTTCCTCTCAGAGTCAGAATATTTTGGACAACCAATTGTTCTACGTCCCTCATGCAACTGTGAGTCAACAAGAGGAAAAGTACGTGATTTTTAAAGATTCCCGATCTTGTTCATAATTTCACGACACTGACCTGTCTATCTAGCAGCAAGCAATGGTCATCCTCTCTCCCTCCTAGTCATGTTGCAGATGTCTTCACGAATACCCCAACTTCAAACCATCCTGAATCATTGGAGTTGGAAAACAGGAACGAGTCACCAGCTGAAGCAGGACCGTCAAAACAGCCTACCAAGCGAAAGCGCGAATCTCCTCCAGACAAGCCCAAGAAATCTAACTCTGCACCGAGACCCAGAGGGAGACCAAGGAAGAATGCAAAACCAGAACGTAAAGAGAAGTCAAAGGCCGATATTCCTGAGCCAACGAGCGAAGAAACCATTCTATATAAACCGGCCAAGAGTAAGATAGTGAAGACAGACAGGGCACATTCAGAAGTTTCTCAAGGAAGTCAAGCAAGCTCCGGAGCTACTTTGGCCCCTAAGACGCGGAAGCCTACTTCTCGTGCTTCGTCCATAGCCTCCTCTGTCCCGAGCGACAAGTCTTTTACAGGACAATCGTCGCCTACGGTTGACAGACTTGGTGCTGTATATACGCCCAATATTCTGCCTCCCACCTCTCTCCTGCACGCTCACGGAGCCAAGCGCAAAGCTCAAGCGCAGAAGATTAGTCAGGCTATTACACAACTGCATAAGCAACCGCCCTCACGGACACCTTCCTTGCCGCACATTTCGGAGCAAGTGAGCAAGAGCGTAGCCACACCTACCCTTCCTACATTGTCCTCTGAAGGGAATTTGCCGGGCAATATATCTGCACTTGATCATAGTGCTGTGTCTACTACTGAGGTTCCGACAACTACCGAAGGTTCTACAATTATAGAAAAGCCTACCGTAGTTACTTCTACATCTTTTCTTTCAGCCCCGGAGCCAGCTACTCCGACTTCTGTTCCGCTTGTTCCCTCTGTCCAGGTTGCTACACCGCCCTCTGTAGCAGCATTAAAGGCATCGGCCACGACCACAAAACCGACTAGAACCCCTTCTCGTCATGGTGCCATGTCTAGCTCACCTATTACTCGCTCACATTGTCGCTATCATAGGATCAGCCTCCCTAAGGAAGAGGGGGGTACTCGTATATGCTTCCTTGTGCCTGGATGTTCGCTTAATGACAAAGAATTAATGGCAGAAGAAGAAATCGAAGACCATGGAGATGCGACACATGAAGATAGTCTCAGAATGGTCAAAGATATCGAGACGTTAGGTTTCGACCTCGATCTGATTGGGATCATTAGGCAACTTGTTGGCTTGGATATTCTTCGTGAACAAGAGGTATTTTACTTGCCGCTACCAGGAGAGGAAATTACTCGTAAGCATGCTATCCGCAAAACGCCATCAGAGAAAACAGCTATTATCAGAGCACCAGGAGAGTCCTCAAACCAGGGCTCATCTCCTATTACTTACCCGGCCTCTGCTCGTTCCCCCGCCTACAACAGGCCTCCTGCATCTGTGGCTGATTCCACATCTACCACATTCTCCAACCTTCGCAATCTTGTTGATCACGACACGGATGCAGCCCAGTTTATAACTGATGATGCCACCAGCGAGGACGACGAAGATGAACCGAACGCTAAACGGGCACGACCATCTCCACCTGAAGAAACAGGCGTAATGGGTCCTCCCGCCAACCAAACAAAGGGAAAACAGAAGTTCAGATCTAAACGCATTGATACCACCTATCAACCAGAAAACGAGAATGAAGAGGAATCCGATGGGGATTTGTCACCCAAAAAACGACGAAAACCTACTGCAACACGAGGGGTCAAGAGAGCGAGGACTAGTGATGCTATCACACATGGGGATGGCAATGACAATGATCGACAGCCAAAAAAACTTCGAGCGCATTTGTCTGCGCCTCAGATACCAAGTCCTCAGAAACTTGACTCATCTGAGACCAGCTCGCAACAGGCCACTCCTAAACAGGAGGCTTCGCATCAGACTGAACAAACACAGACACAGTCCATTCCACAACAACAACTACCGGAGCAAAGCCTGGAGCAATCACAGCCACTTGAATCCATACCAGAGTTACCACCGTCAACTTCATCCTGAATCTATATTCCATATCATCCTGTAAATAATATCATGTTCCACTTATGATTTCTATATTTCTCTTTTGATTAATAAAATGTGACGCAATCTTTTCAAAATGATTTAAGATGTCGTGAAAAATAGTACATATTACAGAGTGGGTAAATAATTGAAAAATGGAATAAGTATAGGAAAAATGTTAGAGCCTACGGAGATCATTTTCTGTTGATCTTCTTTTTCGGCTGTTCGTCGTCTTCGTCTTCGGACGACTGCCCTCGTTTTGTACCGGTTGTTTTAGGTTTCGACGTCGTCGGCTTTTCGTCTTCCTCGTCGTCCGACCCACTGGCAAAAGGATCGTCCTCGACCTTCTTTTTAAGCTTTGGTTTGGCCTTGGCCTTGCCTTCAGGAGAAACGGACGTTGGTTTTGCTCCAGCAGTAATAGACGAGCTTTCAGTCACAACCTTCGACTCTCCTGCCGCAGGGTCGACTTTGTTTGATGCTAATTCAGCGAAGTATGCATCCTTGAGATCCTAGTATAACCACTTCTATAAGTAACGCTTGACTGTCAGATATAATGGCCTCGCTCGTACCTTGATGTCTTTTTCGGGCAATAATGCCGTATTTTTCCAAATCTAAAGAGTCATTGAATAAAACTCGATGTTAAGATTTGACTGACTACTTACCGTCGATGGTATACCACTTGCATGCTTGCTGTCGATGCCTGCGTAAGATTGATTTTTCAATATAAAAAATTCAATGAATTTGCCCAATGATCATACCGATAGATGTATATAGGTCTGACTTCACTCCGCTGAGATTTACACCGTGGTTGCGCAGAAGGAGTTTCATTACCTTAAGATAAGTTAATGCAGGTCAATCAACTGGGAAGGATAGGAGAACGAATGGATTCACCTCTATCACTTTGTCTTTATCATAAACATTGGGCATATATACGCATATAAGGTGCTGGTTGTTTGGAGGCGCATTCTCCGGAGATGTTGATGCCTTTGCTCGGAAGGCAACCGTTTCGTTGAGGGGTCCGGATGCTAATGATTCTAAACCCAACCTAATATGTGCACTGAAGCAATGACTATAAGAATGATATTAACATACTTGCGATCCCAGCCCAAATTTGATCGATCATGTCGGCTGAAGCAAACATCAACCTAGGGATTTCGAAGGATATCAATATTGAGCGCTGTTGCGCCAAATGCAAAGCGATCATATTCCTCACCATTTTCCAATGACATAGCCATGCCTCAATGATATCTCCTTCAATTTCTCCGTTGCTTCTGCTTGTACCTACAATGAAGACGCACTGGTATGTTAGATCAAAGTCAATTAGAATGTTGATGATGTGAGAATTGACCTCTTCTCTGACTTCCTTCTTGCTTTTCGCTCCTGTCTTTTTATTTGAACGCATGGGAATGGACGCGTCATTCTTGATGGCTTCCACTTTCTCGGTGATTTCTTCCACTACGAGGGTATATCATTCAACCAAGGATCCCTTTAAAATAACCATACATTCTTACAGAGCTTTGACGCTTCTTGAATAGCTTTTTCTTCGGCCTCGTCATCATCGTCTGGAGGCGCCCCAGATCCATTCACCCAAATCCACTACGTTAAGGATTAGTATCGGGGACTTTTTATCAACAGTCTGGACAACACCCTACAGGTTTTGTGCCATCATTCTGCACCATGGACGGTTTGAACTAAAATAATGTGTTGGCGAACTATTAGTCAGTGGCCACTACCAAGAATAAACCTCATAGAACCTTTGTGAGGAAATCTTGAAGGGTCTGCTCCGAGTCCGCTGACCAGGAGTACTTGTAGGCTTGTGGCACGCTATCTTCGTTGGACATTGTATAGCTGTAAGATTGTATGATCGCGTCGGCAACTAAATGGTTCGAACTCTACGTGTTATTTTGGCATGTTGACGTGTTGCGCTTTTGGGTCAGCGGATCAGACACGGATCAAAGGAATATGCCGGCTTTCTTTTCTCTTCAGCAAAAATCTTGCAAAACGTTCAGACGGTCGTTTTTCTTACGCCTCTTACAACCTTCAGTTCGGGCTGAGGTGGCTTTCTGACGTCTCCCCACGTTGGTTTCCGGTTGCTCGGTCTGTGAACGGTGTTATGGGCCTCGTGTTTGTGTTTCTGTGTGCGTCTGAGAAGACGTGTGCATCCTGTCTGTCAAGACGTAGGAGCTCGACTGTCAAGTCGGTAGTGGTGGTGTCTATGCGGGCAGTGTCCATCGGGATTACGGTGCTTCTGCGTCCAGGGGGTTCGCACTCTCGGTTTTCTGGTGCTCTCTCTGTTCTATTTGTGGGGCTTGGCAATGTCAGTGTTTCTATTTGGTAATCCCGTGAGAGCCAAAGTGTTCATCACATACCCCTCTGTTTGCTGGTGAATGGCTATCAACTTGCCGTGTATAATTCTACTGTTGACGAAGGTGTGTGCAGTTTGACCCCCTTGAGACAGAGACAAAATCTCACTTATTACTCTGTTGTTTCCTACAGTTTCAGTCAAGATATTTTTCAAATGGTGAGAAAGAGTCTCTATTTAGAAGTCGCGAACTCTGTAAATCAACCATCGACAAGATATCCTGGGAAAGTGAATGCTTGTGAGCAGGCCCGAAACTTTACCAGTCTCAGTCATCTATCGTGTATCTATGACCACGCCCTTGATACTTACCTAGGACCAGAAGACTACGCGGAAAGTGAAACATGGGAGACAAGTTACCAACTACAAAAAAGTTTGTTGAACTGAAGGGGAATTCGTGACATCAAGGTTAGCAACCCGATTTGGTGAGTCACTTGCCTTTTTTGAACCAAGCACAGCAAAATCCACGTGAACGAGACCGTTCAGACGACGGTAATTGTGGACAACTGAGCATATTTTAATTGTGAATACCTCATTAATCATCAACTAGTTACAGATTTTCTAAACTCTTCAGCCCTGGTTCTATGGTGTTATATGGAGCAACCGTCGTCAGCGCCTATTTAATTTGCCTTTTATGCATCATGTACGACGCTCGTCGAAGAAGGCAAAACTAGGAGATGATAGACCCAGCAGTTACTGGTAGAAGGGTTCCAGAGCTGTGCTCACTCTGTGGCTTTTGAAAATAGACCAAATCAGGTAAGAAAATTCGCAGCTGGTAGAAGAAATAGTATTTATAACCAACATTTTCTTTTCCTGGAGAGTTTCTGGTTATTCTAATGTCTGTGACTGCTGTAGCTGTCGCTATGTAAAACCGCTACCCGGGTGTATGTCTAACCGCTCATGCGCTCATGTTTTTTTAGAACATTCAATCACTATATACACATAGACCAATCAACTTGATATCGAATTCTTCGCACGAGCTCGAGTTCTAGTTCCCATCTGTGGAAGATACTTGCTTGCCTTTAATTATCCGACCACGAAACATCCGAGGAGATGTACAGCTGTAGATTCTATGTATACATACCACGTCGTACTCTGATGCCAGATCCCAACGCGAAGGATAGTCGCCGTCGCTGCATATACCTACTGCGTTACTTTTCTCTGATTCGAAATCATAACTATATCTTGTGAGGGCACAGGAGTACCTCGCTAATTTTTTTCTTACCACTGTAGATAATAAATAAGGATTTCTTTAAAGATTCAAAGATACGGAGGAAGATCATCAATTTCCATCGATACATCTGATTCTCAACATTCAATCTACTGTTCAACGATCCCGAACAGCGGCCTCTTGAACAGTGTTACAAGTTGAAGCATAACTAGGATCACCAGACGCGAATACTGGGCCATATAGTCCGCTGTGTGAATCGGATCTACATTCCGAAATGCTGTACCCTAATTACGCATATGGGGGTACTAGGCTGCGCCTTGGCGCTGAGATATATTTTCTATTATGTCAATCCGAAAATAAGTAGTCCTTTGACGCTCACAAAAGCCCATCATGCTTAGCATAGAACTGTATTTACCATCAGCACTGATGTATTCTAAAAAAGGGGACACGTCACTGTCAAGACTTACTTCCCTGTCCTGCCTCCAGCCTGACGGCCTGACGTCTGATTCGGCAACGGCATCTATGATATGAGTCAGTGAAAAAAAAAATTGCCCGTAGTATAGTTGACGGATCCGAATTGGAACGAAATCCTAGGGTTCATATGCCTGTTCATTGAATTAAGCTGTACATATCTAC
>Ga0247779_1000894_pt1 | contig 15637 bp, 18 predicted proteins | sample UWRJL221509R5_FD_179925 | JGI IMG/M metagenome (GOLD analysis project Ga0247779, IMG submission 179925) | Plant litter microbial communities from Arlington Agricultural Research Station in Wisconsin, United States - UWRJ-L221-509R-5 | ecosystem: Environmental > Terrestrial > Plant litter >... | reverse complement strand
AGAAACTATTCAGAAACAACGACGAGCGGTAAAGTCAGGTCCTACCGTCCCAGCAAAACCCAAGATGTTTCATCTCTCCGTGAATTACCGGTCCCACGCAGGAATCGTAAACTGCGCCCACGCTGTCATCGAGTTAATCTCAAAATATTTCCCTTACACTATTGATACCTTACCTCGAGAAAGAGGTATGACCAACGGGCCGATGCCCATTTTTTACCAAGACGTCTATCCAGAATTCTTACAGCAAGTACGTGACATACGCTGTGAGTATAACCTTCCTTCTTTAACCAATACAACAGGGTCGCTTCCTTTCTTCTACTTCGTCCAGGTAAGCAACAGTCCATCTCGCTAAGAGTCATATGACCTGATACACACATCCTGTAGCGATGAAAAGATTGAATTGGGAGCCCACCAATGTAAATCTACCTATCTTTTATTTTCCTCAAGATTCTGCCATGCTTATAGCCCATCATTAGGCATCATCGTACGTGATGAGGCCGCCAAAGAACGCTTGTTAGGTGAACTCGGGAACATCGGAATCATTGTGTAAGTAAAGTCCAAACCTCTTTCGAACTCGTCTGACGTTAAGTGCTTATGTCTAATTAGCACTGTGTACGACAGCAAAGGTCTTGAGTTCAATGACGTACTGTCCACTTCGTACACTTATTATCGTAATCCTTACTAAATTTTTTCACAAAGGTTTTCCTCTATAATTTCTTTGCAGATTCACCCATCGACATATCTCAATGGAGAATGGTACTGAATGGAATTGAGGACATCACACATCCAGCTCCTGGGTTCAATCCTATCCGTCATGCTGCAGTGTGCTCTGAGGTATGTGGTTACATCAACAAGATCAAGATAGGTAAATGATAATTCCCGACAGCTCAAAGCCCTATATGTTGCCATCACACGGGCAAGGAATAATTTGCGAATTGCTGACGAGTCACTGAAAGGAGAGCCAATGCGGGTGAGCATTAAATCGCTACTTTCGGGAATAAATAATTGATTCGCTTTGATCAACCACTCAGACATTTTGGACGAGTCGCAACGAGATCCGGAGCTGCTACCCTGACGAGGAGTTGGAGGACTTTGCTGTTACATCTACAAAGGAGGACTGGGCCGAGAGAGCGAGGGATTTTTTGCAGAGCGAGAAATTCTCACTCGCACGGGATAGCTTTCAGAGAGCCGAAGAGCCCTCTTGGGCAGCATATGCGAATTCCCATCACTTGCGACAGGTAGCAATAAGAACACCTACCATCCAAATCCGCGGTAAAGCATACAATCGACAAGCCGCTTTCAAATCCGCTGCACATGCGTTCTTGCAGAGTGCGCGCAGCAATTTAGATGTTGCAACCACCCGAGAGTGCTATCAATTAGCGGCTGAATGCTTTGAAGAAGCTGCGGAGATTCTCGAAGCTGCGAAAGCGCACAAAGATGCAGCAAATTATACCCAGTCTGCACTCCTATTCCGTCAGGTGGGCATGTTCAACGAGGTTCATGACCTCATTCTAAACCACGGACAATCCTTCAAACCTGATCATCTCGAGAAAATTCGTGACGTCGCTCGTATGTACTATGTGAGCCGCAAAAATTTCAAGTACGTTCCACAATTTACTTTAAATACTTTAAAATAACACGTATTAATTTTCAGTAAGGCTCATCAACTGTTCGACACCGTGGAAGAGGAAATAGAATACCTCGAAGAGCGAAATCTTGACATGGCCAAGCTCGATCTACTACTTTCGAGAAAAAGACTTCGTGAAGCGGCATTTTTACACTTCGAGGAGGGACGTTACCTTGCAGCTTTCCCCTTGTTCTTTGAAGATGGAAAGGTCGACCATACTTTGATGCTCAAAGCTAAAGACTGTGTGATGCAAGGTCTATGGCAAACTCTTGGCTTCGGATCCAACGTCACGGACAAGTCTGTTGAAACTATGGCTTACGATCATCTCGACTGCCTACACCGCTTAGCTCCTGAGACCCTTTCGGAAAAAGAATTGAACGAAGTAAATATCCACTTTCTATATCTCTGGGCTTCCATGATCTCATTTTTCACCTTTAGGTTGAAATGTTCCGAGCGATATTGCGGCTCGACTCTAATCGGCTCCTTGAGCTTTCAAGCTCATTCCGACGCGAGAAAAACATGAATGCAGCTCTGCTCTGTCTGGACTACTGTTTTACGGATGGGTCAAGCTTTCTGGACGCAGACATTACTCAGTTGGCTCAGCTCTTACAAAAATTCTTTGATTACGTTGGAATCTTGCATACCCTGGCTTTTTTCGTTGATCCTGCGGCAGATGATCGTGTTTGGTCCCTACTCGGAATTCGCTATGCCAAAGAGGCTCAGCACTTCGTCATCCACCCCAGAACCTTTTTCCACAAATTTCTATCTCGCGACGCTCAGGTGGTCAATCCCCGCATCGTCATGTCCAAGGAAGAGTTCATCGCGGCATTCAGACATTGTCTTCAAGACCGACTTTTGGAACGAGTCCGACAAGAAAATATATTTTGTCGCCAGGCTAAAGCCTTTGATCCCTGCCTTCGTCATATTGCTCTACAAGACTGCGATCCCAGCCAATGTCTTCGCCAACATGTTTTACCGGATGAATCCTGGATCGGACATTGGCTTATGGCCCATATTCTGCAAGTCGTTATTTATGACAGCATTTCATGGATCAACGCAAGGGAAGACACTGAGATCAACCGAAGGTATGCTTAAAATCTTGCTATAGTCTCTCTCAATCCATCTCATAGTATTTCTTTTATTCAGGTTTTGGATCAGGAAGTTGCACGAAGTCTTCAATCCACCTCATCATGCTTTAGAATCTTTCTCCCACTTCGAGGCTCAGGTTCCTGAAGAACTTCGTACTAGAGCAATCGCTGTTCTTGTCAATTGGTGCCGCGACACCTCATCTCATCTCGACTTTCATCCTTCTTTGCCTTTTCTTAGCATTCTCTTCCAGACGGGGGACATTGCTTTTACTTTCGACAAAAAAGGAGCGTCTCAATACATGTATCGCTCTAAATCGGTATCCTCTTGTCCTCCACGTCGCTATTGGAGAGCAGGCAAGAGTTCATTGGAGGAGCTGATGGTTGCTTTTGACGTCAAAGGTCCGTCCGCAATACAAACTGGAACGCTCTTTATTTGGTGCGTCTATTCGATACCCCAAAATTATTTTTGTCAAGTGACCTGATTCGTTGCGGTGACTAGGCATGTTGTAGAAGAAAGAATTTTTGTCGATATCAACGTTTTGTGTTCTTTTATAGAACGAATCTGCAGCTACTTGATCGTTTTCAACCGTTATAGATACGCCAGAAACCTCCACAATATTGTTCTGCCGCGCAGCTGGCTAAACCGTGTTTTACGACAATTCAATCCTGAGGATGCTTTACTTCAAGAAACATTATCGTTTTGGCCTCTTCTACAACCCCTTGGTAAACTTCTAGAAGCCTTATATTTCAGACAGAACTCAGGTAAGAAGTTTGCGCTTCTCATCGATCTCCCTGACGGTGAATGATAACATTACAGACCACTTACTGTTGGGATATGGGTTGAAAAGTATCACAAATACGGGAAATCTGTATCGCAGCATCTATATCGCCAGGATGTGGGTACAATTCTCATTAAACGAGCATATTTCAATGACGTTTATTACATTTTTAGATGCAGAATACTCGGATTGCGTGAGTCCATTATTGGAGCCCTGAAGGGCTATTTTCTGATTTATATTTACAGTTGGAACAAACATTCGGGTTGAAAAATTCGGCATGTTAATATACGAACGCCTAACTTCTTTGCGTTTGCGTGATCATCATGGTTTCTCTCGTCTCTATTCACGGTTAAACCTCTCGCTTCTTTTTTTTTTCGACAACACTGAGTCACATATAGGTATATTTATGCAGAAAGCTTTCAAGAAATAGTGAAAGTCACTCGTCGGTCCTTGATCATGAATCCCTCGCTTGACGAAATGGTCCAGCTGGTCGAATTGAAGTCCCAAAAAGGTCCTGTAATTGAGTTGTATGGATTACGGAAAATCGTCTACGAGAGGGAAGAAGACTTATTGAGTCTTCTCAATAATATTCATCGACCTATTGACAGTGCTCCGGCCGAAGATAGTGGAGCACATTCAACGTCCGCGCTCACGAACATCTTCGAACACCTTCCTGTAGAGGAAATCGATGCCTCTGAGTCCGCTTTGGACCTCTACGAAGCCGACGAAGAAGTCGCTCATGACAGCTCTTCGGACGGCGAAGACGAATATTTCATCCCTGACACGGAGATCCCGAAAGATATTCATGTTGCTCATTCAGATGAAGAAATAGATGCGGCATCTCAGCTCCAAAAGCTATGCCGCGTAGCAATCGAACGAAAGACACTCTCGGAAGATGCGGGTGTTGAAGGAGCCACATACCGTTATCTCCAGCTATGCGTCCAAGAAACGAAAGAAATGACGATCAGTTACCGCCTCCGTTTTCTATGCTTCGTACCTCCCCTCCTAGCGTCCTTGGACACGTTGCAGGCTCTAGTCCTCGCAAAAAGATCTGAATTGGCGAAAAGGATTAGTTCCGGGAAAATCGCACATGACCAGCTTGATGAAGTCTGCTCCATACAGAGTCGTACCAGGTACGTTTAAAGACGCACGACACCGTTGAAACCACGAAATATTCACATTATTTTGTGTAACTGCAGCGTTGTGCTCAAGGCTATCAAAAGGATACAGCAAACCTTGGGACCCAACTCCGAATTTTACCACTCCTCTGATGTTCCTGCATTGAAAAAACATCTTCAAGAGGCGCTTTCGCTGTTCAAGGACCTTTATCTCCCTATTGAGGTACCGGAGCTTGTCAGAAACAAGCTGGAAATGATTGGCTTGGGGATCATGCCATACACCCGACAGGATGGAGATCAACACGGCGTCACTGAAAAACGAAGGGAAAGGCCGGTTTTGAACTGGGAAGATGAGGAAGAGGAGGTATTAAACGGAGATGACCTTGATGAGAGTACGTGACAAAGTTACTTCTTGTTTTAATGTGTATTAGGTATCAGGAAAATTAGAAGTTGGTTATTTTTTTCTGCTTCCAAGCTCATTTAGTCAGACATCCTTTAATACATGGTGAGGACGAATCACAGTGGCGTCCCTCTGTGTGAAAATCAACCTCGTCCGCCAACCATACGCTAGGCATGCGACCAGTCATGACATTTTTGTAGATGCTTTGCACGGTGCGGAGGCCAATAATACTCTGACTAAATACTATGGATTCTATCCATGTATAGTCAGCCACGCTAGCGCGTTTGTCCATCTCGTCATGTAATTGATTCTCTCAGAATTGTTCACATCTCAGATCTCATTCCTCGTCTGCACTCCATACTCCATTCAAGTTATATTTATTGACCACAGCAGTACTTGACGTGAGATGGTAAAGTCTGTCTGTACAGTTTCATCGCATCGGGGATGGATGTCAATCGAGTGGTGTACCTTCAATAGCTCTGGCTATGGATTCTATATGGTTCTACATGTTTGACGCGACCTTTCTTCTCGGAACACTGGGTAGAGACATAGTGCATGATGCATTAAGTCTTCTGTTATCATGTTAATCCTCGGTGGCTTACATGATAACTTCTGCGTCAACACCACCATCCTCACCCTGAGGTACTCATTACAAGACATCAATGCTTCAACGTTCAACTTCAGCGGCAGTGGGCGTGAACAAAAGGTATTTCTCTCTCTATATACTTCGGGCTGAATATTGAATTTCTACACCAATAACCACGCATGAATGACTCCTGCATGTCATATATTTTGTTACTAGCAACCTATTTTCCGAACAAGCAGATAGCGGCGGTGGCAGTGATTGCTCAGATTGGATTGGATTTAACTTCATTGACGCTAACTTGTGGTAGTTTTGTCAACGTACTCACCCCACCTGGTACATGCCAGGCCTCGCTTCATAAACTCCCTACACATCCCTGTGTACCGTCCCAATTCCTATTCTCCGGGCCAATCACGGCCTTCTGTTCCATTTTCATCGGTGAAATTATCACACCAGTAGACGAGGTTCAGCTTTAAGGTGAAAGCACTTACCTCTTGTCGTATCTGTCAACGTTAAGGTGTTGAATATTGACTTTGGGACGTAGGGGGTCGGTTGAAAGTGTGGTGTTTCGTTGCGTCACTCTTTCACAGTGCGAGAAGCAATTAGTTATTATGCCGAGGTAGGAAGTTGATTTTAGAACTTATTAGTATGCGGTACATACCTTACCGGGATACGGAAATCTTATTCAAAATCCCTTATATTCGTAACTGAAAGTCAAATAGGATACTACTACCCAACCATGATAAAGGTCTGTATACCTATCTGGTTCCTCCAAACGACCCTCAAAATGTTAACAGGAGTGAAGAATGCGTAGTAATTCTGGACGGACTGACTCTCCCGGCCGAAACATTTGTGCTTGCAAGCTTGAACGTTGAACCATGAACCAGTACGGAAACAGTGACATAGGGATCTGGTAAACAGGTGTCGATGACAGCTGGTATGTATAAAATGTGGTAGTTATTTCTAGGATTGACATTATTTTTGTGTCCCCTTTGTCAAGCTTCTTGTTAGAATTCTGGAAATTGAATCGGGAAATTACGAGTCCCTTTAGGGATTCGTTTTTACCACCCCAAGCCAGATCATTGCCGACCGTGGGAACATAGCATACCATATACGGTAGGGCCAGCTTTAGGGTTAGGGTAACGTAGGTGGCCTGAGCGTTTCCGCCATGGAGGAAACGCTCAGGCCACTTAACCCTATTGTCGGGTTATCTTATATAATCTAAATCATAAGCGGCCGTGAATAACTGCCTTTCAAATAATAGAAATACGCCTTCACCTTTGTAAGCCGAAAGTTCTTCTGTTAGATACAACAAGCTCAAGTGGCCGCGAGGAGTCGACCGAAGGTCGGCGACGAGCGGTGTGGCAGTGCAGTCTGGCCGACTGCCCGATCCATACAGTAGATTAGATTAGATCACATCCTGTATGACAGCGCGACGCGCCTTAGCCGAATACATCACTCTTGCCCGCAACTGCCATCGTGCGAGGCTGCTCGACGCGTTCCCAAGCCCAGCTATCCCAGTCCAGAGCAGATCGGACTGCTCCAGCGGCCACGGAAAGACCATAGAAATATGTATGTGCGGCCCAGCAAATGTAAGCCGACGGCAAGTCCTCCGTTAAGTCCGACCCTGCCATGTCTCCTTTGGCTGAGTTCTAACAGAGTTTAATCTGAGTTAAGTGGAAACATTTAATTACCCAACATTTGAGCATGTTCGGTTGCATTGAAGCTTGATTAGAACGAAACTTAGAAGGTAGGAAGTGCGTAAGTTATTTCCAACCTTTTTACAGACTTGGTCATGTTACATAATTTTGTTTTCAAATATGTCATCAAAATCGGGACTCGTATTGCCGCGCGCAGCGACGGCCTCAACCCAAGTCTTCGGATTGGGGATTATCATGAGAATTCACGACCACGTGCATCCAATTTGATTTGAACTGCGTCGCGAATGCGATTGCAGGGTTTACACTGAACTAATACTTAAGCTTAGGCTTGACCAGAACATCTTCCGACTGGAAGCTATCCTGAACTTAGCCTCTATAAACAGACGGAAACAGGTCAACCAATAGCTGCACCACGGGAATCGACAGATTACGCCCCCACATGGCCACAGAAATCAACAGCGAATTCATTCAGTGTTCTTTTGAGGAACATATGAAGAGATATCTTCCTTTTGTCCCTGAGGATGCCGATGTCAATGCTTGCATCGAACGAATGCACAAGGACAGAACAGACGGCAAAGGGCCTATCATTACCGAAACTCTTGCGGATGAGGAGACGCCAGCTTCCCAGTATTTTACCGACTTCCACGACCTGGACTTCGCGACAGAGAAATGGACCTTTTCTCACCTGGGACCAATTGCGGAGATCATTGGACAGTCCGAAATTGCTGGTCGTACACTTAACTTTAGGTTCTACGACTGTCCTGACCGAGCCATTAAATCTGATATTGAAGGGTCAACAAATAAGATCGACGCTTGTTTTCCTCCGATAAATTGTTCCCTTGCGCAGCCACCGCCGACGGGATATTCTCTCGCAGATTTAGAGTCTCACACCGATGCATTTGTATCAGGAATTGACATTGCACACATTCGGCCCAAACTCGAGTATGATACTGTGAGTATTGCCGTCGCATGCGAATGGAAGGCGAAGAATACACCGGAAGAAAGGCTACAAGTAAGGTTTTTTTATTGTTTTATTCAATATCCATGGCATTAATTATTCGACGACATCATGCAGAACAGCGAGCAGGTAGTATCTGCGATGGTTCAAGTGATGAACGATGATGTTCGTCGGAAGTTCGGTTTCGGGGTGCGTGTACATACATATTGCTTATATTCAGGTCTATTAACGTGAATTTATACTAGGTAACTATAGAACGGCATCTTATGAGATCGTGGTTCTTTTGCCGTCCTCATGCTGCAGTTTCCGAACCGGTTGACTACGTCAAGGTAGGATAACTTATATATTCGACAATTCTGTGATTAAAATACTACGTGTACCCAGAATCCGGCCCTCTTGATCAAGCTTTTTATGTCCCTCATGTTTGCAGCGAAGGCAGAGATGGGATACGACGAAATGATTGAACGCCACGATAATGGCAGGTATATATATCAAATCCCGGATCCTAAAGTTTCACGGTTCTTCCGCACGATTGATACCATCTTACAAGATCGTTCCAACAACATCACTGGACGTATGACCCGAATTTGGTTAGTCGAAGAAGTCACATCCTCCGCTGCCGACGCAACGCCTATTGCTGCTGGATGTACATGTGTTCTCAAGGACGTGTGGCTGGATGAAAGCGCTTCGACCGAGAGAGAGATCCAAGACAATATCTTCAATGACATTGAAAGCTTCTTTGCGCTTTCATCCCTCCCTGCTGACAAGATTGCGCTTTTGCAGCTCAAAACCGTACATCAACAGCTTGTTGACAGTAAACGGTACAAGGAATACTTCCTCAAGATTGAAACGGACTACACTGGAGATAAAACAAAACAGGTGGCTGACGGGAGCGTAAGACTCAATGGCTTACTTGGCGAACGTGGTACGACCCATGCAGAATTACATGCGCCGTCGTTAAATGCTAATAGCGCTAATGGGCGGTACCTGGACCGAGCCTACCCAAGAAAGAAACAATATCGGGTGGTTTTCAAAGAACACTGTATAGCTTTCGGAAAGCTGAAGACGCTTGGGGAAGTAATGGACGTAGCCGTAAAAACCCTGATTCGTATGTTTTCAATCTTCATGTTTTTTTGCCTTTAACATGCTCATATCACGCATTTAGCTCTTCAGCTGATGTTTTGTGCGGGCTGGGTACACCGGGACATTAGCTCTGGCAATATCCTGGCGTATAAAGCTCGAACCGGTGATCCTTGGATTGCCAAACTCGCAGACCTGGAATATGCGAAGCGTTTTCCTCCTCCAGAAGGCTACGATGCCTCGAAGGACCCGAGGATTGTATGATTTTCCAACTTTTATATTAGCGGAACTGATTCAAATTTTGCTTAGGGAACTCCACATTTCATGCCTCACGAAATTCTTTCGAAAAGCTATCTCGGAACCAGTCAGGCAATGCTCTTAAGTGATGAGGAACTCGCAAGCTACAATGCGCAGGATCCTCTAAAGCCGGTTGTACATGTTGCGCACAACTTTCAACACGATCTGGAATCGCTCTGGTGGGCTGTCCTCTGGACACTGACTCATCGCAGTGGACACGCTCCAGCTCGTGAATACGCCGACAGGATTTTTCAAAATCAAATGACGCTCTCAGATGCGAGAGCTCGTGCTCTCGATTCCGATATCAAAGTTCATCTTACCAAATATCTATCCCCCGAACTTAAGGATTTTGCACTCACTATGGAAATTCTTCGGCACATTATGTGGAACACTTACATCAACCGCGCTCAGAATGATTTACTATTCAACGCAAACTCATATGCTTTTATTCATAGAGTGTTTCAAATCAAATTTGAAACACTGATTTTGCAACACACTGGGTGGCGCGACTATCCTCTCAGAGTTCACAGTCCGGAGACAGCTGGGAAGACAGAGGACCAGAGCCGGGCTCCAAAGCATGTCAAATTAAAGAGGCAACGCTCCAAGGACTCCTATAAACCGACAGCTTCTGACAACCAGGGCTGCTCCGATTCAGATTGCAATACTAGCAAGTTGAGCTGCAAACGTGTCAAGGTGTAGGAATCCTCAATAATTTATGAGCTTGCCTTATACCAAATACCTTTCGAGTTCTTTCTCCAATTTTATTATCTATTCGTATTTACTGGTCATACTCAATGCATCATGGAATATATGTTTTGTATAAGCATCTTGATTTGAAAATTGAAGTGCTGCGAGAAGAACATTTACCCAGCCTCAGATGAAGTGCCGATTCAGCAACGTGATAAAAAATGCCAGGCACGTCATTACCCATCCATCACGAACGGGGGAGGCAACTAGAGACCCGGGAAGAATGTGCATTGGTTGGCATGATGGGTTGTACAGTTTTTTTAATTCGTGTTCTAACTATAAGAGGTTTCGGACTGAATAAAGAGAAATTATAACGTTCGAGAGAAATGTAAGCAACCAAATTCTGGAATTGGGATGGAGGAGGAAATATATAAATGTACTGCCATGATAAGTGCTGCGTAGTACTGGACCGACTGTCTTGATGAATAATTCATAATCCTGGGGGCTTATGTTATCCACCATGGTAGGAAAGATATTGGAGAATGATGATTCAATGTCGTCGGTGGTGGAATAAAGAGGAAAATAAAGAAAGGCAGGAAACTCGTTCGACTCGGATGTGATCATACTTCAGTCTAAATATATAGTGAGATAAGAACCAAGAGAAGACGTGTTTGGAGGTGCGAGATCAACAGGTAATAATGTGGCTTATGATCGAGAGAGGAACAATGTGCTGCTTGCCTGCTGAGATCGTTTTTCCATTCATTGTGGTGCAGGGGTTCGCTACGTAGCTCGAGCGAAAGATGAAAAGCGTGTTTTGTGGACGAGGAATGTGGCCGGGGTCCCTTCGACGAATCCGTTTTCGAGGGACTTGGTGATCATGCTCCTGTGGTGCATAGGGGATATCATATGGAATGGCAAAAGGTATAGCCTCTTTGTCGCAGTGTGAACGCGCTGGAAAAACGCACGTGAGTCTACCTCTACGAGTTCCCACGGGTTTATGCATTATGACTCGACCCCGTCAGCCTCCAAGGTTTCCCACTTCCCCCATAATTTGCGACCTTGAAACGTTTATCCCATACCTTTCTCTGCACTGAATGTCTGAACTATGAGGCTTGATATGTTCCGTTCCACTTTCTTCAGGGATCCCCCTATTTTCCAGCAATCGAAAATCGACCCAGAGAGATATGGATTGCGATCCTATACTAATTTGAACTTTTGGAGAAGACCTGGGGAGTTGGACAGGCGCGTATTCTGCAAGCATTACAATGTATAAGGAGGCATCAGCAATATGCGCGGGACGAGCTCAAGCTAGTCAGGGAAAGATAGATGAAGCATGCAGGATGACGTGCATTCCCACGGAACAGCATTCATGCTCAGCTAGGTCAGTATTCAATATTCAATCTCAATCTCAATCTCAATCTCGAACTTCAAAAAGCCCGACGACCACCATCTCGGGCACAACCTGGGAGTCGAATTGATTGTTGCTGAATGATGTCTATCAAGGTGAGATATAACATATGTAGTAAGATGAGTGGAAGGGGCGTGGGGAGAGGGAGGGGGGAGAAGGGAATAGGGATTATGCTGGAGGAAAAGGAGGGAGCAGGCGAGTAAATCCAAGACGGCACGAAAAAAAGCGAGTCAAGAAGGGAGAGAAGTCCACGGAGGATAGTGAAGGTGAAGAGAGCGAGATAAGACAACGCCGGAGGATACTGAAACAGAGATGGGTAAGTGTCAGTGCACAATAGATTCGCAGGAGAAGAGGATGTATGTACTAATCACGGGACCCAAATGCTCAGATTATCTCGAGAGTTGATGTTACCGACGATGAGAGGATAGTTGCGCTAGCCAGTTTGTGGCATAGAATATCGAGTTTCCTAAAGCTAAAATTCTCGATCAGATCCTTTGAAGCATCGTACCAACGCCCGTGAGCATGTTAAAGGCACAAAGATGAGATTACAAATGAGGGTCTTTACGGTCGCGCTCATCACTTCTCCAAGTGTCTTCATGTGTCCAAGAGGTACAGTGCCGCATTCTGCGTTGAGCACAAGGTGGTTTCAATTTCAGGCATCATGACATTGGTGAATGTGGAAATGATCCTATTACCTTGACATAGTTGCAGGGTTCCATCGGGGAAAAAGCATGCCTCGATATTATTTGAGGATTCTGTAGTGTCGGATCGTTATAGCTCACTCAGGACAGTCGTACCCAGCAGCAAATCCAAATACACTGTTCCAAGCAGATTACAGAGACGCGAAATATGAATGACTCAAATTTTGCGTCGTCAGTGGCGGTAGTAATACCAATAGCATCGTACGTTGCAGTTGGCTCCGAGGAGGTTATATACTTCTATAAATAAAAGCTTTCTATTTTGCAAGGGGCTCAGAAACCAAGCACTGTATATATTCTTCGGCATAGATTTCTATATAATCACCAAAGCTAGCAGGCTATAGATCTAGCCTTGCGAGACGGTCCTTTCAAGTTTCAAAGCTTCAAGCTCAAGACTTATCTGAATTGTACCGTACGCAGTACTAAAAGTAAGTCAATTCTACCCCGGCTTAGCCTTTCCTTCCATTTTTACGTTTCTGATTTCCACTCACCCACTACCGCAACCCACCACACCAAACCAACACTGAGCTCTTAGCAAAAAAAAACTTTAAGACAATTTTGCGAGCGTGATTACTGGCTTTGTCAATGGTCAGAGCGGGGTGGGATGGTAGAATTACCCATAGAAAGGTAAGAAATCCGCATCTGTTAGTTGTGAAGTAGGACCTTGAAGGATTCAATAACAAATACTATGCAATTGATGTTTAGATGGAACATGGAAACATACACATCCTACATATATACCATGATGTGTTAAGTACGACTGATGGAGGAGCTATGTAAGTATGATTGGTCAATGAAAAAGATGCAGGGGGAACTCGAAAACTTTCTTTACTTCAACCCGTTTGTAGCTCAACTCACTATTATAACTATCCGACTCGGAGGCGTCGTTTGTCAGAAGCAACCGGTTTATAGGACTCCTCGGAGCGTTGCCTCTTTACCGCGACACACGTTGGAGTCCTGGTTTTCTGTCTTCCCAGCCGTCTCGGGATTGTGAACCCTCAGAGAATAGCTGCGCCATTCTGCTTGTTGAGAAAGCAGTCGTTCAAATCTAGTTTGGAACTGGGTATGGACAAATACGTAGGAGTTTGCGTTGAATAGTAAATCATTCTCGGCGCGCTCTATGTATTGATTCCATAAAACCTGCCGAAGTTTTTCAATGGTAAACACGAAGCCTTGAAGATCTGGAGCCAAACAATTGGTCAGATGAATTGCAATACCGGACTCGAAAGCACGAGCCCTTTCATGAGAAAGCGTCATTTGATTCTGAAATATCCTGTCGGCGTACTCACGAGCTGGAGTGTGGCCACTGCGATGAGTCAGCGTCCAAACCACACTCCACCAGAGCGATTCCAGGTCGTGTTGAAAGTTGTGGACAACGTGTACGTCAGGTTTTGGAGGACCCGGCGGAAAGTCTTCCGCGAGTTCTGCCTCACTTTGGAGTAATGTGCGACTGTTTCCTAGATATCTTTTCGCAAGAATTTCGTCGGGCATAAAATTTGGAGTTCCCTAAGTAAAATTTGAATCAGTTCTGGTAATATAAAAATTGAAAGAATTTAATCATACAACCCTAGAGTCCTGCGAAGCATCATAGCCTTCTGGAGGAGGAAAACGCTTTGCATATTCCAGGTCTGCGAGTTTGGCAATCCAAGGATCACCGGCTCGAGCTTTATACGCCAGGATATTGCCAGAGCTAATGTCCCGGTGTACCCAGCCCGCACAAAACATCAGCTGAAGAGCTAAATGTGTGATATGAGCATATTAAAGGCAAAAAAACATGAAGATTGAAAACATACGAATCAGGGTTTGTACAGCTACGTCCATTACATCCCCGAGCGTCTTCAGCTTCCCGAATGCTACACAAGGTTCTTTGAAAACCACTTGATATTGTTTCTTTCTTGGGCAAGATGGGACGAGGTACTGCGCATTAACATTTAACGACTGCGCGTGTAATTCTGCATGTGTCTTGCATTCACCAAGTAAGCCATTGATTCGTCTCACGCCCCCGTCAGCCACCTGTTTTGTTTTATCTCCAGTGTATTCTGTTTCAATCTTGAGGAAATATTCCTTGTAGCGTTTACTGTCCACAAGCTGTTGACGTGCGCCTTTGAGCTCTGCAAGCTTGGTCTTGTCAGGGGGAAGGGATGAAAGCGCGAAGAAGCTTTCAATGTCCTTGAAAATGTCATCTTGAATCTCCTTCTCCGTCGCAGCGCTTTCATCCAGCCACACGTCCTTGAGAACACAGGTTCTTCTAGGCGTAACCGGTGTAGCGTCCAGCGCGGAGGATGTGACTTCTTCGACTAGATAAATTCGAGTCATGCGTCCAGTGATGTTGCTGGAACGGTCTTCTAAGATGGTATCAACCGTGCGGAAGAACCGTAAACCTTTAGGATCCGGGATTTGATAGGTATATCTGTCATTACTGTGGCGTTCAATCATGTCGTCGTATCCCATCTCAGCCTTCGTTGCAAACATGAAGGACATGAAAAGCTTGATCAAGAGGGCCGGATTCTAGGTACGGGTGGTTTTTCAGTCAGTATAATCACCGGAATTGTCGAAAATATAAATTATCCTGCCTTGACATAGTCAACCGGTTCGGAAACTGCAGAATGAGATCGGCATACAAACCACGATCTCATAAGATGCCGTTCTATAGTTACCTAGTATGAATTAACGTTAATAGATGTGAATATAAGCAGTATGCATGTGCACGCACCCCGAAACCGAATTTCCGGCGAACATCATCATTCATCCCTTTAGCCATTGCAGATACTAGTCTCTCGCTGTTCTGTATTATGTGGCCGAGTATTTAGTCCTTGTGATACTGCATGAAAAAGGAACCTTACTTTTAGCCTCTCTTCCCTCGTATTCTCCAACTCCCATTCGCATGCCACGGGAATATCCATGGTATCATGCTGCAGTTTGTCCGGGCTGTGGGCAATGTAGATCCCTGGCACAAATTCATCGTTGCGGGGCTGTAAAGGTGAGAAAGAATTTCGCGTCGGTGGCTGCGGAAGGGAACAGTTTATGGGAGAAAAACAAACGTTGATTTGATTCGTTGAACATTCAATGGATGACTTTCCTTAACGATTTAGAACGTTTCTAGTTACAGATTATAGTTCTAAACCACAAAGCCGACATGCTGATTGTCAGGCACATCAAAATATCTAGAAATTCGACTCAGATGAATGGAAACACCCTTTTTCTAAACACACATCTAGGAAGGGGTCCCCACCCCCCTTTCTAGTTCATAAAT
>Ga0247779_1000893_pt1 | contig 15644 bp, 20 predicted proteins | sample UWRJL221509R5_FD_179925 | JGI IMG/M metagenome (GOLD analysis project Ga0247779, IMG submission 179925) | Plant litter microbial communities from Arlington Agricultural Research Station in Wisconsin, United States - UWRJ-L221-509R-5 | ecosystem: Environmental > Terrestrial > Plant litter >... | reverse complement strand
AAAAATATTCGTACCATAATTACGGGTACATTGGATCCCCTTCCTGATATAGTTATTGGGACTGTCAACACCCAATAGGCTTCTGTCATGAGGGATGCGAGAAGGGCACCCAAGCCCAGAGGTCGAAGGTATGAAGTACGCGATTTGGGCAAGGTAAGGATCTGATGAACGTCATGGTCAATTTGTCAAAATCCAAATGGTTATGAAGCGCACCCCAACGAAAGCAATTTCGCGTATATATTCCAGTAATGGCGCAGGGAAAGCATACAGAGCAAAGTCATCGAAGGATTGGCAATAAGAACAAGTGGTTAACACTTCGTGTCCAAAGCTAAGTGCCAAGTCAGAGACTCAGCAGTTCTAATCAAGTACGAACAAGCGCGTAACATACCGGACATATAGAGACCTAAGTTCCATCAACCCGAGCCTCTTTAACAACATCTCAAGATACTGGGGTATGTTCTGCTCTCCACCAAAGCTTTCTGCCAACTTGGCGCGTAGCATCTCAGGCGGAACGTTTAACGCCAGCTCCAGAGTTTTGAAGATGTTCTTCGGCGGCGACACCAACAGGTTGTAAAGCATATACAATGTATGCCCAAGTATAGCTGTAGAGACCAGTTTTTCTACACGCGTCCTTGAGCTTGGTTCGCTTGAAAACGGGGTATAGATTCGATATAGCCATGGTGTTGTTATTACCAGGCCTATGGCTACAAATGTGTCCAGTGAGAGGTGAGGGAGCTCCATGAAAGAGGTTGATAACCAAGATAGCTGTCAAATTGTGTTTTTAGCCGGATAAAGCAAAAAGAACACGTCGACAGGTTTGCTGCTGAAGTGGAAAGGTACAAGCGCGCTGTCAAGGTGTCCTAAATGTTAGCACAAATAGCAGGGTGACAGAACGGCAAGAAAACAAGTGCCAACTGTGTGAATTCATAAGTCATTTACCGACGAACATATGACGCATTGCTCAAAAAAAAAAAGATGATGATTTGATAGAAAAAGTGGTCCAATCCAGGATCGAACTGGAGACCTTCTGTGTTCCTTACAGTGTAAGACAGAAATCATAACCACTAGACCATTGGACCTATGCCAAAGGGGTCTCACAGGACACATATCTTGCCGGCCGACTACTCTGCCTAAATTCGGAATCAATGCCGTTTTTGTAAATCTTTTACTATTCCCCACAAAATTTATGAATCTGCCTTCTCAAAGGAGCATCATGGACCAAGCAGGTACAATATATGCATTGTACAAAGTTTTTTTCAAAGTCAAACGACTCCTAAATACCTGCCTAAATATCCTGAAATATGCTTAAATCACGCGACAATAAAAGGATCGAGTCAGTGATCGTAGATCGGAGTTGATTAGATTGGTCGCAGACTTCGGCCTACAGATATTCTCTTTTTTTGTAACCATATATATGTAATAACTAAAGGCTATCGGACTTATACCTATTTCACTTCCTTTCTTTTCTGTAATATGTCTACCCCATCCTCATCGCCGTCCTCAAGGTCATCATCTCCATCGACGTCACCGCCGAAAACACCTCCAAATTTGCACCAAAACAGCGCAGACCCAGATGCCAAATGGCTTGTACAAAAGTTTGGAGGAACTAGTGTTGGAAAGTTTGCTCTCAAAATTGCTGCAGATGTAGTTTCGTGAGTAAGAGTCATTAATCTTAAATCAGGTTGTTGACGATATATGGTTTGAATAGAAACTATATTGACGACAACAAAGTCGCGATTGTCTGCTCAGCACGGTCAGGGTCTACCAAGGCTCTTGGGACGACCAACTTGCTCTTACGTGCTGCGTCTGAAGCTCTAAGACGGACAAAACCCGCTGGATCGTCGGCTTCCGGTTCAACCACACCGTCTAGGGGCTTATTTGGTGCAGGTGGAAGTCGAGGCGGGAATGGAAGCGACCATAGCCAGAGCCCCCCGACAAGTCCAGCTCGCCCAACTCGCACCCGTTCGTCGTCCTCCATTGCTTCCAAACCCTTGTTTGGATTCACACCACTGAACGACTCGGAACCCGAGGATACTCGCCCCGAATACGACATCACCATCGACTTGATACGTAAAGAACACTTCGAAGCAGCACGGTCATGTATTCGTGACCCAGACATCCTCCAAGAGCTAGAAGAGGAGATTGAACGAGATTGTGACTGGTTGAGGAGCTTTCTCCTCGCAGCAAAAGTATGCCCTTTAACCTCATTTTCTTCGTTCGTTATTTGACTACTATTCCATTGCATTACGATTTTCTCCCTAGATTATCGATGAAATATCGCCACGCTCCCGGGATAATATCATTGGAATGGGTGAAAAGCTGGCTTGCAAATTCATGACAGCTGTTCTTCGTGACCAGGTCGGCGAATTCATTTCGGTTAAAAACTATTCATTGATATCTTTTTATAGGGTGTCGACGCAGAGTACGTGTCACTGGAAGAAATCGTTCCCGCATACGAAGGCGAAATAAACCCAGAAAAAGCCTTGCCCCAAGATTTCTACGACAGTCTGGCTGTCGCATTGGGCGAGCGACTGAAAGAGTGTGGTAATCGCGTGCCGGTAGTCACAGGCTTCTTTGGCCCAGTTCCTGGATCGCTGTTGCGCCAGGTTGGACGTGGTTACACTGATCTTTGCTCTGCCCTGCTGGCCGTGGGTCTGGAAGCGTCTGAACTGCAGATATGGAAGGAAGTCGATGGAATCTTTACGGCCGACCCTCGAAAGGTCCCCACAGCTCGCTTGATTTCTGTCATTACGCCAGACGAAGCGGCTGAATTGACATACTATGGAAGCGAGGTCGTGCATCCATTCACCATGGAGCAGGTGACTATCCCTTTGTTTGTGTATTTCCGAAACGTATGTCTGACCTTTCCGCTCCCTGTCTTCAGGCCATCCGCCGAAAAATACCCATCCGCATAAAAAATGTGGAAAACCCTCGCGGAGGAGGGACCGTCATTTATCCTGACCAAGAAACCGAAATATCACCCGAAATTTCGTTATCTAACCCAGTACCCGAACCTGCTTCTCTCAAGACACTAGCATCACTCTCTTCCTTCTCGCTAGAAGACACTCAGCACAAGCGGGTACCGACTGCAGTGACGATCAAGGAGAACGTCGTTGTGCTTAATGTGCATTCGAACAGGAAGAGTGTGAGCCATGGTTTCCTGGCAGGAATATTCGGTACCCTCGATCGCTTTGGCGTTGTGGTCGATCTTATCAGCACAAGTGAGGTGCATGTGAGTATGGCGATTGGCGATAGTTTACCTAGGAAGGTCTTGGATAGACTCGTGAGAGACTTACAGACCAATGGATCGGTACGCATTCTACCTTGTCTGTCGCTACATCGCACAGCGCTATTTACTCATATATACCGAATCGTGCTCACATAGGTATCTGTGCATCATGACATGACCATCCTGTCTCTCGTCGGAAAGCAAATGCGTAACTCAGTCGGTATTGCTGGTTTGATGTTCACCACCCTCGCCCAAGGGAATGTCAACATCGAGATGATTTCCCAAGGAGCTAGTGAAATCAACATCTCATGCGTCATTGAAGCAAAAGACGCAATCAAGGCTCTGAACCTTATCCATCAAAGCTGCCTGCAGATTAAGCCGGAGTCGACCAGAGGGCGAGGTTAGTTCTCTTTTTAGGGCAGTGTTTTTTCGTGTTTTCTGACCTCTTTTTCTTCTTTTAGTTGGACCATGGCTGTTTTAGACACATGCCCCCGATCCACTTGCGCAGAGCAGGTTCTCTTTTTGCACGCTCAAAATTATGAATATTACTAGACAAATATCTACGTAGGCATATAGATACTAAAAGCATTACATCTAAAGTTCTCCGCTTGCCATCTACTATTGAGTGTCATAAATTCCGACGAAAGCCAGAAATGGTAACAGGACAACGCCGCGCAGAAAAGCGAAAACGCATTAATTTGAAGAGAAGAGGTATCTTTGTATGCAAGAAAGTAAAGAACGAAGGGTCCACGTTTCTATCTTCCAGCCCTGGTATCGACAGCATCACATGAATACTTTAGAATAAAATAAAAGAAGTAAACAAGGTAAACAAACGAAGGATCCTTAAAACATGGGCCATAGTAGGTAGTATTCCCTATCAGAAGTCATAGCCTTCCACTTTGAACTTTTTTCCATATTGCAAGTAGTTGTTCATGATCTTCAAGATTGGTTCCGGCAAGCCCATGCTGAGAAGAGTGAAGGAAATTTTAGCGTGCCCGTGGATCTGTCCAAGTTTGAAAAAGGCTCGGGCTATTTGAGTAGGATACTGTGCGCACGAATAGCAAATCATGTGAGCTTTATCGGCCTTGTTAGAAACCGATTAAGTACGTACCGACATCTCAGTGTAATCCGCGTATTGGTAAGCTGCGACCCGGATAGCAGTCTGGACAGTGCGTTGGATATCCCCCTCATCAGAGTATATCTCCATCAGTTTAGCCCAAGGCTTCACTGAGTACCGTGAGCTATCTAGGCATCGTTGGTATGCTTCCTTCGCTTCTTCTTTGTGATGGAGTCGTAGGCCAAGGTCACCTAGAATCTCCCATTCCACACCTGTCTTGCGATAGGCGACATGCTGTGTTTTGAAATGAGCGACTTCGGCACGGAAGATTGTCCACACGCGAAGATCCTACACAATAAAAAGGGTTTCTCATGAGAACATGACGAGACGGAAAAGCGATGGTTGACAAACCTCGTATAATACCATAAAGAGATTATCAAGCCATCTCTCACATAATCTTTTATTGCTAAATGAGAATGGTTCATGGGCGGGAGTGGGAGAGGCTTCGTTGATATTTTGTTCGCCTTCTCCAGCAGCTTGGACGGGTTTGTTCAAGTTGGTTCCATTAACATTGCCATTGCCGTTAGTAGCATGCTGGACAGAGTCCTCTTCCTCGACGGTTTCTTCGTCCTCTTCCGTTGCCTTGCCCTTGCCCTTATCTTTCGGAGGAATAGATTCGGTATCTTCATTGACCTTAGTAACCTCTGATTCGCCATCCTTAGCTCGCAGGCTTTCCGTTGAAATCCTGATCGTCGGTATCGCAGCGTGGGGTTCGAGTTCGTTACCATTAACGTCCTCGTTATCTTTGCCGGTCAACTTAGGCGAAGGAGGCGAAACCAAGGCTCTGGTTGAGGCCTTATCATCTATAGACGGTCTGACACTCCCATCTTCATAAATCACAGCACTGCCCACATCACTAGTAGCACTATTAGGGGAGGCCGCCGACCCCAGAGCTTGTTGCATATCGCCTTGAGCCTTTTGCATGCGATATTCCTCTTCCATGACGAATACAGAGCTCCGTGTCTTCAACAGCTCATCCCAGCCAATGTGAGACACAAGACGGGTCAGAAGAGCATATGCTCTCGCCCATGTTCCTCGTAGACCAGGAGCTGGAAGACGTTGTAGAGCAGGTTCGGCCTATTGAAGTCAATATAATTATAATTATAAAATCAATTGTCGAGAGAACTCACTTCGTCATCATCCGTTTTATGTCGCTCGGGTAAGATATCGCCAATAGGACGATGGAAGGGCAAGTGAACTTTTAATGCAGGAAGAGCGCGATGGGAATCACGTCCGTTGAAAGTGAACATCGGACATGAGTTTAGGGTTAATAGAGCCTACGAGATGTAAGTAGACTGTCATATTCTAGCTCGTCCTAAACTCACAGAATCGTATTGGCCAAGGTCGATATAGATGTCAGCTAATTTCTCCCATGTGACGAACTCGCTTGGGGCACAATTTACAGCTTGTCTTGCGAGTTTCAGAGCCCATTCTTGTTTTCCCTTTGAGCGAAGGAAATCACACTGAGCGTGAAGGAGGGTGTATGATTGTGGTGTCTGGCGCATTGCAGCTGCCATGATCTGCACAGCTTTTACTTCCTCATCTGCAATGCATCATAATTGAGGATTATTACTTCAAACAGAAGTCGTGGCGACTCACTCATTCCTATATAACTCCGTGCAAGGAGAGACGCGACCTCCGGTTCTCTGACGGACAGCTTTTCAAACAAGTTCGCAACCGGTTGATATCTCCCACTTTCACCGAAATACTTCATGATGCCAGCTGTGAGGTGATTGGATACATTTGTTGCAACCTGAATCTCGGGGTCCGATCCCACCTGCCAGCCTTTCGAAAATAACGCTTCCGCAGCTTGGAGGAAGCGCAGTTCACCTTCGCGGGAGACAATGGGATCAAGTTTACGATATGCATCCAGGAAGTATGTCGGATCATCTGAGTATAATATGGCGCGAAGGATGGCGGACACATATGTTTCTTGCCATATTTCTGCAGTAGCGTCATGCCTAGTCTAAGTTAATATCGGGCGCGATTGATCAATTCGTGTACATACCTTTCACCCCGTAAATCGATTACATATGCAGCAACTCCTCCTGGAATTTTAACCTCTATGCGTATATCCACCCGGGAGAACGCGTTGAAGCAACTGACATAGGAGGTTAAAGACAACCTACGATTGATGGATGAAGACATACCAGTAGCAACCATTCTTGACCTTCCACTGAGGTGTCTTGGAGAACCAAGCTGAGCTGTCTTCAATGGCATACGTTAATGAGTTGATATATGCTGCTAAAGAAGCAGATGACGACGCATCGACGCCGGAAATATAGTGGTAGGAACCGAACTGGAATATGGAAATTAGTGCTTTAGAAAACATAATTCTCAATAACTTACATCTCGTTGACCAGCTTTACCAGTACTTTTGACTACGTGACAGAGATCTGGAGGTCCAAGCTCCCTGAAAGACGCTGTGATAACGCGTCAGTCATGATCGGAACCAGAAACACCCTCCGGACACGTACATAACGATTCTGTTCGAGCGGTTAGCGCTTCTCCTAGTTCGACCTGCGTTTAAGGCGTTTATAAAGGGCATCATCCGAAACAGAAAGAAATAACCTCGAATATCTCTGGGATATCTTTGAAAGAGGCTTCGGCGAGCCCATTGACCATGATGGGGAAAGGTGAGAAGACGTATGAGGCAGTGTTTGGTAGAGCCAGTGTTGACATATACGGTCAAACTACGCGGGGGCCAATGCCAAATAACGCACGCGGGGTGTACGCACCGCGAATTGACGCGCTCTTGCCAGAATGATCATGAAGACATTACTTGATGGACATATCTACACGACGTTGGTATAACACAAATTAGCCACTTTCGTAACCGATAAGAACCTCTTGGGGACAATCTAGTTGTGCCTGCGTGCCTGAAAGTAATTGAATTTGAAATACAATATTCATAGAGGTAGAAATTATCATGTCCAAGTTATGGCATTAGTCTACTAATAGAGAAAGACCACATTGAAGCCCATACAACGAATTTTGGCCAAAAGAGACTATATAATATATGATACAAACGAGTAGAATTAACCTTATTACTTCAAGCCATATGTCTCTCTGTATTCTCGCATCCTCCCAAGGTCATCTGCAAGGCCTTTTTGTTCGAGCCACACCATCAAGTCTCGCATCTTTAATATAGAGTGAACCCTTCCTTTCCCGACGATTCCTTCGATTTCTTGAACGGTGCTGCTAACTCGATCCTGACCCACTTCTTCTCTGTCGAGAGCTTGAATGACACCAACCACCTCTCCACCATTGTCGGTTACGGTTTCGATAGCGCCTCTAACGGCCTTTCCAGAGGTCATTACGTCGTCAAGAATCACAACGCGTTTGCCCTTGACAGAGACTCCAACCATTTTACCTCCTTCACCATGGTCCTTGGCTTCTTTTCTGTCATATGCGAAGCCTACGGATATTTTATGTTGATTGTACAGGGCAACGGCGGTCGTGGATGCAAAAGGTATTCCTTTATACGCAGGGCCAAAAAGGACGTCGAACTCTGGGATTGACCCATTTTCTAAGGCTTTAGCGATGGTAGTGGCATATGCCGTTGCTACAGTAGATAATATAGGCCCAGTACAAAGGAGGCCAGCGTTAAAGAAATATGGAGAGATTCTGAGGGATCCGAGGTCACTGGCGGCGTTTAATGGAGATTTATTGGACGCACCGGCCAGATTTGAGGGTAAAAGAACCAAACTTCAGAGCATCAACATCCATTGCATGCTGTATGAGGTCTGTTTTATACGATTCAAGACTGGCCATGGTGAAGGAAGACCCTGGAAGACCGGGAAGAAGCGATAAACTGAGATGCACAAAGAACGAAAATGATCTTATCTTTGGTTGATCTTTACCTTTGTAAATCTTATCACGAAAGCCCTGTTACGGCAACCCGGCATTCTAAACCCGTCTTGACTCCTCTCATTCAATTCTAATCCTTGGACCAAAACCGTATGCGACCCAGACACAGAAGACCTCGATGACAACCTTGAAAGGTCTCGGACCTCCTGAGGATGAAAGACATTTATATTGCTATCAACTAAAGTTCTAGGTCAACGCTTAAGGCTGACAGTCACCTACAAACATGCTAGTCCTTCCCGAAGCTGTTAGCGACTTATTTCACATCGGGACAACTCATACTAGAGAGCATAACGACATTGAAAGTGCTGGGGAAACGAGCACTGGCTTTTCGTTTGCCAGGTTTCATCATATCGGAGGACCAGGACATGCATTCCACCATCACCACCAGCTTCATCACCATGCACACAGTCACGCCAACTTTATTCACGGAAATAATACATTAAAATCTTCCGCCGAGCATAGTGGACAAATTGCAGATGAGGTGCACACCTACCGCTTGCTACCCATCTTCTCTGGCATTATGATTCCCTTTTCACTCATGCTTTCGATACCCAGCTTAACAGGACATTGGTACATACGGACAGGCGACCATGACAAACTCATAGAAAGTCGACCAAATCCTCCTTTACTTGACGTTGCTATGGGCTGTAGCATGGCTTGTGGTGTTTTGGCCAGCGCATGCCTCATTGTCCGTTTTGCTGAACGCAAAGTGAAGTTAATGACCATTTTATGCATCATATTTCTTACTTTTCACGGTCAGCACTCTATCCGCTAAATTCCTGCTGTTTATTGCTGACCATGCATCAGATCTTATCAATATACCTGCTGTAACGATATTTGGCATACAACATCGTTTCGACGATGGTTTCACATACGGGCAATCTTTTTGGTTCACTGTTTGCTCCACAATGGCTTCTACCGCTACCAACATCACGTTACTGACAGATTTCTTCAAAACAAAGAATTTTGGCCACTCTGGTAGATTTTTTATTTATTACTGTAAACGGAATGTAGAGCTCAACACCAATATTCAACACAGGTAGCGGGCTTACCCAGAAGCAGCGTTCTCTGGTCATTATTATTATCGTTCTTCTATGTTATGTATCTCTGGGCTCACTCATCTTGGCGATGATGCTTCATGTCTCCTTTCTCGATGCACTTTATCTTTCTGTTGTATCCATTGAAAGTATAGGTAAGCTCACTGACAAGTCTTCATCATAGATGCTAAATATCAATACCTAAATCCTAGGTTTTGGTGATCTTCATCCACCATCAGCTGGCGCCCGCATATTTATGTGTTTTTACATCTGCGGAGGGATTCTGAATCTAGCTGTAGCCGTAGCCTTGTCCCGAGATGCTCTTCTAGAATCTGCAGCTGTTGGATTCAGACGAAGACTCCAAGCAGCGGAAACACGTCAACGTGAAAGGCATATTCGTACCCGGTGGAGAGCAGCTGTACGGTGGCGAGTTCGAGCCAAAGGTCACCCAATATGGGTCGACGACCGAGATGAAGAACGTCGTCAACGTGTCGGTCTAAAAAGACGACACCATTGGTATTCCCGCATTCGCTCCATTTGGCGCAGACTTTGGGACGAGGTTTGGCGAGAATGGGAAGATCCTGCTTGGAAATACGTGTATGGGAAGAGACATAGGAGGTTGAATCTAGAAGTCCTCACTCTACCAGAGCTCGAAACAGCTGCTCTGGAAGCCGGTGCCCCGTTGTCTGAATTGGTTCCAAAGGGCATAAAGTTACGCCCTCAAAAAGCGAACAACGCCGAAGATTCTGAGCGTATAACTTCTTCGAACACCCAATTTCCTACGTTTGAGACCAAGAGTAGTACCATCTCCTCGCATTCATTGACGAATGTTCGCATGGGAGGGATGGTCTCTCTCGTTGGGAGATTCGCCATTGCGGTTACTCATGGGGTACACCACGACCATCAACACCACGGCGCCACTAATCATGACTTCGCAAAGCCTCACCCGAATTCTGAAGAGGAAGAGGAAGAAGACGAGTCAATCACTGTTAGACGTGGTCGGCTGCCCTTCATAAGAAGCATATCCTCCTTGAAGCCTGTTCCTGAGAGCGAAGTTTCGCTCGCTGAATCTTTGCAAAGGGAGCGGCGTAATGCTTTCCGAGCAAGACTTACTGTAGCCTTGACCCTTTTCATCATTTTCTGGGTGGTATGCTTTATTTGTATTTCCTGTCTTGGTATTTTCAACTCAAAATGTTTTAGGTGGGGTCCGTTGTTTTCATGGAAACCGAAGGCTGGACATTTGGATCTGCTGTATACTTTTGTGTGTAACATCGCATTTTGTCTTTTGAATTTATATCTTGCTCATTAGAAAAAACGTAGGTTTTATTTCTTTTACCACTGTTGGCTATGGTGGGCTACCTTTTCAAATACGTGAATCAGGTGCCTCATTTATATTGTAGGAGATCTTTCCCCTCAGACACCTGCTGGCCGTTCAATATTCGTTGTATGGGCACTGATGGGAGTGGGAACCATGACTATTTTGATATCCAGTGAGTAATACTTCGCCTTTTTTCCGCCTCCTAATTCTAAACACGAGTCATTCAGTTCTTGCAGAAGCATATTCGAACCAGTATAAGAGTGTAATTAACTCTGGAGGTCTTAGAGCATCTGTTCCTTTCGAGCACAAGTCAGAAACGCAGGCAAAACAACCCGGAAGTTCCCCCAACTTTCACAATGCCACAAGGCCCGCAGACAACCAAAAGAGCCCCTTTACATCAGATATCCTCTTTTCAGCTGATGGTTCATCGTCATCGAGTTCAACTTTGGCCGCATCTTACACATCCTCGCGGTATGGTTGCAGTCGTAGGCCAAGCATGGCACCTATCCCAGAAATGGAACATAGCTACACTGGTCACAGTCTTTCCCGGCGACGCGGTCTTTCTACGGACAAGGCCAAGATCATGAATCTTTCACGTGATGTTTTGAACCACGTTAATAAATTACGTTCGCTTTTGGCTGCTGCTCCGCAGAACGTGGTGCGTTAGATCTTTAACCTCATCCTTAAAACTTGTATTGATGACTCGATTTATGATTTGTTCTGCAGGAAGAAGTTCTAGCCCAAATGGATAGTAAGTTTTCGGTGCCGTCACCTTTTCGGCTCATCTTCTTACCTGTAGCTTTTTTAGAATCAGTGCAAGATATTACTAATGTCGTGAACGAATCTTTGAAACATGATAGCCCATAAATACCATTTCTTACTTTCTTACGAAGCAGCCATCTAAGACTCGGAAATGAGTCAACGATTAGGGAAGGAAATTTTATAACGGATACGCAAGCATTCGTACCGAAGCAAACTTCTTGAGCATCATACAAAGCCTTTCAGGCCGGTTTAAACCACAAGGCTGATCATCTTTTACACATTGACAGGAATCATTAAAAACGTGCAGTTCTCGTCCCGAATCGTCGGGTAATATGCAGCCGATTACTATTGCTTTGACCACTCGTTAAAAGGCCTTAATACCCTCTGATTGCCCCCCATAGACCTAAATGTCGTCAGAACTCCCTCCATTCAAACACACGAAGCAATTCACGTATACGACGTCGCCAAATCCAGAATGGACCTTTGGACAAGATATCGAAGTAACTCATGAAGGAAGAGAATGGGTCGAGGGTGAGAAGGCAGGTTGGAAGGTCATAGATACTTCTAAAGAGGATCCTAGGTCGGTATTTCGTACTCGCCGTGATCCTCTACTGACAATTATTAGGAAGTTGTATTCGCTCCTGTTGACTGGAATTGTTCCACGTCCCATCGCATTTGTTTCCACCATATCCCCAGAAGGGATTGAAAACATTGCACCCTACAGGTAATTTATTACGTTTAATCTCATGATGCGAAACTGACATACTGGTAGCTGGTTTAATCAAGTAAGCTAAAAATAAAAACTTTCAGGTAGAAGTGTCCATCTGACACAACATTCCCCCCGCAAGGTCACTCCCAACCCACCAATTATTTCATTCTCTTGTCTCCAAGGCTCTCAAGCTGCAAAAGATACCACACGTAACATTCGTTCTGGAACAGGGTTCACTGTGAATATCATCAGCGAACCTTGGATCGACCAGGCGAATATTTGCGCGACAGAAGCTCCGGCAGATGTTAGTGAATGGCCACTCAGTGGGCTCACGAAGGCCGACAGTATACACGTCAAAGCTCCTCGAGTGAAAGAAAGTGCTTTTTCCATGGAATGCGAAGTACGTTTTCTTCGCACGCGTTGCGATCCAGGATACACATGATACTAAATTCCTTCGTAGCTCTTTCAAGCAATTGACATCCATGACCAGACAACTTCGGAAGTTAACGCCACTCTCATTCTCGGTCTCATCAAATATATACACGTTCGCAACGACGTCATCAATACCCGCGGTACAGTCGATCCTGGAAAGCTCAAACCGGTGGCAAGGCTGGGAGGAATGGCATATGCGAAAGTGTCTGAAGGTTATGTTTTGCCGAGGCGCCCTTGGACAGAGGTCAAGCAAGAGATTACTCAAACGGATTCTTGAATATGATGTCCTTTTGTAACCCCGTAATTGAATTCGCCATTCAGCTATGCGCGGAGCCATTGAATGTAGCAAGTGATTCTAAGCGGTATGCATAACGTCTCGATGACGCGGATTGAATGCATTGTACTGCTCGATCCTCGAAGTAATGAGGATGCGTACTGATGACAACTTCCTTGAGCTAGAAAAACAGTCTTTCAGAAAGACTTTCTCCAGAGATTCGACACAATCTCGAATCTTTATCTCGCTTTCGATGGCTTTCGTGCAAATGATCATTTCATATGAAATGGTCAGATACTCGGTGCTACTTGATTTTAGTGCGACAAGCTGCAGGAATGCGGTGTCCATTGACGCCCAGGCTCCTTTCGAGCTTTCCCGCACTGAACATTTGTTTTTCAGCAACGCATCGGAATGGATAATCTCGTGAACGTCGATACGCTGCACTTTATGGTCCTGCCGAGCAGTGGCTAAAATGTTGCACATGTTCTCGAAGGTTTCTTCGGGAAAGTACCTCCAATCGAAATCGAAATCCAGAAATTGGATATTCTGCAGGTTCCTTAGATCGATCACTTCTGTTGGATTGGAAATTCCTATACAAGAGAAAGGAGATTATCGGTTTAAGAAATACAGATACCAAACTCCCGAGTCACGCACTTCCTATCCTTTGGAATTCGAGTTTACGCAAAGTCTTACACGCTATCCTAAGCGTTCGCTGGATAGCCGCTTTGTCGTCCCATTCTGTGTCCGTATAAGGGTGCCAGGAAGAACCATATATTTCCAGCTTCGTGATATCTACGAGTTCACTGTGCTCTTCCTCTGCACCGAGTAACAAGTTATAGAAATTATTCGCGAAATGAGTCCCCAAAGAAAGCCTTTTCAACTCGATGGGCTTCCTAGAGTGCTTTAATGCGACCGCTAACTCTTCGTCCGTGAGTGGCAACAACGCCGAAAAATAAGATTCGATGTCGACGAGGTTGATACAGTCCAAAATAATGATAACGGGGATTTCGACGGCTTGATGAAAAGAAAGCTTGGTAATTGAAGATGCAGCTAATGGTCTCCAAAAGATTTCTCGGAAGGATTCTAGATAGCCTGCTGGCTCATCTTCTACGATCTCTTCTCCAGGATCTGCAATTGTAACCTCTTTGAAAGTATCTGAAGACCCATTTCGAGTCTTTAACATTCTCAAGAGATCCAAAAACCCTGTATCTTTGTATGGCCATTGATGGATCCCCCATACAAAGAAAAGACGCAGGTGTCTAATGTATCCTGGAAGGTGCGGGTTCCGTTTTATGATATTCGTTACCAGTTCAATTGCCTTGACACGGTGCACCTCTCTCTCTCCTTTAGCTGGTAATGGGCCTATACTTATTGTGGAATGCAGGTGTATTGTGCATCTAGAGTGGAATGCCTTACAAACCAAAGAACATCTGGCAAGGTCGCTCCTTTCCGACGCCAGGTAATCGATAATTTCATCGATGACTTCTTGAGATAGGCTAAGAGGCATATATCAGTCGATGCTTGTAGCAAGTTAAAACAGAGAACGACTCTGAGTAAATATCCCAAGTACCATGTGAATCACGTTTTATCCCAGTCCTGGCAAGATGAACGATAAATTCCAAAAGTCCACGAACTTTGGGGACCGCAACGATAGTAAAAAAACAAGAGAAATTTGAGAAGCAGTCGAGCGATTTCACAAAATGTTCATTACCTATTAAAAAATAAATTCTGGATTTTCCAAATCTTTGTAAACCACTTTGCGCCTGAGATAAAAATAGTTTCTTATATGCTAAAAATAACGTACTTACTAATGTGCCGTATATATATACTCTATCTGTTCGACTCGGATTAGTCGAAATTTAAGACACAATTTTCAAGTATTCACATACAGGCTACAGCACCTTGACCTGTATGAACCCAATTAAAGTTGGAAATGAAATTATTGAAAAAAATATCTTGCATTTTATTTTTCCTCAGCTTGACCGGCGACTTTTTACATCCAATTTATTTTGTTACGGATCCTCTGTGCCAACACAAGTATTGCATCTCACACGCAAGTCATGACAGGCACACCTTATATATTTGCTTGAGATAACACGCGAAGATTATCAAGATCATACATAAATCGATTATAATCGACAACTCGTGTTTAAAGCTTGGAAGTTCCAGAAAGCACGGCTGATACATATGCCCATTGCGACTGCCTAAAGTCGTTAACGGTTGAAGCTCCTTTCAGATACGCCACCTCCTCGATGGAATTATGCCTCAAGCATCTCGTTTCTACGTACTGTTCGACGTCATGGACAGCTACGGGGAAGTCAAGGCAAAGATATCATGTCAGACGAGCCGCAAATTGTCATAAATGACGCACCATTAAGCACAGAGAAACTTGAAATTTGTCAAAAATAGATAATAGGAGCAAAGCAATAATTAAATAATTGGTCATATAATTCTCATGAAGAGTCAGCTTTATGCACAGTGCCAGGGGATCCAGTGTGCGCCAATTACGCCAATGAAAGTATGACAATTCCGATCGTGTTCGGAAATCCGACTCTACTTCAAAGTTCGGCTATTAAAGCAGGAGACGCAAATTTATAAGTATCGTGCCCAAGTTAGTCAGCCGTCGTAGTCCGAATTGACAAGTTCCGTACACAAATACATGTTTTTTTCTGTATGTTGCCGTCGGTACATGGTTCAAAGTTCAGCCACTATCCAACCACTTGCAGGATGTGGTTACGTACATCACAAAACACCTGCTGGCAGCTGGAACGAAAGGACCCGAAGTATCTCGTGCTTCGGCTTCGCCATGTACATGGACGTTACTTACATTTTTGGCGGTCGTGGCTATTTTAGACCACTTCGTCACCGCTTCGTATGATGCGCAGTGCGATTCGCA